>Ga0134101_1001973_pt1 | contig 13685 bp, 15 predicted proteins | sample 12_3_2metaG_FD_94446 | JGI IMG/M metagenome (GOLD analysis project Ga0134101, IMG submission 94446) | Switchgrass degrading microbial communities from high solid loading bioreactors in New Hampshire, USA - 12_48_3.3_201_A2 metaG | ecosystem: Engineered > Bioreactor > Semi-continuous > Anaerobic...
CGCCGGTTGCATGGACTAGGTAATGTGACTACATGAACGAAATAAGATATACTTGCCTACATTAGTTAAATATAGTTATATTATAGTACTAACCCACACACAGTTTCCACTGTGTGTGGGTTAATTTCGCAAAACTAAAATTACATGAGGTCTCGTCTTTAATAAATATGCTTGCTGACTACTTTTCCCGTGTTCGAATCAATGCGAATTTCCCAAATATAATGTAAATTATCTGCGCTTTCCGATTTATCCATTAGACATACATCAGTCTCATCGCCAAAAAACATTAATATTTGTGGTTTACTAATACTTTTGACCTCTTTTTCTCCCATATTGTTTAAAGCGATATTTACTAATTGATCTACTCCTTGGTTCCAATTTTGAACATTAATAGCTTCGCCGCCTCCAAGCTCTTTTGGAGTTCCATATGAAACCGAAACAAAGTTAATACTGTTTGTCCGCATATCAATATCAACTTGGGCCTGCGCGTCTATATTTCTGGCAACATTCTTTTTGTAAAAATAATAACTAATATCGCCTTTATGGTCATAGATTCCCTCTGTTCCGGTTAATGCCACTCTTATTGATGATAAATACATACCTTTCTCGTGTTTCTCCACTTCTTTGGTTGCGTAAGGAATTCCATCTTTAATATCAGTTATTTGCTTATCGAGTTTTATTACACCTGTACTACGATAATTTTGAGGCCGGCAGCCTCCTAATGTAATAAGTAGAAATACCGCAACAAATAAACATAAAACCTTTTTTATTTAAATCACCCCATATATTATCTGAAGTTAGTGCCTTTCTCATGGTTCTCTCCTGAATTTATTGAGGATTCGCTGCACATGCTTAATCGGCCACCTATTTTATGTTATTCACTTCATCGAATGCTTTCAGCGCCTCCTCTACAGTAATTTTTCCTGCCTCATAATCTTTTTTACTTTTTTGAGATAACGCGTCTGCCTGCATGTCCTCTCGTATTCATATTTATATTCAGGTTTCACGTTGCCGTCATCATCAAGGTACTTTTTTCTGCAATTTCACAAACAGTAATATAACCGTCAATGTCTTTCCTGAATTTCTCATCCGCCGTAAGGTCTGCCTCAGGGTCTATTCCTAAACCCTTTTGCCGTTCATGAATTTCATTACATTTTTTAAAATCTTCTTCTGTAAAATCATAATTCTTGTATCTTTCCAAGCATGATTTTACATCTTTGTCGCCGTGACAAAGAAGAAAATATCCATAGAAACTACGATAATATTGACCAGCAGGCAACTTGTGTAGATTAATATGATAATTATACCATATTTAGTTACATATTTTCAATGTTTTGCCATGATAATCGCCATACTCTTCCACTTCTACTTCAATCGAAATTTTTCTTCGGTTCAGTCCAGACTTAAACGCAATAATGGCCGGCAGATATCAATGTTGGAGCCATATAAAAAATTGAGGCGGCTGCCTTTAAAGGCAGCCGCCAATCAATTCAGCCGACGGTTAATATCTAGAAGGAGGCAACCGCAGACTGGATGTTTTCAATTCAATGCGTTAACTGCAGATTTCAGTTTTTCTATTTGTTCACTCGACAGGTTTAGCACATCGCTGTTGCTCATACCAGTTGAGCTGTCTTCAATCAGAATCATTTTTGTATCTGGCTTAGTAATAGTGTTGTGCCACAGAGACTTAGGAATATTATAAACCTTGTTGGGCTCCATTTTTACAGCCTTGAATGTGAGGCTGTCATCAGCGCCCTCTGCGTAAACCAATGTGCAACTGCCAGCCAGCAAAACAAACAGCTCGTCTGTTTCGTTGTGGCGTTCTACGCAATCGACGTTTGCGATATCGTTTGCAGGTTTATAATTTTTTATCCCAACAGTCCATTTTTCATTTTCATAGACTCTTGACATGCCTTCGCCTGTGAATTCATATGATTCGATGGCCATTATTCATCTATCCTTTCAGTGGGTAAAAATCAATACTTAAAAGAGTGATTTGCACTTCTCAACGATAGCGTTGGCGTCGATGCCAAACTTCGCGAAAAGCTCACTCGGGGTACCCGAACGTCCAAATGTGTCGTTTACGCCGACCATTGCAAATTTCGGGTTGACTTTACCCATCATTGCTTCAGCAACTGCGCTGCCAAGGCCGCCTGCGAGCAGGTGTTCCTCAGCGGTAACAATCCTTCCGCACTTTTCAGCGTAAGCAAACAGTGTATCTTTATCAAGTGGTTTAACTGTATGCATATTAAGCACTGCTGCGTCAATTCCTTGCTCTTTGAGCATATCAGCCGCTTTCAGCGCTTCATGTGCAACTAAGCCCATTGTAACAATGCAGACATCTTTGCCGTCACGCAGTACGTTGGCTTTTCCAATTTCAAAAGGCGTGTCCTCTGTGGTAATAGCGGGTATCGGAGGGCGTGCAATACGCAGATATACCGGGCCGTCGATTGCTGCCGCTGCTTTTACAGCCTTTTTAACCTCAATCCAGTCGCAAGGCACGATAACCGTCATGCCGGGGAGAATGCGCATGAGTGCAATGTCTTCCAAGCACTGGTGGCTTCCTCCGTCCTCGCCCACGCAAAGGCCAGAATGTGAAAGCGCGATCTTTACATTTGCTTTGGAATAGCAAATTGAGTTACGCACAATCTCATATGCCCTGCCCGCGCCAAACATTGCAAAAGTGCTGGCAAAAACGGTAAGCCCGCTCTGCGCCATACCGCAGGCAATGCCCATCAGGTTCTGCTCCGCGATTCCAACATTAAAGAATCTTTCAGGAAACTCAGAAGCAAAAATGTTTGTCATTGTCGCATGCGCAAGGTCTGCGTCAAGTACGACAACATTACCATTTTCACGGCCCAGCTCTACAAGAGCCTCACCATAAGCGTTTCTTTGTGCTTTAATTTCAGCCATTTTCACGTACCTCCAACTCTGCAAGCGCAGCCTTATAATCATCCGGGCCTATTGCTTTGCCATGCCATCCAAAATTGTTTTCCATAAACGAAACGCCTTTGCCCTTGACAGTCTGCGCGATGATACATTTTGGCTGACCTTTCACCGGCTCATTCAGCGCGGCCGTTATGGCGTCGAAATCGTGTCCGTCTATTTCAATGGTTTTGAAACCGAATGCTTCAAACTTAGCTTTAAGATCGCCCAGACTCATTACGTCATCGTTAGAGCCATCTATCTGCAGGCCGTTGTGGTCGATGATAATGGTAAGGTTATCGAGCTTGTAATGAGCGGCCGCCATGGAAGCTTCCCAGACAAGGCCTTCCTGGAGTTCGCCGTCGCCCAGAAGCGCATAAACGTTGTAATCTTTTTTGCGGTATTTGCCTGCAAGAGCCATTCCGACAGCGACAGATACGCCCTGTCCGAGGGATCCTGTGCACATATCTACACCGGGAGTTTTCTTCATATCAGGATGGCCCTGAAGATGGGAATGAATCTTACGCAGGTCATTCAGATCGGATTTCGGGAAATATCCTAAATCCGCAAGAATTGCATAAAGTGTCGGGGCTGCATGGCCTTTGCTCATGATGAAACGGTCACGGTCGTCCCATTTCGGATTCTTGGGGTCAATTCTCATCTTGTTGAAATAAAGAGCTGTGAGCAGCTCCACGCAAGACAGGGACCCGCCTGGATGTCCTGATTTTGACGCGTAAAGCATTTTAATAATGTCTTGACGAAATGTTTTGGCTTTTTCCTTCAGGCAGGAATTTTCCATTTTAAGTTTTCCTCCAATTTTAATAGTTGCATTATTAGAATAAATGTCTGTGTTTTATCCTTTGACAGCGCCTGCGGTCAATCCCTGAATCAGGCTCTTTTGGACAAACATAAACATAATGCAAATCGGTAAAATAGTAATAATACCACCTGCCGTTAAGAGACCCCAGTCAATATTGAATTCACCGACAAGGAGCTTAAGGAAAACCGGAATTGTTCGTGAGGTGTTGTTGGTAAACATAACCGCATAGGTGTATTCGTTCCATGCATTAATGAAGATGTAAACGCCAGTCGCGACAATGCCCGGAACGGCAATCGGTAAGATAATCCGTACAAAAGCCTTTGGCCGGTTGCAGCCGTCAACCATCGCCGCCTCTTCCAAGGCAGACGGCAGGTCGTTGAGGAAGCCGGTCAGCATCCAGACCGAGAACGGAATTGTAAATGTTGAATAAGCGAGAATCAGCGCACCTGGAGTATACAGGATATGCAGATTGCGCATGATTGCAAACAGCGGAACCAAAAGCAGAACGCTGGGGAACATATTGATCATCAGGAAGATGGTCAAAAACGCTTTCTTTCCCTTGAACCTGTAGCGGGAAAAAGCATAAGCTGCAAGCAGCGTTGTGCATAATGTCACCAGTGTAGTGCAAGCGGCTACCAAAAAGCTGTTACGCAGACAGATTAAGTAGTCTGACTGAGTAAACAATTTAATATAGTTGCTAAATGATACACTATGAGGCCAATATGTGAGCTGAAAGATTTCTTTCGGGGTTTTGATGGACGTTATTAGCGTCCAATAAAACGGGAAAAGCGTAAATATAAGAATTAAAGTGAGGGGTATAAAGAACAAAAATATTTTTGAGAGTACACTTTCTTTTTTCATTGCAGCACCCATCCAGTCTGACGCTACTCAGCGTCTTTAAAAAAGTTTTTCAGGTAGAAAAATTCGACAATCATCAATAACAGGGTTAGCATAATGGAAAGAGTCGAAGCTATGCCAAAATCGAGTGTACCGTACGCTTTCTTGAAAGCATAAACACTTAACGTATGGGTTGAATAGCCGGGGCCGCCACCAGTCATCGAGAAGATAACATCAATAGAATTTGCTACCCATATAATGCGAAGCATTGTTGTTACGAAGATTGTGTTTTTCATAGACGGAATCGTTATGTTAAACAGCTTGCGAATGCGGGAGCAACCGTCAACATCCGCAGCTTCGTACAATTCATTTGGAATTGCCTGTAAACCAGCCAAGAGCATAATTGCAAAGAAAGGTATACCCTGCCAGACTATCGTGACAATTACTGAAGGCAGAGCCGTACTTGGATTTGCCAGGAAGGGAATGAATTTATTTATTATTCCGAGTTTATGCAAAACGTCATTAATGACACCGTAATTGCCATCATACATCCAGCTCCACATCAAACCAATCAGGACGCCCGGTGTGACCCACGGAACAAGCACTGTAGCTCTTATAGCGCCTCTTGCGTGGAAGCTGGTGTTAAGAATAAGCGCAAGTATAAATCCGAAAATAAACTGAAAACCAACACCAAATACAACCCAGATTACCGTATTTAACAATGACTGATAAAACAGTGAATCGGTCAAAACGGTGATGTAATTTTTAAATCCGACAAATCCCCGCACTCCGGGAATCATCAGATTATAGTTTTGGAAGCTCATCCCTATTGAATTTAACACAGGATAAGCTACAACGAGCAGTACAAACAATACCGCCGGCATGATTAATAAATATGGGGCCCAATGGATTTTCTTCTTCATAACTAACCACGCAATCTTTTTTTCAAGGGTGCCCGCAAGCCTTTGCAGGCACCCCTGAATTTAGGTTTTTTCTTATTGAATTCTGTTAGCAATCAAGCCTGACCCTTTAGCTGCGCATCAAGTTGTTTTACAGCTTCTTCTGCTGAAATCTTGCCCATTAGAGCCTGCTGCATAACTGGTGCCCAGACATTGTTGACCCAGTTTGCTGTTGTCGGCAGGATCGGGAAGATACCTGCATAAGACTGGCTTTCCATTGAGACTTTCATGAACTTGTTATCTTTAAATTCTGCAGCCTCGGCCACAGAGCTGACAACCGGCAGATTGCCTGTTGCAAGGTCCCATTTCTTAACCGCATCGGCTGAAGCAAGGTATTCAACCCATTTGATAGCTGCATCCTGATGCTTGGTTGATGCAATTACAACGTTCTCTGTGTCACCCATTGAAGTCCACTGTCCGCCGGGACCCTTCGGTACTGGGAACGCGTCTATATCATCGCCGTTTGCTTTGACCATGTCGACAGAGGAACCAATGTGATGGATAAACATAGCGATCTGGCCATTGTTAAACATTGTCTTGAGCTCAGCAAGGCCATCGTTTACAGCAGTCTTAGGCGCATAACCGTTCTTATAGAGATCAATGAATACCTGAGTACCTTTAACTGTTTCGGGACTATTGAGTATGACTTTGTTATTTTCGTCGGCAAATCTTCCGCCGTAAGCTTGGATGAAGCTGCCCCACGGTTCCTGACCGCCGGAAGCGCCGCGCAGGCCGAAACCATAAACTTTCTTGCCGTTTATAGTGGTGGTGCATTTCTTAATATCTTCAATGAACTCATCAAAAGTTTTCGGTACTGAATCGATTCCGACCGCTTTGAAATAGGAAGGCCTGTAGTAGACATAAAGCACCTGCCATGTCCACGGCATTGTGTAAATCTTTCCGCCGCCGGCTTCTTTCATCTTGTCCCAGAGCATAGGCAAGATTTCAGATTTTCCTTCCCATTTATCTACTGCATCGTCTAACGCGAGAAGGTAATTGTTTTGAGTGTAGGCAGGAGTCCATGTCAGCTTGAACGATGCTGTATCAGGTCCGCCTCCTCCGGCCAACGCAGTTGTCAGCGTGTTGCTGAAATCAGAATAAGCGTAGGTTTGCATTTTTACTGTAATGTTTGGATACTTGGAATGGAAATCATCTGCGATTTTGTTCATGGTTTGCATGTAATCTGCAGAGTCAACCCATAGCCAGTGTGTGATAGTAACCGGTGTATTATCGTTAGATGAGGCAGCATTATTCGATGAGGTCTTGCTGCCACAGCCAACGAAAGAACTGGCAACAATCACTGCTGCCAGAGCGGCAGATAATGCTCTTACGAACTTTACCATTACTCATTCTCCTTTCTAGATTTTTTATTCATTAAAATGTCATCGATGCTCTGCATAAGATGACATTTTAAAGCTTCCCTTGCGCCTTCAGCATCCCTGTTTTTTATTGCATTAAATACTTCTTCATGAAACTTTATTGCTTTCGCAAAACTATCCCGCGAATTAACTGTTTTCTCATAACCTGCTTTAATCGAATCATTGATAATCGGTATGATGCGGAAGATAACCTCGTTCTTTGTCGCTTCTGCGATGGCGTTGTGGAAGGCCATATCAACTTCTGTATGATTCTGATTGAGTTCAAGTACTTTATGTGCTTCATTTATATTATTTTGAAGTTTTATGAGATTATCCTCAGTAGCGCGCTCAGCAGCTAAAAAGGCTATATTGGGTTCAATCAACAGGCGTGTCTCCATCAGGTTTTCCAATACGCGGTTTGAGTCTATTAATCTCAGGCCAAGCGGGTCTTTCTGTAGTCCAGGTTTTTCAACTACAAAAGTGCCAATTCCCTTTTTTATTTCAATTACATTCTCAGCGATTAATATCTTTATAGCCTCACGTACGGAAGAACGGCCACATCCAAAAATCTTGCTCAGTTTAGATTCACTTGGAAGCACATCGCCTGGATTGTAATACCGTTCTGCAATTAAGGTCTTTATCCTCGCTGCAATTTCTTGAGGGTAATCAGATCTGTTAGCCCGTATACTACCTGTTAGAGTTTCAGATATCTTTTCAATGTCTTCTAACCCCATAAAAATTCCTTTCCGGCAAACGGTTTTCTATATGTATTTTTTAATTGCAAAATCACATATCCGACGTCTGATGTATAAATTAATATATTATTAATTTTAGTTAGTTTTACAAATCAGACGTCAGACGTCTGATATGGTGATATAATTATATCATCAAATGATTCATAAAGTCAATACACTTTTTTAAATTTTTTTGTGCAAATTTATCATCAAATCAATGCAAAACTTATCAACATAAGAATTCTTCTGCCCATTTGAAAATATCTTCGTGCAATTTTGCTGTTTGGCATAATGTTTTTACATACCAACGGGATAAACTCAATAAAAAGTTAAGCATTGAAATTTCTCATTGACTTATCTCATTAAGGCATATATACTCCATGTATATATATGCCTTCCGCGTAATAAGAAAAGGAGCATACTGAAAATGAATGCTATTAAATTCGGCTGCCAAACATATCCGTGGAAAATGAGTGCCAACAGATTTCGTGGCCAGATGCCCCACATAATAAAGCAGATCGCCAATGCAGGTTATCAGGGGCTTGAAGCTGAAATAGACATGCTCGGTGAGTATTTTTATAAGCCTGCCCAATTGAAAGAGCTTCTCTTTGAGAACAATATCACATTGTGCTCATTGGTACTGCACCAACCGTGGGAGCATGAGCAGGAAACCGAAGAGGAACATAGATTTTCCCTGCTGGCGATTGATTTTCTGAAGCACTTCCCTTTTGCCAAGCTTGTCGTTTCACATCACGCCGGCGACGTGGAAAGAGGCACCGGCAAGGAACTTCTGCAAAAGCGCCGAAACCTGATTTCCTGTATGAATTCCGTCTGCAATATCGCCGCCGAGGAGGGTATTGTAACCTGTTACCATCCCAACTCGTCTAAGAACTCGTTATTCAGAACCGCAGAGGATTACGAAGTGCTCTTTGATATGCTGGAAGGCACAGATATCGGTTACGCGCCGGATATCGGCCATATTGTCAACGGCGGCATGGACCCTCTCACCATTTTGAAAAAGAGCCGCCAGAAGATACGGCACGTCCACTTTAAAGACCGCACCGCACAATGCAAATGGGCCGTCATGGGTGAAGGCAATATAGACTTTGACCAAATTGTCAGCTATTTGAAAGCTACAGATTACCGCGGATGGATTGTCGTCGAGGATGAATCACCGAGAGCACAGCAAAATCCGGATGACGCAGTAAAGCGCGACGCGGAGTATATCCTAAAATATAAAGGCTGAGATGAAATCCGTCCCTGCCGTTCTCTTAATTGTTAATACAAAAAATAAACCCGGCTTGCCGTTTTATTAGCTTGCCGGGTTTTGTATCTCCGATTTGGTCTAAAATGTAAGTTTTCCATTCTTGAATGTCATTTTTGCCTCAAACCTTTGGTGCATCATTGCGCTTAATTTTGAAATATGCCCCAATTATATACTGCGACATTTTTATTATTTTCCTAATCCGAGACTGTGAGCTGCTACCCATATAATCCATTTTTCGCTCTATCTTTGCTATTCACATATTTGGGTTTCCTGTTGATTAATATTTTACAATAATTTTTTAAAAATGGCACAAAAATCGACTAAACGGGACAAAAAAAAAGGGGGGGTAAACGGGAGTAATATTTTGGAAAATCCGCTCACACATTGAAACTTTACGGCAGCACTCAAAATTTTAAATCTGCTGCTATTTTTTATTTGTTAAACTGTCTTACGTCCCCATTTAACACATAAAACAACATCCGCAGGGCCAGACGTCACCTGAACCTGCGGCTGAATATGCAAGACTTTAATTTCAAATAATAAACGCCTACAGCATAAACTATAGCCTATCCTTTAACAAATTTTCTTTTATTTTTAAATATGTAAAGTCCTGCTGCTTCAACTAACTTACCTAATGCAAATATCTTAACACCCGATATTAAGCACACTGATACTATAGTAAAAAATAGTTAAAACGCTATGCCCATAACTGGTGTTGAAGTTAACTATACCGAGAATTGTATATAATATAACTGGCACCACGGAAAATACATACATAATTTTTGGCAAAATGTGCGCTGGCCTATCACCTTTTTCAAGTGTACAGGCCTATTAATTTTGTCCTCATTTGTATTTGTTGCCTTATCTGATCGGTCATTAAGACAATGTAAGCAAAAAGTTTCATTATCTTCTCCTGAAGCGTAAAAATCTCCTGAAAATATGGTTCTTCCGCAAACAGAACATTTAATTGATGGTTCGTCTACCTTCTTTAAGAGAATTATTATAACATTCAAGACATAAAAAACCCAATCTTGTTTCGTACTTACTTTCATTTTTGCCGCATTTGCTGCATATCATATTTGTTCACTTATTTTATTGCAAGAAGAATAATTGAGGCCGAAACACGATACCCTCCTTCTTGATTCTTATATTTATTACCATTATACTCCTTGACAGTATCTGATTCAATACAAGAAATAGAAACCAAGAGGATTATTTAGCAGAATATTATTTTTTATTGTAGAAACTGGCGCTAAAAACAGATAAAATAAAACCCTTGATAAATGGCTCAATAGCCATCATCAAGGGATTTGATTATGGCGGAGAGAGAGGGATTCGAACCCTCGAGGGGTTTTAGGCCCCTACACGATTTCCAGTCGTGCCCCTTCGACCAGCTCGGACATCTCTCCAAAATTAACTTTGCGTCGGAACGCAAAAAGTATTATATCAAAAAAGTCTTTGAATTGCAATAGAAAATTCGATATTGCTGTTAAAATAAATATATCCTGACGCTGTTATGTACCTAAATTATATTAGCCAGTTATTGTTCCCTATTCAATGGCAGGGTGTTTTTAAATTTACAGTATAAGCCATCAAACTCTGATATAACGCTACATAAAAGCTGTTTCCGCGATGCAACCTTGCCCGTCTCAAGCATAATGGAGGTTGCCTTATCTTTAATCTCATCCGGGAAATCATCTATAGTTTCATTCACGTTAATGCCTATACCAACAATTACATAATCGACCATATCCGTTTCACCGCTTGCCTGCGTCAGTATTCCGCACAGTTTTTTCCCATTAAGAAAAATGTCGTTAGGCCATTTAATTTCGACATTCTCTGCAAACTTCCTAATAGACGCAGCAACTGCCTCACAGGCAAGCCCGGTCACTAAAGGCACTTCGTTCATCCGAATACCAGGTCTTAAAATAACCGACATCCAGATCCCAAGCCTGTTTTGCGAGAACCATTTCCGTCCTATCCGCCCTCTTCCGTCCGACTGCTCTTCTGCTATAATTATCGTGCCCTCCTTTTCCCCGCACTCGGCAAGTTCCCGCGCCTTTTCACTTGTTGAGCCGAGCGTATCAAAATGAACAATACGCTGCCCTATAATTTTTGACTTCAATGTATCTTTTATCTCCTCATATGTTAAAACATCAGGGCAATAAACCAGCTTGTAACCGTTTTTTGACATAGATTCAATCTTATAGCCGTCATTTTCGAGCCGCTTTATATGTTTCCAGACTGCGGCCCTGGTAATGCCCAGTTTATTACTGATTTCCTGCCCCGAAACGAAGCTATCCCTATTTTCTTTGAGAATCTCAAGAATTTTCTCTTTCAAAAACGGTACCCTCCGTACTTATATTCAACAAAATTATATCACAAATTATTACTGCCAGTCTTGACATCGCGAGGCAAATATTATAAATTAATTGTAAACCTATTTTAATTTTTTAGTTTACAATTAAGGGGACAAATAATATGAACAGAACGAGAAATATGGTTTTAGCCGCATTGTTTACGGCACTTATGGCCGCCGGTGCTTTTATTAAAATTCCTGTCGGGCCTGTTCCCATATCGCTTCAGACGCTGTTCAGCATGCTGTCGGGCATTGTGCTGGGCCCCTATGTGGGCGCTCTTTCGCAGATTATTTATATAGGGCTCGGCCTTGCAGGTATCCCTATTTTTACGTCCGGTGGCGGGCCGTCATACATATTTAACCCCAGTTTCGGCTTTTTGCTGGGATTTATTCTGTCGGCCTTTATTTCGGGCAAGCTTTCGGACAAGGGCAAACGCAATTCATTTATCAAACTCTTTGTCGTCTGCCTGTTGAGTTCATTGTCAGTATACTGTATTGGCGTCCCGTATATGTATTTGGTTTTGAAATACTCAATGGGTATGGATATAACTATTCCGAATGCGATTGAAACGGGATGCCTTCTGTTTATTCCGGGGGATACAGCAAAATCTCTCATCGCAGCGGTAATCGGCAACAAGATAATTCCCTTGCTCAAAAAGGTTCAGCACGACAACTGATATCATATCCCTAATCGGCTTTTCGAACATTGCAGATTTCTGGGCTTAACTATTAAGTTTGAGTCGAATATTATTATATTAAGGTATCACTTGCAGACATATGTCCATAAAATATAAATAGGTAAATTTATAGAATTATTGATGTCGTTCTTGACTATTTCAGCTATAGAGTTAAAATTAAGATACAGCTAAGTCTTATTTTTAAGTTGCATTATTGAAAATGCGTTAATAAAACAAAGGAGCCCGCAATGAAAGTATTAATACTTACGACGTCGACAGGGCAAGGTCATAATGCGGCTGCAAGTGCTATCAGTGAAGGCCTCAACGCACTTGGCTGTGAAACAGAAATTTTAGATGTTCTAAGCGTTGGCAAAAGAAATATCTCACCTCATATTTCTTCACTTTACAGCAATATCGTCAATCATACTCCGCTGCTTTTCAGCGCCCTTTACAATATGGGAGCCGTTGTCAGCTCCAGCAAAAGGCATTCGCCTATTTACTATTTAAATTCACTTTACAGCAGCAGTCTTGAAAGAAAACTTAACGAATCAATGCCAGATGTGATTGTCTGTACGCATATATTCGGCGCGCAGGCTTTTACATATCTTTATAATAAGAATAGAATCCGAATTCCGTCTGTCGCAATAATGACTGATTACACCTGTTCCCCGTTTTGGGAGGAAACAAAGGCAGATAAATTTGTAATACCATCGCCCCTATTGATAGACGAGTTCGCAGAAAAAGGTATACCAAAAGAAAAAATCGTACCTATAGGTATTCCGGTCAGAACAAAGTATATACATAAGACAGAAAAAGCTGTGGCCAGAAAAAAACTGAATCTGCCGCTTGACAAAACAGTATTTTTTTGTATGGGCGGCAGCACTGGCTTTGGGAACATTAAAAAACTGTGCGTTGAACTTAAGAAGGTAAAACCAGATTGTATCATTACGGCGGTTTGCGGGCATAACGAAAAACTTTACAGAAAATTATGTGAATACCCGTCGGTCAAAGCCTATAACTTTTCTGATGATGTCGATATCCTTATGGACGCTGCCGACGTGGTGCTAACCAAGCCGGGAGGATTAACCATTTCCGAAGCAGCGTCGAAGCGTATTCCACTTATTCTTACTGCGCCTATTCCCGGAGCCGAAACAATGAACGCAGCGTTTTTTGAAAAATGCGGCATGGCAATATCAGCAAAAAATATCAAGGATGCTGCAGCGGCGGCCAAAAAAATCACAGAGGACCAAAATCTGTCAAATATGCTGATTTCTGCTCAGCAAAAATATATTTCAACAGATACGAGCAAACGAATAGCCGAACTTGTTGTTGAAACGGCAGGTCAGGCAGGGACATTTGGGGAGGAATAACTTTGTGCCGGTTAACACAGTGTATCATAATGACACTGGCGGCTTTTATAAGCGGTGCCGTTATGTACTCGTATTTGATTCCTCTGGTTCTGTTTCGTGTTAATATAGTAAAAATATCTGCCGACAAAAACCCGGGATGTTCAAATGTAATCCGGTCTGTCGGCCTTGTGACAGGTATTGTCTGCATGGTACTCGATGTACTTAAGGCCTTCTTACCTGTTTTTATCGCCGTTAAATTTATAGGACTGAGCGGATTCTATCTGGTTCCTGTCGCTGCGGCACCAGTTCTCGGTCACGCCTTTTCACCAATGCTCAAGTTCAAGGGCGGCAAAGCAGTTTCAACTGCTTACGGGGTCTTGCTTGGTCTGCTGCCGCTCAC
>Ga0134101_1002001_pt1 | contig 13525 bp, 14 predicted proteins | sample 12_3_2metaG_FD_94446 | JGI IMG/M metagenome (GOLD analysis project Ga0134101, IMG submission 94446) | Switchgrass degrading microbial communities from high solid loading bioreactors in New Hampshire, USA - 12_48_3.3_201_A2 metaG | ecosystem: Engineered > Bioreactor > Semi-continuous > Anaerobic...
AGATACTGACGCCCTATGGCGTTCCGGATAACATAATTCGGGCGATTGAGAGCCATGGCTATAAGCTTGTCAACGATGTTAAACCTGAAACAGACGCGGAAAAAGTCCTGTATACAATTGATGAACTGACGGGGCTTATATCCGCGGTGGCAATTCTAAGGCCGAGCAAAAGCATATTTGACCTTGAGACAAAGTCTGTCAAGAAGAAGTGGAAACAGAAGAGTTTTGCCGCCAATGTCAACCGCGAGGTAATTGCCGAGGGCGCTGAGATGCTCGGCAAGCCGTTAGATTATATAATTGAACAGACAATAGAGGGTATGAAGACTGTTGCTGATGAGATTGGACTTCGCGGAAATATCGAATCAGCGGCGGTATAATCATAATACAAAATATAGGTAAGGAATTAGTATGAGGATTTCAACAAAAGGCAGATATGGTTTGAGAGCCATGCTCGATTTGGCGGTAAACTCAAACGGGGAAAAGGTGTCGCTGTTCAGTATTGCAAAAAGGCAAAATATTTCTGTAAACTACCTCGAACAGGTGTTTTCACTGCTCAGAAAGGCGGGATTTGTCAGCAGTATAAAAGGCGCCTCGGGGGGATATCTCCTTGCTATGGAGCCTTCAAAAATAAGAGTCGGCGATATTCTCCGCAGCCTTGAGGGTGACCTTATGGTAGTTGATGAGGATACAGACAGCGGCGCAGATAGCAATGATATTCAGCAGTGTCTCAGGAAAAATGTATGGGATAAACTAAACGAAAGCCTCGCCGAGGCAGCCGACTCAATAACACTGCGCGACCTTGTTGAGAATTACAGGGACATGGCGAGCAGCCCGATGTTTTATATTTAATGCTGCTGACAGTGTGATTTTCCGAATTAAAACAAAGACCTGAACCATATGATAAACTGAAGGGTTTATTGTATCGGTTCAGGTTTTTGTTTTGCCGCAAGGTATATGGTTACAGCATGCCTCATAAAATTTACGGGTAGTGCTGTGGGGTGATATAATTGCGTGTGTTAAGGCACTTGTGGCGGCTGATGGTTTTGTGGTTTGTCCTCGGAATGTGCTATGCGACTGTCGAGCTTCTTTGGCGGGGCGTTACATATCTTCCGATGATATGGGTTGGCGGCCTATGCGGACTCTGTGTCGGGCTATTAAATCAACACCCATTTTTTTGCGGCTGCCGCATGTGGCAGCAGTGCCTTATCGGCACATTGATTACACTCGTGATTGAATTTGTGAGCGGCTATATATTGAATATAAAACTCGGGCTTGATATCTGGGATTACTCCAGCATCCCTTTTAACTTAATGGGTCAGATTTGCCTGCCTTATGGCATACTGTGGTTTTTTCTTATGCCGTTTGCAGTCTATCTTGACGATTGGCTTAGATGGAAGCTTTTTTATGAGAAAAAACCGCGCGGCGGCCCGCTTGCCAATTATGTAATGCTCTTTACGGGAGCTTAAATGCAAATTAAAGTAAAATTATTCGGTATTTTGATATACAAAATCCCAATAATATATGTTGACAGATATTTTGGTATGGAATATAATAGAACCCGAAGACTCCGCTTTTGTGGAAATTCCAACAGGGAATACGCGTCACCGACTGAGAGCGCGTTCTGGAAGAGTAGTAAGCCGGGGAACACTTCACCTTTTAATATACCGGAAATTAAATATTAAAGTGGGCGCGGTTTTCGCGTCAATGCGGGTGGCACCGCGGGCAAAACAAAGAATGCTCGTCCCGGAAATTATTTTAAAAAGATAATTTCCGGGATTTTTTGTTTTGGGAGGTTAAAAGATGTTAAGGACTCATCACTGCAACGAGCTCAGGGTTGAGCATGTCGGCACAAGAGCCACTCTTGCCGGTTGGGTTGACACGATACGTGACCATGGAAGCGTCAAGTTTTTGGATTTGCGTGACCATTATGGAGTTACGCAGATAGTATTTCACGACGATTCAATGCTCGAGGGTATAAACCGTGAGACCGTCATTTCGGCCACAGGAATTGTCCGCAAAAGAGACGAGGATACAATAAATCCAAAACTCGACACAGGACTTGTTGAACTGCACGCAGACAGCATTAAGGTTTTGGGCGAATGTAAAAATATGCTGCCGTTTGAAATCAAAGACTCTGTCGCCACGCGCGAGGAAATCCGCTTAAAATACCGTTATCTTGATCTGCGCAATCCGAAGATTCATAAAAATATAGTTTTGCGTTCAGAGGTTATAAGCTTTTTCAGAAACCGCATGCAGGAACTCGGCTTTATGGAGATCCAGACCCCGATTCTTACCGCTTCCTCACCGGAAGGCGCGAGGGATTACCTTGTTCCGAGCCGCAAACACAAGGGCAAATTCTATGCCCTGCCGCAGGCTCCCCAGCAGTTTAAGCAGATGCTGATGGTGTCTGGTTTCGATAAATATTTCCAGATTGCGCCCTGTTTCCGCGACGAAGACGCAAGGCAAGACCGTTCTCCGGGCGAATTTTATCAGCTCGATTTCGAGATGGCCTTTGCTGAGCAGGAGGATGTGCTGAAAATCGCCGAAACTGTCCTGTATGAGGCGTTTACGAAATTTTCAAACAAGCGTGTTTCCCCCGCTCCGTTCAAACGCATTACCTATAAAGAAGCCATGCTCAAATACGGCACTGACAAGCCTGACTTGAGAAATCCCCTCACAATCTGCGACCTCACCGAATTTTTCTCAAATGTTGAATTCAAAGCGTTCAAGAATAAACCTGTCCGCGGCATCGTAGCTGACTGCTCCGGCTGTTCGAGGAGTTTCTTTGAAAACTCTCTGAAATTTGCCCTGAGTATCGGCATGAAGGGGCTCGGCTATATCACACTTAATGACGGCAAATTCAAGGGCCCGATTGAAAAATTCCTGTCGCCGGAACAAAAGCAGGAAATCATTAAACTTAGCGGCATAAAAGAGGGAGAGACGCTGTTCTTTATCAGCGACAAGCCTAAGACAGTTGATTTGTATGCGGGCCAGATAAGGACATGGCTCGGTGAAAACCTCAATCTCATCGACAAGGATGCGTTTGAGTTCTGCTTTATTGTCGATTTCCCGATGTACGAATATAATCCGGAAACAGACAAGATTGAGTTTACCCACAACCCGTTCTCAATGCCTCAGGGAGGGCTTGAAGCCCTTGAGAACAAAGACCCGTTAGATATACTGGCTTACCAGTACGATGTAGTATGCAACGGTGTCGAATTGTCGTCAGGTGCAGTGAGAAACCATTCGCCGCAGATTATGAAAAAGGCGTTTGAAATAGCTGGATATTCGGAAGAGGATCTTATCCAAAAATTTGGCGCTCTTTATACGGCGTTCCACTACGGTGCCCCGCCTCACGCCGGTATGGCACCAGGTATAGACAGGATAGTAATGCTGCTTGCCGGCGAGGATACAATCCGCGACGTCATTGCCTTCCCGCTTAACGGAAATGCGCAGGATCTTCTGATGGGAGCGCCGAGCGAAGTCACCGAACAACAGCTCCGTGAAGTGCATATAAAGCTTCGCTGACGTAATAACATTATATAGGCGGCCTGAATACCATCAGGCCGCTTTTAGTTTAATATTATTTGACGCTTAAGCTGCGGGTGCAATTAATTATATTAAATTAAATAATAGAAATAATAATGAAATATATCAAACTTCATTTATATACCAGACATAAACCACCTCTGACAGATAAAAATACGGATGAGGTGGTAAAGTTGCATTTAAAAAGAACCATTGCTGCCATTGTTTCGGCATGTATGCTGACTATTACTGCATCGGCGCAGTCAACTTATACTGTTAAATCAGGCGACACGCTGTGGAAAATTGCATCTAAACATCAGGTTGGATTAAGTGAACTGATTGCTGCAAATCCGCAGATTAAAAACATCTCGCTTATCTATCCAGGTCAGAAAATCACGATTCCGGCTCAGCCGAGCACGACAGCCTTTGAAGATGAGGTTATAAGGCTCGTAAATAACGAACGCGCAAAACGGGGACTTATGAAACTCACGAAAAACTGGGAGCTTTCCCGCGTGGCGCGCTACAAATCTCAGGATATGGCAAACAAGCATTATTTCTCACATACGTCTCCGACTTACGGTTCGCCTTTTACGATGATGCAGAATTTCGGTATTCGTTTTTCAGCTGCCGGCGAGAATATCGCTATGGGTCAAAGAACCCCGCAGGAGGTTATGAATGCATGGATGAATTCGGCGGGACACAAGGCAAATATCTTGAGTCCGGCATATAATCAGATAGGTGTCGGTATGGCGAAAAACAGCGCCGGAGTTGTTTTCTGGACACAGGAATTTATCAAAGCGTCATAAATCAATTATATTGATTCGGATAATCTACAATACCCAAAAAAGGATTGTTCCCCGCCAAAACCGGCTGAGAACAATCCTTTTTATTTAGAATTTACTATACCTTATGTTCGTGTTTAACTGATGATACAGCAATAATCAATGGATATCTTTTTTATTGAATATAAAACTTGAAGTTGCGTAACAAATTATTGTATAGAGAATAAAAACAATCACACCGCTTGTATAAGTAATCGAATTAAGATGCATTGATTTAGATATTGTACCGTCCAGAAGCCCCGGTATATTTGTATATAAAAAGAACAATATTGGTGCGGCAGGCTTTAGAATATTGAAACGATTCAAGAAAACATAAACAGCCACGGTAAGTATAATCAATAACGAAATTGAGGTTGCGCTGCTATTAAATATTGTAGAGAACAATAATGAAAAGGATACCGTTGCAATAATCAGCAGTATTAATATTGGAACTGATAATAGAAGAAAGGCATACAGAGGTATTATGGATACGCTTACGTCTCTTGCGTTAAAAAAGGTTAAAAAGCAGTTGTTGTTAAAAGATATCGGGTAATAAGCAGAACCAAAACCGCGTGTTAAGCCTAAAATAACAAAAAAGGTTCCGAAAATAAAAATTATTACAGAAAAGCAGTATATGACAGACGCTGCGAATTTTGAGAAAATAATTTTACTCCTTGAAACAGGCTGAACCAAAAGCAATCGGAGACTGCCTCCTTCTGCTTCATTGGAAACTATATCGGCTGAAATCAAAAACAGTAGTATCAGCATAATTATCGGCATTATATCGGTAAGTACGTTCTTTAGGAAATTAAAGGCCTGCGTATTGCAGTTTTCATATATAGGTTTTATGTTGTTATTTAATAAATACTGATATTTTCTGTTTTCAGCCTTTAGCTCGTCTGGGTTATCGCCACTGATAAGAGAATCGTTATTTATCTCACTGATTTTATTATTATTGTCTTGTATTTTTGCCTTTAAAAACGTTTTCCAATCGCCATTGTCAAGGGCCTTTAATTCTGTTTTTACTAAACTGACATGTTTTGATAATAATTTCACAGTTTCTTTTGGAGTGTCTGTTGATTTTATCATAGATTCGTTAGACTGAATATCGTCCTTACATAGAGATATATCTGTTGCATATCTTGATTTCTCCATTCCAATTGAAGTAAAAATATAAATCAATATTAAAACAATAAGTGCAACTATTCCTGCTATATTCTTCCTCCGTTTAAATAATTTAAATAATTCAAAAGATATCAGTGATCGCAATTTAAATCCTCCCTGTTGTATATCCAGTCGTATTCCTGTTCAATATTCCATGTAATTTGCTCAAAGTCCGTAAAATCAATGTTATTATTCAAAAGTTCCTTAAGGAGTTCCGATAGTTTACTGTTGTTAATCGAAAATTGAACATTATTGTTATGTATTTTAAATTGCTCTATATCGCTGCGCTCACTGAATAATTTATTTACTTTTTCAGCATCGCTTATTTCCATTCTAAATGTTTTTATGTTGGTGTTTATATTATTTTTTTGAGAAATTATTTTACCGTCATTAATAAAGATAAACCTGTCACAGATTTTTTGAATTTCGCTTAAGTTATGTGAAGAGACAAGTATGGATGTGCCGTTCTGGTCCTTTAGTTTTTTCAGCATTACCCTGAGATCTATAATTCCCTGGGGATCCAAGCCGTTTGTCGGTTCATCCAATAATAAAAGAGCGGGGGCCGTCAGTAGACAAATTCCAAGGGCTAACCGTTGCTTCATGCCAAGCGAATATTTTCTGACCTTGTCACATATTCTTTCTCCAAGACCGGTGAAATCTATGATTTCCTCCACTCTTTCCTTTTTAATGCCTCGTATTTTACTTATATACTGTAAAATTTCTTTTCCAGTCAAGTAGTTGTAAAGACTTGGAGTTTCGATTATCGCCGAACATTTTTCCAGTGCCTTTTCCCGCTGATTTTTTAAATCAAATCCACATATGCGTATAGTTCCTTCGTCCGGTCGGAGCAAGTCGGTGATGACCTTCATAGTAGTTGTTTTGCCGGCGCCGTTTGGCCCAATAAAACCGGCAATTTCATGATCGTTCATTTTGAATGATATATTCTTTAAGATCTGTCTTTTGGACAATGTCTTTGATATATTATTTAAAATAAGTGTCTCCATTATATCCTCCAATAAAATTTTATGGGGGAAAATTTAAATTTAACGCTTTACTTTATATACTTGATAATTACATGTATGGTGCAAAATAGCTATTTGCATCAATCCTTCAAGAATGTTAGTTTTTTCTTTTATGGTATCAGGAAGTTTTTTATATGTATAGCCAACTGGAATAATAAGGTCTTTATATGAATAGTTATTATAATAGTGCATACCCTTATTAAAAATAAAAGTTTCGTCAAAACTAGCTACTACTCTTTCCATATATGAAGCGTTTACGGTAAAAGTTAACGAGAAGACAGTCATGATTGAAGCAAGTGTTATTAACAACGATTTTTTAATTTTCTCCAAACATATCACTCCCTATCTTCCCCCCATTATTTACTACTTTACTACTTATGCATATAAAAGTTAATAAGTAACAAAATAATGCATAAGAAATTATAATTAAATAGATTTCAAAACAAAAGGCTGCCGTTTCGGCAGCCTTATTTGCATATAAATTATTTTATTTTTCTGCACTCGAGGTAGAAACGCTTGTCATAGGCATGACCCATTGAAAAGGTCTTTCTCGGCAAAACGCCGTCGGTAATAATGGTTGTGAAAAGCTCCGACTTGCCCATCGGCGGAAGTAAAAATCCGATATTGCCGGGCTTTGAGCCGAGCGACTCGGCGACTTCTTCGCCGTGGACATAATCAACCCTGCCGCCGTTTTTCTTTATGTATTGGTCGAGGAAATTCTGGAGTGTTCCAACGGCGAGTCCGCTCTCCGGATTCTTAACCGTCAAAACGCCGCGTTTCTGGGCGCTTACGAATTCTATGCGCTGCCCCTCGCCTTCGCCGAGCTTTGCGCTTGGATAGAAGTTTAAGAACTCTCTAATTATCTTGTCAGGGTCTGTTTCAAACACGACGCGGTGGATAGGCTCAAAATTAAGGGATTTGTCATGGATGTTTACAAGTTCCACGAGAGCGTACCGCGCCGGATGATTGTATTCTCCGCAAGGTAAAGTCTTTTTGATTCGTTCCCAACATTCTTTTGCAGTAGCAAGTGAATGGTTGCCGTCTCCAACCGCAAACAGCAAAACGGGCTTGTTTTCTAACCCATATTTTTTGTTGAATGATGTGGGGTCTCCTAAGGCAGAAAGTGCGTCAGCAACGCTGTCAAGTGCCTTGCCGCTTACCCTGTAGCCTTTTATATGTCCGCTGCCGAACATAAGGTCAAAATCATATAATGTCTCAAGCTGTGCCTTTTGCTCGGTGAGCGGTTCGATAACTGTGCACTCTGGGTCGTCAATCAGCAGCATAACATGGGGCAGTTCGAGACTTGCGCCTTCCCTGACGCGGACGCGCGGAGGAATTCTTTCAAGGACAGTGCCTTCGGTCGCACGTATCAGCGAAGCTGCACCTTTGTTATAATCGTATTGTTCCAGGTCGACTGCTCCGACAAGGCCAGTGCGCACATCTCCGTTTTTGAGGGTGCGTTCAACGAGAATAAAAGATTCCTTGATTTCTTTAAAGACGCCGCTGTCAAGGTAATCGTCCATATTTTTATTGATTGATGAGATACGCTCTTCAACGCCGTCAGCATTTAACTCCGCTTCAGGGAGAATCATATGCAGCGTAGAAGGTGCGTTACCCACAAAATCTTCAACACTTTTCCAATATTCCGGCTCAGAGGTATATTGGTCACATGCAACAACGCTCCATTTTTCCATGTTGCAGTTCTTTGGGAGTAAGATATCCGCAGGGCGGAACCCAAGTTTACAAAATTTTTCGTTCAATTACTTTCACTCCAGATAAATTGATAATGACAAGGTGAAACATTTTCCACACGGAATTTTCATGCAATTATATTTTACAAGAAAACACAATATACATTATAATGCAGGCAAAGGAATATGGCAACACTGGATGGGTATATCAAATTAATTTGATACTTTCGACTTAACGCTCAATATGCTATAATAAAAGTTACAGCAGCAGTGAGAGCAAGTATTCATTATAAAAATCAACAGCGGATACTTGCCGCAAGTTGTGCTGCTGCAATTTTGAGTTATTTTTTTGAGACGTCGAAAGGTGTCACGTGATGAAATTAAAATTGAAAATCAACTGCTTTAATGGCGTTATGGCCTTGCCCGCCGAGGCGGTGGATAAATACATAAACGAAGCTTCGCATAGCGATTTGAAAGTGCTCTTATATGTTTTTCGCAATTCAACCGGAACGCTTGATACGTCAGAAATTTGCGCCGCTTTGAAGATTACTGAAGATCAGCTTGAAAAATCGCTTTTGTTCTGGGAAAAGGCTGGACTCATTAAGGTTGACGGTAATCTCCAAAAAGATAAGAAGCAGGACAAACAAGTAAGCGAATCCGGAAAAGCGCGTGAGCAAACTGCCGCTCACAGGATTATAGATATGCCGACTCAGTACGGGCAGGAAGAGATCGCGAAAAAATCGCAGGAGAACGCGGAAATTAAGTTTTTGCTTGAAGCGGTTCCACACCAGCTTGGAAGGCTCTTGTCCCCCTCGGAATGTTCGACGCTTGTCTATTTATACGAGGGTGCGGGGCTTCCTGCGGACGTTATCATAATGCTGGTAGGGTACTGTGCCTCCTTCGGCAAAGGCAATATGCGGTACATAGAAAAGATGGCAATAAGCTGGGCGGAAGAGGGTATTGATACCCATGAAAAAGCGGAAAACAAGATAAAGGAACTCGAGGAGCGCAGGGGATATGAAGGTCAGGTCCGCTCAATCATGGGTATAACTGACCGTGCCCTTACACCTACTGAAAGACAGCATATATCGCGCTGGTGCAGTTGGAAGATGCCGATAGACCTCGTCAAACTCGCTTATGATATAGGCGTTACGAGAACCGGAAAACTATCTTTTTCATATATAAATTCGATTTTGAATGCGTGGCATGAAAAAGGCTTTACTACGGTTGAGCAGGCCCGCAATGAAAACAAAAAGAGCAGAGCAGTGGATGATAAGACGCCGTCCTATGACATTGACGAATACGTACGGCTTTCAATGAAATCTCTGCACGATGAATAGGAGGACGCTCTATGCCATATGATTCTGAAGTTTTCGCAGCGGCGCTAAGAAGGGTAGAGCAGCGCCGTGCGCAAGCTATTCAGGAGAACGAGCGCATAAAATATGAGCTATATAAGAAAATACCGAGACTCGCTGAGATAGAACGCGAACTTGCCGAAACCGGCATAAAAGTTGCGAAAGAAATTTTGAATTCAAGCGGTGATACCTCGTCAAAACTTGAAAAGCTCCGTTCGCAGAACCTTTCTCTGCAGGCCGAGCGTGCGGAACTGCTTGTTGCGAACGGTTACCCTAAGGAAATACTTGCTATCAATTACTTTTGCCCGAAATGCCACGATACCGGTTACTGCGGCGATTCTGTCTGCGACTGCTTAAGGGCGCTTCTGCGGGAGGAAGCCTGCAAGCGGGCGAATGCAGGCTCGCCCCTGCCGCTTTTTACGTTTGATACATTTGACTTAAGCTACTACCCAGACGAGCATGACGATAGGTTTGACTTTAATGTGCGGTGGCATATGGAAAAAGTTTTGAATCACTGTAAAAATTATGCGGCCGATTTCAAGCACGCGGATACAAGCCTGCTGATGCTTGGCAAAACAGGGCTCGGGAAAACACATCTTGCGCTTTCCATAGCAAACGCCGTTATTGAACAGGGATTCGGCGTCGTATACGATACGGCTCAGAATATTTTCATGAAGATGGAAGATGAGAATTTCGGGCGAAGTGACAAGAAGTATACATTCTCAGTTTTTGACTGTGACCTGTTAATACTTGACGAGCTTCCTGACTATGCCTCGCCGTTTGCTGTAAATACGCTGTATAATATCATCAATACCCGCATGCTTCATCACCGCCCGATGATTGTCAGCACGAATTTGACTGAAAAGGAGCTTGAGTCAAGATACGGTGAACGCATATTCTCGCGGCTTATCGGCGAGTTCAAGCTGCTCAAATTCTTTGGGAGCGATATAAGGCAGTTGAAACTGCGCCGAAAGGCGAACTGTTAAGGCAATATTTACGGGAAAACGACCCTGCCGTTTTAGATGTGGTTGGCCAAACCTTCATCTACTCTGGCAGGGTTCTTTTTATTCGGGTCAAGCTATTATCAGTTTCTTGACTTGGTGAGTGGGGTTTGAAAAGCTGAGTCAAGCCACCTGTTTTTATTTCGGTGGTTTTTTTCAAAAAACTGCCCAGCGGTGGTGACCACTAGGCAATTAACTCATGCACTTTGATGGTTACCTATACATTTACAACTGCCCGCGTAACCGCTTGCAGCGGCGACACTGAGCATAAACATAACGCCAAATGCTACAGCAACTAAAAGACTTGAAATCTTTCTCTTCATTTTATTACCTCCTAACAGATTATTGGCAATGCATGCAATTTTCATAAATGAAAGATAATTACCGAAATAAGTAAAAATATAAAATATTTTGACATTATTATAGCTCGTCTTGGGAAAAATGTAAATAGCACATAACAAAAAATTATATAAAAAAGAAATTAGCGTGAAATAGGTTGGATTTCATAACTTGCAAGAGGTTATCAATTGTGCAAAGCGATAAAATAATAGTTAATCGCATAATAGTGATTTCTTAGTGTCTTAATATCCCGCTGTTCAATTGGCAATTTGTGCAATGTTTTTTTAATGAAATCGGCCTGATATCATTTAGCTCTGTAACTTTTTAATTTCAAAGAATAATTTCCGATTTATCCGGCGTGCTTGATAGATTTTTTTGATAAAAATAAAACCCCGAAAGGATTAACCTTTCGGGGAATTTACAGCAGGCAGGCGGTATTCGCCGTCAATCAGCTTTATGCTTATCCTAACAGCTTCAGATAGATAGAATGTACTTCATCAACTGTCGAGGGATTAACGGCGTTAGTAAGGTTTTTCCGTCCTTCCAGCATTTTTGCGTATTCAAGACACTTTTGCGGTGAAAGTTTAACGCCTCTTACCGCGGTGAGGTCTTTAACTGCTTCGCAAAACGGATCTATGCCGCAGCCGAGCGCACTGATAAGCTTAACAGTAAGCTCCGGTGCAGCAGGAGCGTTATGTCTTATGTAGTCAGGCAGAAAAATAGCGCATGCCTTTCCATGCGGTATACCGGGGTCCACAGACAGCGGATAGCCGGCAGGGTGGGGGAAACCGGTTCCGGAAAGGTTGAGTGTTATTCCGGCCCACAGCGAACCGTAGTAAAGTTCTTCACGCGCTTTTCCGTCCGGCAGCGTGTCCGGGTGCTGGCGCAGCCACATCATATTCGGCCACAGCTTTTTAACTGCGACGAGAGCTGCGGCATGAGCAATATCACCGGCTCTTTTTGAATAATACCCCTCTATGGCGTGGCATAGTGCGTCGAGTGCCGCCGATACAGTCAGATTATAGGGACAGGTTTCAGTATACTTTGGGTCGGCAAAAGCAAGTGTTGCATAACAGCATTTGTGAGTAATACTTTTTTTGATATTTTTGCTGTCTATCGTCAAAACTGCGGTTGCGGTGACTTCGCTTCCAGTGCCTGCAGTTGTGCCGACAAGAACAATCGGCAGGGCCTTTGAAAAATTGCATTTATAAATGTCTTCAGGCTGCATTGAAGGATTGCTTGCAAAGACAGCAGCCGCTTTAGCAGAATCAAGCGGTGAGCCTCCGCCTATACCAAGAATAAAGTCAGCGCGGAATTTTCTTGCCATGATTCCGGCTTCATAGCACGATGACAGCAGCGGGTTCGGAATTATTTTGTCATAAATTAGATAGTCTATACCCGCGTCTTTGAGCACTTTTTCAGCAGTTTTAAGAGCGCCGTTTGTTTTTGCGGAATTTTTGCCGGTAACAATGAGACACCTTTTACCAAGAGGTTTGAGTTCATCTTGGGAATTCTCAAAGCAGCCATAGCCGCTTACCACTTTAACCGGCATGAAAAAATTAAAATCCATATCGACACCTCGAGCTTAAATAGCCAGTATTGTGAAAGATATTCAGAAAAAAAGCTGCCGAAGCTGGCAGCTTTTTTAATATGACCTAAATTTATCAATCAGGATTCGTTGAGTGCTCTTTCAAGCCAGATAGTCCCGATATCAATTGCGTTATAAAGACCGTTTTTTTCTGCCTGCTTCACTATTCTCTCACTAATTTTAAGATTCTTATCGGTAGAAACGAGTTGGACCACTACAGTTCCTGATATGTCTTGGCCGAAAAGCGGCTTCGTGTTGATTATTTGCATTATTACGACGTATTTTTCCCACATGTTGCCGTAATAAATTGTATTTCCAGACCGGACAAGGGGCCTGCCCTTATATGTCAGAAATTTCTTGTTTTTTGATTTCGGCTCCGCCAAATGATCTCCCTCCTGTCAAAAAATTGGGTACAAGACAAAAGCAAACGTCACATGCATTAGGTGAATAGTGTCAAATGCTATACAAAAGAACTTCCCAGTAATAGTCTGTTTAATAGCACATAATTATTCACTTTAATATACAGTGTAAAATTAAGTATAACATATGTTTTGATTTGTGTAAATACAAGATATCCACTTTTAGTAAATATTAACAATTAATTTGACGCTTTACAGATTACTATTTTAGAACACAAAATAAAGGGCTGCTATACGACGTGCGGATAATCTACAGTCATATATGGCAGCCCGTTTGCATAGACAATCAGTTTTTTGACTCATGCAGGTGACATGCTTCACAGTCTTCAATAGGACCGACTATCGGCAGTGGGTCAATGCCCTGTTTGCGATAATAGTCCGAAAGTGCGGCCTTAACCGCCTGCTCGGCAAGGACAGAACAGTGGATTTTTGCCGGCGGCAAACCGTCAAGAGCCTCGATAACTGCCTTATTGGAGAGCTTCAAAGCCTCATCTACTGTTTTGCCTTTTATCATTTCTGTTGCAATTGAAGATGTAGCGACAGCGGCACCGCAGCCGAATGTTTTGAATTTGACGTCAGTAATAACATTATCCTTTA
>Ga0134101_1002024_pt1 | contig 13395 bp, 9 predicted proteins | sample 12_3_2metaG_FD_94446 | JGI IMG/M metagenome (GOLD analysis project Ga0134101, IMG submission 94446) | Switchgrass degrading microbial communities from high solid loading bioreactors in New Hampshire, USA - 12_48_3.3_201_A2 metaG | ecosystem: Engineered > Bioreactor > Semi-continuous > Anaerobic >...
CCGCACTATCTCTTTGCGAACAGCCATTGTTCTTCATGTTTTCTGCCATAATTGGTCATTCCTCCATTTCTCGGTCATACTTAAGACTCCTATTGATTCGGCCCTTCATCTCTCGACTACTATTGCCTCTGCTGACTTCTGTATGTTCAGTATTATCTTTCGATAATAGTTAGCTATATCCTTCCCACTACCGGGCGGATTCAGGACTTTAACCTGTTAGAAACGTGCGCCGCTAGGCGCACCAAAAAATGGGATGCTTAAAACTAAGGCAATTAGCTTTAAGCATCCCCTAAAAAAACAGCCATTATCTTACTTACATAATTATTCCGGATAGAAAGTCTTTAGAAGAGTCCTGTTATTCTACCCTTGTCGTCAACATCGATTCCCTCAGCTGCAGGAATCTTAGGCAGGCCGGGCATTGTCATAATGGTACCGGTTATTGCAACAATAAAGCCTGCACCGGCCGACACATACAGCTCACGAATATTTATTTTGAAGCCACTAGGTCTGCCAAGCCTGCTTGCATCATCAGACAATGAATATTGGTTTTTGGCCATGCAAATCGGAAGCTTGCCATAACCCAGCGCCTCAATCTGCTTAATGGCGCTTTCTGCGGCAGGGTCATAGCTGACTCCATCTGCTCCATATATTTCGGTTGAAATCTTTTCAATCTTTTCCTTGATGGATAAATCCAAATCATATAAGGGGGCAAAATTGCTTTTCTTGCCTTCAATCGTATCAAGCACCTTCCTGGCAAGATCTATACCACCCTTACCACCCTTTTCCCATACCTCGCATAAGGAGAATTCACAGCCCTTGCTTTCACAGAAGCTCTTTACCAGCTCCAGCTCAGCCTCGGTGTCCGTGACAAACCTGTTAAGGCTTACGATTATCGGGACTCCGTATTTTTGCAGATTCTCGATATGCTTTTCAAGATTTGCCATACCCTTCCGTAAAGCATCCAGATTCTCGGTAGCCAGATCACTCCTGGGAACAAGGCCGTTATATTTTAATGCCCTTACCGTAGCAACAAGAACAACAGCATCAGGCTTTAAGCCAGCCATACGGCATTTAATATCAAAGAACTTCTCTGCTCCGAGATCAGCACCAAAGCCTGCCTCGGTTACAACTACATCCGCCAGCTTTAAGGCCAGCTTTGTAGCCCTTACACTATTGCAGCCATGGGCAATATTGGCAAAGGGTCCACCATGAACAATCGCAGGTGTATTCTCCAGAGTCTGAATCAGATTAGGCTTAAGAGCATCCTTGAGAAGGGCAGCCATTGCTCCTACAGCATTAAGCTGCTTTGCCAAAACAGGCTTACCGTCATAGCTATAGGCTACAACTATCCTGCCCAGCCTTTCCTTAAGATCAGCCATATCCTCCGCCAGGCAAAGCACAGCCATAATCTCGGAGGCAACAGTAATAACGAAATGATCCTCCCTGACTATTCCGTCAGCCTTCCGTCCCAGGCCAACGACGATATTACGAAGTACCCTGTCGTTCATATCAACGCAGCGTTTCCATACTATCTGATTGGGATCTATATTTAAGGCATTGCCCTGATGGATATGGTTATCCAGCATTGCCGCCAGAAGATTGTTTGCAGAGGTAATTGCATGGAAATCACCGGTAAAATGCAGATTCAAATCCTCCATGGGAACTACCTGGGCATATCCGCCTCCAGCCGCTCCGCCCTTAATTCCGAAGCATGGACCAAGTGACGGCTCCCTCAGGGCAATGACCGATTTTACATTCATTTGTCCTAGAGCCTGTCCCAGGCCTATAGTTGTAGTTGTCTTTCCTTCGCCTGCCGGTGTAGGATTAATTGCGGTAACCAGCACCAGCTTGCCATCAGGCCTATCCTTAAGCTTTTCAAATAATTCATCGGAAAGCTTGGCCTTGTACTTGCCGAAATACTCCAGGTATTCCTCGTCGATGTCAAGCTTAGCCGCCACCTCTTTGATGTGACTTAATTTAGCCTCCTGTGCAATTTCAATATCCGACTTCATAATATTACCAGCCTTTCAAGATATTTTTCTGTCATAGTTCATACAATCAGACAAGCTGCAGACAGTGTTTAATCCGATGCAGGTAATACTGCTTCCATACTTTGTACTAGCCTACTGTTGGTGCAGCATGTCAAATTATATATACTAAATTAAAACATATTATACAAGATTTCACTTCATATTTACAAGAATATTTACACGAAAAACTCATATTTGTATTTTGCCTTTAACCTATCGGCCAAAGCACCTTCTCCAGATCATGCTTACATAAGTCAAAAATTTAAAAAATAACAATCTGATAATATTGCTTGCCCACCGGTATGGTTTAGTATATACTTGAAATCAGCGCTTACATGTTTTCAGATCCCGGAAAACATTTTAGCAGCATAATGACTAAGGCTCTATTTATTAGAATATTTATATACACATACACAATAAACGCAGCTACAGACGGATTTAGCAGATAATTGAAAGGACAGGAAGCTCTCATGAAATATGATACAATAATATTTGACCTGGACGGTACCCTGCTCAACACCCTTGACGACCTGTGCGACAGTCTGAATGAGATATTGCTTCAGGAAGGATACATGACAAGGACTCTGGATGAAGTAAGGCGTTTTATCGGCAACGGGGTAAGACGGCTGGTGGAGCTATCCCTGCCGGATGAAAGCAGCGATGATGAAATAAGCCGAATAACCTCACTTTTCCAGCAGCAATATAAAAATAATTTTGAGAATAAGACCAGACCCTATGACGGTATAATGGAGCTGTTGTCTGATTTGAAAAAGCTTAACTATAAAAGCGCCATCGTTTCCAATAAATTTGACAGTGCCACCAAAGCATTGGCACAGCATTTTTTTGATGGCCTGATAGCTGTTGCCATTGGTGAAACGGCACAAATAAGAAGAAAGCCTGCTCCCGACAGCGTACTTGAGGCCGTCGCCGAGCTGGGCTCAGATATTGCTAAAGCCGTATTGGTAGGGGATTCGGAAACGGATATCGAAACAGCCAAAAATGCAGGCATTCCCTGCATTGGAGTCAGCTGGGGCTTTCGCGGAAGAAGGCTTTTGGAAAAACACGGTGCAGATTATATTATAGATAGTCCGGGTGAGCTGATAGATTTAATCCGCTCCATATCTTAAGCATTCCCTGTGCAAACCTTACTCGATTTAAATTAAGTTCCTTTCTTATTTGATTTCAATGGATACGCAAAAATAAATTGCAAAATGCTCTGTAAGGCCCGATTTTAAGGGCCATACGGAGCATCAAAAATTTAGCCTGATTTAAAGGCCATACGGAGCATTAAAAATTTATATAAATTTAAGTTTTTATTTAATTTTAAGCTTTCAGGTTATCTATAATATACCGCAAATACTTTTCCACAATATTTATATCCGAACATTTATAGAGCATTCGGGCTCCCACTACATCCTCTATTTCATTAAATATGAGTCTTCCGTCATCGGCTACAATAAAATCGATTCCCACCAGGCCGAAATCAAACTGGTCAATTATCAGCTTCACCAGCTCCTTCTCCTCCTTGCTCAGCTCATACAAAGCTACCTCGCCGCCCAGTGAGTAATTTGACTTAAATCCTTGCCTTGCTGTTCTTAATACTGCTGCAATAATTTCTTTCCCTATAACATATACCCTCAAATCCTGGTTTCTGTTCCCTATTTTCGGCTGAACCACCAGATCCGAACCGGAAAGGGCTTTTTTAGTTTCAGCAATTTCCTTGTCTTCAGTAACTGCCGGATCGACTAAAAAAACCTGATTTCCCCCATGTCCTCCAACAGCCTTAATCACTCTTGCCTCATTTAAATCAGACAGGACATCATCAAGCTGAAAGCTTTTGTAAAATTCTGTATCAGCCATTGCGATTCCTGTCCTGGCAAGGTACTGATAGGTTCTTGCTTTGTCATTGCATATCTCGGCAACAAAAGAATTATTGTACACTTTTATACCCATAAGCTCCAGCTGCCTGGTCATGAGAGGATATATGGCCCGGCATATTGCAAAATCGGGGTATGCAATTTCTTCATTTCTGTATAATATAAAATAGCTATTATTTTTTACACCAAATTTCAGATCCTCCGCAATAATAAGTCTGACATCAACTCCAAGCCTTGCTCCCGTTTCAATATACAGCTTAATATATTCCCTGTTATATTCCGCTGCCTCACGAAAATATATAATCCATGCAACCATTATTACGCCTCACCTATTTGCTATATCACTTATCCTATTGTAAATATGCTTCTATAAAAGGCTTTTATTTTACCCGCCTATTCTGCTTATAATATGCTTAATTATGGCTTCAGCCGCGTTTATGCCGGTACAGTCATATATATTTTTAAAGTGTGCATTGGAATTAACTTCACACACCAGGGGTTCTTCATTTTCACCGAATAATATATCAACACCGGCAAAATCCAGACCGATAAGCTTACATGCTTGCAGTGCCAGCTCACACTGCCTGTCTGTAGGTATATATGGCTTCATTTTAGCGCCGTTTGTAAGATTGGCCCTGAAATCGCCCTTGTCACTATATCGATATATTGCCGCAATAACCTTATCTCCCACCACCTGCAGCCTGATATCCCTGCCAAAGCTAGATTTGATGAAGCGTTGGAAGATAACCGGCTTTGGCCCGATATCCTTCATTTTTGCCAGCAGCTCATCATAGCTGTTTATCAGATAAACCTGTTGGCCAAAGGACCCAAAGCATTCCTTTACAATCAGCGGATAAGCCAATCTGTCAGCTACCCTTTTTAGAAAATCATAATTGGTATAGCCGATATTTTCAAAGGTAAAAGGAGCAATCATAGTCTCAGGCATGGGGATGCCGGAGTTCATCAGGATAAGGTGGGTCAGGGCCTTATCGTCACATATGCCTATTGCCCTTGAGGAATTAAACACCGGATATCCCAGCTTCTCCAGATATAATGCCAGCCTGGTATCCTTATCAAGGAACAGGATAAAGTCCGCCTCTCTGTCAGTATTTACTGCATCCTCTCCGATAACAGCCAGCATCTCGGCATTGCTTCTCATCTCTAATGCTATACCATACTTATCGGCAGCCTCCAGCAGCCAGGAGTGTATTTCATTGAACTTACCTGTTCGTAGATACTCATTAACTACCAATATTCCCTTCATCAGCCAACCACTACCTTAATAATCACGTTAATATGCCTGAACTGTTCCATATTAGTGCTCTTCCAGATACTGCTCAAACTGCTCCAGAGTCATAAGAACCTTACGGGGCTTTGTTCCCTCCTCAGGTCCGACAACCCCTGCCTCAGCCAGCTGATCCATTATTCTTGCCGCACGGTTAAAGCCGATTTTATACACTCTCTGCAGCATACCTATGGAGGCCTTGTCCTTTTCTATTATAAACCTGCCGGCTTCGGCAAAATATTCATCCCTCTCGCCGGCACCTCCCTGAAGGAAGCCTTCCCCAGGTCTGGCATTGGTGATCTTCTCACGAATTTCCTCACTGTAGCTGGCCTCGCTGTTGTTCTTTTTAAGGAAGTCCACAACAGCATTTACTTCCTTATCGCTGACAAAAGCTCCCTGAACACGGACAGGCTTGGGGAAGCCTGACGGGAAGAAGAGCATATCTCCCTTGCCCAACAGCTTTTCAGCACCTGCTCCATCCAGTATGGTTCTTGAATCCACTTGGGAGGATACGGCAAATGCTATTCTGGATGGTATATTGGCCTTTATAAGTCCGGTAATAACATTAACCGAAGGCCTTTGGGTGGCAATCACCAAATGCAGGCCCGCTGCTCTTGCCAGCTGGGCCAGACGGCATATTGCATCCTCTACTTCATTTTGAGCCACCATCATCAAATCCGCCAGCTCATCTATGATTATAACAATCTGTGGCATTTTCTGGAAATTAGAATCCTTTAAATATTCCTGCTCAGCCACCTTGTCGTTATAGCTTTTGATATCCTTAACATTCAAATCTGCAAACTTCTTATATCTTTCCGTCATCTCAGCCACTGCCCAGTTAAGAGCGGCTGCAGCCTTTTTGGGATCGGTAACAACAGGTATAAGCAGATGAGGTATTCCGTTATACACACTCAGCTCCACTACCTTGGGATCGACCATAATAAGTCTTACATCTGACGGACTGGACTTATACAATATACTCATAATCAGAGTGTTGATACACACTGACTTGCCGGAACCGGTTGCACCTGCAATCAGCAAATGGGGCATTTTTGCTATATCGGCTACAATTGGCTGACCGGCTATATCCTTTCCGACTGCAAAGGCAATTGCCGATGAATGCTCAGTAAACTCTTTGGTTTCAATAATTTCCCTTAAGGTAACCACAGTATTTTCCTTATTCGGAACCTCAATACCCACAGCTGCCTTGCCTGGAATAGGAGCCTCTATTCTGATTTCTGAAGCGGCAAGATTCAGCTTTATATCATCAGCCAGCCTGGTTATCTCATTAACCCTTACCCCCTGCTCCGGAGTAAGCTCATAACGGGTAACTGCAGGTCCTATACTTGCATTGGTCACAGTAACATGTACCCCAAAGCTTTCAAGGGTGCTTTGAAGCTTCATGGCCGTCTCCTTCAGGTGCTTTTCTGTTACTGCTCCCCGTACGCCTTTATTTTTTGCTGCAGTAAGCAGGCTAACGGGCGGAAAGACATATTCCTTCTCCTGGGTATTTTGCTCTATCTCCAGATTTTCTTTACCAGCTTTATCGGAGGCAGCTTCCTTTGATGATCTCTTCACACTAATTTCTTCTACCAGTGTAGTATCCGGAACGACTGCTGTATCATGCTCCTCTGTCATACTCACTGTATTCGAAATATCAGAGGAAACCGTTTCATCATTAGCTGAGTCTCCAAACTTTGCCCGAAGCTCATCCTCATAGCTAATAACCTTCTCATTATTCCTCTGGAAATCTGAAAGGTTAAAAACAATACCCTTCTTTTTGGTCCCGGCTTCTTCAGGCTCGTCCACCATTTGCTTAGCCGTACCTTGCAGGGTTGAAGGTGTGGTTTTTTCAATAACAAAGGTCTTTGCTACTCTTTTTCCCGGTCTTATTCTCCTGGCAGGATAAGGCAGCCCTTCCTCCTGATCCGGCTGCTCTTTTTGCTCCTCTTCCTCTCTAAGCTCCCGGCGCAGCCTTTGATTATTTCTGTGTTCCTTCAGTACCGCCTTGCTCTTTCCGGCAAGATAGGTCAGAATAGCCTTGCCGCTAATTACTGTTATTGTGATCAGCATCAGGGCAATAAGAATAATGTAAGCGCCAACCGAACCAAAAAGGTCCAAAAGCAGCTTGGCAAAAATGCCGCCAATCATTCCACCGCCCAGGCGCTTTTCTGAGGAAGCATTGAAATAATTAAGTATATTATAGCTGTTCAGCTCTTCAATCTGTGTCAACAGCTGCAGCAAGGATGCCAAAGCAACGAAAAATACAAAAGCGCTTAATATCTTTCTGCCTGCCCTGCGATTGCCTTTATTGGAGATATGAAAGGCGGTAGTAAAGAATACTATAAATGGCAATATATATGCCTCAATTCCGACCAGGCCGAATATAATATCGCTGACCACTCTTCCGAATACGCCAATCAGATTAAAATTACTTAAAAACAGTAAGATGGAGACAACCAGCGCAATTACCAGAAAAATCTCATCCTGCAGGCTATCATTGCTGCTTACAGCCTTCCTGCTACCATTCTTTCTGTTATCAGCTTTTTTGTCTATCCTGCGTGTATTGGATGCTTTCTTCCTTTTACGTTTAGGGGCCATATAAAGCAAACCTCCCATTAAGCATTTATTGTCCGGGAATCAAAGGATAACCCGGACTTTTTATTTTATAGAGCAAAATAACCTATTACAGCTATTATTCCGACAGTTAAACAATAATAGGTAAAAATCCTGAAGCTCCTGCCTCTTACAAGCTTAAGCATCGTTTTTATGCAAATATAGCCAACTACTCCGGCTACAACCGTACCGATTAAATAATTAACTACCTCTGATGGAGATAAGTCTCCAAAGCCTATATCCTTTATTTCAAACACAGCAGCTCCCAGTACGGCAGGAATTGACATTATAAAGGAGTACTTTACTGCAAACTCCCGCTCAAAGCCTGACAAGAGGCAGGCAGTAATTGTTGTGCCTGATCTGGACAGGCCGGGCAGGGTGGCTATCCCCTGTGCCAGGCCTATAAGGCCTGCTTCTGCAAATCCGGCATTCTCCGCTTTTTTAGTTCCTGTTTTAACTCTGTCGGCTATCGCCAGAAGGATGGAGGTCAGTATCAGACATAAGCCGGGAACCAGCAGGGTTTGGCCAACCAGCGTTATTGCATCGGCAAATGCAATTCCTATTATGCCTGTTGGAATGGTAGACACAATAATCAGCATAACAAACCTGCGGTATGGTGTAGAGATAATCTGTCTGTATGTAAGCTTTTTACCTGCCATATTAGCAAAGAAAATACCAATGTTGACAAAAAAATCGGCTATAATTCCGAAGCCTTCTATAATCAGTTCCTTTATATCCTTCCAAAAAGCTATAAATATGGCTGCCAGGGTCCCCAGATGCAGAAGCACATCAAACAGCAGACCGGTATCCAAATCTATATGTAAGATATTCTTCATAATAGCCAGATGCCCGGAACTGCTGACCGGTAAAAATTCCGTCACTCCCTGAATAAAACCCAAAAAAATTGCCTTTAATAAGTCCATATTATATACCATGCCTTTCACTTAACTGCAAAAATTTAGCAGTTCGGCCATTTTGCCAGCCGACGCATTCTTTTCCAAAATTCATTATACCGTTTATAAAAATGATATGCAAGTTAAACTTGGATTACTACTCTTTCACTTCCATCTGCTATGCATTATGATTTTTAATATCCTTAATGCATAATCAAAGTGAAATAAAAAACAGGGCAGCAAGCCGTCATGACCTGCAGACCTGCACCCTGTAAATCCCGAATCATTTCTCTGCTTTGTCAATATAATTTCTTCCTGGAGTATATTCAGCTTTTAAGTAATCACTCATATCTGTAGAATTAATGCGTTCTATTATATAGTTATCACCTTCCCTGCGAGTTATAATCCGTCCGTTTTTCAGCATAACCTCCTTATATTCAGCATCTGATTCCCTTGCAGTGCTTTTCCTTCTTCTGCTTTGATCAAAAACCTCAGGCGGGGCATATATCCGCTCAAGCGGTCTGGATGTATACAGCACTTATTGCTCTCCCTCCTTTTTTCTTTCATCAATCATGGCATTGATTTTAGCAAGTGCCTCCTTTATTCCTCCAACCTCATCAATTATACCTTTTTTCACTGCTTCTTCCCCAACCAGTATAGAGCCCACATCCTTTGCCAGCTGCTTGGTATCAAGCATCAGATTGCGGAAGCTGTCATAATCAATGTTGGAATGGGCAACCACGAATTTTATAATCCTGTCCTGTATTTTTTCAAAGTACTCAAAGGTTTGGGTAACACCAATCACAGTCCCGTTCATTCTGACAGGATGAATAATCATGGTGGCGCTGGGTACTATAAAGCTGTAATTGGCCGAAACCGCCAGAGGCACACCGATCGAATGGGAACCGCCCAGTACCAGTGATACCGTAGGCTTGCTGAGGGAAGCAATCATTTCAGCTATTGCCAGCCCTGCCTCCACATCTCCGCCAACAGTATTTATCAATATCAATAATCCGTCAATATCACTGCTATCCTCAATAGCGGCCAACTGGGGCAATACATGCTCATATTTCGTTGTTTTATTATGCTGGGGCAGGCACTCATGCCCTTCAATCTCACCTATTATTGACAAAAGATGTATTTTATGCTCTTTACTGCCGTTTTCCAATAGGGTCTGGCCATATTCGCTTATTTTTTGATCCTTTAAATCCTCATTTTGCTTGGCCAGCTTTTCAGCCTCCTGATCCTTTTGTGGCTTCTTCGGCTCGCTGCCGTCAAAGCCATCCTTCTGCTTAAAATCATTTTCCGTGTTCATGTTGTTATGCATTTCGACCTCCATTCGGCTAATATATAAGCCATATCAGTTGTTTTGTAAACTCACATGCCGGTATAGCTATATCGTTATCCATGTTATTATTTCATCAAACTATATAATTATTCTTTTAAAAATGCTAAATATTTATGCCGAAAGATCTGCTTTTGTATTAATAAGAAATATTACAATCATTATTTTTAGTTATCAATCAACCTGATATACCTGATATCCGCAGGTTGTACCTTAGATCAAAAAAGGCTCCGGATTTTTATATCCGGAACCCAACTGATATCCTTTAATTTATAAGCATGCTCTCAATTTCATATATTGAAATTGGCTTAGAAAAATAATAACCCTGCCCGATATCACATTCATTGCATCTTAAGTATTCAAGCTCATGCTCGCTTTCGATGCCTTCTGCTATTACCTTGAATCTTAATGACTTGCAAAGGTTGATAATAGTTGACACTATAGCCTTGGCTTCCTTGCTGAAGTTAATGTTCTGCACAAAGGACTTGTCTATCTTGATGCTGTCTATCGGCAGGCGTATCATATAGCTCAGAGATGAATATCCACTGCCAAAATCATCTATGGCTATACCAATTCCCATTTTTCTTAGCTCATTAAGCTTGTTGATACTATCTTCTATATTTCTGATAAGGATTCTCTCTGTTAACTCCAGCTGCAGCAGAGCCGGTTCAATTTCATACTTATTCAGCAGCTTAACCAGATTTGGAATAAACTGCGTTGTTTCAAAGGTTTTAGCTGATATATTTACAGATATAATTATAGGGCTCCTATTGCAGTCCTTCCAAACTCTCAGCTGCTTGCAGGCGGATTCTATAACCCACATGTCTATATTGATTATATTGCCGGATTGCTCCGCCAGCTCTATAAACTGATCCGGATACAGCATTCCCTTCTCGGGATGCTTCCATCTAATCAAGGCTTCAATCTGGGCAATCTTTTCATCCTTAAGATAATACAGTGGTTGGTATACCAGGAAAAACTGACCATCCTTCAGAGCATTAATCATATCAGCCTGCAGCTCATTCATTACGGACAGTTCCTTATATATTTTAGGGTCAAATTTCTGTACCTGGTTGCTGCCCAGATATTTTGCATAATTCTTGGTATGGGTCACAGCCTTTATCGGATCTTCTCCCAGACGATCCTCATTCCGGCTGAAGGTACCGATATTAATATTCAGTTCGATATCCTTATCATTTATTCTCATTTTCTCCCGTAAGGAGCTAAGTACCTTTTTAGCCATTTCATTGACTGTGTCTTCATCATGCCCACCGGTCAGCAAAACAACAAACTCGTTGCCTTTATAGCGATAAATCACGCCGTTGCCTGCCACACAGCGTTCAATTCTTTTGGCAGCTTCCTTCAGCACCAAATCTCCGGTATCATATCCATATGTATCATTTATAAAGTTGAATCTGTCGATTGATATCATTATGAGCGAGAAATCCTTCTTCTCATCATTATTCATCAAAGACTCTATATCCTTCACAAATACATATTGGTTATTCAGGCCGGTCAGAGGATCATACTGGGTCAGGGTTTTGATCTTGTCCATCATCCGGTTAAAGCTCATACCTACCCTGCCCAGTTCGTCCCTTGACTTGGGAACATATCTTATTGTCAGATTTCCTTTTGCACCTTCGGCAAACAGCTCGTCCAGCTCTGTTATGGATTTGGAAAAATGGTTTATAAAAATCCAGGCTGCAATAATACATGTTATCAGCGTTAATAGAATAATTATTATAAAAATTCTTCTCATACCCACCAGACTGGCAAGGGCTTCGTCCTCATTGGTACCGATGTATATTTTCCAGTCGGTTTCCCTGACTGAAGCATATCCCATTAAAATGGTCTTACTGTCAAACTTATATCTTCCGTAACCTGATTCCGTATTAATATTTTCCTGTATAAACTTATCAAAATGTGTATAGCGCCTGTCTCTTTTTACCAGCTCCGACAGATAATAAACATCCTCTGTTTTTTCCTTTTCAGGTCTGGATATGAGGCATCCGCTTGAGCTGATGATATAAGCCCGTCCGTTGTTGCCATAGCCTCGGGTTATAGCAAAGTTAGATAAGAAATCCACATCCAGCCGGGCAATCAGTGCGCCCTTTATAATACCTTCGTCCTTTATAGGGATCCCCACCATAATTACAGGTGTATTGGTAACTCTGCTGATAATAACATCAGAAAAGGTTATATTCCCCTTCATGGTATCAGCAATATATTCCCTGTTACTTAAATCCACTACGTCTCCATCCATGTAATAGGCTATTCCATTGGTATCTACAACCGCTATATTCAGATATGTAGGATTTACCTGGTATGAAATGATTTCCTTCTGCCTTTCAAAGTCCATCGACTTAATGTCCTGATGCTCGGACAGGGCAACCAGAGGGGTTATAAACTGAGCAATATAACTACTAAGATGATCGGCCGACTCCTTTGCCACCCTGACTACGGCCTCATCCACTTCTTCCTCAAGTATTTCCTTAAAACGATTATAAGAGCTAATACCTGATATAAATACTGCCAGAAATATCAGGCCCAGTGCAAATAGCATGCCTTTAGTTCTTATTTTGTGCATTAGTTCTCCTTTAACTTAGACAACTGTATATATTATCGGTCCAATAGAATTAATAACATATGCACTTGCTTTCATTAAAGCAATATGCTGCAAAATCGTGCATAAATTTTATGCATTTTCCCATATAATTATCCATAATTCTTAATAATGGTATTAGTTATTACCACTTAAATTATACTGTATAAAAATTTCTATGTCTACATAGTTTTACCATTTTCGTTACAATTTTTTTAATTTTTTTAATTAAAACCAGCTTTTATTTTTTATGCTCTCCATATTTTCAAGGATTTTCGACTCAATTTTACTAAAATAAATATCGAAAGCAATCATATTTATTTTCGTATGAAGAAAGCTAAAGATTTTCAACCTGCTTCAAAAAAAGCAGCCCCAAAAGGGGCATGACAGTTGACAGACATTTTCGCCATCTGCCTGTTAGCTGCCATATCCGATTTCGGGCTGCTCTTATATAGTGTATTATATTGTGTATTTCTTTTATTTTACAGCTTTGCGAGAGCCTGCTCAATATCGGCAATTATATCGTCCACATTCTCAATACCCACTGACATTCTGATAAGATCAGGCGTAATGCCTGCTTCCACCAGCTGCTGATCGGTAAGCTGGCGGTGAGTTGTGCTGGCTGGATGAAGCACTCCGGTTCTGTTATCAGCTACATGGACAACTATTGCAGCAAGCTTGAGACTGTCCATGAACTTGACAGCAGCCTCTCTTCCGCCCTTTATTCCATAGGAAATAACACCACAG
>Ga0134101_1002028_pt1 | contig 13376 bp, 11 predicted proteins | sample 12_3_2metaG_FD_94446 | JGI IMG/M metagenome (GOLD analysis project Ga0134101, IMG submission 94446) | Switchgrass degrading microbial communities from high solid loading bioreactors in New Hampshire, USA - 12_48_3.3_201_A2 metaG | ecosystem: Engineered > Bioreactor > Semi-continuous > Anaerobic...
AGCATCCTCGATAAGCTTATCAAAGTTCACTGTGTCAAGCACGACCTGTATACCCATTTTCAGCTCAGCGTTGCAAAAAGCAAGCATACCGGCGCCCATGGCCCCAGCCGCGCCGGCTCCGGGAACATTCGAAACATGAACCCCTAAATCGGATTCAATTACATCGGAAAGGTGCATAAGGCCGTTATCAAGTTCCTTTACCATTTTCTCATCTGCGCCCTTCTGCGGTGCAAAGACGAATGCCGCCCCGCTGCTCCCATACATCACATTATCTATATCACACATTGCTGTGATTGATACGCCGTCAAGAATGTTCGCCTTGCCGGAAATATCTATTTTGGCTATATCCTTTAAAGTCCCGCCAACCGGCACAAACTCTTCATTTTTATCATTAAAGAATTTTACTCCAAGTGCTGCCGCTGCTCCTGTACCGCCGTCGTTAGTACAGCTACCGCCAAGGCCCAGAATAATTTTTTTGCAGCCGTTGCTGGCCGCGTGCAGTATCATCTGACCAACACCGTATGTTGTAGTTTTCATCGGATTTTCTCTGCCCTCGACAAGAGGAAGCCCTGCGCATGACGCCATTTCAATAACGGCGGTATCCTGGTCTATTATACCGTAATATGCTCTGATATTCTCAAAATAAGGGCCTTTAACGTCAACATAAACCTTTTTGCCTCCGACGGCGGTCAAAAAACAGTCAACGCTGCCCTCCCCGCCATCGGCAACGGGGACAGAAACTATGTTGCAGTCCGGGTAATATTTTTTGACGGTTCTGCCTATAATGTCGCAAATTTCTTTTGAAGACATGGTTCCTTTAAAGGAATCAGGAATGATTACCACTTTTTTCATAGTTCTCCTCCGTTCAATATATCGGCCATACCGCTAAAAATTTCAGCAGTCAGCACGTTGATGCGCGGCTGACTGCTGGAAATTAAGCAACCGGGGTTTGCAAAGCGGTTGCGTTATTTTTTGACCTCAATGCCGGCCAGCTTTTCATAAAACTGGACAATTCCGCTATGATCCTGCTTTTCTTTTTGGTCGGCTTTAAGGGCCTGCAGTATCTCCATAACCTGACTGGTAAGAGGCAACGGCACACCGACGCCATGGCCTGTATCCAAAGCATTCATCAAATCCTTGATATGCAGATCAATCCTGAATCCTGGTTTAAAGTTTCTTGCGAGAACCATTGGCACTTTAGCGTCGAGGACTGTGCTGCCTGCAAGGCCGCCCCTGATGGCCTTATAAACCTTTTCGGGATCAACCCCTGCTTTTGTCGCGAGTACAAAAGCCTCGGACATAGCTGCTATGTTCAATGCGACAATTATCTGGTTTGCAAGTTTCGTGACGTTACCGCTTCCTATTTCACCGACAAGTACCACGGAAGAGCCCATTGCTTTTAGTATATCCTCTACTTTAGCAAATACCTCTTCGTCGCCGCCAACCATGAAGGAAAGTGTGCCGTCAATTGCCTTTGGCTCTCCGCCACTTACCGGAGCGTCCAGCATTAATACACCCTTTTCCTTCACTTTTTCTGCTATTTCTTTTGAAACCAGCGGCGCAATAGAACTTGAGTCAATAAGAATCATGCCGGGCCTTGCGCCTTCAAGAACGCCATTTTCACCAAGCACAACCTGCTTTACATGCGGTGAATTCGGAAGCATGGTTATTACGATATCGCATTTTTCGGCTACGTCCTTGGGCGAAGTGCCTTTTTCCGCACCGCATTTTGCGACTTCTTCCATGGCATCGGGATTAATGTCGTAAACCACCAAGGAATAGCCTGCTTTAATAAGATTTTTTGACATAGGTTTTCCCATTATTCCAAGACCTATGAATCCAATTTTTTTGTTCATTATACTTACCCCCTTGTGGTTATTCTTCATTTATGTTCATATTGAGTGTTTTCTTGATTTTGGCGATAATTTCTTCAACAGTAAGCCCATAATAATTTAAAAGCTCATCATAGCTGCGGGCAGACTGTCCGAACTTATCATTTACTGCGACTGATTCAAAAGGAATTCGGCAGCCTTTTAATGCAAAGGCTATAGCACTTGATAAACCACCTATGTATGAATGTTCTTCAGCAGTAACAATACCCTTTGCACCTTTTATAAGGTCTTTAATAGCCCTTTCGTCGAGTGGCTTTACTGTGCTGACATCAACAACCTTGACGGATATGCCTTCTTTTTCAAGCTGTTTTGCCGCCTCCAGTGCCTTGGAAACCATAATGCCGATAGCGAAAACAACGACATCATTGCCTTCTTTAAGTACATACGGCTTCCCAATTTCAAACTTGATATCTTCCGGGAAAACATCGGGTATATCATTTCTTGAAAGACGTACATATACCGGCCCTTCATATTCCGTAATAGCCCTGATTACCTTTTTTGTTTCTATGCCATCGCATGGGACAATAACCGTCATATTTGGGATTGCCCTCATTATCGCAATATCCTCGACCGATTGGTGTGTGGACCCGTCACCAAAGTCTGAAAAGCCTGCGCTTGATCCGATGATCTTCACGTTAAGGCCCGCAATACACACACCTTGGCGAATTTGGTCATATGGACGTCCCGCTGCGAAAACGGCAAAGGAGTTGACAAAAGCTATTTTATCTGTAAGAGCAAGTCCGGCGGCAAAAGAAACCATATCGGCTTCCGCAATGCCCATTTCAAAATATCTGTCCGGAAATTCCTCCTGGAACATATGAGACATGGTTGATCTTCCGAGGTCAGCTTCAAGTACCACTATCTTCTTGTTCTCCCTGCCAAGTTCCACGAGCGTTTGACCGTATACTTGTCTTTGATTATGTAGATTCATAGCAACCTCCATTATATCGTCCCATATTGCTTAGCCAATACGGCGGAATCAGTTCGCCAGAGCCTTACAGGCTGCTTCGTATTCTTCTTGAGTAAACTTTCCGTTATGAAATGAAACAACATTCTCAGCAAACTTTATACCTTTACCTTTTATTGTGTGAGCGATTATTATTGTTGGCTTGCCCTTGACTTTGTCAGCACTCTCAAGGGCATTTATAATCTGCGACATATCATGTCCGTCAATTTCAATCGTGTTCCAGCCGAACGCTTCCCATTTTTCCTTTATGGGATTTGTGTTAAAACGCTCCTCCACCTTACCGGTCGCCTGAAGCTTATTGCAATCCAGGATAGCGATAAGGTTATCGAGTTTAAAATTGCTTGCTGCCATTGCAGCTTCCCAAATCTGGCCTTCGGCCATTTCGCCGTCGCCGATAATACAATATACTTTGTAATCTTTTTTATCGATCTTGCCTCCGGCCGCCATACCGGCAGCTATTGAAAGGCCTTGTCCCAATGAACCGGTGTTCGCTTCTACTCCCGGAATTTTCCTCATGTCCGGGTGGCCCTGCAGCATCGAGCCGAGCTTCTTGAGATTTTGGAGCTCCGCCATCGGAAAATAGCCGTTCATCGCAAGCGCTGCGTATTGAACAAGAGCGGCATGCCCTTTGCTGAGCAAAAACCTATCCCTGTCCGGCCATTTTGGATTTTTGGGGTCTTTTTTCATCTTCCAAAAATATAAAGCGGTAACAATATCGGCCGAAGAACAAGAACCCCCAATATGTCCTGTTGTTTCCGGACCTACCATTTTTACAATGTTAAGCCGTACCTCTTTAGCTTTCTTTTCAAGCTCTTTAGCAAGTTCGCTCATATCACCATTCCTTTAGTTATGAGGGTAAAAATATGCCATAAAAAATTCAATAACCGTCTTGGCTATATCCCTCTTGTTTTGCAAAACAACTGAATGTTATCTGAAAATATCGGCGAAAACCTTACCCTTTCAGCTAAAGTTTACGCTGAACCTGTACATTAGCCTTTTACACCGCCGACAGTCAAACCGGAAATAAATGAGTCCTGATTAAATAAGAATATGATAATGACAGGTAATACGGACAAAACCGATCCGGAAAGGAGTACGCTGTAGTTTGTTTCATCAGGAGAAATAAGGGACGACAAGCCGACAGGAAGGGTTAACATATCGTTTGTCCTCATAACAATGAGCGGCCAAATAAAGTGGTTCCAACTGCTTAGCGCAAGGAGAATAGTCATCGCGCCGATCGCCGGTTTCATCAAAGGAATCATTATTTTTGAATAAATGCCATACTCGGTACATCCGTCAATGCGCGCGGCATCAATAAAATCTTTTGGAATTCCCGACGCATATTGTCTGAAAAAGAATATGGCTGTTGAAGAAACAAGAAAAGGCAAAAGGACGCCCGCATATGTATTGATGATTTTCATAGAAACTTCCATCTGGAACAGAGGAAGCAGCAGGATTTCTACCGGAATCATCATTAAGAAAATAACCAGGAGGAATACTACATTTCTGCCCTTAAATTGGTAGACAGCCAAAGCATAGCCGACCACCGAAGATAAAAACAAACCAAGCACAGTTGACAAAACGGCCAGAATTACGCTATTCTTATACCAGTCCCAATAATAGATAGTTTTATCGGTAAACAAAGTTATATAATTCTGTAAAGTGAAGTTTTTCGGGTCGATGTTGAGGCGGATACCGTCAATAAACAACCGTTCAGAGGGTGCAAATGACGCAACCACTATCGCATAGAATGGCAGCAATGCCAAAAAGGCCAAAAATACAAAAAATATCAACATCAGGATCTTACTGATTATAGCTTTTATTTTGCGCCGAGTTTTGACCGTTACCATTATGCATCCTCCTTACGGAACAGCCCAAAGAATTTGAGCTGTATTACATTGAGAATAAATACTATAATAACCAGAACAATACCTGTTGCATAAGCGACATTGAGGTTTCCTTGTTCGAATCCTTGTTTGTACAGGTAACCTACCATTGTAAGTCCGGAGTCTTCTGGTGAATTGGTCAGCCAGAATATATAGCTCTGTGCGAACATCGCAAAACCGCCGTAAATGCTTATAGTAAGAACATAAATCGTAACCGATCTAAGCTGCGGTATGGTAACAAAAAAAAGCTTTGACCAATAACCTGCGCCGTCTATATCGGCCGCTTCATACAACTCAACTGGTATATTCTGTAGTCCGGACAAGAAATAGATAACATTGATACCGATAGCCGTCCAAACACTCAATATAACCATTAAGAACATTGAATACCTTGTATCAAGCTGCCATGTAATCGGCTGTATACCAAAAAGGCCAAGAAAAGCGTTTACAGGGGCACTTGCGTTTTCAGCGAAGAGCAGGCGGAAAATTACGCCGGCGACTATAATAGACGTAAGCGAGGGCAAAAATAGCGCCGCTCTGAAAAACTTCTTAAATAGCATATTTTTGCTGTTAAGCATAACAGCTAATATAATCGGTATTGGTATTACCAGAAGTAGCATTATAATTGTGTAAACGATATTATTACGCACTGCTTTGAAAAAATGCGGGTTCATAAGACTCTGGTAATTTTTTAAGCCGACAAACACCATACTTCCGCTACTGTCCATGCCTTGAAAGCTGAGTATAACTGTCTTTATAATGGGGTATACAAAAAATATGGCAAACGATAACACAAAAGGAAGTATAAAAATATAGGGAGCGATTTTTTGAGAATACAGAAATCTGCTTATAAGGGATCTTTTGTTTTTGCGCATTACTAACACCCCTTTTATTGGGAGATGTAGATGTAAAATCTACATCCCCCAATAAAGAATTAACCTTGCCCTTACTTAATTACATCTCTTTCCTGACTTCATCAGCAACACTCTTCAGCGCAGCTTCGGGATCTTGGCTGTTGTTGACAAGCACCCTGTAGAATGCGCTGTTTGTCAGGTTATCAATCAATATAGGCGTATACTGATTGTTGGTGATAACTCCGACGCTATCCTTAAAGGAGCTGAGAACTTTGAACAAATCTTTGCCGTTGACAAAGTACTGAACGTACTTGTTGTTCGGATCAATGCTCTCAGAAATTGTGTCCCAAACGTCGGTTCTCGGAGGATCGTTGCCAAGTATTGTCCAAATATTGTTGCAGGCTTGTTCTGTTACCTTTGACTCATAAAGGAACTTCTTTGCCAGCTCAATATTTTGGCACTGCTTTGTTATGCATGTTCCGGTGCCTCCGGCGACAACAGTCTTATATTTTGCATCTGGGAATGCCGGGGGTGCCGAAATAAGAATCTTGCCTTTAAGGTCAGGCATATAGTTAGTAAATCTGTTGAGATAATAGTCAGGCATAATTACGGCAGCAACATTGCCCTTATCGATTGCACCATAAGCCTGCTCAGTATCGTTAGATCCACCAGGTGCCGGTGCTGCGATCTTATCGACATAAATCATGTCATGGAGCATCTTTAAAGCCTTGACGTTAGTCTCATTGTCGAGAATACATTTGCCATCTTTGTCAAAGTAGTCTGAACCCATTTGACCTACAAGCAGCTGATATTCGCGGTCAATGTTCTGTGAGGTATAGAACATGAGTTTACCGGTCTTTTCTTTTATTGTTTTACCGGCAGCTATAAAATCATCCCATGTTTTGATTGTGGTCGGATCAAGGCCAGCTTGCTTAAAGATTTCCGTGTTGTAGAAGGTAAGCGTTGCGCCACCCTGGAAGTCAATTCCGTAAAGCTTGCCATCTTTCGAATACGCGTCAAGTTTTGCTTTGAGGAATTTATCCTTCTCGTTTGCAATAAGGTCAGAAAGGTCTACGAGCTGAGGAGTTCCTTTTAATACGCTCTGGAATGAAGCACCTGCTTCAACATTTGCGAAGTCCGGTGCACCTGTTCCAGCAGAAATAGCAACAAGAAGCTTATTTCTGAGGTCGTTAACGTTCATTGTTGTGATTTCGAGCTTTATCTTTGTATCCGGATGTGCTATATTCCACTGGGTTTCTGCATTCTTAAAGAATGATGTGTGGAGAGCTGAAAAAGACCACATTGTAAAATTGGTGTTTGCCGGGAATTTTGTGCCACTGCTATTGCTACTTGACGAATTCTTGCTACCACCAGAGCAGCTAGTAAGTAGAACTGCAGCTGCGCAGGCAGCCGAAATGACTGCTAGAAGCTTTTTCTTCATGTTTATCCTCCTCTTTAATAGTTTAGTTGAACCCTTTACTTAATACGTTTGAGCTTTACACGGAAATCATCTGTCGTTTCATCCAAATAGGCGTTATAGGCGTTTACGCTTTGTACTCACCCCTTCCATGTATGACTAATTAATTGTAATAAATTATATAATTTGATAATATATCACAGTATATTATCAAATATTATCCCCTTTGGTCCTATTTTTGGGTGCAAAAAGCTAAACTAAATCTGTTTACTTTTTTTACAGACTTAGCATGTCAAAGTTTGGCAATCAGACGATTATTTATTTACACCGGAATATTATTCAACAAAAATATTAATATATTTGACCTCATCAGAGACCGGCATTATTCCATGTTCCTCAAGTGAATTAAAATACAGACTGTCTCCGGGATTTAATTCATATGCAACTTTGCCGACCTTTACCCTCATTTTCCCCTCGAGCATATAAATGAATTCTTCTCCGCTATGGGAAACGGAATGTTTCTTAACTTCACCCTTTTTGCCCATGAACAAACAAGGCTGCATTTTTTTATCCTTAAATTCATTGGCAAAAGCAAAGAACTTATACCCTTTATCCGTATGAACAAGTGGTCCGTTTTTTACATCCTGGCTTTGTGTAAAAATGGCACTTTCACTCTCACCGTCTTCCAGCAGCGCCGATACTTTTGTCCCCAACGCTTCCGCTATCTTGGACAATGTAGCGACCGGCGGTACGACGATACCGTTTTCTATTTTTGACAATAAACTCTTAGAAAAACCGCAGCAATCCGCTACATCCTGCAAAGTACGATTCTGCTGTTTTCTGATTTTCTTGATATTGATGCCTATTTCCATCATAAACCCTGCCTTTTGAAACTTGACGCCATAAAGTATCAGCGCCTTTTTGTCAAATTTATTTCTTGCTGATTATTTCAATCAGTGAAACTGCGTGAGTTGGCATGGAACACTGAAGTTTCAGATAACCGTCAGTAATCATAAACTCCTCTGATGACCCTATTTGTTCCAAATTATCTTTTGCTTTTATCATAGCATATTTTTGGCCAAGCGGGTATTTTGGTTTACCCTGTTTTAACCACTCAGCATAGGCATTGCTGTGCTCTGCGTCAATTCTATATTGCTTTACGACGGCGTTTCCGGTAAAAGGTACGTTGTTTATCTCAATGTTAACCTTAAAATCCTGCTGTTTATCCACGTCATCGTGGTGGCTGAAAAGCAGTATTTGGATATTTCCTTCATCGTTTATTGCTGCGGATCCCGAAAGTTCAGCATCCTCATTTTCACCATGTAAATTCTCAACGGATAGAACGTCTTTTTCCTGAGAACTTTTGAAGTAAAGCTTTTTACTGCCCATTTTGGATAAAATTCTAAAAGTGTTGAACGAGGCTTTTTTAATACCTTGTGTTGAGAATGTCCGGGTTCCTTCAAAACATCTTTCCCCGTTGAACATAAACGCCCATGCAATTGGCTTGACGTCCATATTCATCTGATTGGCAATGCAATCTATATGGTTATAGCTTGACGCTATATAGCTTGCATAATATTCAGTGTTTCTGAAATTAAAATTGGGGTTGTCATAAATACCGCCCGCCGCCCAGCCGTCCGGGTCCGCTTCGGACAGGACGACCTCGCGGTCTTCGTAACCATATTTTTTGATTATTTCAAGCCCGGTTTTTACTTGCTTAATCAGTGTTTTAACCGTGGGAGTCTCTTTCTTAGCATTAAGATCAAACGCGAAATTGCCGCCCTTTACATGGAATGTTATATAGTCAAGGCGTGTACCGGTTGAACCAGTGGCGTAATTGACCCCATCCCTGCAGTGAGACAGGAACGCTTCAAGGTACTGGGCCGACTTTTTGCCAAGTTCAGGGCCTGTAGTCGCCGGGCCGCCGAGTTTTGCCTGCGGCAGTACCGAATGAAGCGACGCTTCGGTGTAATCATACAGTTTGCAGTACTCTTCAATTGTGCCGTTCCAATAGTACGGCAGATCTGGCTCATTCCAAAGCTCCCAATACCAAGTCAGGACTTCCTGCTCACCGTACCGTTCAACACAGTGCTTGGCCAATACAGCGACAAGATCAGCCCATTTGTTGTAATCTTTCGGCGGGTAAGTATGAGCCTTGTTCACATAATGGCTATATTTTGACCATTTATCGCACTCGGCAAATAAAGAGGGATCAAGAAGATCTAAGGGCATGAACCCTAATTCCATGAACGGTTTATTATTTGTTTTTAAGATGGTATCAATAATGTTATCGAAAATTTCGAAGTTGTATACAGGATTGCCATTTTCGTCTTCGGTATATACGTTTGTGGAGCCCCATTTATATGTTCCAAGGCAGTTTCCAGTGCAAAGAAGATGGTGGGTTCTTATATAATACGGAGCGTCAGCGAGGCTGCCGAAACTGTTTAAAAGCTCTTCGCCGCCAGGCGTATCAGTATAATTGCATTCATCATACCCGATAAATCTCCATTTGTGCTCGTAGTTTTGAATTATATGCCCGGCATCAACTTTAACGCTCACGTCGATACTTTTTTGCATGACGTTCTCCTCGTTCCTCTTTAAGATAGTTAGTTAAGCGATTATTTCTCTCAAATAATTCAGTGCCACGGTCGCGTCCTGTCCAATATTATTTGAATATGCCTCAACGCTTACCCGCCTGTTATAACCGATTTTATTGAGCAAACTGAAAAATTCTTTATAATTTGCTGTATCGGTCGGTGATGGGAAGCACCTTCCTTCAGGATTAGCCAAATGAACGTGAAAAATCTTGTCGGAAAAAGGAATCATTGAATACATATCATCGTTTTCAACCATCAGGTGATAATAATCCACCAATAATCCAATATTAGGGCTGTCTACCTCTTTAGCCAAATCGCAGCCTTCTTTGACCGTATTGATGATATTGCTTTCCGATTTGTTTAAAGGTTCAATCGCAATGACAATTCCTAATGGTCTCACAACGGTGTCAACATAATTTAAAAGGTTGACAAGTTGTGTCCACGCCTTTTTATGGTCAAATCCGGCTGGTACATTTTTAGCTCCTGAACTGCCAAAAACAATTGTATCAACGCCCAGTTGAGAAGCACGCCCCACTGCCCTGACAACATAATCTTTGACAACCGATTCATTGACAGCCGGACCTGTCAGCTTTATGTTGGCTGGAAAGAAGTTATTGCAGGTTTTGCACTTTATCCCGAACAACTTCAAACTTTCTTTTATTTTTAGGAAATCATCATCTTCAAGCGCCATAAGTTGGGCGAGAGGAAGTTCTATGTAATCATATCCTAATTCAATAAGGTTTTTTGCGTGTTCGAATCCGATTCCATCCTTTTGGGTTGCAATCATGTTGCAGCAGCAGCCGATTTTCATATTGATTCCCTTCAATAAATAAAAATCTATAAATTCTACTTATCACATATTTTCGAGAAGCTGGCGAACCCTCTCAAAACCGGTGGTTCCACTGTTGAGAACCGGAACTCTCGTGTTAGTAAGGTAAGGGGCAAGAGCCGACATTGACAGTTGAGCCATAACAATTACATCAACGGATTTTGAAAGTTTATCTATGCTGTCAAACAGTATCTCATTGTGCTTTTCAATGTTGCCTTTTTCATATTCCTCAAAGGCTTCGCTGCAAAGCACAGTATTGATTTCTATTTCCTTGCCGGCTTCCGCCGCAGCTATTTTTAAAAGCCTCTCAGAAGAAGGAACAGTGGTTGCAAGCGTGGCCAGCAATCCAATGCGTTTACCCATCTGTACTGCTTGTTCCATCATAGGACGGTCAATCTGGACGATTGGAGTATTTATCATCGGACGGGCAAGTTCTGCTGCATAATTGAAGGTTGAGCAGGCAAGCATTATAAGGTCAACTTTTGCTTCTTCAAGGTTGTGTGCATATTGCGCAAATTTGTAATAATTGACCTTTGGTATGACACCAACACCGGCCGCAATATTATCTCTCTGGATGGTGTCATCTACCACGTGCATGATTTTTACTTCAGGAATTATCTTTTCGATATAGGGTTTTACAGCCTGCGTTGTGATGATGGATGCATGAATAATTCCCAGCGTTTTGTTGCTTAAATCCTTCAAAGTAATCAACCACCTATTCGAATTATTTTTTGCCTCATGAGAGGCTTTAATTCAATAGTATAACAAGTTAACTATTTTTCAACTTTGGTTCCTTTGAATTAACTATTTATAGTCTAATTCAATTAAGTTTATTTGTCAATAGAAAATTCGCTAATTAAAAAAATATTTTTTATATATTTTGCACTATATTAATGGCCTTTTTGGGGCCTTTAATGCCGTTACGGCATTAAAATGCCTTCTTTCTTTCATAAAAGTTGAATAGAAAGCGCATCTGGCAAGCTATTTTTATTCAACTTTTTATAAATAACAACAGCCTGCGGCAGCCGGTAACTTTCCGGCTGCCGCAGGCTGCTGCATATATTTTCTCAATTTTTATTCAATGAGTTGACGCCATTCAAGACGAATACTGGAGATTTTAATTATTATGAAACGCAATCACAGGTTGATTAATTGTTGTCAGTGCGGGCTTTTATTCCTTACTTTCGCCCTTTACTTTATCCCAATAAGCTTTTGCCGCCTGTTCGGTCTTGTTTGGGCCAAACTGGTAATATTGCCTGCCCTTGAGCTTATCAGGCAGATACTGCTGTTTGACCCAATGGTTTTTGAAGTCGTGAGGATATAGATAACCATTTCCGCGGCCCAGCTTTGCCGCGCCTTTGTAATGGCTGTCCCTCAGGTGCGCGGGTATCTCATACACCATGCCGGCTTCTACATCTGCCATTGCCTTATCAATTGCAATAACTCCAGAATTTGATTTCGGCGCGGTGCAGAGGGTAATGACGGCCTGCGCAAGGGGTATGCGCGCTTCCGGCAGGCCCAGTTGCATGGCTGAATCGACACAGGATTTCACAATAACGGCCGCCAAAGGGTAAGCCATGCCGATATCTTCGCTCGCCATGACAAGCAGCCTGCGGCATGGTGAAATTAGGTCGCCCGCCTCTAAAAGCCGCGCCAGATAATGCAAAGCCGCGTCGGTATCCGAGCCTCGGACGGATTTTTGCAGTGCCGACAGGATATCATAATGCTCATCCCCGTCCCGGTCATATTTCATAGAGCTGCGCTGGGCCGCTTCCCTGGCGTCGGCAAGCGTCACGCGCCCGTCTTTCGCCGCCAATGACAACAGTTCCGCCGCATTGATTGCCTTTCTGACATCGCCGCCGCAAAGCTGCGCGATATGGTCGCAGACGCCGTCCTCTATATCGAGCGGAGCGCCTCTTTCTTCGCCGATGATTCGGAAGGCACGCTCAACGGCCTTTTTCACCTCGTCTTTTGAGACAGGCTTAAACTCAAAGATAGTGGCCCGGCTGAGGATGGCGTTATATACATAAAAGTAAGGGTTCTCGGTGGTCGAGGCGATAAGCGTTATCTGCCCGTTCTCTATAAATTCAAGCAAAGACTGCTGCTGCTTTTTATTCAAATACTGGATCTCGTCAAGATATAGCAAAACACCCCCGACCCCGGCGAACGTATCCAGTTCCCCTACTACTGATTTTATGTCGGAGGTTGAAGCAGTCGTGCCGTTGAGCTTGTGCAATGTTTTTCCGGCTGAATTTGCAATAATCGAAGCCACTGTGGTTTTGCCTGTCCCCGGAGGGCCATAGAAAATCATGTTCGGGATTTGACCCGATTCGACGACGCGGCGCAGCAAAGCACCTTTGCCCAAAAGATGTGTTTGCCCGACAACATCATCCAAAGTCTGCGGACGTATCCTATCCGCCAGCGGATTCATAAATTAACCCCCCTTAAGGCGAAATATTCCATAACCTGCGGCAGTATCCGCTCCCAATATGTCCAGTCGTGAGCGCCTTCCGACTCTATATACTCAACGTCGAATCCATTCTTGAGAAGTGCCTTATAAAGCCCCCGGTTTTCATTGAGTTTTGTGTCGGAAAGCCCGCAGTGCATAAGTATCTTACATTTTGTCCCGCGCTGTTTTTCAGCGAGCAGAAAGAGGTCGTCATCCTCAGGGGCAACGCCAGTTTCCCCGAATACAGCCCTCATCTCTGGCCTGTTCTTATAGTCTGCGGCGCGGGGCTTGATATCGGCCGCCGCGGAAATCCCTGCGCAGCCCCCGAATATGTCCGGCCTTCTGAGCCCCAGCTTCAGCGCGCCGTATCCGCCCATTGAAATCCCCGCCACAAATGTTTTTTCCCGTTTTTCACTTACATTAAACATTCTGCGGCAAAGTTCCGGCAATTCTTCCGAAATATAAGTAAAATACTTAGGGCCGTA
>Ga0134101_1002031_pt1 | contig 13348 bp, 8 predicted proteins | sample 12_3_2metaG_FD_94446 | JGI IMG/M metagenome (GOLD analysis project Ga0134101, IMG submission 94446) | Switchgrass degrading microbial communities from high solid loading bioreactors in New Hampshire, USA - 12_48_3.3_201_A2 metaG | ecosystem: Engineered > Bioreactor > Semi-continuous > Anaerobic >...
CGTCTATAAAAGGCTGCACGACGTCTTTGACAGGCTTTTCCTCACCCTCAAAGGTCACTAGCGTATCGGAATCTTTTAAGCGCACCAGAAGGGCAATAGCGGCTGACTGCTGATGGGGAAAATACATATATTGTGTTGTTAAGGGATTCGGGATAAGCCCGTTATTCAATAATTCCTGGCTATCAATCAAGAGGTAGCCATTTTCCACATCAAAGGCGCCATCCTTTTTAAAAGGGCGGATTTGCGAGAGAAAATACTCAATAGCTCCCCTGCGTCCCAATTTTGTCCCCGGCATTTCATTGCCCCAATTCTGCCCGCCGAAGAACATTTCCAAAGCGAGAATGGAAAGGGCTAGGTTGTCTGAAAAACTGTTTCCCGATAAAGTGCTAAAAATGGACCCATTCTCCGGATTTTGTTGGTCCAAAAGTTCTTGTATGAGGTCTGTGTACACAATTTCTCCAGAACCGGCCATGGCTCTGGGATAATTTCTGGGATTTCCACCAGCGGCAATAGTATCAATGATGGCCATGGCTTGGGAGCCGTTAAAGCAATTACGAACATTTGTTGAATAGTAAGAGTCTGTGCCATAATACGGCACATTGACATTTGCTCCCTCCAGCGTCTTGCTGTCCGTAAGCGAATGCATGGCGAGAGGTGCGAGAGGAACGTCAAGCCCATTTGCCGTGTAGTACGTTATGAGTGCTTCAGCCCATTGCTCAAGCTGCGCTGAATTTTCTTCAGATTCTTCCGTACCGCCTTCTTCGGCCGCAAGAACCCCAGCCGGAAGAAGGGACAGCAGAATAAGAATGGCCAGCAGCACCGAAACCGTTTTCTTAAAAACACTGTATTTCATGGTGTTCTCTCCCCCTTCAGTTTGTGATAACACGCCAAGCAGAGGGCAGATTTTTCCGCCCTCTACTTGTTAGCGGTTCAGCGGTATAGGTTACCATGAGTAAGAGTAAGTACCCAGGTCAACGTAAATGACCATACCGTCGTAAACAGCCACATTGCTGACGTATTCCGTCGGGAAACCGGGTGTGGAAGAACTGTCCGGCGCAACGGCCACATAAAAACCGGTGCCCCATGCGTAATTGACGCCGTCAATTTCGTCGTAATAGGCCTCCAACGTCATGTTGTTTACATTAGAAAGATACGCTCCTGGGTCGCCCTGCCAGGGATACGCGTCCCAGCCCGTTTGCACATCCAGATACCGAACGGTTGCTGCCGTAAGAATCGCGTCAAGCACAGAAGGCTCCCCATTTAAAAGGTCGGTTTCGCCGACAGGAATGTAGTCTTTTGACAGGTCAATCTCGTCAATTTCCACAACGGTGGCGCCGAAGCCAAACAGATTCGAACCGGTGCCAAGCCAGACTTCCCCGTTATTCGTGCCCTGGGTATTTCCCTGGGTGAAATAGACCGTGACGGTTCCACCCGTAGCCGAGGCCGAAAGACTGGCGAATGTGGATACAAGCATCATAAGAATAAGCAGGGTCGCAAAAAGTTTTCATCTGAAGTGTTTCATAATCCGACTCCTTTCTAGTACGTAAGTTTCTTACATTGAGTGTCCTTGTAGCATTTTCATCTCAGCTGCGCAAAACCAAGTTTTACAACGTATTCATCTGCACCCCCTTTTAACTAAAAAGGTTCAGCAGGATGTGTGCGCGTGCACACATTCCACTGAACCTCCGTTGTTCGGTCAGCTCTTTAATATTGAATAATGAGATTCCGTAAGTTATGTGATCATTTGCTGGTAGAAGCCATGTCTAACGCATAAGCTGATTTCTTCTTCAGCTCCTTCAGCCCGGCTTTTTCAAGGACGCGCGGCCACGGCCCAAACCGGGATTTAAGATATGTAAAACCAATCACCTCATGCTTTTTCGGAATATGCCCCAGCTTTTCCGCGCAGTCTCGGATATACTGAAGCAGGGCTTCGTCCGAATCATCTTTGTGTTGCCTGGCAAACTCCGCTTCTCTGTTTAAGAGCGCTTCGTTCTTAATGCGTTCTGCTTTATTCCTGTAAAGCGTATGCGAACGTTTCATTGTCACAGCTGCTTCCTCCAAGCTTTATTTGTACGAGTCATGTTGCAGTTGTATGTCAGATGGGCGGCGTGGCAGTCCGGCGCATCCGAAACCGAAAAGAAGGGGGACAGAAAGTTTCTGAATGAGAATACCGTAACAGGCGGAGAAACAGGTTCGGCATTCCCGGGAGGTTTGAGGCAAAGAAAGTATTAACGAGGGAAAGCGGAAACAAAAACGGCCGCACCAATCAAACGATTGGTGCGGCCGTTTTCCGCATAAATAATACACCGACCGTAAAGGTGTGGCAGGTTACATGCTTCAAGCAGGTCTTCTGGCTCACGCTTACGGAGAAACTTCTCCATCGGCTATTACTCTGCCTTCCCAGTTGCCCAGTGACCGACTTTCGTCGACGAGTAAAGCCTCAGCGCTTACAGCGGCGGTTCCGCTCGGGATTTTCACCCGATTCCCTATTCTTCCCCATAGGCCAGCCGCCTATGGGGACACTTGAAGCAACATTCACTTTTACATCATATAAGATAGCATAGAAAAACAGAAATGTCAATAACAAACATAATATGAAATGTCTCGAGGGTAACAGCTGTTATACATGTTTAGAATCTGCATGATTTCCTCACAGCCAGTTACGGCGGTGTCGATGCTGTCCGATACAGCGATAAGCCGGATACCTTTATTCACGCAGTACTCGCGGTAGAATATTCCTACACCGACCTCGTCGCGGCCTATGCGGGACATGTCCTTGCAGATAATCATATTGACCTTGCCGGATTCAATATCATTTATCATCCGTTTCCAATCCGGCCGTTCAAAGTTTGTTCCTGACCAGCCGTCGTCAACGTAGAAATCTATTATTGGATATCCCATGTTGTCCGCATAATTTTTTACGATGTCGCGCTGCATTTCAATGCTGGCGCTGACGATTTTGTACTTTTCCTCGTCGCGCGAAAGCCTCAGATAAGCCGCTGCCTTTAGAGAAGCATCGGGCTTTGGCATGGTGACTGCACGTTTGATGCCGGGCGGTAAGTTAAAGTTTTCGGCAATGCTGCCCATAGATTGGCTTAGGTGACTCATTCTAACCTCCTTCTCACCTAAGCAGCAATTTGTGTTCGGGTTTATTGTACGGGTAATATACTAATTTTGCAACGGATTACATGTCTGAGCTTTTGTGCTGCTCATTGCTTTAAATCTTAACTATACATTTGAAATTAATTAACCGGTTGCGGAGATTCTAGGAACCGATTTTAAAAAGCATTTCTCCCGCTTTACGCCCATACTCCGGAAAATGACTGTGCACCTCGTAAATAATCTTTTGATACCTATATTCAAGCACTATCTCTTTCTTATCCTCATTAGTAGCTTGGCGAATGGGCTCGTGTGAAACCGAAGAAGCATCCATCTGCGGCACTCCTTTCTGAGGGGCCTCAGAAAAAGAATGGCAGATTTCCTCGTAAATCATTGTACAAGTAGATAAGTAAAGATATAAGTCAAAGACACATACTTGAAATCGCTGGGGACAACTAACAGAGGGCAGAAGAAATCCTCTGCCCTCTGTAGCAACTTTTTATTAATCAATTGGTTTGCTTGCTTTTTATTTACGCATATGCCACATCGCCTTTCAGAATCCAGTCGAAAACGTGATGCGCGCAGCGGAACCGTGTTTTTCCTCTGGTTCGCTACCGAACCGATGCTGTAGAAGTTTGACCGTATTAATGTCGGGTATGTGCTGGAGTAGCTTTTAACTCCAAAGCCGGGGACTGATTGACAAGGATATATTTTTATGTTATTATTTAGAAAAATAGAATAGTAAATATTTTATCAAGTGTCTCTTAAGGCGGCTGGCCTTAGGAGAATAATAGGGAATAGGGTGAGAGGCCCTAACGGTACCGCCGCTGTAAGCGCTGAGGCCGCGCTCGTTGACGAAAGTCAGTCATTGGGGAAACCTGAGAAGGCAGAGTGCGTGCCGCAGGAGAGTATATCTCCATAGGCGTAAGTCAGAAGACCTGCTTGATATGTTCTGTTACACGATTTTGGGTAACAGAGTCTTTTTGCATGCAGAAAACGGTTGCATCAGTCAAGGATTGATGCAACCGTTTTTTTGCTTATACCGGATGCACGCTATTTAAAGGGGAGTGAAAGAATGGCCGGAAAAGAAACAGAAGATAACAAAGCGTTAAGCGACCAGGAAAAGCGCCTGATTGAGATTATTCACGATATAAGATATGGTGAGCTGCATATTATCGTCGCGGACGGGAAGCCAATTCGGATTGAAGAAATCAAAAAGAGCATCAAGTTGTAAAGTGATTCACGCAGATAAAAGAATCATTTGCAACTGGGCGATATAGATAAAAAACTGAACTGACCGAAAAACGGAGGTTCTGGGGACTGCAGATTTTCGCAGCCTTCAGAACCTTATTTTTTTGTAGGAGGGCGATATGGAGATTAAAGAATAAGAAAAAACCGTAATATGCGGCGGATGCTGCAAGCCGAAAAATATGTTGAGGAGGAAATATCATGAGAAACAAAGGAAGACGATTGTTGTCGCTGCTATTGGTTATTCTAATGCTTACATCCATTTTACCGCTATCCGCATTTGCGGCTGATGAAGAAGATGAGTTTTGCGTGGTCGTATCCATGGAGGGGCTGACACTTGGTCAGGGGATGTATTTTGAGCCGAAGGCATATACGCTCGATGAGATTAATGAACTCGTTGCAGAGGAAGGCCTTGGTCCCTATGAGCAATCTGAGCTTACTGCTGGAATTGCAACACTTGCCTTTTTGCTTGACAACGGTATTGAATATGAAATGACCGGCAGTTGGGAAAGCGATGCTTATCTTGCGAGCGTGAAAGGTGTTGACACAGGGATCTTGAACATTCCATCCGTCATCACGGATAACGGCGGCCCTTCCAATGATGAAAACGACGGAAATTATGACGATTATCTCGGTGAATTCGACTACAGCTACATGTCAGGATGGATGGTTACCGTAAACGACTATATGATAGACGTAGGCAGTGCCGCATGGGGATTTGAAGCTAAAAAAGCTGAGAAAAAGGACATAGTTCCCTATATCGACCTCGGCAATACCTATGTCGTCCGCTGGCAGTTTTCCCTGTGCGGTTACGGAGCTGATCTCGGTGTGGATACCGGTTGGGGCGAGCCTGCCTACTTCGAGGGCGCACGCAAGGCAGCCCTTTACGCAGCATACGCAAAAAGCACGGATGCCGTAAAAAAAGCCGCCGCCCTTGCAGTGATGGAAGATTTGACGGCAACGCAGGCTGAGGTCGATGCCGCGCTTGCACTTCTTATGTCCGGTGACGCTGACGATCCGGGAACCGGAGAAACGCCCGATGATCCGGTACCCGTAGAGCCGCCCAGTGATCCGGAACCGTAGATCCCCCTGCTGCAGATGCAAGATACAAGGCCATTTTGAATAATACGCTGGTACAGCTTGCCGTTACCGTCAATGAGCCGCAGTTCGGTACGACCGGCGGGGAATGGACGGTATTGGCCCTGGCGCGCGGCGGATACTTCCCGCTAGATCATGACTATTTTAAAGGCTATTATTCCCGTATCGTAGATACCGTAAGAACGACCGCCGCATCTGTTAATATGAACGGAGCGTTACATAAGACAAAATCCACCGAAAACTCTCGGTTGATTATGGCGCTTTCCGCCATCGGAAAGGATTCGAGAGATGTCGGCGGCGTCGACCTTGTTGGCGTATACAGCGCAAATGGAATGAGCTGGATCAAAAAACAAGGCATCAACGGGCCCATCTTTGCGTTAATCGCGCTTGATAGCTGGGGTTACGAAACTGCGGATGACAGCATCCGTCAGCAGTGTATCGACTTTATTCTCGAGAAAGAACTGGCAGGCGGCGGATGGGCGCTTTCCGGCTCGAACGCAGATCCGGATATTACCGGTATGGCGCTGCAGGCGCTGGCAAAATATCGAAATTACTCCGGCGTTGCGGATGCGGCAGAGCGCGCGTTTAACAAGCTTTCCTCCATCCAGAATGAAACAGGAGGCTTTGCCTCCTGGGGAACCGGCAATTCCGAGAGCATAGCGCAGGTCATCGTCGCCTGCACCGCGTGGGGCATTGACCCGGATAAGGACAGCCGCTTTGTCAAAAACGGAAACTCCGCCCTTGACGCGCTGCTGACCTTCTATGTTGAGGAAGGCAAAGGTTTTGCGCATGTTCTGGAAACCGGCGGCGGTTATACTGGCGGCGAGATAAACGCCATGGCCACCGACCAGGCGTGCTACGCGCTGGTCGCTTACGACCGGTTTGTAAACGGCCAAAACGCGCTTTACGACATGTCGGACACCAAGACTTACCCTGTTGATCCCGATACCGACGCGCCCGTTTTGTCCGAAGGCAGCGCCATAAGGCTCAGCCTGAGCGAGGGAAGCGTCAGCTTCACCACAAGCGAGGCCGGCAGTTATTATTATCAGGTCGTAGACAGCGGTTCGGTCGAGCCGAGCATCGACACAAACGGTCCGGGTACGGCTATCGAAGCGCCGGGCATGGTTGTCATAAGTCTGAGCTACCTGACCTCAGGGGCAAAGGACGTGTATATAAAGGTTAAAGACGCGGCGGGAAATGTCAGCAGCACGCTTAGAATCCAGCTTCCCGCGGAAAGCTCCGGCGGAGGCCAGAAACCAAAAGAAACCATTTCAGTCTCGTTCCGCCTCATCGGTTCGACACTGTCGAAGGGGGATGTGGATCTGGGAACCGGCGATTACAAGGGTGCCAAATATCAGACTTGGATTAAGACCGTCCGGCGTACTTTAGACAAAGGCGCCACCGTTTATGACCTGTTTACCGCGGTACTGGATGAGGCGGGGCTGCGCTATACCGGCGCTGAGAATAATTACGTCGAAACCATCTATGCGCCTGAAGTGCTGGGCGGATACGCCTTATCCGAGTTCACAAACGGGCAAAGGTCAGGGTGGATGTATACCATAAATGGCTCGCACCCCGGCCTTGGGCTGAAGGAACAGGCCTTGAAGGATGGCGACGTAGTAATTTGGCACTATGTGAACGACTATGCCCATGAGGTAGCTGACTGGTTTGATGACCCCAACTATCCGGCAATTGGCGATGGTACATACTACAATATGTGGTTGTCGGCACCAGATGTAGAACCGTCGGCCTCGGAAAATACCAAAGGTCCCGCTGGAGGTACAAGTGGTAATACAGAACTTAATCCGAACGCCCAGGTCGATAAAGACGGCAAAGCGATAGTCTCCATAAGCAAGGACAGCTTTAACGAGGTATTAGAGCAAGCAGCTAAGGAGGCCGCTGACACAATCGTCATCGCTCCTGAAATTACCGGAACCGCAACCAAAGTACTGGTGGAAATGCCAACAGCGTCCTTGGCATCTATTTCTTCGGACACAAACGCGAGATTAAAGGTTGAGACGCCTATTGGAAGCGTCGTCATTCCCAACGAGGTGTTGGCAGCCGTTGCCGCACAGGCATCCGACACTAGCATTTCCGTTGTGCTCGAATCCGTAGACGTAAAAACCCTTACCGCCGAACAGCAGAAACTGGTTGGCGACAACATCGTTTTCGACATCTCTATCCTCAGCGGAGATAAGTATATCAGCAGCTTTGGCGGTAACAGCATTACCATCTCGCTGCCGTATACACTGAAAACCGGCGAGTCGGCCGACGGCGTAACGGTCTGGTATCTCAGCGATGACGGCAAACTCACGCCTATGGCCTGCACCTATGATATGGAAACGGGCCTTGCCAGCTTTACTACCACGCATCTTTCCAACTATGTTGTCGGCTATGACGTATGGAAGAACCCCTTCACCGATGTGAAGGAGGACGACTGGTTCTATTCCGCCGTAAAATACGCTGTACAAAACGAGCTGTTCAACGGCATATCCGAGACGGAATTCAGCCCCGACACCGACATGACCCGTGCCATGCTTGTAACCGTACTGTACAGGCTGGATGGCAAGCCTTCCGCAACCGGAGCAAATATCTTCACGGATGTGGAGGCTGGACAGTGGTACACCGACGCGGTAGTCTGGGCGAGTAAAAACGGTATTGTCAACGGATATGGCGATAATCTATTCGGAAAAGACAATCCGGTTACCCGTGAGCAGATGGCTGCCATGCTTCTCCGCTACGCAGACTACAAAAAATACGACATTTCAAAGACGAATGACCTTGCGTCCTACACTGACTCGGGCAGCATCTCTCCCTATGCCCTCGGAGCCATGAAGTGGGCAAACGCCGAGGGGCTCATAACAGGCCGAACAGCCAGCACACTTGCTCCGGCTGGGACTGCTACACGCGCCGAGGTAGCCACAGTTCTTATGCGCTTTGCTGAGAATGTGCTGAAGTAAAAAATGAAAGAGCGGACGGTGCAATTCCGTCGTGGCTTGTTTAAGCCGCTGAAAACCGGTAGCTCAAATATAAGCCTCGAAGATTGTTTTGGTCTCCGAGGCTTCAGCTGTCGAAGAACCCGGTATGTGGTTAAGCACAAACCGGGTTCTCGGTGTATTTCGGCATAAAAATAATGAAAAAGAAATGGGAAAAGGAAGCCCTCCACTTCCATTCCGCCAGCTTTTTCAGATTCATGGCAGCAAATTTAAGCTTCACCCAGTTTCGCACCTGGGCGAGGCCTCGGTATTGGGTATAACGCAATTGATTGTTCATATATTCAGCGTGATAGAATTCGTCCTGCGGTGCGACTGGCAGTTCTATCTCCAAAACAAGATATGGGTAAAATTCTAGCGCACCTAAATAGACTAAACACAAAAGTCCCGAACAAAGGAAAAGATTTGTTCCTTCCGCATTACGAAGGCTTTGAAGAGGTGTACCGCCGCTCACTTTTAGTCCCTTCTGACCAACAAACGGATATATGTAATGGCTACGATGGGCATCGGGTATCAAAAATGAAGCCTGATGAGTTTCTTTCATTTATGAAGCGAGGAATAGACACCTTTTCACTGCGCTCACTCGATTTTGACGTTTTAGTTATCTACATTCCAGGTTACTTTGCGCATTTTCGTACATCATCTACCATCTCTTCAGATTTTAATCTACATGATGCATTAAAACTATACGCGACTGAGAAGAATATAAGGCTTCAAATAATAGAGGAAAAATCAATTTAATCGATATCCTCAAGGCGGTTGACTTGGAAAGAATTTTTTTGGGGGCGTGCAAATAAGAACTATTAGATTAGCTCATATGTCGAACACAAGGCCTTTTACAACGAGCGAACAGAACTGGTCATTGCTTTTTTCTGCCATGAGCATGGTATTTTCAGTACCATATCAAGAATAACAAATTCAGTAACATGAGAAATATTAATGCCTAGTAAGAACCAAATCTGCACTTAATGCTTGAAAACAATTTAAACCTATTGTCGTCGTTTTTGAATTTGAGGGGAAAAATCATACTATTATTGAACTCTGCAATTGCCCAATTGCAGAGTTCGAATCAATATACTTAATCAAGCAGGAGACAAAACCACAGCCAAATTTTACGGAATAACCTTTGGCGGAAAGGTCTCCTATGAATTACAATAATATGAAGTTTGTCCCCTCAGAGCCAGTACCCAAACTGAAACCGAGCGAGGAACAGATTAAACGAATTGCTGGGCGTTATATCCCCTTGTTCTTGAATATTACAACATACAGGAAGATATAAAAGACGATAACAGACAGAAAAGAAGGCTCAAGTGACATTAGAGGGAATTCCCCTAAAAGAACAAGGGATGCTTACTCCACGGAGTCAGCATCCCTTGTTCTTTCTATAGCATTGACTAATCCAAGTAATAAACAAATCCGAACTCTTCTCCTATCGGAAAAAGATTCGGATTTTGTTGCTGTGGTGGAGACGGAGGGATTCGAACCCTTGACCTTACGGATGCGAACCGTACGCTCTCCCGAGTTGTGCGCTGAGCGGGCCCTTATGTTTGCAATTCCAACAGAACCTTATTTCTATCAACTTCCCCATATTTCAAAATCTGCAGGACCTGTTGTAATTCTATCATATGTAGGGATTATTAGTTCGTACACATTATTGTTTTTTCTTGTTCGGTCAGATACTTGTTTGATATCAAAACCTGGTTGAGCAACAACAATTTTAAATCTCCATTTTCTTATCCCTGACTCATATGCTTTTGCTAGATTATAAACTTGCTGTTCACAACCCAGAATTACTTTAGATTTCTTACCAAGACGTTCTTTTAATCTATCAAATAAAGTTGCTGAGAATACCCAATGAACACTTCTCATAGCTTGTGCCAGGACAACGTCACAATCACTCTTTCGGCAGCCGGGTTTCGGTTTTGTTGAAGGTTTGACATGAAAAAAGTTTATTGTGAGTGCGGAACCTTGTATCCATATTAAATCAGCTATTTCATGTGCACCATCGTCGAGAATAAGGACGTCTGATTTACTATCGAAATTCTCTTCTATGAAATCAACAACTCTATTAGTAACGGGTACTCTGTTTTTAGGGGACGGGTTGTATTTTTCAGATGTTAGAGTGCAGTTATCACCCCAAGCTTTTTTGACCCATATTTCTTTTGATAAAGATTCCATGGATGTATTAGGCGTAATTTGTGTCCTTCCCTCTATAATATAACCTTTGGGCATTATGAGCGTAGGAGGCAATTCATTTAATAGTGACTCTAAATCCTTTTTAACGAAATCACCATTCAAAAGTAAACTTACATTAACGTCTTTTTCTGACTGGACACTCCATAATGGGGCTTTGCTGAAGTTCATTGTAAGCTGGCATGAGAATGATTCTACAGAAAAGGTGCAAATTAAATCACCTGTAGCTTTATCAAAGGATTTAGCTAAAATGTTAGGAACAACATTTTTATATTCTCTATTTCCTTGAATATCTATTTGTATAAGATTGGTTTTAAAGAAAACATCATTAATAATTATTACCAAAGGCATTTCCTCAAGTTTGTTTATGGGAGAGGTGCTGGCAAGAAAAGACAATCCCGGCAATGTCGAACACTCTGTATTAGAGGTTAATAGATTAGCTAACTCATCACACCACGCTTGATATTCATCGAGGTTACCCCGTCTCATTGCCCAGATTCTACATTTTTTTGTTGATAACCCCCAAGTGTCCTTTTCTGACTTTTTCATTAAAGCATGTCCAACCCCGAAAATTCTTCCTTCAGAATCTCGAATTGCATTTTGGACATTGTTTCCGATAAAAGTTTTATATGAAGGGTGAAAGGAACTTGGCATTATGGCGTTTTTCATTCCAACCATTAGATAGCTTTCTTGCTTAAACTCTGAAAATACTTTATACAATTTTGAATATGGTATATTTTTAACCTTCCCGTTGTATAAACTCTTGGAAAATGAATTTAATGCTTCTTCACTTGTTGTAAATTCAAACAGAAGCCTTTTTTCCTGTATATGATAAAAGACATGAATATCTAAATAGTTTTCAATACATATTTCTTTATTTGCCCATTCAATTGGCTTATCCACAGCTGTTATTATTACAAGCGGGTGATTTATACTTTCTTGTGAGGTGGAAATGATTCTATAAGGCGAGGAGTTATTCACCCTGAAATCCTGATTTAAGGAGAAGTCTTTCGGTACATCATAAACTATCGTACTAAAATACAAGTTCAAATCTGGCAAAACAAAATCTTCTGCATCGATTAATGCAGTTCTATTATATGTTGCTCTTTTCAATTCCTTATCAATAAGGTCTGGAACAAGTTTTGCCCATGTAACATCAGATTTATATAAACGATTCACCTCTCCCTTTACTTCATCAACATTGGCAATCAGTATTGCATTCCCAACTTGTTCCATAGGTTGACGCGTTATTCTACCTAAAAACTGAATTGTGTATGGAAGTGATTTAGGTGTCCTATGTAACACCGCAATTTTAAGCAAAGGAATATCCAAGCCTTCGCTAGCCATCCCAACACTTATTAGTCCGTCAAGCTTTCCGGATTTTACTTCATTAATAACACATTGATTATCTTTGTCTTTTTTGTTAGAGTGAATTAACCCAACTCTGAGGCCAGTTGAATTATAGAGTTTTAATAGTTTTTCAGCATGGTTGATTCTATCTGTTCGAATAAATAAAGAAACGGGATTTTTCTTTTTTTCATTTTCAAATCGTTTTTTTGCTGTTGCAACTAATATTAAATCACTTGCTTCCTCATTTACCCCAGCTTCAACACCTTCAAAATTAATAGGTCTAAGAATCCCATCATCGAAAGCTTGCTTAAGCGAGTAGTGATATACTAGTTTTGCCTCCATATTTTTCTTATCCCGCCTAAAAGGCGTTGCAGTTAAAAAGATTCTTTTGATGCTACTATAGAAACGATTTATTTCTTTCCATGTTGGTGCGGGTTCATGATGAGCTTCATCCATAAATACAGCATCGATTAACTCAGCAGGAAGAGGCGAAACTCCTGGGTAATATGGTGATATACAATTTGGGTGTGCAACAATTACATCGTTGTTTTGTAAGATATAGCCCCAATTTTTCTTTGATTGAATATGTCTAATCTCGCAAACATTAACTTCCGGAAAGTCGTTTGGAACGCAACCAATATCCTTTAAGATTTTTAAATTACGGAACTGTTCAGCAATTTGATTTCTTAGAACTTTTGAAGGTTCAATAATGAGGATTTTTGATAAATTCAGCTCAAAACATGCAGCCATCATTATAGCGGTCTTTCCTGCTCCAGTCGGCATGCTTACTAGAGCCGCTACTTCAGGGGTATTCGAAATAAAATAGCTCTTAAGTGCCCATATTGCACCTAATTGGCATTTCCTTAACCCCGGCGCACTTTTTGGTTCTAGTATGAATCTATCTTTGTATTGTTTAAAAATTGACATAGTACCCACTCCCAAAGAAAGCAAAATTAAGCATATGCCCATGAGTATTCCTGAAAAGGGAATTCGATTAAAACCGCGAATCGACCTTCAACTTTTCAATATTGGGTATAATTTGGTATTTTATATAAAATTATATACGATTTTAACAAATCCGCAAGAATTTGAGGCTTAGCTAGGTACAGATTGAAATTCTTAAGCGAAATGCCTTTGAAAACACTAAGTCAATCGGTATTCCAAATATCTGATAATTAAGGTAATTTAGTGTACATCAGGAATCAGACTACGCCAATACATAGCTGCACACAGTATCATCGGTCCGCCAATGGCTCAGGTGGAAGACCGACACTGCCAGCAGGGCCAGACGGTCAAGTTTGACCGGCCTACCTTCCGCGACTGCCTTGTCCCGATTCTTACCACGCAAATAGTAAGGCCGGTTGACC
>Ga0134101_1002045_pt1 | contig 13277 bp, 8 predicted proteins | sample 12_3_2metaG_FD_94446 | JGI IMG/M metagenome (GOLD analysis project Ga0134101, IMG submission 94446) | Switchgrass degrading microbial communities from high solid loading bioreactors in New Hampshire, USA - 12_48_3.3_201_A2 metaG | ecosystem: Engineered > Bioreactor > Semi-continuous > Anaerobic >...
CGGCAAGAAGTACTTCTTGCCGTTTTCCTGGCACCATTTCTTGTATGTGCCGGCGACAAGGTGCTGGAACCTGACGGGGTTGGTTGAGTTACCGGTGATGGAAACGTCAACGCTCTCTTTCTGCATGATTGCAACGCCTTCTCTGACGTCGTCAGCGCCATAGCATTTGATTGCTGCGCGCTCGCCCTTGGAATAAGCGTGCTCCTCAATAACCTTCAGTTCGGAGGTGAAATAATCGAACTGAGTCTTTACATATGTAAAGCCATTGATACGGCTGATGATGTAAGCAGCGTCTTTGCCAAGGCCGTTGAGTATAACGCGGAGCGGCTCTTTTCTAACCTTGTTAGCTGTGCGTGCGATACCGATAGCACCTTCAGCAGCAGCGAATGATTCGTGTCCGGCAAGGAAGCAGAAGCATTTTGTTTCCTCGCGGAGCAGCATAGCGCCGAGATTGCCGTGGCCTAAGCCAACCTTACGCTGTTCTGCGACTGAACCCGGAACAGTGAAAGCCTGAAGACCGATACCGATTGCCTCGGCAGCGGATGCAGCGTCCTTTACGCCTTTCTTTAATGCAATAGCTGCACCGAGTGTATAGGCCCAGACAGCGTTCTCAAAAGCGATAGGCTGTACGCCTTTAACTATCTTTTCAACGTCCACTCCCTTTGAAAGGCAAAGGTCGCGGGCCTCTTCGAGTGATTTCATGCCATATTCGGCAAGGCATTTATTGATCTTGCCAATTCTTCTCTCATAACCTTCAAACTGTACCATTGTTTTGCCCCTCCCTTACTCTTCACGCGGATCGATGTACTTTACAGCCTCAGCATAGCGGCCGTATGTACCCACGTTTTTCTCAAAGGCTTCCTTCGGGTCAGTGCCATGGCGGATAGCCTGCATCATTTTGCCGATGTTGACAAACTTATAGCCGATGACCTCGTTGTTCTCGTCAAGGCCGAGGCTGAGAACATAGCCCTCTGCTATTGACAGATAGCGGACGCCCTTCGCGTTTGTGCCGAACATCGTGCCAACCTGAGAATACAGGCCTTTGCCCAAGTCCTCAAGTGAAGCACCGATTGGCAGACCGCCTTCGGAGAACGCAGTCTGTGAACGGCCGTAAACAATCTGCTTGAAGAGCTCGCGCATTGCGACGTTGATAGCATCGCAGACGAGGTCAGTATTCAGAGCTTCGAGAATGGTCTTGCCCTGAAGGATCTCAGCAGCCATAGCAGCCGAATGGGTCATGCCAGAGCAGCCGATAGTCTCGACAAGAGCCTCCTCGATAATACCGTTTTTAACATTGAGCGTCAGTTTGCAGCAGCCCTGCTGCGGAGCGCACCAGCCAATGCCGTGCGTCAGCCCAGAAATATCTTTTATCTCATAGGCTTTGACCCATTTGCCTTCTTCAGGAATGGGGGCCGGACCGTGATTCGGACCTTTTTTTACGGGACACATTTTCTCTACTTCCTGGGAATAAGTCATAGCGGTAACTCCTTTCACAGCAACATTTTACCGCGGCGCTGTAAGGGAGGCCCTTGCGCCCGGTTAAATTTTTATACTATATACGGTAGTTTTTACACCGTATTTTGTATATCTATGTAACGGGTAAATAACCCGCCTAATATTATAAGGTATTGTTAAAAAAACTTCAAGGATAAAAGCTAAATAATAGAACAAAGAGACATAGCTTCCTGCAATAGAATAACCTTGTAGTTGTCGCAACAAGTAACAACAGTACGTCAATAGCAATATTGTGTAAATTCTTGTTCAATGCTGTAATTTTACTTGTAATAATTTATAAAATAGTGCAAAATAATAGGTGATACATATTGACCAAAGCGGCAGACTCACAGAAAATTTGCATTTATACAGGCGAAAATATATGAAAACGGAAGGGGAGGCAGAAATGTTAAAGAAACATATGAAAATTGTTGTCGCCGCCGCCTGCGCTTTTGTACTGGTAGCCGGCGCAGCTACCTTTTTTATCGTCAGGGGGATGAGGAGCCTATCCCACGATGCAGTCTATTCAGACGGCTGCAATTTTTCCGGACCGGACGGGTTTATCCATCAGCAGCCGGGGCAGAACAGCGCTTTCATGTTTTTTGACTACAAGAAAAAAGAAAACGGGTATCTGTGGGGCGGCGCAGCGGCGTCCTCGTTCGACAAATACCCGACGGTCGTCGCTAAGTACGGCGGCAATATCTACGCGATTGCACCCTACGGGGCGAACAAATCATTTATATATAAAGCCGATAGAGAGGGCAAACAAAAAGAAACTTTAATAGAGGCCGACTCCGACGCAGGCGGAAGAATGATAATAATGAGCGGCAAACTGTATTTCGAGAATACGGTGCACAAGGTTGAAAACCTGACGGCAACGGATGAAACAACGGTTTCGATAAATAGTGTCGATTTAAAGAACAAAAAGCTTTCAACGGTGTCCCCGCGGCATACCGGCAAAAACGCAAGCATATCTCTTCTTGGGTATTATAAAGACAATCTCTATTACATATACAGCTCACAAAGCGAAGTTTCGGGCGAAGAAACAGTAAAGAACAAGCACGCGATATATGAACTTAACCTCAAGACAGGCGCCGAAAAGGCAATACTGGGCCAGCTTGGAACGATGACAGCCCTTAAATTCTATGGCGACAGCGCATACTATATGCTGACGGACCCAGATACTGAGCAAGTTACGCTCTGCCGGCATCATCTCGATACTGGTGCGGATGAAAAAATAGCCTCCGGTAAAAATATTATCAACAGCATACAGTGTTTTGATGGCAAGGTGTTTTACCGTGTCGGGAAAACGAACACGTCTGAGGGTTACTATTACGACCTAAAGAAAAAGGTGACAAAATCTGTGCCGGTAAAATATGGCTCTAATCAGAATTTCTATATAGTCGGCGAGTCGAACGACCTGTTCATTATAATATGCTGGGGAACAGGAAATGGGGGTCAGGCTCAAAACGGCACCTATGCCTATATTAAAAAGGCAGACTACTATGCCGGAAAGGTTCAGCCGGTAAAATTCAAATAAAAACAGCCGCGCTTTTCGCGCGGCTGTAAACAGATTCGCGTATGATATGTGTACCTAGCAAAACTTAAGTGGTGCCTTATTATGCAGCAAAAAACCCCTCGGCTTTATCGCCGGAAGGGGCGTAAAAAGGGACTTGGACCGCAGCTTCGCGGCAAAAGAAATTTGGGGAGAAAGGAGGGTAATAAAGATTACACCTATAATATAGTTTGTAATTATTAACTAAACGTTAATAAAAAGTAAAAAATATTTTTCGTTTAAATTTTAACACAGATATGTACCAACACTGGCAAAAGGGCTGTCTATATGTTATAATAAAATTATTAAATAATTATTAACAATATGATGAGGTGTTAAAATGCCGGTAGTAGATTATGATCAGTATAAGACAATGCTCGAGACCGCTTATAAGAACAAATATGCTTATCCAGCATTCAATGTTTCTTCTATAGAGACTGCCAACGCTGTTCTTGAAGGTCTTGCAGAAGCCGAGTCAGACGGTATTATTCAAATTTCAATTGGTGGCGGAGAATTCGCTTCCGGAAATTATATCAAGGACAGTGCAATCGGTGCAATGACCCTTGCACAGCACGTGCACCTTGTAGCAAAGAAATATAATATTTTTGTTGCTCTTCATACGGACCATTGCAAAGCTTCAAAACTGCCGTCATTTGTTTTGCCTCTTATTGAAGAGACTGAAAAACGTCGCGTAAGAGGCGAAAGCAATCTGTTCAACAGCCACATGTTCGATGGCAGCGACATCCCCCTTGACAAAAATATCGAGATAGCAACGGATTTGTTCAAGCGCTGCGCAAAGAACAAGATTATCCTCGAAGTCGAGGCCGGTGTAGTCGGCGGTGAGGAAGACGGTATGGACAATTCCGGAGTACCAAACGATAAGCTTTATTCCACACCCGAAGATATGCTGCGTTTCTATGAAGCTCTCGGCAAGATTCCGGATGCGACATATATGCTCGCTGCAACATTCGGAAACGTCCATGGCGTTTACAAGCCGGGCAATGTAAAGCTTCGTCCGAAAGTATTAAAAGAAGGCCAGGAAGCGCTGAAAGCGAAATACGGCGACGACGCACATTTCCTGTTCGTGTTCCACGGCGGTTCGGGTTCTCCGAAGGAAGATATCGCCGAAACTCTGAATTACGGCTGCGTCAAGATGAACATTGATACAGACACGCAGTATGCGTTTACAAGGCCTATTGTCGACCATATGTTTAAGAATTATGACGGCGTGCTTAAGGTTGAGGGCGAGGTCGGCAATAAGAAGGTTTATGATCCGCGCTCATATCTCAAGGCTGCTGAAAAGGGCATGGCACAGCGTGTTATTGAAGCCTGCCAGGATCTCAATTCTGTCGGAAAGACACTGTGCAAATAATTTTTACAAGCGCAAAAAAAGGCCGCCGGATTTTACCGGCGGCCTTCAGTATTTTTATTTTTGCTGCTCCTTTTAAGATATTGTTTTTTTAAAGAATGTAATTTAACGTTTATGTCGTTTTGTAGTTTAATAAAGAAGTTTTTTTAGCAGCCGTATGGGAGAGGCAAAACAATCTCATCAAACTGATTTGCATTTCTCAACAATTTCATTTTTGCAGCTTTCACAGATATATTGACCTTTGTAATTGATGAGGTTTTCCATAGAATTGCAGAATAAACATCCGCGTATGTATTTCTTTAAGTAAATGCTGTTTTCATCACAGAAGAATTCGATGGGATCGCCTGACTCAATATTCAGATTTTGCCGGGTTTCTCTGGGTATGACAATTCTTCCAAGCAGGTCGATTTTCCTGACTATGCCGGTTGATTTCATCTTCGCACCTCCTCTTCTGTTAAAATCTGTGAGGCTTTAAATTGCCCGAAAAACTCATATGGCAATTATCAAATTTATGAACTGGCTACTGAAAAATACAACATATGACTAAAATTTGATAAAACACCATATGATGCTTGATAGATTATATTATGACATAATTCATTAAATAATGCAAGCGAATACCAGTAAGTTTAAAAAATTTATATAATTTTACTAAATAATTATATAAAAATGTCGGCAAGACTGAAAATCCCCCGGTTTTCAAGACCGGGGGATAAAAATATACAATTTAATCAGTACTTGCCGAAATCATCGTTGCCAACTGTTTCTGTTTCTACTTCATTTTCCTGTTCTTCAGAAGCGGCTTCAGTAACAGCGTCCTCAGCGTTTTCGTTGGAAACATTCTGATCGGTATTGCTGCGCAGCTTGAATTGGGCCAACATGTCGTTTAGGGCAGCAGATTGGTTAGACAATTCCTCACTTGAAGCTGCGCTTTCCTCGGCTATTGCAGAATTGGTTTGGATAACCTGTGAAACCTGACTGAGGCCTTTGTCGATTTGCGAAATACCTGTTGCCTGTTCGGCTGAGGAATCGGCAATTTCAGAAACCAGGGACAGCGCTTTTTCAACCCCGTTAGCAATGCCTTTGAATGCTTCTGCTGTATCCTTTGCGATTTTTGTGCCGATATTTACTTTTTGCAGAGAAGATTCGATAAGCGACGCAGTATTCTTGGCTGCTTCGGCGCTTTTAGCAGCGAGGTTTCTCACCTCTTCCGCGACGACGGCAAAGCCCTTGCCGTATTGGCCCGCGCGTGCCGCTTCAACAGCCGCATTAAGGGACAAGATGTTTGTCTGGAAAGCGATATCGTCGATCACTTTGATTATCTTTGAAATATTAATCGACGATTCATTTATATCGTTCATTGATTTTAACATTTCCGCCATTTGGACATTTCCGCTTTCGGCGTCCATTTTGACTTGTTCTACAAGTTCATTGGCTTTGTTGGCGTTAATCGCGTTTTTGTTTGTCCTTTCCTTGATTTCCGTAATTGAAGCTGTGAGCTCTTCAACGACGCTGGCTTGTTCCGTTGCGCCCTGGGAGAGAAGCTGGCTTCCGTGCGACACCTGTGCAGAGTCTGAGGCAACCTGTGCCGCGGCTTCACTTACGCTGCTCAAAAACTCGTTGAATTTGGCAGTGATTGCGTTCATAGCGTCGGATATAGCTTTAAGGTCGCCGTCAAAACTTATTGTCTCTTCAATATTGAAGTTGCCCTGTGACATCTGAAGCAGCCTGCTGGAAATTTCCTGAATTACACGCTGGAATTCGAGCGAAGTCATATTCACAGAGTCAACAAGCTCTTTGTATTCGCCTTTGAATTCACCTTCAATAGTGCCGCCAACGCTGCCGTTAGCGATTTCCTTCATCAAGTTATTAATCTGCACAGTAGGTTCTTGAATTGAATCAAGTGCATTGTTAAAGGATTCGATGATGTGCATGAACTCGCCGTTAAACTTGGACGAATCACCGCGGATATCAAGTTTGCCTTCTGCGGCAGCATTAGAAATCTTAATTGATTCATCAATTGTTGCCTTGATTGTCTCCATCAATTTGATAAATGAAGGGATCAGTTGGTCGTTTTCGCTTAACTTGCCAGTTGCTTTAAGATTGTCGAGAGAACTGATGTTGCCTTCGGACAGCTCATTAACGATTGTTAGGATTTTATTAAACGCGTCAAGCACTGCATTTACGGACTCGGTAAGTTTCTTAAAATCGCCGTTGTAATTGCCTTCGCATCTTGCAGAAAAATCACAGACAGCCATATTATTTAAGACTGTTATTGTTTCAGATATAGGAGCAGACATAGAGTCCAGTGTGTCACTGAAGCCGTCCAATATGAATTTGAATCCGCCTTCAAACTTAGAACTGTCTGGACGGGCGTTAATATTGCCATTTGTCGCCTCATTCGATATCTTTTCGACCTCGCTTACAAGGTCGTCGAATGATTTCATAAGCTTTATGAGAGCGGGAGTTAAGCAGTCATTTTCACTGAGCTTGCCCGCGATTTCAAGCTGGTCAAGGGTCTGCAGGTCGCCGTTTGATATTTGGGTTATGATATCCTGGAACTGGTTAACAAGCCTTACATGGTCGTTTAATGACTCGGCCATTATCCTATACTGGCCCTCATATTCGCCTTCCATGCCGTGTGAGAAATCATTGACTGTGAAGTTCTGTAAGATGCCGTTTAATTCTTCGATTGGCTTTGCGGCCGCATCACAACTGCTGTTGATATTTTCGGCAAGCTCGCGCCATTTGCCGCTGTATTTGCCTATGTTGCAGCGTATGTCAAAGCGGCCATGGGAAATACCGTTGAGCATGGCCTGCACGTCGCTAAACATCGAATATACTACCGAAGCGGCGTTGTTAACTGCATTTGCCGTAATATCGTTGCTGTCGTAAGCCTCATTTGAGGGAACCTTGCCGTTTGCAATATCCTGAAGGGCCCCTACAACATTTCGTGCATAATAATCGGCAAAATCGTCAATTTCCTTCGCAATTTGACTGTTTTTAATATTGCAGCGGGCATGGATATGCCCTTTTCTGAGTTCAGAAATAACTTCTTGAATCTTGGAAAAGGGTATTGTGAACCAGTAGGAAACCACAAGTGATAACACTAAAAAGGCAATAAGTATTGCGCCAAAATAAATATATGTGGCCTCCGTACTTAAATTCAGTGCTTTACCTATTGCACCGAGTATACAAATCAATAAAGCGGTGCCAAAAAGCAAAAAAAATGTTTTTATGCGCAGCGCGGCACCATTTTTCTTTTGATGACTCATTGTATAAGACTTCTTTCACTTAAAATTTAATTTTTATCTGGTTTTTATGTGGTTCCGGTTTTTAATTCCCCCTCCTTTTTTGAAAGCCGAATTATAAAAATTTAAGTATATATAAATGTTAGTGCATAATAACCGTTTTATATACAGAAGGCTTCAGGATAATATTTATATTGATATTTATTTACAAAATATTATAGCACTTAATGTTAAGTTGTCAAATTTTAATAGAAAATATAGCGTATATGCGTTAAATATAAGTTAAAGTTGAACAAAGCAAAAAAACATAGATAAAGCCCCATGCTGCCTAAATTCTATAGCATGGGGCTTTGGGTCACGTTTTTTATTTTGCGTTGCGTTGAAGCAGTTTAAAACCGTATGCAGGAATCTGTATAGTCTCGCTTTCGGGATTTCCGTCAAGCATATTTTTGTACTGATCGGTGATTTTGACGGTTTTGGTTTCTTCTGTAAAATTCATAATAAATACGAAATCATTTTCTCCGTCAGTGCGGTACTCGGCGGAAACGCCTTCGGGAAGCTCTGAGTCAATTGTTTTCTTTATGCCGAATTTTTCGATGATGCTCGAATAAAATTTGTCGAGGAAGTCTGTGCCAGTCCGCGCAGCAATATAATAAGCGTGGCCTTTTCCATAGTTATTGACAGTCAAAGCGGGTTTGCCTTTGTAAAAATCAGATTTATATATTGCCAGTACCTGAGCCTTCTCTGCGTGTATTATATCGCACATGTCTTTTATATCAAAACTGCCTTTAAATCCAAGCTCGTTGCCTTCATTCAGAACAATGCTGTTTTTGTCGCTGGGATATAGCGCATCCTGCTCTTCATCCCAGATTCCCAGGATTTTGCGCAGCGGGCCAGGGAAGCCGCCGAGCCAGCATAGGTCGTTGTCGTTGACAAAGCCGCTAAGGTATGTTGTAACAAACGTTCCGCCGCCTTTAACAAACTTATCTATCCTTTCGGCAAAGCCTTCACGCAGCATATAAGCCATAGGTGCAATGACAAGCTTATATCCCGAAAGATCCGCCATTTCATTGATTACATCGACAGGGACGCCTTTTTTCCAGAACGGGGTGTAATGCTCTATGCAAGTTTTCGTGTAATTCATTGATTCACAATTGCTGATTCGTGCATCTTCAATAGCCCACAAATTCTGGTAGTCAAAAACAACTGCAACCTCGGGTTTAACCGTAGTGCCGACGACCGCGTCAAGTTTTTCAAGGTCTTCACCGACCTTCGATACTTCCGAGAAAATACGGGTATTTTCACTGCCGGAATGACCGACAACCGCCCCATGGAATTTTTCGAAACCGCCGCGGCCTTTGCGCCATTGGAAATACTGGACTGTGTCTGAACCATGTGCAACAGCCTGCATTGATTGAAGTTCGATTATGCCAGGGCGCTGTAGCTTATTGATATTTCTCCAGTTGATATTCCCTGGGGCACTTTCCATCATCATGAATGGGCGCCCGCCCTTGAGTGAGCGGTTGAGGTCATGGGAAAATGCCGTTGCCGCCGCAGTTTCCCAGGTTTTCTGATAGTCGTTGTGCCACTCAGGATAATTGTCCCAAGAAACTATATCCTCCACCTTTGCCATTTCCCATTGGTCGTATTCTGGGCATAGGCCCATGAAGTTGGTGGTGACGGGTATATTTGGTGTAATCCTGCGGATAGGCCCAATTTCATTCTTAAAGAAATCTACTGTTTGATGGGTGATAAAACGCTTCCAGTCGAGCTTTAGCCCATGGAGATTAAATTCGCCTTTTTTGCTCGGTGATTCAATCTGTGACCAGTCGGTAATGCTGTGACTCCAGAAAGAAGTCCACCATTCGTGATTGAGTTTTTCGAGAGTTCCATATTTGTTCTTTAAAAATTGTCTGAAAGCTTCCTGACACAGCGGACAATGGCATTCGCCGGAGTATTCGTTGGAGATGTGCCATGCGATAAGAGCTGGATGATCTTTGTATCTCTCAGCCAGCTTAGTATTTATTATCCTTACCTTTTCGCGGTAAATGGGTGATGTCAAGCAGTGGTTGTGACGTCCGCCGTAAAGCTGTCTCTGCCTTTCATCGTCAACGCGCAGGACTTCAGGGTATTTTTTAGCAAGCCAAATCGGGCGAGCACCACTCGGAGTGGCCAGTATGACGTAGATACCGTTTTTTGCGAGTTTGTCCATAATATTGTCGAGCCATGAGAAATCAAATTTCCCCTCTTCGGGTTCCAACTTTGACCAGGCAAAGATACCTAAAGAAACAACATTGACGTGCGCTTTTTTCATTAAGCGTATATCCTCGTCAATGATTTCAGGCGTTTCAAGCCATTGGTCAGGATTGTAGTCGCCACCGTGTAGAATATGAGGGTATTTTGGCGAAATCGGTTTGTACTTTTCTACCATAGCATTTTCTCCTGATTTAAATATTTATTTATAAATGGAAATAGTGCGCGGATGTTAATATAACCCGATAAATTTGATTACAAAATGCAAGTATTGATTAAGGAAGCTTATTTTGAAAAGCCTCCGACCACACGCTCAATCCCGGCGTAATCTTTTTTTATAAATATGTCTCTGTATCCTGAGTTTTCTAAAATTCGCGACACGTCATCTGATTGTCCGGCGCCAACCTCAAAGGCAGCAAAGCCGCCGTTTTTTAAATGAGGCAGGAATCGGCCTGCGGACCTGTAGAACAAAAGGCCGTCCTCTCCGCCGTCAAGCGCTGTAATGGGTTCATATTCCGCCACCTCTGGCTCGAGGGCGGGAATATCACCGCTGTTTATATATGGGGGATTGCAGACAATAGCGTCAAAGTCAAAAGCAAGTGAATCTAAGGTTTCGTTTGCCAGCACATCGCCTTTGACAATCTCAGCGCGTTCTTTCAGCCCGTGAAAGTCAATATTTTTCTTCAAATAATACAGCGCGTCATCGGATAGCTCAACGCAGACAGCGGTGCTATTTTCAACATTTTTTAATATAGCTGTTGATATACACCCGCTGCCGGCACATAAATCGAGAATTTTAGGAGAAGGTTTTTCTGAAAGATAGGATATGGCAACTTCGCATAAAACCTCTGTATCGGGACGGGGGATAAGAACCCCTTTTCCGACAAAGAAGTCCAGTCCAAAGAAGGGCCATTTCCCGAAGATGTACTGCAATGGTTCGTGTTTCGCCCTGCGCTCCACGTCTGACCAGAATTCATCGTCGGGGCAGCACAAAGGCTTTTCGCCATAGAGCAGGATTTCATGGCGCTTGTAGCCCGTATGTTTTTCTATTATTTTCGCAGCGTCAAAACCAGCGTCAGCGATACCTGCGTCAGCAAGCCTCTTTTTCGCTTTTAAAAATGCTTCATGTATTGTATACATCAACAACCTCAATGATTTAGTTATTTAACAAAAAACAGCCTTTATAAATCTGTGGTCAGTGCCACTCTGATAAAGGCTGTTGAACTTCATAATTGTATCCGGCTTCACGTACTTAAAACCTTTTTAGAACCGCCGGTTTATTACCAAAGGTCATCCTCTGGGTTGTCCGGAATTACAGCTTTAAGCGCTTTAATGGCGACCTCAAGCTGGGAATCATCAGGCTCGCGGGTTGTAAGGCGCTGTAGCCAAAGACCGGGGGCGAGCAGAAAACGCATAACGGAGTTGTCGTGACGGCCCGCGAATTTTATTATCTCATAAGAAATGCCGACGACAAGCGGAAGTAGCAACAGTTTGAGCAGTATTCTGAGCCAAAGCGTTTTCCATGTGACAAAAGAGAAAACAATAATGCTGATAATAAGGACGATGAGCAGGAAACTTGTACCGCAGCGAGGGTGGAAGCGCGTATATTTTCTGGCGTTCTCAGGGGTGAGTTCGTCGCCGTGTTCATAGCAGTAAATGGTCTTGTGCTCGGCGCCGTGGTACTGGTAAACCCTTTGGATGTCCTTCATACGGGCAATGAGCGCAAGATATCCGATAAAGATGGCGATTTTTATTACACCTTCGGCGATAGTGCTCATAGAACCCCAGTGAACAAATCTGTCCGTTTTCCCGATAATAAGGGTCGGGAGTACGGCAAAGAGCAGTATTGCAATAACAAGTCCAGCTATCATAGATAAGGCGGTCGCAACGCTCATCCCTTTATCGCCGCCGGACTCATTCTTGTCTGTATCACTCGATTTTTCCGGATTTTCTTCCGTATTAGTACCCTCTGCTGGCTTGCCCTCCGCAGTAGTACCATCTGCCTTGCCCTCCGCAGGAGCGGCTTCGGGCACAGAACTTGCCGTCTCACTCGGCTTTCCCGGATTGCCCTCCGCAGTAGTACCCTCTACTACTGATTTGCCCTCCGCAGGAGCGGCTTCGGGCACAGAACTTGCCGTCTCACTCGGCTGCCCCAGATTGCCCTCCGCAGTAGTACCCTCTACTACTGATTTGCTCTCCGCAGAAGCGGCTTCGGGCACAGAACTTGATGTATCGCTCAACTTCCCCGGATTGCCCTCCGCAGGAGCAAGCTCGGCTATCTCGGCGGATTTAGAGATAGTTTTATACCCAAAGACGAGCATTTCGACGAAGTTGATGACACCGCGTATGATAGGAAGCCGGAGAATAGAATTTCGGTCGTGACGCGACGTGTTCCAGACTTCAAGGCTGATATCCCCGTCAGGTTTTCTGACTGCGAGGGCCGTTTTATCTACTCCGCGCATCATAACGCCTTCTATAACGGCTTGACCGCCGATCATAGTGCGGTGGATTTTTTTATTATCATTATTTTTCATAGCTTCACGACCTTTATGCTCAGATTGAGGGCAGGGTAATTGTTACGGTAGTTCCTTTGGAATCTTCGCTTTCAATTTCAAGAGTTCCGCCGTGAAGACATACGATTTCATCGGCGACAGCAAGGCCTATTCCGGAACCGCGCCTTGTGGAATTACCCTTGAAGAACTTTTCCTTGACGCGGGGCAGGTCGGAAGCGGGAATGCCGCAGCCTGTATCTGAAATAGCTATCTTTACAAATCCCTGGCCGCTTGATGTCGATATTGTGACAATACCGCCTGGATCAGAATACTTGAATGCGTTGTCGAGAATGTTGACAAAAACCTGCCTTAGCCTGTTGCGGTCTCCCATAACTGTGGGCAAGCTTTCAGGCTCGTTATAGATAAGTGTAAGCCCTTCGCGGTGCGCACGGTCTGAGAACATAAGGACCGCTTCGCCAAGCTCCGCCAGGATATCGACTTTGTCGACCTTGAGCTTGAATTTGCCGTTTTGCATGCGCGAAAAGTCCAAAAGCTCTTCAACCATGCTGGAAAGGCGCTCAGTTTCTTTGATTATAACATTCATGCCTTTATTAAAGGTGTCTTTTTCAGTAGACCCGGCGGAAAGTATAGTTTCGCCCCAACCTTTTATAGCGGTAAGAGGTGTCCGGAGTTCGTGGGAGACGGAAGAGATGAAATCGTTCTTCATCCGTTCGGCTGCGCCGAGTTCGCTGGCCATGTAGTTGATTGTATCGCAAAGCTCACCGATTTCATCGTCATATTGCTTGTCTATGCGCGCGTCGAAATCGCCGGACGCAATGCGGCGCGCTGTCGAGCTGACTTCA
>Ga0134101_1002068_pt1 | contig 13094 bp, 11 predicted proteins | sample 12_3_2metaG_FD_94446 | JGI IMG/M metagenome (GOLD analysis project Ga0134101, IMG submission 94446) | Switchgrass degrading microbial communities from high solid loading bioreactors in New Hampshire, USA - 12_48_3.3_201_A2 metaG | ecosystem: Engineered > Bioreactor > Semi-continuous > Anaerobic...
TAAAAGCAACAATTGGCAAAGAGTAATTGATATAGTATTTGGGAAAGCGGGATAAGGGTAATAAAATGGAATAAAAAGGTAGAGAAGTATTATATAGGGGAATTTGTGTCCATTTTTAATGTTAATTTTAGCCTTTAAACCCATTATAATGATATAAAGGTAGAGTATAGCTTAATTGGATCATATGGAAAAAATGCGCCCCCTTGGGCCGGTAAAATTGATTTTATAATTAGCATATGGTACAATAAAATTTGTGCATAAAGGTTTTGAAAGGAAGTGACAGGGCTTATGCCAAAGAAACTGTTGGTGGTGGATGATGAGCCTGCTATCGTAAAAGGGCTTAAGTTTAGCTTGGAACGGGATGGCTATCAGATTGATGCCGCATACGACGGCGAGGAAGCCATGAAGATGTTCGATGAAAATCAATACGATCTTGTCATCCTGGACGTGATGTTGCCCAAACTCGATGGATTGACGGTATTGCAGAGAATAAGAGAAAAATCATCGGTGCCCGTCATAATGCTAACTGCCAAAGGAGAGGATATGGACAAGATCCTGGGGCTGGAATACGGTGCCGATGACTATATAACAAAGCCGTTTAACATTCTGGAGTTAAAGGCCAGGATCAAAGCTGTCTTCCGGAGAACAAACGATACCGCTAAAAACGATAAGCAGATTATCCGGGTAAAAAATATGGTCATAAATTTAGCCAACCGCAGCGTAGCCATAGATGGCAAGGAGATCAACTTGACCGCCAAAGAATTTGATCTGCTTAAGCTCTTTGTCACCAATCCGGGTAAGGTGTATACCCGCGAAAACCTGTTGGAGCTCATATGGAAATATGAATACCTCGGCGATGTAAGGACGGTGGATGTCCACATACGCAGGCTACGTGAAAAGATAGAGAAGAACCCCAGCCAGCCCGAGTTTATATTCACGAAATGGGGAGTGGGATACTACTTTGCAGACAAATAGGACTTTTTTTTTAGGCCTTAAGTGGCAAATCGTAATCACATATTTGATAATAATTTTAGTTGGGTTCACCTTTATCGGCATATCTGTTTTGGATATTCTGAGAAATTACATGATGGACAACAAGAAGAATGCCTTTAGGTTGTACGCTAACTGGGTTGCCCAGGCCATTTCTTATGATTATGCCAGCGGTGATCCCGATATCCTTGCTGGCATAGTATATGACCTTCAGGCGCTTGGAGAGGAGATTTTCAACAAAGAGCTGGAAGCCACCCGAATACTTATACTGAATAAAAACGGGGTGGTGGATTACGATTCTTATAACATAGTGCGCGGGCCCGACAGCCTTTTAAAACAGGATCTGAGCCAGGCTTTTCCGGAAGTTAAGGCTGTTCTTGCGGGAGAGAGTGTAGATCCCAGGGAGCTGTATATAAGGCCTGAAGATTCGCGCGAATCCAAGTTGGTACTGTACACCTATGCTCCAATCCAACATGAGGAACAGGGAATCATCGGTATGGTAATCATATCCACTTCGCTGTCGAGAATTGAGCAAATGCTGGACGAGGTAAAAACCAAGGTAAGCGCTTACTTAATCGTTATCAGTGCTGTTATCATTATAGCCAGCTATACTATATCGGGATTTATCACACAGCCCATCAAAGAATTGACCGATGTTATCAAGAAGATGAGCCAAGGACACTTGGATCAGCGCGTAAAGGTAAGGGGAAGCAAGGAATTGAGGCAGCTGGGAGAGGCGTTTAATATCATGAGCGAGAAGCTTGAAAACCTGGATAGGGCGCGGAACGAGTTCGTTTCAAATGCCTCCCATGAGCTTAAGACGCCTTTAAGCGCCATCAAGGTGTTGACGGAATCGCTCATTCACATGGGTGTCGATGATCCATCTGTTTACCGGGAATTTTTGCAAGATATAAATTCGGAAATAGATAGGCTGAATGCGATCATAAATGACCTTCTCACGCTGGTGAAAATAGATACCGAAGGCGAAGAGTTGAAACGGGAGCAGGTGGATATAGCCGAATTGGTGGACAGTGCCATAAAAGGCTTGCAGATATTGGCCCAGCAGAAGGATATACGGCTTGAGACTTTCTATGACGATCATTTGACGGTGTATGGCGATGCGGTGAAGCTGCGCCAGGTGGTGAGCAATATCGTCGATAATGCCATTAAATACACGCCGGAAGGAGGCAGGGTCACTGTCGAGGTTTACAAAGGAGAAGAGAATGCGGTGGTGAAGGTGAGCGATACGGGAATAGGGATCCCGGCCAATGACCTTCCACACATTTTTGATAGGTTTTACAGGGTGGATAAGGCAAGATCGAGAGCTACGGGAGGTACCGGTTTAGGGCTATCCATAGCCCAGAAGATCGTGCTGCAGCATGGAGGAAATATACGGGTGACCAGCGAGGAAGAAAAAGGCAGCACTTTTTATATAGAACTGCCGCTTGAAAGGATAATAGAATAACAATCATTGTTGTTTTGTTAGAGTTATTTAAATTTTTTGTAAAAATATTTTGCTATACTACAGAAAGAATGGAGATTAGAGAAGGGATATGGTAATGCACGGTTCGAGGCGTTTGTCGGTATTGGTGTTTATTTTGATTATAATTATTATCTTATCGGGATGTAATACCATCTTCGATAGGATAATATTTTTTAACAGGAGAAATGATTCGGAGAACAAACAGGAAGAGAAGTATATAAACCCTGAGCCTCAAATCAGTCAGGTAGAAGTAACTTTGTATTTCAAGCACTATCTAGCCGATTATCTGGTACCTGAAAAAAGGGTGGTACAGAAGGGAAGCCAGTCGATTGAATATGTGATAATGTCTGAGCTGCTCAAAGGGCCTACGTTTGAACGGGTTGCTGTGATGCCGCCCAGCGTCAAATTGCTGGACGTCACACGCAATGGCGATACCGTCTTTGTAAATTTGAGTGAAGAGTTTACGGGCGACATTGACCTGGCTGCTATGCACAAGGAAACCGTGCCGGAGGATAAAAAGGAAGGCGTATTGGCCCAGATGAAAAGGCTTTGCGTTTATTCGATTATAAACTCGCTAACCGAATTGGATGGCGTCAACAGGGTTAAGATACTGGTCAACAACCGGGCTCTTACGTATGAGGAAATGGGAATTGAACTCATAGCTACGCAGACGGCGAATGTTGGCAAGGATACCCCCGTTATGGCGCTGACGCGTAACAAGAATTTTATCTTAACCCCCTCTGAAGCGGTAAGGCAGGTATTTGATTCTCTTGTGGGGGAGCCGGACTGGGAAAGGATCGATGCTTTTCTGGCGAGAAAGAATACCGATGGGAGTGAGCGCCCGCCTATAGAGGAGGTGCAAAAGATATATTCGGCATATGTTGCAGGGCTGGAGTTTGATAGCGAGAATTTTATAATGAGTGAGGAAATCAAACCCGATGGAGAAGCTTTTGTTACGGTGACCTATGCAATCAAGTATGCCAATGGGAAAAAGGAGAGCCGTGACAGCGATGTATTGAGGCTGGTAAATGAGGATGGGATTTGGAAATTGAGGTCGCCTGACTTTTTTACCGCTATTAGATAGCGGGATTTTTATATTTACGGAACCTTAAAATGAGACGAACATCAAAATCAACCACGGATTTGAGGTCTAATAGGATGAAATAGTAGGATTTAGAGTAAATAGCTTGGTAAATTTTTTATAAATGGACGGAGGGTGAGGGTAATGGTGTATTTGGTGATCAAGGGAGGAGCAGGCTGACGGCAAAGGAGGGATCGCAATATGAATAGGCTTATTCGAGCTGTTGCTGTAACGGCTGTATGTGCAGTTGTAGCCCTGGTGCTTATCGCATGTAGTGCAATACCAAGAAGCCAGATAAATGAAAAGCTGGAGACACAGCAAAGCGGAGAAGGTACTGCTAAAAACTATCTTTTTAGAGGTTTAGGGAATGCCGAGCAGGATCAAAATCTGTATTCTATATTGGGAGATAACGATGTTTATCCCGTTGATATTGAGTTGTACTTCTATAACCCCGACACCAATAAGTTGGAGCCAGAAAAGCGAACTGTCAATTTTAATAAAACGGGGCAGATTTTGGAGGTGGTAATAAACCAATTTTTGCATGGGCCGAGAGCAAAAAACCTGAAGCATATTGTAGCTCCTGAGGTTAAGTTACAGAAAGTGGAACAATACGGAAATGTGGTGAGCGTATATCTGTCAAAGGAATTTATGGAAAGTGAGGATATAGCCATCGCGAGAGCTGCGCTTGTAAACACCGTATTGGAGTCTCAGGAAGCCAAGTATGTGAAGATATATGTGGAAGGTCAGGAACTCACCCATAACGGCAAGGATGATGGACAGATTTTGGGGCTATTAACAAAATACCCAAATGATGTAGAGCAAATTAAATTAGAAGAGCAAAAGCTTATTTCACAGGAAGGCGTCAAATATATCAAGAGGGAAATATACTTTCAGGATCACGAAAAGAGATTTTTGGTGCCGGAAATAAGGGATATTCCCATTAGCCAGGGGAAATACGTTGAGGCGATTGTGGGTGAATTGCTAAAAGGGCCGTCCAAAGGGAATGAGGGCCTGTATTCTACTATACCCAGCGGAACTCAGCTTATGGATGTAAAGTTTGTCGAGGACGAGGATTCATCTAAGGGGGTTGAGCTGTACTTTTCGAAAGAGTTTAAGTTGTCTTTTAACAAGGAGATCAACTCCGAAAATTTGATGATGAATTCGTTAGTCTATAGCTTAATGGGTTTGCCCAGGGTAGAGTGGATAAAGGTATATTATCAGGATGAAAACGGCCAATACGTAGACACGCCGGTGTTGTCCATGGCTTTAGACAGGAAGTTTCACAAGGATAGCTTGCCATTTCGGCTGGGCAGAAGGATAAAGGTATATTTCAGCGATGAAGATGCCATGAACCTGGTCCCAGAATACAGGGTTATAAGCAATGATTCCAAGGATGTAATGAATGAAGTATTAAATGAGCTGATTGAGGGCCCCAGTCAGGAAGGGCATATGGCAGTCATCCCATCCAATATTTCGGTAGGGGATATTAAGGCGTATGTTAACGGAAAGACTGCTTTGGTGGACTTACCTTCAAAGTTTAACGCTTCAAGGCTTGGAAGCACGGGTGAGATTATGGCACTTTATGCCATTGTAAACTCTCTCACTGATCCTGTTAATACCGATAGCGTCAGGCAGATTCAATTTCTGGTGGACGGGAGAGTAACCAGTGAGTTTGGACATATGTCCCTTGCCGATCCGTTTGTGCGAAACCCAGGGTTGATAAAGGAATAGGATAAGTGCCCGTTAAATTTATAGGGATTAACAGATAATCGGAGCCATGCAAAAGCAAGGCTCCGATTTTTTATGATTAATAAATATAAGCACTTCGGCTGATACCATAGCTTTCTAAATGGTTTAAAAAAATTAGACTAGAGAGTCCTAGTTTTAGTGTAGTTGAATAAGATAGTTATAATAGTTATATAGAATCTATGAGTTTCCAAACTATATCCCTATAATTTCGAAATTTTTATAAAAATTTACTATTGGACATTTTGGTCAAATACTTGCGGGTCTCCGTTTGAAGATCAGACCTTCAGCTTACCAGGCATATTCTTTATGAGCAGGACAAGTTATATATTAAGAGAGATGAATGGTTGTGGTAGAAACTCAAACTACCATTTATTAGAGAAACACAGGCATTGTTATGCATGAGCTTAATAATATTTCCCATGGTTGATATATCCCTTCTCATAAGCTGTTCAAAAAGCCATTTAAGATGGAAAGCACTGGATCTTTATCTATTTAAATTTTCATCTGCTTAAAATTTTAGGAGTAGCATTTTTTATCAATATAGGTTATTATTAGAATGAGCCATTATTTTTCACTCCTTTGATCTGCCCGTAATCGCAAATAAGGAGTGATCGATTTTCCTTCTTTTTTATTTGCAAGTTTTATTGCACATAATCGAAAAATTTGATTTAACAAGAGATCTAAAGAAGTCTCACATATAATTGCTCAAATAAAAGTAGGCTTCTCTATACCAAAGGATATAAGATGTAGGTGGGTACATGAGGGGGATACCTATGGAGGTTGTAGGTATAGACGTACCGTGTGTGGATCTGTTGGTACATGTAGATAGGCTTCCGAGGGAGAATGAGGGAGCCAGGCTCTTGGAATATAGTTGGCAAGGTGGGGGCAAAGTAGCCACCGCTTTAGTGGCTTTAGCAAGGTTAGGAGTAAAGACAGGGATAATCGGTGTGGTAGGAGAGTGCCCGTATGGACGGTTTTGTAACGATGACTTCATTCTTCATGGTGTAGATGTTTCGAGGTTAATAATCGATAAAAATGGGGAAACCCCTTTCTCGCTGGTTATATCTGAAAATCAAAAAAATGGGAGGAGCATCATTTACCATCGCGGTACTGTCCGAGAGCTTTTGACCGAAGATTTAGATTATTCTTATATTGTTTCAGCAAAGTATCTTCATCTGGCTGGTGTTACGGCTGCTACCCGTCAGGCTGCTATATGGGCTAAAGAAAGGGGAGTAAAAGTGGTTTTCGATGCTGATGACTTTAATTCCCGGATATTGGAAATGGTGCCCTTAATTGATGTCTTTATAGGATCGGAGTTTTGTTATAACAGCATGTTTGATGATCGCGATTATGAAACCAATTGTTTAAAAATCATGGAAAGGGGCCCCGGCATCGTGGTTTTTACCTTTGGAGAAAGAGGTTGTATAGGGATGGACGGCGATGGCTTTTTTATGGAGCCTGCCTTTTCAGTTCCGGTAAAGGATACGACGGGTGCAGGGGATGTATATCATGGGGCTTTCATATACGGATTACTTCAAGGCTGGGGTACTAGGGATACGGCACGGTTTGCAAACGCCGTAGCTGCAATAAAATGTACTAGAATTGGAGGGCGCGCGGGAATTCCTACCTTGGATATGGTAAAAGAATTCCTTAAAACGGGACGCATCGATTTTGAGGAACTTGACCGGAGAGTAGAATTTTATGGGAAACCAAGGATAATGAGAGTTTAAGAAGGGGGAGATAGGATGAAAAAAGCGACAACTGTAAAATTAGGGGTTGTACCCGTTAAAAGGGGGCTCTACTTTACAAGCCTGGAAAATGCCCTTGTATCCAAGCAGAGAGCTTTTTCGTCCCTTGCTAAAATAAGGGGCAATGTTGAAATCATCAACCTGGATTCGGTTATTAATAATGGTATTGCAACAAGCCCGGAACAAATACCTACGATTGTAAAATATTTGAAGGATAACGAAGTAGATGCTGTTTTTATGCTTCACTGTGATTTTGGATTAGAAGAAATTGTTGCGAGAGTGGGTAAGGCTATAGGAAAACCTTTGTTGTTGTGGGGAGCAAGGGACGACGCTCCCGATAGCGTAAGCGGCGTAAGGATACGTGATACTCAATGCGGTATATTTGCCAGCAGTAAAGTACTGCAAAGGTATGGGGTGCCGTTTACGTACATTGAAAATTGTTATGCTGATGATCCGATGTTTGTGCAAGGGGTGGAGGACTTTTGCCGGACTGCTGCTGTCGTAAAGGCCTTTAAATCTATGCGCATATTGGAAATAGGCAACAGGCCAAGGGGATTTTTAAGCGTTATGTATAATGAGGAAGAACTTCTTAATAAGTTTGGTATAGAGGTTGTCCCTCTCTCCATGGGATCTTTTTACAGGCATATTAAAGATATGGTGGCAAAACCGGATAACAGGCTTATTGAATTAATGAATTCTTTAAGACAAAAAATGGATTGTTCATCGCTTGGCGAAGAAAAACTTAAGGTTATCGCTGCGATGATAGCTTTTATACGAGAAGAAATGGAGAGAAATTGCTGTAATGGCGTAGCCATTGAGTGCTGGTCCAGTACCCAGGATCTATTTGGCATATTGCCGTGTCAGGTGATTGGAGAGCTAACGGAAATGGGGTATCCCGCTGCGTGTGAAGCCGATGTTGCTGGGGCGGTAACATCTGTAATGCTTCAAGCTGCGGATTATAATAAGCAGCCCTCGTTTTTTGCCGATCTTACAATACGCCATCCTGAGAATGATAATGCCGAATTATTGTGGCATTGCGGTCCATTCCCCTGTTCGCTTAAAGCCGCTGACTCCAAACCCGCGGTTGATGCCTTTGGAAGGGGGCAATGGAGGCTTAGAGAGGGTGACATTACGGTAACAAGGTTTGATGGGGTAAATGGTAAATATTCGTTATTTATTGGCGAAGCGAAAGCAATCGATGGGCCAAAAACCCAGGGAACCTATACTTGGATGGAAGTGGAGGACTGGAGCAAGTGGGAAAGGAAATTTGTGGAAGGGCCCTATATTCATCACGTTTCAGTTATGTACGGCAAATATGCCAGGATATTGCAAGAAGCATGTAAATATATTCCCGGGCTTTGTGCGGACAGGATTTAATGTGAAATATGCGGGTAGATGTTTAGTCCCCCAAAGGATATAGAGGTCTAAGATGGCTTTCCATATGGATACCAAGGATCATGTAGAGGGATTAAACGCTGTACTTTATAAGTCCTAAATATTGACACGAACCGTTGCTGTAATGGGTTGAGCGAAAAAATGTTGCTTTGCTAAGTAGAATTATGGGTTACCAAGTCATTAGCAATGAATATTACCGCAACAGTGCAATTAGTTTTAATTCGTTTAATTATCCGGGGAAACGATAAAGGAGGATAAAAGATGAGCGCTAAAACACCGCATGAACATAACCTGTCATTGCTTGCAAACATGATGCCTCTCATGCGATATGATGGTAAAGAACCTTTTGCAGCTTGGCAAGCACGCGCCGCCCAAAAGCTTAAAGAACTACTTGGGCTCCCGTTTCATCGCTGTGATAACTGCTTTACCGTGGAATACACGAAAAAAAGGGATGGATTTACTGAAATCCGCTTCCGCTTTCAAAGTGAGGAAGGGTATTTTGTACCCTGTCATCTGTGGATACCCGAATGGGCAAATAAGCCGATACCTGTGGTAATTTGTCTGCAAGGCCATTCAAAAGGCATGCACATATCTTTGGGTAGACCCAAATATCCGGGGGATGAAGAGTCCATAAGGGGAGGGGACCGCGATTTTGCGGTACGCGCTATTCAAGAAGGTTACTGTGCGCTGGCGATTGAACAGCGCAATTTTGGCGAGTGCGGTGGAACGGAAGAGGGTCCAGACTGCTATAACTCTTCCATGACCGCCCTTTTGATTGGCAGGACGACAATCGGTGAGCGGGTTTGGGATGTCCAGAGAGCCATTGATGTTCTGGAGAAGTATTTTTCCCAAGTAGTGGATACCAATAAGATCATCTGTATGGGGAATTCTGGAGGGGGAACTACTTCGTTCTATGTCGGATGTTTGGAACCCCGCGTCAAATATATCATGCCCAGTTGTGCTATGTGTACGTTTGAAGATTCCATTGCTGCTATGCACCATTGTTCGTGCAACTATATACCCAATATACGTAAATACTTTGAGATGGGGGATCTTGCTGGTTTGATTGCTCCTCGGTACCTGGTAATTGTCTGCGGTAAGGAAGATCCAATTTTTCCGTACAAAGGCGTACAAAAGACATTTGAGTTGGTTAAGTCATTATACAAAGCCGCGGGCGCAGAGGATCATTGCGCGCTTGTTGTTGGAGAGGGTGGACATCGTTTTTATGCAGATGCTGCCTGGCCTGTAATGAATGCATATATAAATCAAAATTAAGTTAAAAATTGTATGGTTTGGTCACTATGCCGGAGAATACCTTATGTTTATCGCTGTAAGATTTTCCGATGGCCCTTTCCCGTTACAGGGGTGTTATTGCCATGTTTGCCCCAAAAGATTTAGTATGATGGAATATCCATGAATCGATATACAAGGCCAGAGAATATTATATATATGATTGCCCGGCTATTTTAATGGAATGGCTATTACTACTTAAACCCGAATCAGGAAACAAGTTTCTCCACGCCGGTGACGAGGCAAAATCGCATATATGGTGGATACGCAAATTTTGGGATATATCAGCGATGAAATAGGGGAGCTCCTTTCCGATGAAAATTGACAACATTAAATTTTTACGCTCCCCAGTCAGCAGTGAGCTTTTGAGTCATCCCCATTTTTTCACAGGTCTACCTCTTTGGCAGTTATTGCATTGATCCTATCTCCTTTTTACATCCTTTTTTCTATTGCTTTAAATTCCTTAAACTGATCCACTAGACACAGGTCTTATTTGTTCACAAGCTTGTCAACGATCAATAATGGAGAAATGCAGTATTTATATATCTGTTCGGTTAAGAGTTCTAATTTTGGAGTGATTGAATAAAGATAATTATAGAATCTATTATGAAATATCTGAAGCGTGTTTCAGTGCACCAAGTAATTGTTTAACTCTTATCCCACAGAAACAGGTAGAACTGGTAAGGTTATCGTCCAAATTAATTGCTTTTATTGGGTACAAGTTTACGGAATGATCAAGGTACGGTTAATCACTTGGTTGTAATGGCAAAATAGTATCCAAATAGGAAGATAAGCCCATATGATCTTATTATTGCTGAAGGCAAAAAGAGTATAGGTTATCATGAAAAGGAGAGATTAATATATTTGAAAGTATGGCACTGTTGATTTCGTATATTGTGTGCTTTCTCAAGCTAGTTGCTAATATTTGAGAAACCAATATTTGCACTTTAAATTTTACATTTACAGAAAAAAGCAGGCGGTGACTTTTATCGGATTGTTTATATAGATAATGAATAGAGAAGGGGTGAAAATAACCTATGGCAATATCTTCGAACACAATACGTAGAAGTAATATAGAAAGGGAAAAAAATCAGCGGCTGTTGACCAGATTATATACAGAATGGAATAGAAATAAATATGTGTATGTCATTCTTTTACCTGTAGTAGCGTATTATATTATTTTCCACTATTTACCTATGTATGGAGTCATCATTGCATGGAAACGTTTTACACCAATGGGTGGAATATGGGGTAGCGAATGGGTAGGATGGCGTAATTTTGAAAACTTTTTTAAAAGTTATTATTTTCAAACTTCGCAGTTAAATATTGACTGCTAGACCTTGAAAAATCAATAATTCACTTAGATTATATACCTGTTAAGATGCTTTTTTATGCTCCATTTTACTCTTATAATACTCTGGAAGTTTTGCAATAAAAGCATCAATCAACTCATCAATCTGTTCACCTGAAAGAAATAGATTTTCTTCCAAAACATCCCGAAGTAAGCTGAGTATAAGTTCCAACGCCTCTACAAACTGTATATCAGCAACTTCATCGTAACATTCGAAAAATAGCTCTCCCAAAGCACGTGGATCCTCCTTTTGCCGTTTCTCCAATGCCAGTATCATATACCTCGTCATCACTACAGCAGTGTGAGCAGTAATAGCATCGTATGATAACCCATGAAATTCTGACCCAAGTCTGAGATACGATTTACAAACCTTGAAAAATACTTCAATGTCCCAACGCTTACCATAAAGCTGTATAATCTCTTCCTCAGATAATTCCATGTCGGTAGAAATCAATGCTATCCACTTTTTTCTGCTGTTACCATCCCTAACATATACAATATGAGCATCAATCATTTCATTATCCTGGTTATAAAGCTTAACACATACCGATAAAAGATACTTACTTCTCCCACGACGCTTTTTTGCTAAAGAATATATCTGGGATAACGTCTTTTTCTCTCCGCCTAACAAGTACTTAACTTTCGGTGTTTTCTTGAGTCTTGCAACTACATTAAGCCCCATTTTAGCGATCTCTATGATGGTAACAGGATAAGCAAACCAACAATCAAACAGTACATGCTTAGATGGAACCCCTGCTTTAACCACCTGTGTCAGCATTTCAACAAGAACTTTCGGAGCACTTGATATCGCTTGTTGTCTTGCCTTATAACCGCATGAACGCTTATCAATTTTCGGATTTATCTCGTTAAACCTGTTCTTCTTATCCTGTGAACTAAGATGCCTGAATAGTAAGGGAATGAGTGTTACTCCATCAGTCCATGCAAGAGTCAATAACCTGAACCCACACTTAAATCTACCACCTTTCCCTGTATGATCATGTACATTTGCTAGTAATTCTACATTCTTGCTTCTCGGACGGCTGTAAAGAGTATCATCTACAACTATTGGGTTGACTCTACTATCCGAAGTCAACCTCGAAATTCCAAAGTATTAAAGGGGGGATATTATGACCCACAAAGATGCATGGGGAAAGATTCTGCCGCACGCGATATACGGCAGAACACCCGAATACTGGGCCTGGATCAAGAACGGAAGGGTGTTTGTACAACGGAATTATCCTGGGTCAAGGGTATACGAACTCCAGCGAGGCGGGATAATACCGCTCACTCCGTCGCCGGAGCTGGAGGATTCGGAACCGATAGGATTTCTGGAGGACCCCGCAAACTTCATAGCGTAATACGCGCAATATAAAGCAACGTAGAGGAAGGAGAGACGTGAGTGTCGAAAGGGCAGCACTGCTGTAATGCGAAAAAGTAGTGCTGCCTTAATTTTGGATAAAGGAGAAAATCATATGACAAGAATGGACAGTAGAGAATATGGAAAAGATCAGTGGCGATTATACCAGCAGTTAAGAGAAAGGTTCACGGGCGTAAAGGATTTCTACGATGTTTCAGCCGGGGAAAAAGGATTCATCGTAGAAAAGGATGGGAAAATGACACTTTTGTCGCAAGGGGAGCAACAAATGATTCCTTGGGTTGAAGCGCTGGTCCCAATAGGGTTAGTAATTCCCATATTTGCCAATAATAAAATTGCAGTAAACGTGGAAGAAGATGCGTCTGTTTGGTTTGTTTTTGAGGATATGAAGAAGACAGCCGAGATAGCCAAGAAACGGCTACTACAACGTAGCTCTTATTACAGAATTTTGTCTGCGTAATATACCAGATAACTGGATCGATTTTTACGCATAAAAATTTTACATATAGAGGTAAAATAAATATAATGATTATCCCACAAAAAGTATCGGTTCTAAATAAAATTTCTTAAACCTATTGTCGAAAAACAACCAAACCGATGAACACAAATATAAAAATGAATGTAAAAAAGAA
>Ga0134101_1002082_pt1 | contig 12983 bp, 8 predicted proteins | sample 12_3_2metaG_FD_94446 | JGI IMG/M metagenome (GOLD analysis project Ga0134101, IMG submission 94446) | Switchgrass degrading microbial communities from high solid loading bioreactors in New Hampshire, USA - 12_48_3.3_201_A2 metaG | ecosystem: Engineered > Bioreactor > Semi-continuous > Anaerobic >...
AAAAAGCCGGGATGGAAGCGGCAAAATCCCATGCCAAAGCAAAAGTCCACCTGATCCCGTTCATCCTTGAGGGCAGGTACGGTATCATGACCGTGGAAAACCCAGCTTCCAACATCGAGGTCGGCACGCTCCAGGGAATCCTCGACGAACTGCTTAAAAATGAACCTTCTATAGAAATAGATTACATCCACTGTGACGACGTCGTGACGGAACTCGGGTCAAAGCCCGGCGCCATGGGCTTTTACCTGCCGGCAATGGATAAGCGCGACCTGTTCCCTGCAATAAAGCATGACGGGGTCCTGCCCCGCAAGACCTTCTCGATGGGAGAAGCCGAGGAGAAGCGCTATTACCTTGAGTGCAGGCGCATAAGATAGGCAGAGACCCGGATTGCCGCAGTATTAGATACCGCTGTAAGCGACAGATATACTCTACCTCAGCATTGGCGGCGTGATCGGCATGAATTTCACTCCGCCGGAGAACTCTATCTTTTTTTCCGTCTTCACCCCTGAAGCCGTATAAGTGGTCATCGTGACCTCGGAGATCCTTATGATCTGGCCGTCGGTCTTCGGTACTTCGATCAGCAGGAAATAGGTCCTGCCTGCATATGACCCTTCGGACAACTCGTTGCTGGCCCTGAGCTGCGTACATCCCCCGGGCACCAGGCCTGCGACGCCGCTGTCGGGCTCATCGACTATAAACGCCTTCAGCAAAGCGTCTTCAACATCTTTTTCGCCTTCGCCTGTTTTCTTTTTCGTTTCTATCGTGAAATCGATCCTGCGCACCTCTCCGGAAACCAGCGGATCAACAGTTACCATTGCCACTATCGCAGCATTGGTCAGTTTGTGGTTCTTCACTTCATGGATGGTCCCGCCGGTGCTACCCCCTGCACTTCCGACAGCAGTGACCGCAGTCCTGTTCATGTTCAGCCTGTAGTAGTCGATGGTCAGTCCGTGGCTGGAGTCTACTGTAAACTCTACCTTCCATTTGTAATCATCATACGTCAGATCGATCCGGCTCTCTGTTTTCCACGACCCGCTTCCATCCATCCTGTATATCGCCATGTCCCCGATATAGGAAAATCCGGGCACGGAACCAAGCGTAAAGTTTTTCGTCCCGACTAGTCCACCCGCATACAGGTATCCCGAACTGTTCGTATATCCAATGACCGTACCTGTATCGGCGTCGACTACCGGAGCATTCTCCACCGGGTCGCCGTTTCCGTCCTTTACATAGAACTCCACCTGTCCGCTTCTGACACGCACGCTGTCCGCAGCGGACTTCGCGTCGAACAGCCCGTTGACCTTCCTGACGGTGACAGCCATCGTGAGCTCGGTTTCTCCATGTGACGAAGGATTTATGGTGAACTTATGGTCCCTCACGATTTCCTTCGGCTTCGGATCGCCGCTGCTGAATACTACATTTCCAAGTCCCTGGCCGACCAGGTATTCCTTTTCCGATTCTGTATAATATGCGCCCTTGAGATCGAAAACCGGCGCGCATACTTTTTCGGCCGCTGTTTTCCCTGAAACCGTGAACTTCATCTGCGCTGTCACTTCCTGGTTGACCAGGGCGCCTTCTATCGGATCGCCGTTTATATCGCATATCACGATATCCGGGGTGATCATCGGGCTGTCGGCCCTCTCAAGAGTAATGATCTCGAAGGCATTGGCCTTATGCTCGTCCTCGGCATAAACCTTGAGCCTGAACTTTCCGACATCAGGCATTTTATCTTCCGGGACGGTGAATGATATCTGCTGCCCGTTCCTCATCATGATCTTTTCGCCGTCGGTCAATGATACGAAATCGTCGTCTTCCCCCCTGTCAGCTGTATCGATGAATACTTCGTAATACAGGTAGTCGTCTCCGAAATCAAAATCATAGGCTCTGAACCGCAGTTCAAGGTCTCCGTCATTTCCGCTTATCTTTTCATTGTCCTGCGGCGCAAGTATCGCTACCTGCGGTGCATGGTTCGCTATCACGTATGCCTTAATTGCCGTATTTACGAAGAGCTTCGTTTCGAATACGGGATACTTTTTGCTGTTGTCACGTTTATGCCCGGTTCCCGAATACGTTATGGTGCCCTTCGTATATGTGTAATAGTTGTTCATCGCGTCATCGTTGAACTTGCCGTAGTCTTCGCCGGCATACAGGTTGAAAAGCGGAACTACGTCCGGATCCTCAAGGTTCAGCTTGTACCACTGGTAATGGGTCGGCGCCACTTCCATCTTCTTAGGATCGTTGTATTCGCCGCCTTCAAGTATGAACGGGTACAGGGTGACTGCGCTCGAATTCACGGGCTTTACCATCGTTGCGTTGTCAGGATAGGTGTTTATAGTCTGGTAGTGCCTGGAGTTGTTGCCTTCGCGCGGGTTATTCACCGGGTCGAAAATATTGATCCTTTTTATTGCTTCTTCCCTGCTTTCCCTGTTGACATCGGTTTTCCACGTCTCGATGTCCGAACCCGCAAGGCCGGCCGTCCAGACGCCGATGAACTCGCCGTTCTCGTTCATTTTGAACACCTGCCCCACAGCCGTGCCGAATTTCCTGGTCAGTTCCCTGTTGAAAGTAAAGTGGATCGTGTCATGGGTGAACATTACGCTTTGCTTCGTCCTTATGAAATCTTCCAGCAGTTCGACGGCCTTTGCTCCCAGGGCGCCGCTGTAATCGTCCTTCATGTACTCCTCTTCCGTGTAGTTGTCGTTGAAACCGAGAACTACCATGTCATATACGCCGTTGAGATCGATCTGGTCATTTTCGGCAAGCCTGTTGAATTCCTTCACGGTGATCTCATCGACTTCGATACTGTACTCTCCCGGTTTTTCCCGGTAGGTGTGCCCGTCGATCGGCTTGCCGAACTTTATCTTCAGGCTCAGGTTCCCATGGCCGTTGCTTTCGTTGTCCGTTACATACGGATTATTCGAAACGACGGTATTTGGCTGGATCTGAAGCAGTCTGACACTGATGGGTTTTCCCTTGAGCCTGAAAACGCTTTCGAACTCAGCTTTGGCGTTCTGGTCGTCCCTGACGGCAAGCTTCCAGAAATATACGCCGGTGAGGGTCTGGGGCATGTCATATGTGATGGTGCCGCTCCTGCCGTTCTTTACTTTCAGGGTATATTTGACGCCGTCGCCGTCGTCCTGGTAATAGACGATCTCTTTGTCGTTGTAAAGGCTGTCGTTGTTCCTGTCGATATAGAGGGCTACCTTCAGGTCTGCGTTTTCATCCGTGTTGGGATCATACACCCTGAACCTGAATGTAAGCCTGTTCGAGACCGGATCTGTGTGATCGGCGCTGTATGCAGCCGGAGCTTCGACGATCTCGAGTATAGGTCTCGGATTCAGTCCTCTGGCAGTATCATTGTACAGGTTATGCAGATTCCCGATCACATCGCCCTTGTTTTTGTCATTTACGAGAACGACATTGCTGTATTTCGAATCATTTATATAACCCGAAAACTCCTCTTTCAGTGTGGTCTCCCTGATCGGGTCGCCGGAGTTTTCGAAGATCTTCTCGTGGAAAATGCACAGCTGTCCTGATTCGATGAACTCTTTAAGCTTGCCTGCACACAGTTTGGTAATGTCGCTTCCGTAGCTGTACTCTTCGACATAATTCCTGGTATATTTGCCGCCATTGAAATATACAACGTCATAATTCCCGTTTATATCGTCTTTCAGCGAGATCAGCCTGTTGATGGACATGGTGGTCACTTCATAACGCGGGTCCTTCCCCAGCCGGCTCACCACGTCCATATTACTCACATTTTCCTTTTCCCTGCTGATATCGTTGGGATATATCTCAAGGACACGGATTTTGCCGCGGTCAAGTTTCTCCGCCTGGCCTGCGACGGGTTCGTCAGTCGCCGCATATGCTGCCGCAGGCGCCATAAGAGTTATTGCAACGATCATCGATGTGATTATCGCGATCGCCCTGTTGTATCCGGTTTTCATAATTCCTCCCTCCAAAATACTTCTGACCTCTCCGTTACGGAGTGCTATCAGTTAACCTTAGGCGTCTCTTTCCACGCGGCTATCCTGTACAGCTTCACCTGGATGCGCTCGCCGCCCGTGGTCGAATATTCCTCCACATCGAACAGTTTCTGTCCCATTTCGCCCTTGCTGAAGAAATCTCTCAGTTTCGCGCTGTTTCTCAGTTTCCTGCGTATCACGTTTTCGTCATAGATGATCCTTACATTGCCTTCGATGGAAACATTGCCTTCACATATGATCGCTCCCCTGAATTCGCCGCTGCCCGTTATTTTCAGGTCGCCGGTGCAATATACTATGGCTTCTCCGATAAGGCTGACGTCCAGCGTTCCGTTGCCTTCGACCTTGTATAAGTCAGGCATGTCCAGGCTGCCCATCAAGTCTTTGCGGACCAGTTCATCGAAACTGACCGGCTCTGCATCGGGATCATAATTTCCCACGTACCTGCCGAGCATTTTCGTTTTGGCCGTATGGAGCCTGAAGAGCGTGTTGCTGTTGGTCAGATCCTTATACTCGATCCAGTTGTTGTTCGAGTTGACCAGCGCAACCGCAGTACCCGGTCCGTCCCCGTCCGACTCATGAGTGTATACCGTTGCAGGCCCGGGAGTCCCGCCGGTTTCTTTTTCGATAAGGGCCACACCGGCTACATAACCTTCGGGAGCCGACAGGCTCGACCTGATATTGGTGTAAACTCCCGCCTCGATACCGTCTATAAACCGGATCACAGCTTTCCTCTGGCTGTCGATGTCTTCCGGCATCAGCCTGAATTCATCGCCGTCCTGGTTGTAATAGACCCGTCCGTCCGGATCCATATACGAATTGATTATTGCCACGGGTTTTTCAGTCCTTGCGGTAACGCTTTCCGCCGACTTGTAGAACATGTCGTTCCAATCACTGTCGAAGAAGTTGTAGAATGCGACACCGGGCACCAATAAGTTGCTGTTCAGCGTGATCCTGCTGTTCGGGTCGCCGTTGGCGAAAAACGGGAAATTGTTTATCACGGAACTGCTCTTGTTGGGGTCGGTCAAAGAAGATTCATCCCTAAGCCCGATATACGTATACTTCGCCTTCGCGTACCCTTCGCCGGGATCAACGGTCCCAACGCTTATGACCGACTGCTGTCCGTCCATCTGTATGTCGTCCATCGTCCAGAGGTTCCCATCCACCATAAGCGACGCGCCAACTACGCCTTCGGCAACTTCAAGACTGTCGCAGTATACATTGCCCTGGTCGGCAAAATCCTTGAAAACAAAAGGTATATTGGGCGTGCCTTCCGCCTGGTTGGCCGTGCGGGACGGGTCCAGCATGTACAGCATGTGGTACTGGTGCAGGTATTCGCCGCTGCCCCTGTCGATGCTTCCAAGATCTTCGTCGGACAGGCCCCGGTCGTCGGCAAGGATCTCTTCCGCTTCGTCGTCATCAGTATATATGGCTTTTTTGAACATATAAGAGGCTGAGATGTCGGACGGCCTTGTGGCTGAAGTATAGACCCTCAGCTTCCCTCCGCCGCCGGTCCCGCTGCTTTTCGCCTGTACATTCCCGGCAGTGTAGACATTTCCGTAAATATTCACAGTCGTGTCATAGTAAACTGTTATGCCGTTCGAACCTGAGGCATATACGTCTCCAATTATGTCAACTGCATGCGAACCTGACGTTTTGCCGATCCCGATGCAGCCCCTCACGGTCAGTGCGTTCGCCCAGATAGGGTTGCCGTATACGGGAGTGTATATGGTTTTTTCTATCATTTCATATCCGGGCAGTACGACCTCCAGCGCTACACGCACTTCCTTCCCCGTGACGCCGGCATCCCTGGCAAGTATATACAGTGTGATGTCGCCGTTTTGGGGATCAATGACGTTGTTCCAGGTATCCCTTACATCCCCTCCGGGGATCGAGACGAACCTGTATGTGCACCTGTCTGCGGCGCTCTCGATCCTGTTCCCGTAATGCTCTTTTGGATCGCTTATATGGGCGATGACGATGTTTTCCCTGCCGTCCGCGAAATCCGGGTCATTATTGTGCATGTATTCCAGCCTTCTTGCCACCAGGTGGAAGTATACCCTGTTGAATAGCTCTTCGGTGTACTGATGCAGGTCAGTCCTGTACGCCCTGGCAGCCTTCTCTTCGGCAGGGCTTCCATCGTCCGTATAGTTCCTTGAGATCTCTTCGATCGATCTGCCCATGAACGAGCCGTTCCTGATGCAAAGTTCATAATCGTTCACCGTGTATTCATGGTTATCCGTGCCAACTTTATATGTCCACACCTCGGTGTAATAATCGTTGAAGAACTGCTGGGCTTCGGAAGAAGGCGCGAAGTCGCCGGCGCTGAAATAACGCGACAGATCTTTCGGCTTTACCCTGTCCAGCCTGTTCATCACGTATGTCCTTGCATCCTTCTCTGCCGGTATCAGTACTTCCTCTTCTATCCTGTGGACGAATTTTTCCGCTATGGTATCAAGGGTGTAGTAGTCCTCGGACCACGCAACGGTCCTTCCGCTCATCCTGACATTCATGGCGCTGGCCATCAGTGATACTGTACCAAGCGCCGTGAGCACGAGAATGACGCTCAGCGTTATTACCGCCGCATTGCCTTTCTCACTGTGAAGTTTTCCGGATATTACAGTAAAAAAGCACTTTTTTCCCATTTCATCTTCACCCGGTCATCGGTTCTTCACCAAAAAGGTCTCAACACTGCTTTCAGCGATCGTGCGGCCGCTGCTTCTTTCCTTTACGCTGATGGCTGCATCATACCTGACGATTTCCTGGACTGCAGTACTGACTTCGTTCGAGGTGGCAACGCCCCTGGTTACATTTACCGTGACATTTTTCCCTTCAGGGACGTCGCAGAGGTATATATCTGCGATCGCTTCATAGATATCCCCGTCAATGATCAGTTGGCCGATCCCATTTATCACTTTGACCCCGATGTTGCCTGTCACATTCCGGCAATCCAGATGTATCGGGATAAGCGCGGTTTTTGCAACAGCCACGTCGGCATCAGTCAGTATTATCCCGTCGGTGTCGATATCGTAAGTGTTTGTGTCGATAGTCAGTTCGCAGCCGGATAAACCCACGCGCGCCAGCCTGATCGTTTCATTGGTCCTCACTTCTATCGATGCGGGAAAGCCGGAGGCCCGGTCCCTGACAGCCGGCGCAGGATAGTAACTGGCGGGTATCGTATCCGCCAATGTTTCTTCGGAGACAATTTCCAGCACATACTCGGCCTGGCCTTCTCCGGTTTCTTCCCATCTGCGGTTGAAATATTTCGTATATGTTATCTTGCCCGGTACGCCTGATGACGCTTTGAAGCCGCGCAAATATGCACTTTCGCCATCGTCAGCCGGATCCGCGGGGTCAGGGCCGACCGGATCGGCCTTGTACTCCTCGCTGGCCTCCACGCACAATGATTTCGCCTTGTCCAGCACGCCTGCTTCAACATTCGTCTTCGTCGATACCGTGAACATTTCGAGCAGTGTTATCGAAACAAGTGAAAGCACGATAATCGAGAATATGACTTCGATCAGCGTGAAGCCACCGTCCCGCACCATCCTTGTTTTTATCCTTTTAATGAACATTTTCCTGGCAAACCTGTCGATGAAGCTTCTGATCATCGTACCACCTGTTTCAGTGCTCTGTACCGGGGCAGTTTATTTTACGACTACGTTTCCGGTCGTTTTCCCGGTTATGAATCTCGGGTTGGAGGGGTCGTCCCCTTTTACCGTTATTTCAAACGGCACGCCGGTGTTGTTTTCGATATCAAGTATAAGGCCTACCCTGTCCTGGTCCGACCGTCTCTCCTGAACAAGGACTTCCATCCTTATCCTGCCGTCCTTTATTTCGGTCGGGTCCTCTTCAACGATCTCATATGAGCCAAGCTTGTAACTGTATGTGTATTTGCCGTCGGTTTCGTTGAGCGTCAGCCGTGCCGCGACGATCTCATTCTTGTCCTCGATGGCCTCGGAGCCGGAATTGTAGTAGTTCATCATGAATATTTTCGCAGAGTTGTTGAGATAACTGTTGAGTGTTATATAAAAGTCAGGCTTGGCCGCGGGTTTTACTGCTGCGCTGCGTGCCTGCCCGGAGGCAGAATACCCGGCATACTCGTCAAACAGGCCTGCCTTTCCCGAAGTGGATGCCGGGGTCATCACATAAGGCCTGCGCCCTTCGAATTCGTCCCAGTAGCTTATAAAGGACAGCGTCATCACGCCGTTGAGGGTGCCGTCGTTGTTCTTCTGCATCGTGATGGATTTCAGGGCGATTTTCCTGTAGCTGGATTCTACGTAGTCCAGGAAATCATATAAATGTTGGTAGGTGCCCATAAAGTTGATGCTCACCTGCTGTTCAACGACGACAGGCGCAGGCGCCGCGCCGGTGTAGACTTTTTCTTCCGTGCCGTCGGCCGGAAGTACCGACAGCGGCAGTTCGTCGGCACCCAGGAATGATATGGACTGTATGTCAAGGCCGCTCCTGTCCGAAAAATCATCCAGGCAGAATATCGCCTCTTCCTGCGATACATAGGGAGGCAGCTGGGCCTGTATCACCGCCAGTTTTTCCTCCGCTGCCTTTATCTCTTTCTCCATCGCGTTTTTGCGCATGTAATCCATTTTGAGTTCCGTGAGTACTTCTTCTCTTCCTTCAAGATCAATAACGGTCGAAGTATATTTTTCATAGGCAGGCGTAAGAAGATAGTTTATGAAAAAGTAACCTTCTATTGCTATCACAAGCACCGAAAGCAGTACGAATTCGCGTGCCGTCAGGCCTCTTTGCGGTTTGAAGCGGATACTCGGGAAGTTAATTTTCATTTTCAGCACCTGCCTTCTTCGGTATTATTTCGATAGTGAAGTTATAGTCGATGATGGCGCCGTCTTCGGATTCTCTGCTGATTATGCTTGATAATACCGCTTTTTCCACCTTGCCGGTCTGCTTCAGGTTGTATACGAAGTCGGGCAGGTCCGGGAGGTCCTTTGAGACACCTGATATATTCACTTTGCCGTCCTCTGACAGCGAGTACGAAACAGCGAACACGGACTCAGGCATTGCCGAGCTTATCGTGTTGAACAGGTCGGTACCCGAAATGACGTCCGCATTGTACCGCTCAAGTACGCTTTCCGCGCTGGCAAGAAGGCCGTTGATACGATCGAGCCTGTTCTTCGTTTCATTTATCGCAGAATACCTGATAATCTCTTCCTGGGTGCCCATCGTATCAGTCGTTGCCCTGTACTGCATGAAAACGAGGTAACCATATGCCAGCAGGGACAGGAAAGCAATTCCGGCAAAGAGTGCAGCGACCCTTGTCAGCTTTATCCGCCTGAGCGTCGCTTCCCTGATCTCCCTCAGCCTCGGCATCAGGTTTATGTCCCTCCTGCCTGCGGCGGGAGTCATCGTAGCTCCTATTGCCGCTGCTGCCATCGCATCCGATTCGGGATCGGCGGAACCCTTTATATTAAGTCTTATTACTTCGACAGGAAGCTCTGCAGCCTGGCTGAAATACTCTGTAAGCCCTGATTCCAGCCCGCGGCCGGTGAACAGGAATATTCCCGATATTTTGTTTTCTTCATCGGACCTGTTGTACCTGTAATAATCTATTATGCTGCGTACCTGTCCGGCCACGGATGAGAATGCCACGCTTATGAAGTTGTCCACATCTTCCTTTTCGATGTTGTATGCTTCATATTTGTTGTTCTGTCTGGCTTTTATGGCCTGGTCCAGCGTTATGCCAATCCTGTTGGACACCAGGTTGTCATACCGGGCTATGCCGTTGGATATGTGCCTGCTGATGATCAGTTTCCCGCCTGATATCAGCGAGACCTGCGATATGGTATAGCCTATATCGACTATCAGGAACGTTTCGTGTTTCCGCTCCGCCGGAAGGTATTCGTGCACGACCTTTGCCAGCGAGTTGGCATTGATGTCTATCCCCTTCAGCGGTATCAGAAGGCCCTTCGCCACTTCCACGAAGTCGTTCAGTACTTTGTTTGGGCAGAATACGGTAGTGCCCTCGACTGGCATTCCCGGCTCGCTGTATATCCTGGTGCTGATGGTATGCGACTGGGTGATGCCCGGGAAGGACTGCGACAGTTCGAATTCTACGGCAGGATCGATTTCCTTCTCTTTCAGCGCCGGCAGTTTTACTTCCCTCGTTACCGCACTGCTTGCATTGATGGAGAAATAAAGCTCGGACGCCCTGAACCTGTTCTCAAGCAGCGCGCCCCTTATCCTGGCCGTCACGGTGTCCACATTGCGTATCTCTCCGTCTGCCACGCTGTCAGCAGGTGTGGACACGCAGATCGTTTTCAGTACCTCATGTTTCCTGCTGCCCTTCCTTACCAGGGCTATCTTGATATACTTAGATCCTATATCGATCCCGATAACCTTTTTGGTAGTCATACCCCGCCCCCTGGAATCTTTCTGTATTACCTGATATTATTTCATTTGGCTCTGAGGACGATCGTTTCCTCGAACTTGCCTTTTTCGGTCGAGTCGTATTCTATCACTACATTGATGCACGTGTTGCCGTTCTGTACAATAAACGTGAAGTCGACGTCGTTGAGGTTGTCGGCGATGACAGTGCCGTTGTTGGGGTCGATGGATTCGATGCCTTCATCGCTTGTGGTCAGGGACATGAGCTTCGTCCCGCTGCCCGGGACATAATGCCTGTAGATGTGCTCGTATTCCCTGTTCCCACTGTCATCTACCGTTTCTATCCTCAGGGACGTCCTCGTACTGAATGTCTGGACGCTTACCGCGTGCCTGTCGGTCCCGGGGACCAGCATATCGTTTTGCCGTATTTTCGTAGTTATGTAAGACATGGCGATCCTGGCCTCGTTTTGCTTCCTGTAGCTGTCATGCACGTATTCGTACTGCTTTCCTCCCGTGAAGAAGAGGGAATAGTATATGGTCAGCAGTATGCTCATTATCGCCATCGCCATAATGAGCTCTACCAGGGTGAAACCTTTTTCACTTTGTGCATGGTTTTTGATTTTTGCGGCATAAAACTCCATCGCAAATTTCCTTCCGGTAAACTGTCTTTTATCTCGCCATGCCTGCCGGTCCTTCTGTCATTTGACGGACCGCCCGTCATCAGGCGATTTAACTAAAAATAAAGTCTGTCTGCCACCCGGCAACCCATCTGTTATCTGAAATTTGTATGTCATCCGGCTTTAACTTTTACCGACCTTACAGTCCAGGTGTTCGTGCCAGGGACTTTACTGCCTTCTGCAACTACATAATCATATACGCCAGTCGGGTCTTCGATCAGCGCACCGGTTACCTCGTTGAGCTTTTTTACCATCGCAGCAGCCTGTTCATCGGATATGGCGGTGCCGGCCGGGACCGATACCCTGTAATAGTCTCCTGTCATCGCGTAATACTGCATGAGGGCTTTGTTTACCATGTACTCGTGGTTGGCCCTGTACTGCTCCCGGTTCTCTTTCATATAGCCCGCTATCCTGGGGTATGCGTATGCCGAAAGGATGGCCAGTATCGCCAGTACCACGACCATCTCCAGCAGGGTGAATCCCTTCTGGCTTTCCAGTTTCCGGTTGCTTGCCAGGCGGCTGCCTATCCCACGCCTACCAGATTTTTGACTGATTGCCATACAGTCGCTTGCCTCCTTTCGGCTTCTTGCCTTTGAACCGCTTTACGATACCTGCTGAGTTTGCATGCCCATTCCGGTCCCTCATACCACAGTATCCCTTTCCGGCATACGGCTGCGTCCGCCGCGGCGGGCGCACCTGTATGCCCGGCCGCCCGGTCCGGCGGCCGGAACAATTTGTGCTGATGTTACGGATTCACAGATACATCAAGATCTTTGGAGATTTTTACAGTAAATGTGCCGCCCTTGGAATGTTCCAAATTTTTACCGATCAATTCCTGCAAAGCATTTTCAAGAGCTGCTTTTCCAGTAGCAATGTTTTTAATGCTGCCTTCTACGACCACAGTTCCTTTACCAAGCTCGAACTCAGCATCTGCACCTGATTCCGGAAATGAAAATGTAATTTTGCCACTGGCAATCAGCGCTATAACGGCTGTTTCAATTGTCTTTGCAGTAGCTTTATCCGATGCATCCCCGGCACTTTTCGTATATCCGGCAAACCTCGGCACCAGTATCAGCGCAAGTACGCCTATGATAGCCAGAACCACTATGATCTCGACCAGTGTGAAACCTTTGTTCCCCTTTGATTTCCTGCACAATGCTCTAAACATTCGACATCCCTCCAAAAATTATTTGAATATTTGATAAGCTTGCTGCTTTACTGTACGGTTCCCATAATGCTCACCATGGGCAGCATCACCGACAGGATGATCATTCCTATTACAACTGCCATGATGATTATCATCGCGGGCTCTATCAGCGACACTGCTTTTTCGATCGTTTCCTCCACTTCCTCGTCGAAAAAGCCTGCTGTGCGGCCCAGCATCTCGTCCAGTTCGCCGGTGCTCTCACCCACGACTATCATGTGGATCAGCAGCGGCGGGAAAAGTCCGAGCCTTCTCATCGGCCCCGCGATGCCTTTCCCTTCCTGTATCTCTTCGGTAGCCTCTGAAAACTTCATTTCCACTGCACGGTTCCCTATAAGGTCTTTCATTATTTCCATTGCTTTCACGATCGGAATGCCGCTTTTGAGAAGTATGCTCATGCTGCGCGCGAACCTGGCCGTCACTGTCTTCAGGACCGTATTCTTTACGATCGGCAGCCTGAGTTTCAATCCGTCAAACCACAGGCGCCCCTTGTCGGTCCTGATATAGTATGAAATTAGTATCGCGATCATCGTCGCCAGTGCGGCAAGGAGCAGTATGTTGTCCGCCATGAACCTGCTTACGGACATCAGGAAAACCGTGATGCCCGGCAGGCTGCTGCCCATTCCCGAAAGCATGTCGGAGAACATCGGCAGAACAGCCACCATAAGCAGTATGACGACCGCTACGGTCAGTACTGCGAGTATGGTCGGATAGGTCATAGCGCTTTTTATCTTTCTCCTGATCTTATAATCATGCTCG
>Ga0134101_1002090_pt1 | contig 12942 bp, 10 predicted proteins | sample 12_3_2metaG_FD_94446 | JGI IMG/M metagenome (GOLD analysis project Ga0134101, IMG submission 94446) | Switchgrass degrading microbial communities from high solid loading bioreactors in New Hampshire, USA - 12_48_3.3_201_A2 metaG | ecosystem: Engineered > Bioreactor > Semi-continuous > Anaerobic...
GCCGGGACAATACCTCCCATAGACTCTCCTTGTCCATTAAACTGCTGATAAACAGCTTTTGCTTCTTCTAAGGAAATATTTTTTAACATTTCTTCATAACGGAAGATAAAATCCCAGCCCAAACCCACTCTCTCGAAAAAACTGAGAAGAGAAGAGAGAGAAAAAACTGTTTCTAAACAATGGAAGAAATTTCCTCGGGTATAATTTTTAGCTTCCTCAAATTCTTCGTCATCAATATCAGACAACCCTCGAAGTTCCTCTCGTAAAATCCCCACTACCGAGTCAAAGTAAACGTAGGGAAAATTGGCATAAGCACAGATAAAAGATGGCCCCCGGAGAGGAACATAAAGAGAACCTACTTGATAGCTCAAACCCCGTTCTTCTCTGATTTTTAGGAAGAGTCGAGAGTACATGCCTCCTCCTAAAATATTATTGAGGACATCAAAAACTGTCCTTTCTTTCTCTTCCAATAAAGATGGAGCTTTAAAACCCACCACCATCCAGCTGTCTCTTACTTCTCTCCGGTCTACAATTTTTAAAGAGAGAGGAGAAAATTTTTCTGGATGAGGGTTAAGAGACTCTTTAGGTATAATTTCTCCCATTTCTTCATAAAAAATATTTTCTACCTCATCAGGGTCAAAGTTTCCCACCACCGCAGCTACCATATTATTAGGCACATAAATTTTCCTATACCAAGACCAAATCTCTTCCTCTCCTAAATCGCGCAAGGCTTTTTCTTCTCCTAAAGTGGGGAAGGCATAAGGATGACGACCATAAAAAGCTCTTTTAAACCGTAACATAGCAGCCTGGAAAGGGTCATCATCTAGAGAATGAAGGATGTTCAAAAGAAAAGTTTTTTCCCGCTCCACCTCCTCTTTTTGAAAAGCCGGATTTTTAATGGCTTCAAAGAACAACTGGAGCATCGGTTTCATATTGATGGCTGGACCTTGTATGACTACTCGTCCGGTAAAATAATTAGAAGCACTATCTATAGTGGCTCCTAGATTCTCTACCGCTCGATTAAAATCTATAGCACTCTGGCGTTGTGTCCCTTTCAAAAGCACTTCTTGCATCAGAGCAGAAATTCCCCGCTCTTCTTCTTTCTCAAAAAGATTGCCCAAATTCATACATAAATTAACTGCTAAAAGTGCGCTGTTAGGCCGAGGAAAAAGTATTAATGTGAAGCCGTTTTTAAAAGTTATCTTTTTTATCAAATTAGCTATGTCTTCCATATCAAGCCCCCGGTTCTATAAAAATAAATGTAGCTCGCTCAAAGTCAAGATATTTCCTCACCATCTCTACTATATCCTCACTCTTAAAACTTCCTAAATTAAAGAAATGGCGAACCACCCGGTCAATATTATCAGTAACATCAAAACGACCCAGGAGCTCTGCTGCCCCTGAAGTAGTCTCTAAAACGCTGAATAAGCTGCTACGCAAAAGATTTTTGCCTCGCATTAACTCCTCTTCTTCCGGAGGATTAGAGATTAAATTTCTCACTTCTTTCTGAATTTCTTCTTCTATCTTCTCTTTTTCCCCTTGAGAAAAAGTATAGAAAATGGCAAATATACCAGCCTTTTGATAATAGGAATAAGCAGCATGAATAGTATCTACCAGCTTTTTTTCCTCTCGTAAAGCTATGTTTAGTCGAGAACCAATCCCATCACCTAAAATTAAAGAAAGAAGACGCAAGAGATAAAAATCATCTTCTCTAATTCCCTCAGTCAAAAATCCTATTGCCCCATAGTAGCGGTGCACATCCATAGAACAACTTACCATCTGCTGATTAGGAGAAAGAAGGGTAGGAAAAGGTGAGAAAACAAAGTTTTCTACATCATGGAATTCTCCCACTAACCTTTCAGCTTCTGCAAAAACCTCTTCCTCAATAACATCACCTACTACTACCAGAGTAAGGTTAGCAGGATGATAAAAGTGTTTCTGATGTTCCAATAAATCTTCCCGGGTAAAAGTCTTCACTGTATCTTCTACTCCTAAAATAGGCTTACCATAAGGAGTGCCAGAAAATACCCTTTCGTAAAGAAGATGGGTTAAACGTTCTTCTGGGTCGTCTTCATCTAAATGGATTTCCTGTATAACCACCATCTTTTCTTTTTCTATCTCTTGGGGATCAAAAAGAGGGTGAAAAAGCAAATCAACTTCCAATTCTAAAGCTTCCCTCCAATATTCCTGGGGCACCACTAAATAAAAATCGGTGGTATCTAGAGAAGTCCCAGCATTCATGACCCCTCCTAAGGCTTGCACCCGGCGAGACAGTAAAGAAGCAGGATAATTGGTAGTACCCTTAAAAACCATATGCTCAAAAAAATGAGATAAACCATTTTTTTCTGGTTTTTCGTCTTTCACTCCCACTGGAGCCCAGAAATTAATAGCTACAAGGGGTGAAGACATTTTCTTAGCTATCACCCGGAGTCCAGAGGGAAGCACTTTCTTGGTATAAGTAAAGGCATATTTTTTCAACCCTAAATCAACCCACCTCTCCCCCAATAATTTAGTCACCTTACTATAACTTAAATAATTTAATTTACCCTCTTGACTTTTTGTCTTCATTACTATATAAGAAAAAATAAAATTCTGATTTCAGAAACACAAACTTCTCACTATCGTAAGTATACCATCCCTATTTCTGAAAGCAATGATTTTTATTAGGAGGTGACACTTTGCAAATAGCAGAAAGAGCTAAAAAAATTGAGCCTTCCGCTACTCTTTCTATTTCCGCCCGCGCCGCGGCTCTAAAAAAGGAAGGAAAAGACGTAATTTCCTTCAGCGCTGGTGAACCAGATTTTGATACTCCTTTGGTAATTAAAGAAGAGGCCAAAAGGGCTATTGATGAGGGTTTTACCAAATATACACCTACTTCTGGAACACCGGAGCTGAGAAAAGCTATCAGCAAAAAACTGGAAAGAGAAAATGGACTTTCTTACCTCCCTCAAGAAATAATAGTCTCTTGCGGTGCTAAACATTCTCTCTTTAATGCTATCTTATCCCTTTGTAACCCTGGAGATGAGGTGCTGTTACCCAAACCTTATTGGGTCACTTATTTAGAGCAGATAAAATTAGCTGAAGGAAAACCAATTTTCCTCGAGCCCTCTCCTTCTACTCTTACCGTAAAGATAGAAGAAATTAAAAAAGCTCTTACTCCTCGCACTCGCCTTCTTATCTTAAATAATCCCTCCAATCCTACAGGAGTGGTATGGGAAAAAGAAGAGTTAGAAGAGATAGCACAATTGGCTAAAGAAAGGGATTTAATAATAATTTCTGATGAAATATATGAGCACCTCGTTTACGATGGAGCACAGATAAAAAGCATAGCTACTTTTCCGGGTATGAAAGAGAGAACCATAGTAATAAATGGTGTGTCCAAAACTTTTTCTATGACCGGATGGCGAATCGGATATGCTGCCGGACCTCGAGAAGTAATTGAAGCGATGGGGAGGCTCCAGGACCACTCCACTTCTAACCCTACTTCTATAAGCCAAAGAGCGGCAGAAAAAGCGTTGACGAGCGACTTTACCTTGGTTAAGGAGATGGTAGAAAAGTTTAACGAGCGAAGAAAGTTGATGATGCAACATCTTCGCGAAATTCCCTCGGTTACTTTTCCTACCCCCCGAGGAGCTTTTTACATTTTTGCCAATTTTTCTTCTTATTTAGGTAAAAACTATAAAGGGAAACCCCTTAATGACTCTTTACAGTTAACCGAGTTGCTATTAGAAGAAGCTCAAATAGCCTGCGTCCCGGGAATAGCTTTTGGGATGGAAGGATACCTTCGCTTTTCTTACGCTACTTCAGAAAAAAACATTGAAAAGGGAATGGAACGATTAAAAAATTTTGTTAATCAAATCAATTGAGGAGGTGCATAATGCCCAAAATCTACATTTTGGATGTTACCAATCGTGATGGGGTGCAAACTGCCCGTTTAGGCTTAGCTAAAATCGAAAAAACCATGGTAAACTTTTATCTCAATGAAATGGGAGTTTACCAAAGTGAATTTGGTTTCCCTACTACTCGTCACGAAACTCACTACCTTAACGCCAATTTAGAATTGGCAGAAATGGGAGCTTTGAGCCCCATCAGACTTAGTGGATGGTTGAGAGCGGTAAAAAAGGATGTTGAATTAGCTTATCAAATGGTGCCGGGACTGAAATATCTCAACCTTTCTATTTCTACCTCTGATCAGATGATTCATAGTAAATTTCAGGAAAAGATGAGCCGAGAAACAGTTATAAAATCTATGATAGAAGCGGTAGAAACTGCCAAAGCTCGTGGAGCACAGGGAATAGGAATAAATGCTGAAGATGCTTCTCGTTCCGATATAGATTACTTAATCGAATTTGCCCTAGCAGGTAAAGAAGCGGGAGCAGAACGTTTCCGGTACTGTGATACTTTAGGTTATGATAGTCCTTTTAGCATTTATGAGCGTATTGCTAAAATTGGAGAGGCAATTCAGATGCCCATTGAGCTCCACTGCCACAATGACTTGGGTATGGTAGTGGCTAATTCTGTAGCCGGAGCTAAAGCAGCAGTAGACGTAGGGTGTGATGTTTTTATTAACACTACCATCAATGGGATAGGAGAGCGAGCCGGAAATGCCGATTTGGTTTCGGTAATTTTAGCTGTGAAACACGCTAGTGGTATGGATGGAGAAAAATATCAGTTGGACGAGCGTATCAATCTAAAAGCAGCCTGGAAAACTTGCAAATATGCATCCTATGCTTTTCGAGTTCCCATTCCCATCACCCAACCCGGGGTAGGAGCTAACGCTTTTGCTCATGCTTCAGGAATCCATGCCGATGGAGTGTTAAAAGATAGTAAAAATTACGAACTTTATGACTTTGAAGAATTAGGAAGAGGAGAACCAGAAATTATAGAAACGGGAAGACAAATTGTAATTGGTGAATACAGCGGAATAAAGGGTTTTCGTAATGTTTACAATCAATTAGAAGTCGAATTTAAAGATGAAGAAGAAGCACGAGAAGTGCTAGAATTAGCTCGCTTTGCTAACGTAGAAAAACAAAAACCCCTAACCTCAGATGAGTTACGATTCATTGCTCAATATCCCAAACAAGCTAGGAAAATTCTCACCTTGATTCCTTAAAGGAAGGGTGGGTTTATCCACCCTTCCCCAATTTTATAGTAATTTCTTTATAGAAATTACCGAGTTATCACTAGCTTGAGAAAGAAGCCCATAGTCTGTCCCCACAGTAACGAATTGCACTCCTTTTTTGAACCACTCTACTACTTCTTCTGCTTTAGAAGAAGCAGCAATTCCTACCGGTATATGGGTAACATTAGCCTTTTCAATAATGGTATCAATATATTCTCTCACTCGAGGGTGATTAATTTCTCCTAATACACCTAAAGAGCCAGATAAATCCCAGGGACCAATCAAAATCGCAGTTAATCCTTGGACTTGGAGAATTTCTTCCAAATTTTTTACGGTCTCAAAATGTTCAATCTGGAGAATAATTAAAATTTCTTCATTAGCTCTTCTAACATATTCAGGTATCCGACGTTCGTAGTCAGCTGCTCGCCGAGGACCAAATCCTCTAATCCCTTCTGGAGGATAAAGACAAAAAGAGATAGCCCTTTCTGCCTCTTCTCTATTGCGCACCATAGGAATTATCACACCTGGCGCTCCTATATCTAAAACTCGTTTTAGGTAAACTAAGTCATTCCAGGGCACTCGAACAAGAGGTACGGTTTCTTCTCCTTTGGTAGCCAAAAGATGAAGTTGCACTGTCTCCATTCCCAGAGGAGCATGCTCAGCATCAATAACCAAAAAATCATACCCTGCTCCACATAAAACCTCAGTAATTATAGGGTCAGTGAAAGTTACCCAGCTGCCCACACAAGGCTTCTTTGCCTCCAACTTATTTTTTAATAGTTCCCCATTCATAACAAACCTCCTCATCTTTGTACTTTTTCTATCACATTTACTGCCGAAAGAGGAGCTTCTCCTCGGAGCACTAAAATGACATTTTCTGCCGACACTATATCCATCCGGCATATGGCTTCTTCAGTATCAGAAGCCATATGGGGAGTGGCAATAACGTTTTCTAAACTTAAAAGAGGGCTACTACCTGGTGGCTCCTGAGAAAAAACGTCCAAAGCCGCTCCAGCAATCATTCTCTCTCTTAGCGCTTGGTACAGGGCTCCTTCCTTCACAATTCCTCCACGAGCAGTATTTATAAGATAGGCGCTTTTCTTCATTAGAAAAAGCTCTTTCTCTCCTATAAAACCCTTAGTTTCCCGAGTAAGAGGAATATGCAGAGTAACAAAATCACTTTCTCGCAGTAACTCTTCCAATGATACATAAGAAAACTGCCACTTCTGGGATAGGTCCCAGTCGGGAGCCACATCATAAGCCAGCACTCTCATTTCAAATCCCCCCGACCGGCGGATGACTTTTTTCCCAATCCGGCCAGTTCCAATCACTCCTAAAGTTTTTCCTTTAATCTCTATTCCTACAATTTTTTCCCATTTTCCCTCTTTCATGCTCCAATAAGCTCGGGGAATATGACGAGCAAGAGAAAGAACAAAAGCAAATGCAAGATCAGCCACTGAGTCATCATTAGTCCCCGGAGCATTGGCTACCACTATCCCCTGACGGGTTGCTTCTTCTACAGCGATGTTATCCACCCCTACCCCATGCTTAGAGATCACCCGGAGACATTTAGCCTCCTCAAGAAGAGAAGGAGTAATAGGGTCCAAGCCCACAATAATGCCGTCCACTTGAGAAATAAATTCTCTTAATTCCTCTTCCTTTAAAGGATGAGGATAGGGAGGAAGAATCACCTCTAACCCTGCCTTTTGCAAGCGAGAAAAAGCATCAGAATATTTGCCAAAAGAAGCAGTTGGAGTGACTAATACTTTATATCTCTCCATATTCATCCTTTCCTTTATTCTTACCAAGCAAGCTATTCATCTTGGCTGAAACTGTAATATAGTATTACAAATAACTATAAGGGGGTAAACCCCCTTATAACCCCCTTTGAAAAACAATAAGTATAAAGAACAAAGATTACTGAGGGAAAAAGCGTCCCTCAGTGGATGCCTGATAAAAGATTTCAGGCATGACAGATGAGGAGGATCCCCGATCACTAATTTCAGGAATAACAGAAAGGGGACATCACCTCGTAAGTCCGTCATTCCTGAATGGTTCTATCAGGAATCTAAATAACAGGACGGGAAACCCTCTATGTATTTTTTCCCCAAGTCCGTCACCCCTGAATGTTTCTATCAGGGGTCCAAACTATAGGGGGGAAACTGATCCCCCTATAACCCCGAACCATAAAGGGGAGAACCCCTTTATAATCCCCCAAAAGCAAAAAACAAAAGGAAGAAACAAAAAATTAAAAACTGAAAAAACAACTGAGGAAGAAAAAATCTTCCTCACAATAAGGGAGCTTTGCTCCCTTATAACCCCCAAAAAGCAAAAACAAACAGCCTACGGCGTAAGACTAAAAAGCACAACAGATTGAAAAAACTACAAACTTATAACGCTGGGGAAAATCGTCCCAGCGTAGCAACCTTGAACTTTTAACTTCCAATGTAATGTACTTTTTAAAGGTCTAGTAGTCTAACCAATTTTACGATTGGTAGCTAAATTCTTTCCCAGCTTCAAACAAAGCTACAATATTCTCCGGAGGAACATCGGGTTGGATGTTATGTACTGCTCCCAACACATAACCTCCACCTTTTCCCATCTCTTCAATTCTTCTTCTAACCTCTTCTTTCACTTCTTCTGGAGTTCCCCGAGGTAGAACTCTCTGAGTATCTACTCCTCCCCAGAAAGAAAGCCACTCACCAAACTCTCGTTTCAGGCGAGCCGGGTCCATGTCTTTAGCGCTCACCTGAATGGGGTTTAAAATATCCACTCCGATTTCTATAAAATCAGGAATAAGAGGGTAAACACTACCACAGGTATGGTAGTGAATTTTAGCTTTAGTTTCTTCTCTAATAGCTTGAAATAGTTTACACTGGCGAGGTTTTAAGTATTGCCGGTAAATTTGAGGAGAAATCATCAAACCCTGCTGCACTCCCACATCATCTCCATACACTACTACATCCACTTTATTTCCCACCCCCCGGAGCAAAGAATGAGCTAAATCAATTTGATATTGCAGAGCCCTATCCATTAAATCACATAGAGGCTCGGGATTAAGGATGAGGTCAGTAAACCAACCTTCAAATCCCCTCATCAACTGGCTCTGGGTAATAAACCCTCCCCGGATGTTTACCACTACTCCATAATTGCGGTTATGATAATCAAGGATTTCTTCTTTTATTCCTCTCGCTCGAGAAGGGTCTTTTCCATCGGGAAAAGGAAACTTATCCAGAGCTTGAGGAGTTATTCCTTCCCAAAAAGGACCATAAACTACATCATAGTAAAATCCACCTTCCGGCATACGACGGCGAAGACCCCATTCATCTTCGTAAGAACCGTCTGGATAAACTTTATAACTCCATCCTGCCCGAGGACGAGGGAAAACTCCTCGAGTATCAATGCCTAACTTTTCTAAAAGCTTTTCGTCTTGAGACAAATCAGCCAATTGAAAAGGTTTGTCCAAAATACGGGTAGGACTATCTATACCTAAAAACTTTTTTAGACGCTCATAAGCTTGAACATTAATACCAGTATTAGATGAGCTACCGAGGTCAAAAGGAACTCGATCTGGCTCCTGGTGAGATAAAGCTTTATTTAATCTTTCTCGGTGAGTCATTTTATCACCCCTTTACCGCTCCAGCCACTAGTCCCATTCGGACAAAGCGCTGGATGCCAATATAGAGAAAAGCGGGAATTAGCCCAGCCACCAAAGCAGTGGCAGCTAATCTTCCCGGGTCTACAATCTCTCCTCCCCAAAGAAAGAAGCCAATGTGGATAGGAAGAGTATATTTATCCTGGGAGTTGAGTAAGACAGTAGAAAAAACTGCATCTCCCCAAGACATAACAAAGGAAAAAATAGCCACTGTTACTAGACCAGGAGCAGCCAGGGGTAAGGTAATACGCAAAAAAGATTGGAAACGAGAACAACCATCTACCATAGCTGCTTCCTCTAGTTCTTGAGGAATACCCATAAAGTAGCCGCGCAACATATAAATAGCAAAAGGAACAGTATAAGCTAAGTGAGCTAAAGTTAAACCAGAAAGCGAATCGTATAAGCCTAAACGATTCATAATCACCGTAATAGGCACCATAAGGATAAAAGGAGGAAAAACGTAAGCAAAGAGAATATAAGAAGATACTATTCTTTTCCCTCGGTACTGAAAGCGAGCCAAGTTATAGGCAGCAATGCTGCCTATAACCATGGTCAAAGCTACCGCTCCTCCTGCAACGAGTAAAGTATTAAGCAAGGGATTAGTAATGGTAGGAGAAATGGAAAGCATGGCACCAGTAACCTCTGCCATACTTCCTTGAGAACCTACAAAAATATCTCGAAAATTAGCTAAAGTGGGATGACGAGGAAGACCGGTATTCCACGCTTCTTCTTCAGGAGAAAAAGCAGTTTTTACTACCCAATAAATAGGAATAAATATCCAAAAAAGCAAAATCACCACAAAAAAAACAATTAAAAATTTAGCATTTCTATTTCTCTTCATTTCTACTCTAGACTCCTTACTGTGAAATAGATCAAAATGATAAAAATGGGAAGAATGGTCACCGCATAAGCTGAAGCTAAAGGATAATTTAAACCTAAAAGAAAGGCAATTTTATAAGTAGCCATAGGAATAGTGAGAGTAGCATCAGCCGGGCCACCTCCGGTCATCATTTTGGGAATAACAAAATCTCCCATAGTCCACATAAGAGAAAGTCCACAAACAATCAAAAACACATCTTTCAATAAAGGAAGAGTAATAGAAAAGAATTTCTGCCAGGAAGAAGCACCATCAATTTCGGCTGATTCATATAATTCGCCGGGAATAGATTGTAAACCAGATAAAAATCCCAGATACAAAAAGGGCCAGCCATGCCAGACATTTACCAAAATTAGAGAAGGCATGGCATATTGAGCCCCTAGCCAATGTATAGGTTCCAATCCTAAAGTCTTCAAAAGTACATTCCCTATTCCTCGGTAGTCATAAACAAACCAGAACAGAACACATACAACAAAAGGCTGAAGGGCATAAGGTAAAATAGCCAATCCTCGCAAGATTCCTCTTCCTCGAAACTCTTGATTTAAAAGAACAGCTACCCCCAAACCAATGATAGCTTTAATGACTACTGCTGGAAAAGCATAAATAAAAGTATTTTTCAGGCTTTTATAAAATATAGGGTCTCGAAATATCTTGGAAAAATTCTTTATCCCCACAAAGGTAGGCGGCTTTCCAATAGGCATATGCTGTAAACTCATCCAGAAGGTATAAATAAGAGGAATTATGAGGATTAACCCTAAAATCAAAAGAGCAGGAAGAACATAAGCCCAGATACCTAAAGTTTTGCTCTTCAATTTACTCCTCCTTCTTCTTAATATGTATTTGCCCTCCAGGTTCACCTGGAGGGCAAATAATGCTTATTGTCCGTACGCTTCCTGCACCATATCTTCTAATTTGGCTTGATATTCATCAATTACTTTATCAAAGTCCTCCCCCTTTACCACTGCTCTTACTACCATATCGTTAATCACCCATCCCCAGCACAAGTCTTCTATCACCGACGAAGCTTCCCCTAAAGGATAGGCCATTGGGGTAGTATGGAATTTGGTTCGCATAGCTGCTTCGTAAGGATCCATACCCATAAAGGGATATTTGCCTTGCTTCCAGTTTTCACTTAATACTTGCATTTGACTTTTGAATATTGGAAGATTATAAAGTTGAGATTGTTCACACCATCCCTGACGGTACGCTTCTTTGTTGCCAAAGAAATTGTACAAAAGGTCCTTAGCCAAATCAGGATAAGGAGTAGACTTAAAAATGAAGTTACTTTCATCACCTTGGTCGATGGGAAAAGCATCGGGATAAATCATAGTTTTAGGTACTAAATCTGGTTTTCCGGTCATTATCGCATACCAGATACTCATAGGATTAGAGGTCATAGCTATCCTTCCCTCTAAGAAAGCCATATTGTTGGATATATCTACCCATTCTCCCGAATCCGGAGGAGTTAAACCCCGGTCATAAATATCTTTTTCAAAGGCAAATGTTTTCTTAGCTATGGAGCGATTAGGTTCTTTTCCAAAAACTGCTCCTTCCACGGATCTATCACTCAAGAATCCTCCTCCAAAACCATAATAATAAATCTGGAAAGTCCAATAACAATCAGCTCCACTTCCCCCCAAGGGTAAACCAATTCCATATACCCCGGGTTCTACTTGGTTAGCTTTTTCGGCTGCCGTCAAGACCTCCTTTTCGTCATCAAAAGGCAACAACTCAAGAACTCCAGCTTTTTCGAGGATATCTTTGCGGACGTGCATCCAGCTTAGCTCGAATCCAGAAGGAATAGAATAAATTTTCCCATCTATTGTACCTTGCTTAAGTTTAATCTCAAAGAAGTCATCCCTTCCAATCTTATCCACTATATCATCTAAAGGCAGTAAAAGACCAGCTTCAGCAAACTTAGCTGTAGGATAACCTCCAATAACCATATCTGGTTCAGTCCCTGAAGCTATGGCTGTAGCTAATTTTGGGGACATATCTGCTACTGGAATCCAGGTAATCTTTACATCCACTCCATTGGCTGCTCCCCATTCGTAAGCTAAAGAGTTAAACCAGTAGGCTTGAGCTGGAGCAAAAGAAGCACGTCCCCAAATTTCTAAAGCGGGTTTTTGAGCTAAAGCTATCCCTCCTAATAACACCAACACCACAACTAACACAATAGCTCTCTGTTTCACGGCTAAATCCCTCCTTCTTAGTTAGTGAAACCGAAGAAATTGAGGAAACTAAATGGCTTTTACCTTTTTCTCACCTCCCTACATAATAATTCAGCCTTTCTAAAAGCTTTAGTTAAAGTATATCGATCCCTCTTAATGATGTCAATCTATCAATGGTTCTGTGTCAATATGTGTAATAACATTTTCTTTTTGGCGTGAATCTTAATAACATTTTTCTCTATAAATCTTTACATTGCTCAGCCATGGATATCCTTTGTAAGATATTAATTTAAGATTACAACCTTTTAGTATGCCACTGGTAGCTCCAACATAATCTTAGTTCTTATGCAACCGGTTATTTGAAAACAGTAGGAAAGGCAGTAATTCCTTTCCTACTGTTTTCAAAATTAGGGGCTAAAGTATAGTTTTTACCTGCTTTACTATTTCCTCCACTGTCTCATCTCTAGTTACAGTACAGAAGGTTTCTTTACAGATACCATTACCAATACCTCGTAGCTTAAGGGCATACTTAAGGAGAGGAATGTTGCCATATTTTAGAATCTGGGATATTTTTACTATAGTTAACTGAGTTTCTCTGGCTTCTTTTAGTTTATTCTCTTTAAATTCTTTCCATAGCTTAACAAATACCTCAGGAAAGACATTGGCATTACCACTCACGCTTCCCTTACATCCGGCACTTAACCCACTTAAAAGCTGCTCATCTGCTCCCTCGATAATTGTTACATCTTTTTCTCGAAAAGCCAGGAGATACTCCATAACGGTAGTCAGACTTCCACTACTATCTTTTATACCTACAATATTGGGGCAGCTCTCCGCCAGTTTAACAAACAGAGAAGGTTTAATCCAATTACCTGTACGCTGAGGAATATTATAAAGGTAGACTGGAAAATCTGAAGGTAGAGCATTAGCTATTTTAGAGAAATGTTCTACAAGTTCATCTTCGGAATAGGAATAGTAATACGGAGGTACAGCCCCTATCCCATCAGCTCCACAAGCACAAGCATGTTTAGCCAATTCTACAGCATCTCCTGTGGTGATACCTCCAATGTGAACATAAACAGTAATTTTCCCTTTTACATAGTTCACTACTGTCTCA
>Ga0134101_1002091_pt1 | contig 12935 bp, 8 predicted proteins | sample 12_3_2metaG_FD_94446 | JGI IMG/M metagenome (GOLD analysis project Ga0134101, IMG submission 94446) | Switchgrass degrading microbial communities from high solid loading bioreactors in New Hampshire, USA - 12_48_3.3_201_A2 metaG | ecosystem: Engineered > Bioreactor > Semi-continuous > Anaerobic >...
AATTGTCTTTCTAAATTCTTCTGTATAATACTTTTGCCCTTTTGCCATTGTAGACACTTCCTTCCCTTTTTATATTTTAAGGTGTTCGGCTTTTTGTGTCTACACTAATATACTAACACCAATCGGACTATTGTAGAATTGAAACGGGTGAGCTGATGTTCATCCGTGATGTAGAGAGAGTTTTAATCGGACTATTGTAGAATTGAAACTCATATCAAACAAAGATGGTCAGCCAAAGAAGGCTAGTTTTAATCGGACTATTGTAGAATTGAAACGGAGATATCGAAGTAGAGATTGCGAAGAGAACCCGTGGTTTTAATCGGACTATTGTAGAATTGAAACATCTTTACAAGTTTCTGTACACCAGTAGAAATGAAGTGTTTTAATCGGACTATTGTAGAATTGAAACGTATGGTGTTTTCTTGTTGTTTTTTATGCTACAAAAGTTTTAATCGGACTATTGTAGAATTGAAACAAAAAGATCTTGCAACAATCATAGATTACGTCTTTGGTTTTAATCGGACTATTGTAGAATTGAAACTAGTATCTTGGTTACAATATAATGTACACATACGGAGTTTTAATCGGACTATTGTAGAATTGAAACTTGGGGTTGTAAACATTATAGAAAAGAATAATGCCAGTTTTAATCGGACTATTGTAGAATTCAGTTTTGAAATCTTATGTTCCAATAAATATGTTTCAATAAATCCCTGACTTTTTTGGAGTCAGGGATTTATCTTTTGCATCGAAAAAAATTGTACAAAATACTAAAAATTACACCACTTTTTATTATCAGAAATGTATGATAAAATAAATGTGTGATAATATAAATAATAAGATATCACAAATTTTAAAGGAACAGCTGATTTTTTTTGTACAACAACGATGGGGGGAAGATGATACCATGAACTATTTGAGGAATTGTAAGGTTTCTACAAAGCTTTTTTTAATGGTACTGCCGACAGTGGTGATTGCGGTATTTTATCTTTATCAAATCGCTTGTCAATCCCAGAAGATCAGTGCCATTACAAAGAAAACATATTATGATGAGGTCTATGTGAATACGAGACTCATTTTAAATGCGGAAAGAGCTTTTTACGAAGCCACAATTGCAGAAAGAACTTTAGCACTATCCGGTGATGAGTTGGATGCAGATGCACGCTCCTCATTGTTGAGGGAATATAACTTTAAAAAAGGGAAGGTATTAGAGGAAGTAGAAAAAGCCATTACCAATGTAAACAGCAATCCTAACTTTATTGATTTTAAATTTTCAGGACCTAAATATACAATCTATGAATTATACAATGCTTTTCAATCTGGTTTTCAGGATTGGGAGGCTGCCTATAATCCGGAAACTGGTGAAGGAGATATAAAAGCCAAGGAAGAGGCATTCGAGTATGCCAGTGACTTTTTAAACTACATGACGGATATTTTGGATGAATACAGCATATATGTTGAACAGAATATAGAGAAATCTGTTAAAGATACAGTGATTGAGTCAGCTATTATCCTTATAATACTCATCTTACTTGTTGTTTTACTGGCTGTATTTGTTATTCAATATTTAAGAAAACATATCTTAAAACTTACGGACAACATGAATGCCCTTTCAAAAAATGATTTATCTTTCAAACCGCATATGATACATAGTAAGGATGAATTAGGGGATTTATCGAAATCAATATCCACATTAATTTATTCTTTAAGGGATATTGTTAAAAGATTAACTCAATTAACGACGAGTTTGACCAATTCATCCCATGTTATGATGGATAGTTCCAATGAAGTTTCTGACTCTATGAACGAAATAAGTAACATCATATCTGATATTGCTAAGGGGGCATATGAACAAGCAGAGGATTCTAAACAACTTATGCAAGAAATTAATGTCTTAGGAGATGTGCTTCATAAAAGTACATCCAGTGCCAATGAACTCTCAAAGGCGAGCTTAGAGATCAAAGCGGCAACAGAAGAGGGGTTAAAAAGTGTCAATCAGCTTGAAGCAATAACCATAAAAAATGGGGAGTCTTTTCAATCGATTTTTGACAGCATTAAGATTACCCATGTCAATGCAGGTAAAATCAGTGAAGCCAGTGAATTGATTTCAGATATTGCCAGAAAGACAAAACTTTTATCATTAAATGCTACTATAGAGGCAGCCAGAGCAGGGGAATCAGGAAAAGGATTTGCTGTTGTTGCAGATGAAATAAGAAAGTTATCCGAGCAGTCAGAACAATCCATTGAGATGATACGAGGAATCTTAGAGCAACTTAAAAGCAATATCAATAGCATCAATCAACAGAGTGTTATTGCAAAAAATGCAGTTATGGCTCAGACAGCCAGTGTAAACGATACAAAGGATAAATATTTTGTGATTGTAGATACATTAAACAAAATAAATACAGAAATAAAGAATTTAGAGATGGTGACAAAAGATGTAGAGCATAGTCGTTCTGTGGTTTCTGATATTGGAATTAGGGTATCCAATATTTCTGAAGAGTATGCGGCAAGTACAGAAGAAACTTCTGCTATGACAGAGGGAATTTTAAAGGCTATGATGGATGTTAACCACATTGGGCAGGAATTAGATCACTTTGTCCTGGAATTAAAAGATTTGATTGGCAAGTTCAAGTTGCCGATGGAATTAGAAAATTAAGGAAAGGGCGGTATAATGTTAAAAGTATTTCTGGTTGAAGATGAGTTCGTTGTGAGAGAAGGTATAAAAAATAATATTGATTGGGCTGGAGAAGGATTTTTATTTTGCGGAGAAGCACCGGATGGTGAGATTGCTTATAAGATGATTCAAAAGGAGCAGCCAGATATTATCATCACAGATATCAAAATGCCTTTTATGAATGGATTGGAACTAAGCCGTCTCGTAACAAAGGAACTTCCAGAAAGCAAAATTATTATTTTAAGTGGACACGAAGAATTTACTTTTGCCCAGGAGGCTATAAAAATAGGTGTTATGGAGTATCTCCTAAAGCCTATTAGCAGTGTGGAATTAATGAAAGTAGTTAAACGAGTGGCCAAAAAGATTATTAAAGAGAGAATGGAAAAGAGTAATTTTGAAAGATATAAAAAAGAGATGGAAGAAAATGAAGTTTATATTAAGCGACGTCTTTTTGAAGATATGATTCAGGGTTCTCTTTCCACCGCCCAGATTTTAGAGAGAAGTAAAGAGCTTGGTTTTGAAATGAGCGCACCATATTATCAAATTGTACTGTTTAAGTATAGTATTGGGGGCAAGGATGAAAATTTTTCTGATGAATTATTAGGGGTTGTCAAGGATTTAAAGGACATTAATTCCAAGTATCACCATATTGTGTTTTTTGATCGTGCCATTGAAGGGATTGCCTTGATTATAAAAGCAAATTCCCTGGAACAGCTGGAAGAGATCCGTAAGAAGTATTTTGATGAAATTAAATCATTATTTTCTAATCATCCTGAAATCAATTATTTTGGAGGTGTAGGCAGTCCTGTAAGCAGGCTAACACAGCTTAGAGAGTCTTATGAGAGTGCATCTTTGGCTTTTGCTCGCCGCTTTATTTTAGATGAAAATGCTATTATAAGCAGCGATGAACTTTCAGATTTGATTTATGAACAGGATAGCCCTACTATTAATGATTTTCAATTAGGTAATTTAGACATTAAAAGAGTGGATGGATTTTTAAGAAACGGTGAAGCCAGTGAGATTCAGTTTTTTGTTGAAGAATTTCTAAAAAGCATCAATAAAACAAGCAAAAAATCATTACTATTTAAGCAGTATATCTTTATGAATGTATATTTTACAGTGCTTAATTTTCTCAAGGAAATAGGAAGAGAAGAGGTTTTAACAGAAGAATCCTCTGCCGGAATGAATGAGATGAAAGAAGTCCTTATGGATTTTCAAAAGGTGAAATCCTATATCACCCGTCTGCTCACTATAGCTATTGAGCAAAGGGATGTCATAAGAACAAAGCGTTATCATCGTATGATTGAACAAGCCAAAGAATACATTAATGAACATTATGCGGATGAAAATATATCTTTAAATGAAGTGGCGGCATATGTGAACATAAGTCCCAGTCATTTTAGTACAATTTTTAGTCGTGAAATGGGTAAAAGTTTTATACGATATTTAACGGATCTGCGTATGAATAAAGCTAAGGAATTATTGAAATGCTCGGATTTACGTTGCTCAGAAATCAGTATGGCAGTAGGTTATAAGGACCCCCATTATTTTTCATATCTTTTCAAAAAAGAGCAAAATTGCACACCTAAACAGTATCGAAATATGAAGAAGGATGCCGTATAGTGCTTTATGGAGGTTGACGGAGTGAAGCCTTGGATTAGACATACATTCGGAAAGACCTTTGGGAATTTGAAATTGAATAGAAAGATCCAAATTTCTATTATGGTATGCATTATTCCACTTTTTATTCTTTTTATGATGATGTTTTTTAATATATCTAAAATGAATCGGGAATATAACCAGATTATAGCCAATGCTTCTGAAGCCGGGCGATTTAGTATTGATTTTAAAGAAGAATTTGATTACAAGATTTATTTGCTTATAGCAGGACACTCATCCTTTGAAGAGGAAGATCCCTACAGTACCATTAATGACGCAAGGGCTATTGCCTATGATCTTATTATAAATACCAACCTTAAAGAAAATAAACAGCGGGCAAAGACCATTTTAAAGCTGTTGGACAATCTTGAGAGGTATGTACAACGTATTGAACAAAATAAGATCGAGGGAGGACACTATGATGATAACATCATTATATGGGAAAAGGATATTCAGATTGTTACAGCCCTTATTCAGTCCACAGTATTAGAATACACATATTATGAAACGAAAGCCATAGATCAGGTCAGATTAGAAACCTTGGAGAATTTCAGGCAAATTATCTTATATACTCTTATCATCTTTGGAATTGTTATGATTATTGAGATTGCTTTATCTATTATTATTCCAAATAGTATTGTTAAACCCATTCAGCATTTAAATGATGTTACCAAACAGGTCGCTAAGGGCGACCTTTCCGTTCGTGCCAAAGTTTTGCATGGAGCGGAGGTAAAAAGCTTGGGAGAATCCCTTAATATGATGATTGGAAGAATAGAGTATCTTTTAGATGCGGTGAAAACAGAGGAAAAAAACTTAAGGGAAGCAGAGCTTGAACTTTTGCAGGCTCAGATCAATCCACACTTTCTTTATAACACCCTGGATACGATTATTTGGCTGGCTGAATCGGGAAATCCCAAAGAGGTAGTGGATATGGTGAAGGCATTATCAGACTTCTTTCGTACGTCATTAAATCATGGCAACGGCATGTTTACCTTAAAAGAAGAGGAACGGCATGTAAAGAGCTATCTCCAGATTCAGCATGTGAGATACCAGGATATATTAGAGTATGAGATTGACTTACCTGATGATATTAAGGATGCCATCATACCCAAAATCACATTGCAGCCTATTGTTGAAAATGCCCTTTATCACGGAATAAAAAACCGCAGAGGCAAAGGAAAGATTAGTGTTACTGGAATGAGAGAAGGTAATGATGTTGTAATTTCTATTGCGGATAATGGCGCAGGGATGACACCTGAACAACTTAACAAAATCACCACTCTTTTAAATGAGGGACATGCAGGTGGAAAAGTTCAAAAGAAGATGGATTCCTATGGACTTTATAATGTTAATCAGCGGATCAAGCTTAAGTTTGGAAATAATTATGGCCTTTCTATCAGCAGCGTATATGGAGAGGGAACTTGTGTAAAAGTAAGAATTCCATTTGGAAATTCAATTCCATAAAAATTTCAAATAAAATCAAAAAAAAGTCAACTTAAAAATGAGTCAAGTGAAAATATTCAAATAAATACAAATGAATGTTAATTGATGTCAATTTGATGATTTTGTATAATTTGAATATAAACCTTAACTGGTGTGTAAAAAAGGATGGAGGATGGTAAAATGAAGACATTTAAAAAGTTTATTGCGTTAATGTTGACTGGGATGTTAATTACAGCATTAACGGCATGTGGAGGAAGCAAAATTACAGAAGCTCCAGCTACTGCTGATACACCAGCTGCTGAAGCTCCAGCTGCATCTGCACCTGCAGAAACAAAAGAAGACAAAGATCTAATTTATGTTGGATTTGTTCAAGTTGGTGCAGAATCTGACTGGCGTATGGCCAATACAAAATCCATGCAGGAAACTTTCACAGAAGAAAATGGATTCAAATTTGAAATGGTTGATGCACAACAAAAAACAGATAAACAAATCACAGCAATCAGAGACTTCATTCAAAAAGATGTTGATTACATTGTTCTCGCTCCAAACACAGAAGCTGGTTGGGATACAGTTTTAGGAGAAGCAAGAGATGCAGGAATTCCTGTTATTATCGTTGACCGTATGATTCAAACCAGTGATGACAGTCTCTTCACAGCTTGGGTAGGATCAAACTTCAAACAAGAAGGTTATGACGCAGTGGATGCTCTTGCAGAAGCACTTAAACTTAAAGGTATTGATCCTAAAGCAGAAGAAATCAATATCGTTACGCTTCAAGGAACTATGGGATCCTCTGCACAAATTGGACGTACAGACGGATTTGCTGAAAAAATGAAAGAATATCCTAACTGGAAAATGTTAGACAGACAATCCGGTGACTTCACACAGGAAAAAGGTCAGGAAGTTATGGAATCTTTCTTAAAATCCTATCCTGATATCGATGTTGTAATCGCTGAAAATGACAATATGGCATTTGGTGCAATTAATGCAATCAAAGCTGCAGGAAAAACTTGTGGTCCAAATGGAGATATTACTATCGTTTCCTTTGACGCAGTTAAAGCTGCTTTTGAAGCTATGATTGCCGGAGATATCGATGTAGACGTTGAATGTAATCCATTACATGGTCCCCGTGTAAAAGAAATTATTGAAAAATTAGAAGCTGGTCAAACAGTAGATAAGATCGCTTATGTTAAAGAAGATGTATTCTTTGCTAAAGATGCTGCAAACATCATTGGAAGCCGTCAATATTAATGCTCAAATTTAGGAAAGCTGATTGCGCTGATTATGATGCTTAATACGAACCGCCGAGGAATCATTTATGGTTCTTCGACGGACTTTTTTTAGAAGGAGTGAAGACAAATGGCATCTAATGAAATTTTGACTATGCGCCGAATAACGAAAAACTTTATTGGCGTAAGGGCGTTAAATAATGTTGATTTCACTCTTAGAGCTGGTGAAATTCATGCGTTGATGGGCGAAAATGGTGCGGGCAAATCTACCTTAATTAAGGTATTAACAGGAGCTGAAGAATTCGAAAGCGGAGAAATCAGAATTGCGGGCATAGACCACCCTATTATCAATCGTTCTCCCCAGGAAGCGCAGCGTAATGGAATCAGCACAGTATATCAGGAAGTCAATCTTTGTCCGAATTTATCTGTTGCAGAAAATCTTTTTATCGGAAGAGAACCAAAGAAATTTGGAAGAATCGACTGGAAGACGATGAACAAAAGAGCTAAGGAAATATTAGATGAACTGGACATCCATATTGATGTAACCCTTACGCTTGACAATTATTCTGTGGCTATTCAGCAAATGATTGCCATAGCAAGAGCTGTTGATATTTCAGCAAAGGTACTGATTTTAGATGAACCTACATCGAGTCTTGATGAGCAAGAAGTTGAAAAACTTTTCCAAGTTATGAGGATGCTAAAAGAAAGAGGCTTAGGTATTATATTCGTTACCCACTTCTTAGATCAGGTATATGCAGTATGTGATCGTATCACTGTACTTAGAAATGGAGAATTAGTTGGAGAATATGAGATAGAAAACTTGCCACGTCTGCAGCTGGTAGCTCGTATGATGGGAAAAGATCTGGATGATTTAGAAGAGATTAAGAGTGAGCATACAAGTTCTAAAGGTGAAGTAGTCATTGAAGCAAAAGGATTAGGTTGTAAAGGAAAAGTAAAACCTTTTGATCTATCGATTCATAAAGGTGAAGTGATAGGGTTATCAGGTCTTTTGGGATCTGGACGAAGTGAACTTGCAAGAACATTATATGGTGCAGACAAACCAGACAGTGGAGAACTTAAAGTGAATGGTCAAAGATTAGCTGCTAATGCACCGATTGATTCTATTAAAGCAGGTATGGCATTTTTACCAGAAAACCGTAAAGATGAAGGGATTATTGCTGATCTATCTGTAAGAGAAAACATTATACTCGCATTACAGGCAAGACAAGGATTATTTAAATTATTAAGTAGAAAAGAACAGGAAGAATTCGCCGATCGATATATAGAACTTCTTAAGATTAAAACAGCCAGCAGAGAAACCCCTATCAAACAACTTAGTGGAGGAAACCAGCAAAAGGCAATACTCGCACGATGGCTGCTTTTAAATCCGGACTTTCTTATATTGGATGAACCCACAAGAGGTATAGATGTGGGTACCAAAACAGAAATCCAGAAACTTGTAATAGAACTTGCCAAACAAGGCAAAGCAGTAATGTTCATATCTTCTGAAATAGAAGAAATGCTGCGTACCTGTAACCGTATGCTTGTTTTACGGGATTCCTCCGTCGTAGGAGAACTTCATGATGAGGAAATCAGCCAAGACAATATCATGGCGGCAATAGCAGGGGGGAATGCGGTATGAAAAATATAAAGATTTTCAAAAAACCTTTATATCAGTATTCATTATTTTTACCAATCGTATGTCTTATTTTAGTGCTCATAGCAAATCTTATCCAAACACCAACCTTTTTTAAGATTACGATTCAAAATGGCGTTTTGTATGGATACATCATTGATATTATCAATCGTGCCAGTGGACTTGTAATTCTGGCAGTAGGAATGACGTTAGTGGTTGCATCTTCCGGAGGAACAGATATATCTGTAGGTGCAGTGAGTGCTCTTGCCGGGGCGGTGTGTGTAGCGACTCTTGGAACAGAAGAAACATATAGAGTGCCTTATATTGTAGCCGTATTACTGGCTTTGCTTATAGGAATCATTTGTGGTGTCGTAAACGGATATCTGGTTTCTTATATGAAAGTTCAGCCTATGGTTGCAACCCTTATTCTGTTTACTGCAGGAAGAGGAATTGCTCAATTGGTTACAGGCAGTTTTATTCTCTATGTTAAACCTGAGCAGTTTGGCTATCTTGGTAACTTTATGCCGGGAATACCTGTTCCAACGCCTTGTTTTGTGGCATTGATCATAGTTTTGATAACGTTTATTGTTCTAAAAAAGACGCCTCTTGGCATGTATATTCAATCTGTAGGGATCAATAGCCGCGCCAGCCGACTGATTGGGCTTAATTCAAAGCTTATTGTATTTCTTACTTATGTGTTCTGTGGTTTATTGGCGGCGGTAGCAGGTTTGATTTCCGTATCAAGAACTATGTCTATTGATGCCAATAACGTAGGATTAAACTCAGAATTGGATGCGATTTTGGCAGTGGCTATCGGTGGCAACAGCCTGGGTGGAGGTAAATTCTCCCTTTTGGGAAGCGTGATCGGTGCGATCACTATACAGGCACTTACTACGACCCTTTATGCAATGCATGTAGCTGCTGACCAGCTTCCACTATATAAAGCAATTGTGGTTGTAATTATTGTATCTTTACAATCTCCTACATTAATTAAATGGTTTAAATCTATAGTACCTAAGGTATACACTAACTCTAATCAAGCTGTAAAGGAGGCGAAATAAGATGAGTAATCTGAAAACCAATTCGCCTCAGCAACCTCAGCCAAACTTTTTTAAGGTTATAGCTGAAAAGCTCCTGGAGCGTAACTTTTTACTCTTTGTTACCATAACATTATTCATCATCATGTATATAGCAGGACTTATTGTATACAAGGACAAAAACTTTGCAAATCTGCAGGTTTTTCTGAATCTGTTTACCAGTAATGCAGGACTTATCATTGTATCTGTAGGGATGACAATGGTTCTTATTACTGGGGGAATAGATATTTCCGTTGGGTCCGTAGTAGCTGTTACTTGTATGATGCTTGCGGCGATGATGGAAAAGGCCCATATGGGTGTTGTACCAGCTATGCTGATTGTTCTTGTATTTGGTGTTATATTTGGAGCAATTCAGGGTTGGCTGATCGCATATCTAAATATTCAGCCGTTTATTGTAACCCTTGCAGGGATGTTCTTTGCAAGAGGGTTGACTGCCATGATTAGCCTTGAAATGATTACCATAACTAATGAAACTTTTTTGGCAATTGCCCAGAAAAAAATCTATTTGCCTTTTGGTGGATATGTGAATAAAAAAGGCGTTATGATTTATCCATATATTTATCCCACAGTGATTTTGGCCCTCATTATTGTGGTTCTTGCGTACTTTTTACTTAAATATACTAAGTTCGGCCGTGCGATCTATGCTGTCGGTGGTAAAGAACAATCCGCACTGCTTATGGGTCTTAACGTAAAGCGTACCAAATTCTATGTTTATATCATCAATGGTTTTCTTGCTACTTTAGGAGGCATTGCATTCTGTTTAAATACAAGTGGTGCCTTTGTTGAACTGGCAAGAGGCTTTGAAATGGATGCTATTGCAGCTACGGTTATAGGAGGTACACCTCTTACCGGTGGCGTAGGTAATGTCATTGGATCATTGTTTGGTGTGCTTATTAAAGCAACCATAGAAACTTTCGTATCTTTCCAGGGAAATATTTCTTCCTGGTGGTCCAAGATTATTATTTCCGCTCTTCTGGCTTTCTTTATTGTTCTTCAAAGTATTCTTGTTATGAGAAAGGAAAAGAAAAGATAATATCCCTCCTTTTTTATATATTAAAAAAAGGACCTCTTACTAGGATTAGGTAAAGATAAGAAAACAAAGTAAAGATATGATAAATCCTTTGAAATATATCGGTGTACATGAGTAAACATACGTAAACGATGTAAAGACCTGTTTATAGTATTTCAAAAAGATATAAATTATAATTTAGAAGAATGTTAGTCCGAAGTCGTTTAGAGCTAAGAAAGTATAAGGGCAGCAGGGTTATTAATATGATAGTGTTTTGTGTGACCGAATATCAAAGCAGATAATCGGTATTTATACTTCTGCAAAAAAGGGTTAAATACAATAAACAACAAAATAATTTTAAAAGGAGGTATAGCCAATGAAAAAATGTAAAAATGGCTGACAAGGATGTTGACCTTAACTTTTGTGACCACATCGAGTTTGTGGACAGTACCAGTACTGGCAGACTCAACGCAGTATGGAGTGCAAGTAGCTGCTACTGAGCTCACTCCTGCAGCAGGTAAAATTATGGGAAATGCAAACCCGTTAATTACTCACAAGTTCGGTGCAGACCCATTTGCTATGGAGTATAATGGCAGAATTTATGTTTACATGACAAATGATCATTATACCTATGATTCTAATGGAGCACTTGAGAAAAACCAATATGGGAAGATTAATAAGATTACAGTTATTTCATCCGATGATATGGTTAATTGGACTGATCATGGAGAAATAGTTGTAGGCGGTAGAAATGATTCTGCAGGTGTTGCAAAATGGGCAACAAACTCTTGGGCACCAGCAGCTGCCCATAAGACCATTGATGGCAAAGAAAAGTTTTTCCTATATTTTGCAGATAATGGAGGAGGTATCGGGGTTCTCACAGCAGATAGTCCTATTGGTCCTTTTACGGATCCCCTAGGGAAAGCCCTTATCAGCAGAAGCACACCAAATTGTTCTGGGGACAAGGTACCTTGGCTTTTTGACCCAGCAGTATTAGTAGACGGTGAAGATGCTTACCTCTACTTCGGTGGTGGTATAGACTTTCCAACAGGACAAGAACCCTACAATCCTAATTCGGCTCGTGTAGTAAAGCTTGGTGCAGATATGATTAGCATAGAGGGAGAACCAGTAGCAATTGATGCACCAAGACTTTTTGAAGATTCAGGTATACATAAGTTTAATGGAAAGTACTATTACTCATATTGCTCAAACTTCAGTGGTACGGCTAGAGAAGGATATCCACCAACCGGTACTATTGCTTATATGGTCAGCGATGGTCCTCTAGGACCCTTTGAATATGTAGGCCCTATTCTACCTGGACCACATGTGTTTGGAAATGGTGACGGTGGTAATAACCATCATGCTATCTTTGAATTTGGAGGCAAGTGGTACATTATATACCATACCCGTCAAGTTGACATTGCCCGTAGACAACTCCAGGGGCTGACGGGAAACATGGATTATCGTTCACCCAGTATCTCCTACCTTAACATTAATTCTTCTGGAGTAATCCAAGAGCGTCAGATGGAAAACCAAGGGGTTAGTCAGCTAAAGAATATGAACCCTTATGAACGGGTTGAAGCTGAAACAATAGGCTGGAATGGAGGAATATCTACCGAGAAATCTGCTCAGCCTGGTGGAATGGTATCTAGTATCAATCTACAGGTGAACGATATACACAACGGAGATTGGATTGCTTTATCTGATGTGGATTTTGGCATTAAGGGTGCTGGAACATTTACAGCAAATGTTGCAAGCAGTTCCAATGGCAGTGAAATTGAGTTGCGTCTTGACAATCTTGAAGGTCCAGTGATAGGAATACTTCCTGTTTCTTCTACAGGTGGATTGGATAGCTGGGCAACAAAGACGACAGTGGTTTCTGGAGCTACAGGGGTTCATGATTTATATATGATATTTAAGGGCCAAACGACAGAAGAGCTCTTCAAATTTGATTATTGGAAGTTTGAAGAAAAAAGTGATACTAAAGAACTTGTTGCTATTAATGCATCCATAGATAAAGAAAAAATTGATACGCTTTCTGGAAGTAATATAGCCAACATAAAGGTTTGGATTTATGTCAATATAGTAGACACAAAAACTCAAATTTTTATGCAGTTTTTCTTAAAGCATCTTCAAGCTGTTGAGGAGTCATATAACCGATACTGCTATGAAGCCTTTTTCTGTTGTA
>Ga0134101_1002116_pt1 | contig 12788 bp, 7 predicted proteins | sample 12_3_2metaG_FD_94446 | JGI IMG/M metagenome (GOLD analysis project Ga0134101, IMG submission 94446) | Switchgrass degrading microbial communities from high solid loading bioreactors in New Hampshire, USA - 12_48_3.3_201_A2 metaG | ecosystem: Engineered > Bioreactor > Semi-continuous > Anaerobic >...
CATTTTTTCTGAAAAACTATTCCGGAAGCACTTTTTTATAGACCTTTCTTAATGTTTTTTAAAAATCATATTTCAGGCAATATAATCCGGAGCATATGAAAAACTCCGAAAACCTGTCTCAAACGCAGGCTTTCGGAGAGAGTTTCAGGAACTTCGGTTTAATCAATTCCCGTTTGTTTTCGAAGAACCAATCGACCATGTCGAAGAGGCTTTCCTTGATGCTTCTCGGGTTGAATCCTAGCTCCTTGCGGGCTTTGGAATTGTCGAAGTTGGAATTGACGTTCAGGGTGTAGAGCGAATAGGAACTGAAAATCGGTTTCTTGTTCCTGATTTTGTAGTGCGGTTCCGCAAGCGGCGCGACGATTTTCAGGAACCAAAGCGCGATCTGCCCCGGAAGTTTCTTCCTTCCCAGTTTCTCGTTCAAAATCTTGAACATCTCCTTCACGGTGACATAGTGCCCGCTCAGGATGTAGCCTTCGCCGCTTCTTCCCTTTTCCGCCGCCGCGATCAACCCGTCCGCAACATCCCTGACATCCACAAAATCATATCCACCTTTTACAATCGCCGTGAGTTTCCGGTTGATGTAGTCGAGGACGACCTGACCGAAATGGGACACATTGTAGTCGAAAGGACCGATGATTCCGGAAGGATAGACGACCACGGCGTCGATTTCACCGTTCTTGGTTTTCTCAAAGAGATATTGAGTCGCCGTCGCCTTCGTTTTCGCATAATCTCCGACCAGTTTCTCGACCGGAAAGCCATCGGGCTCCCTGATGACCGCTCCGTCTTCCTCGGGGTAGATCGCATGGACCGAGGAGGTGTAGACCAACCGCTTCACTTTCTTCCGGATGCAGGCATCGACGACGTACTTGAATCCGTCGACGTTCACGCGGTAGAGAAGGTCGGTTTTCGTACCGGAAATGTCCACGATACCCGCGAGGTGAAAAACAACTGCGTCCTCTTCAATAAACTCATTCAGAAAATACGAATCCAAAATGTCTCCGGCAACGATCTCGGCCTTCAGACCTGCCAGATGCCCATAACTTTCGCCGGGCCTCACAAGGATTTTCAAAGGAAGATTCCTCTCTTCCAATTTGGAGGCGAGAACAGAACCCAGATATCCCGCACCGCCAGTTATGATGTATTTCATGCCGTCCTTCTCCTTTCATCTTCTATTATATCATCTATATTCTCCCGACAACAAATTAATACTGACATTTTTCAAAAACTTGTAAATTAAAATTAAAAGTTGAGGGAATCAACCCTCAACTTTTCTATCCAAGAAAAATCACATTCCCCAAATGAGCCAAATGAAGAGATAGCCGGTCGTAACGGCGGCGAGCGTGAAAGGAACTCCGTATTTCATGAAGGTGAGGGGTTTCACCTCGTATCCTTCTTTCCTCAGGATGCCGATTGTAGCGATGTTCGCGCTCGCGCCGATCGGAGTCAGGTTCCCGCCGAGGGTCGCCCCCGTCAAAAGTCCGAAATAGAGCACATAGGGGGCCCCCAGTCCCAAGCCGGCGGCAAGGGAAGCCACGACCGGAAGCATCGTCGCAACATAGGGGATGTTGTCGATGAAAGCGGAGAAAAGCACGGAAAGCCAGACGATGATGGTGTACACCGCGAAGGCGTTTCCTCCGCCCGCCCGTTCGATCAAATTGGCAATCGCGTCGATGACACCGGCGTTCTTGATTCCGGCGATGATGACGAACAGGCTGGCCAGCAGCAGGATTGTGAAATAATCTATCTCTTTTACGGTGTCACCGAGGGCTCGGAAGGATTTGGTCTGGATGAGTTTTTTAACCAGGCCGACCAACATCAGCGCCATGACGATGAGACCGTTGAGGTTCTTATCCAAAAAAGCGATACCCGTTTCCGGGACAAAGCTTGCACCGATGAGCAGGAGCACCATCGCAACTAAAAGGATGGTGGGGAAATAATCTTGAACCGGAGTCTTCTCAAGCGGAACCAGCGGATTCCTCTCCTTCCGGAAGATGATGAGAAGGACCAGGGTCGCAGCCACCGCTCCGAGTTCGACGACGAAGAAAATTCCGGGCTTCCCTTTGTACCAAAAGAAATCGACGAAGGTCATGTCAAGGGCGCCACCGAGCATGATCGAGGTGGTGTCTCCGACCAACGTGGCCGCGCCTTGAAGGTTGGAAGCGAGGGAGATGCAGATCAGACTGGGAACGGGCGAAATCTTGAGTTTCTTGGAAATGTTCAAGGCGACGGGGGCAATCATCAGGACCGTGGCGACGTTGTCGATGAAAGCGGAGATTACCCCAGCAAATATCGCAAGCGACACGACCGCCCATTTCATGTTCGGAACTTTTTCGATGATCAAATCGGCTAAAAGCGAAGGCATTTTCGATTCGATGAAGAGGGCGACTATTCCCATCGTTCCGGCAATCATCATCAGGACGTTCCAGTCCAAGGTCTTCAAAAGGTCCTTCAAAGGAAGGAAATCAAGAGCGATGAAGAGGATTGCGGAAGCGAGGGCGATGTAAGCCCGATATTTCGCGAAGGTCAACAAAAGGATGTAAGTTACGATGAAAATTCCTAAAGCCAAATAAAGCGGTGAGGAAAAATCTTGCCAATTCATGTGCTCGTTCACTATCCTTTCAAAAAAACAATAACTTTTTACATTATAACAAAAAATGCCTTGTAAAACAAGGCATTCCAGCAAGTTATTCTATTTGAATGATTCGCATGCTGTTCGTCGTTCCGTGCTCTTGGCCCCAACCGGAAGTGATGATGATCGTATCCCCGGATTGGTAACCGAAAGATTTCGCGACTTCCATCGCCACGGGATTGAAACGCATGATGTCGGTCACGACGTCACGGTAGGTCGCGGTAACGCCGAAGTAATAGCTGAGTCGGCGGCACGCTTCCGCGTTGTCGGCGATCGCGATGATCGGAACGCAGGGCCGGAACTTGCACATCCGTTTCGCGGTTCCGCCAGTTTCCGTAAAGGCGACGATCGCTTTGACGTTCGGCAAGGTCAGCGCCGCCTGGGCCACGGAAATTCCGATGGCGTCGTTCACCGTCCGCTGAGAACTCATAATGGAACGCTGGAGTTTCTCCTCATAAGGAAAAATCTCTTCGATGGCTTTCGCAATCTTGTCCATCGTCTGCACGGCTTCAACCGGATATTCACCGGCCGCCGTCTCTCCCGAAAGCATGACGGCATCGGCTCCGTCCAAAATCGCATTCGCGACGTCGGAGGCTTCCGCCCGCGTCGGTCGGGGCGAGGACATCATCGTTTCCAGCATGTGGGTCGCGACGATGACGGGTTTCCCGTATTCGTTGGCCATCTGGATGATTTTTTTCTGATAGATGGGGACGAATTCCGTGGCGATTTCGACACCGAGATCACCCCTGGCGACCATGATTCCGTCCGCGACATCGAGGATTTCCTTGAGGTTGTCGTAGCCTTCCTGGTTCTCGATTTTCGCGATGATTTCAATGTCTTCCTTCCCGATTTCCTTCAATAGGTTCCTGATAGCCAGGACGTCCTCCGCCCTTCTCACAAAGGATGCGGCGATCATGTCGACTCCGTTCAAAGCGGCGAAATGGATGTCGTCATCGTCCTTTTTCGAAAGGAAGGGCATAGAAAGATGGACGTGGGGGACATTCACCCCTTTCTTGCTCTTGATGTAGCCGCCGTTTCTGACCTGGCACTTCAGCTTCTCACCGTCGCACTCCAGCACGTCGAGGCGGATCTTACCGTCGTCGATCAGCAGAAAATCCCCGGGGCTGACGTCCGTGAAAACCTCGGGGCAGGAGATGGAAAACCTCTCCGAGTTCCCGACGACTTCTTCCTTCAAAACCCAAACCAGGTCGCCCTTCTTGAAGTAGGCTTTCCCATCCTCGAAAATCCCGGTCCGGATTTCCGGTCCTTTGGTGTCGGCCATGATGCCGATGAAGCGGTTCATTTTTTCGGAAACCTTCCTGATCCTTTTGATCCTTTCGCCCTGCTCTTCCAAACTTGAATGCGAGAAATTCAGGCGGGCGACGTTCATTCCGGCATCAATAAGTTTTTCCAGAATCTCTTCGCTTTCGCTCGCCGGACCGATTGTGCAGACGATCTTTGTCTTTCTTTTCATCTTTCCTCCTAATAGAAAAACTATGCTCACATGAGCATAGGGATTCTCAAGCAGATAATGGAGGCTCCAACCAGATTTGAACTGGTGATCACGGTGTTGCAGACCGTTGCCTTACCACTTGGCTATGGAGCCGTCTTCAAGCATGAACTATTATACCAGATTCAAGGCGACAATTCAAGATTTTATCGGAAAAAATGCGCTTCCAAACCCCAATATATGAAAAAGGGGCCAGATTTGGCCCCTTAAATCTTTCGGAAATCCTCGACGTCGATGATGAAAATCGTCGCCCCTCCGACCGTCACTTCAACCGGAGTGGACGGGATGATTCCGTATTCGCTGATGATGGAACCGGGAACGAACTCGTTCCTGGTCCGCGAGAAATCAGCGATGATCTTGATTATCGATTCAACATCCTCCGCTTTGGCTCCGATCATCAGCGTCGTGTTGCCTTTTTTCAGGAAACCTCCGCTCGAAGCCAGTTTTGTGACGAAGTATCTCTTTTTGACGAGTTCCTTCATCAAGGAGGCGCTGTCTTCATCGGAAACAATCGCAATTATCAGTTTCATTCAGTCATCACCTCATGATATAAATGTTTTCACAAATAAGCTGAAGGCGTCGAGAGCAGCCTTTACTTGGATGACCGTTGCGTTCTCGAAATCCTCTTCTGAAAATTCCGGTTTCAGCGGATGGTCGACATCTTCCAAAGCCTTGTTCAGAAGTGTCGCGATCGAGCCCCTGATGACGCGCGAGTAATTGATCATCGCTTCCGCCAAAAGCTGCGTATCCGCATCCGCAATCGTATACTTGTTGACGTTTTCATAATTCAGTCCGGAATCGAGGAATTTCTGAATCGCTTTGAGGAAGCCGGAAAGGTCGCTGTATTGGTTCGCTCCGCTCGGAAGCACGAATTCGCCCCTTCTGATCGTCCTCACATCGGCTTGGGCGGCTTCGCACGTCGCGTGATGGAACCAATGATAACCGTTGTCGGGTTCTTTGATCATGCCGTTGAGAGAGCCGGAAATCATGCCGCCGACCATGTCCGCCAGGGTCGCTTCAAGAACGCGCGAACGCAGGGCGAGTTCGAAGTCGACTTCCATGAACTTATCCATCGTGAATGTGAGCGTCGCGAAACTGTCGGTTCCGAGGATGCTTTCGATGCCAGCAAGGAAGCGTCTCAGTTCACCGTCTTCGCCTTCCCAGACAATGGTTTCATTTTCAAAGAAGTAATAGGTCGCCTGGTCAGCCGGGTGGGGGATGATGAGTTTGTCGGAGTTTATGATGAAGTGGATTGCGGAAGCTTCGACGATGCTGGAGTCGAGGAGTTTGTTCTGGTTCGGACCGAGGAATTTGTCGACGTCGAATTCGGCCGTGCTGAGATCCGCTTCGCCGATGATGACTTCAATCGCGATCAGGAATCTTCTCAGCTCGCCCCTGTCGCCACCGCTTCTTTCCCAGACAACGTCCTCAGGAATGATTAACGTTCCCGCTAGCGAACCCGCGGCTTCTTTTTCAATCTTGTTGATGAAGGTGGCTTCGATGACTTTGGAAGCGAGGATAACTTCATCCTCGGCTGGGCCCTTGGCTTCTTCAAAGACAGCCTGGAGACTGAAGTCGCTCTCGAAGGAAGCGAGGTTCAAGGCCTTCAAGGCTTTGAGCACCTTCGCCAGCTCACCGTTCGCACCATACCAGAGGCTTTCATCGTACTCCGCTTTTTCCGAATTCAGAACATCCGGCAAAGCGATCAGCGATTCATCATCTTTCGCATTATCCTCAATCGTCTTAACCGCCGTGAAGCTCAACACGCGGGAGGCAACGATGGCGTCGATTTGCGCATCGGAGAGTGACAGGAATTTGGTTTGTTCAAAACCGTCAGTGTCGAAGGATGAGATTTCAAGGGCTCTCACAGCTCTGAGCGCCTTCGCCAGTTCGCCGTTTTCGCCATACCAAAGTTCCTCTTGATACTCGCCGCTTTCCGGATTCAACTCGTCCGGAAGCGCGAGGATTGAATTCTCGTCTTTCGCATTGTCCTGAATGGTCTTCACAGCGGTGTAACTGATGACACGGGAGGCCGCTATGGCGTTGATGGTCTCATCGGAAAGCGAAAGGAATTTCTTTTCATCAAAGCCACCCGTGTCGAAGGAAGCGATTTCCAGTGAAGCCAAAGCCTTGAGAGCCTTCGCCAGTTCGCCGTTTTCGCCGTACCAGAGTTCCTCTTGATACTCGCCGCTTTCCGGATTCAACTCGCCCGGAAGCGCGATTAGCGAATCTTCGTCTTCCGCTTTTTCCTCAATCGTCTTCACCGCCGTAAAGCTGATCAGGCGGGAAGCGACCAGAGTGCTGATTTCGGGATCAGTAAGCGCAAGGAATCTGCTTTCATCAAAGCTTACGTCATCGATGCCTGAATCTTCGCCCAAAATGACGATGATCGCATCCAAAAGTTTCGGGATTTCATCATCCCAGTTTTCTTTCTTTTTGTCAGACTCGGTCCTCACCAGTTCGGGGGGAAGTTTCACGACCGAATCCTCTTTTTCTGCTTCTTTTTCGATGTTCCTGATGATCGTTTCTTTTACGATCTCAGAAGCGAGGATCGTCTCCTTGTTCTCTCCCGCAAGCGTACCCAGCTTGATGGTGGAGAGTTCCTCGAGTTCCACATCCTCTCCGCTCGCATCCAGAAGGTGCTTCGCCGCAAGGATGAAGCGTTTCATTTCGCCGCTGGAGCCATAATAGTCGTCATCGGTGAGGTCAGGCAGATAAAGAACTTCATGCAGTCCCCCATCCGGAGCGGTCATGCTCCGCAGATGTTTGACAGCCGTGTCGACAAGGATGTAGGATTGGACCAAAACGTCGACATCCGCTTCCGCCAACTTCGCAATCTTGTTGACCTTGACCGCGTCGCCGCTGTTCAAATCGTCCTCTTCGTCCAAGATGAGAATCGCGGCGGAGATGAAGTGCCTGAGTTCTCCCGCTCCCGAACCGCTTGCCTTCCAGGCGGGATCGTCTTCGTCAAAGCGAACGACGAGCGCTCCGTCGGCCTCCTGCCCAATTTCCACAAGTTTCCTGATGATTGTGTCGGAGATGATCGTGGAGGCGAGGACGGTGTCAATGTCCTCTTCCGAGAGGTTCTTCAAGGTGTTGGGGTCGATGCTCAGATTTTCAAGATCGGCCTCATCTCCGAGAAGGACTTTGACGGAATCGATCAGGCTCCTGATTTCTGCTTCCCAGCCGGGGTCGCCCATTTCCATTTTTACAACAATCTGAGCATCTTCTTCCCTGCTCAGTTTGATGAGTTGGTTTGCGAAACTGGCCTTCAGGATCTGGCTCGCGAGGATGCCATCGATATCCTCATCGGAGAGGTCGAGAACGGTGCTCAAAGAGATGAGGCCCTCGGGATTGTCGAAATCGGGGTTGTCACCGAGGAGGATCCTTCCGGAATTGAAGAGTTTCCGGAGTTCTCCGTCGAAGATCCTTTCCCCGTCCTCATCATAACGGTCGTACCAATCGTCGGCACCGACATATTGGATGATCAGGAAGTCCTTAAGCTGGCCGTCTTCCGCGGTCATCCCCTTGAGGTTTTCCACGAGGGACTTGCAGATTAGGGTCGAACTCAGGATTATGTCGAGCTCTTCGTTGGTGAGATTGAAGAGATCTTCCGGAATGTTCTCCTTCTTGGAGATGATCTTCACGGACCGAAGCAAAGCCTGGATCTCCCTGCTCGTCCAGTCGTCGGGATCGTCGAACATGGCGATCTTGACGTCGCCGGTCGCCTCGCCGGCGATTTGATCTATGAGATTGTTTAAGTTGTGTCTGATCAGAACGGATCCGGACATGCTTTCAGCAAGCCTCTTGATCAGATTGTCCGCGTCGTCAATCTTGCCGTCGCCGTTCACGTCTTCGGTGCCGTCGGAGAGGTTGTCGAAGTCGGGATCCTGATGGAGATTGCCTTCAAAGATAGCCGCCATCGCCCGCATGATGCTTTTGAATTCATCACGCCCGGCTTGGCTTTCCCAATCCATGTCCTTGACGGGGTCGGTGCTGATGCTGATGTCGCCCAAGGAAACTCCTTCCGAGAAGAGATAATCGATGAGGTTGCCCATATTGCCCATCAGCACGCTCGATTCCGCAATCTTATCCGCAAGCGAATCGATTTTTTCCGTAGTAAGGTTTTCAAAGAAATCACCGTCTTTGAGGCCGAGATCCATCAGTTCCCCGGCGGCGGAAAGAAGCGCCTTGATCTCCCGCTTTCCGGAAGCGCCGGACCAATCGCGCTCGAGGGTCGATTCGGCGAGTTCGAAGGGCAGTTCCACCTGTTCGAGGAGGGTTTTCAGGACCCTTCCCAGATTGGAACTGAGCAGGTTGGAGTTACTCACAACCTCCGCAATCCTCTCGATTGTTTCTTCCGAAAAGAGAGTTTCATAATTGATTTCATCCCCGAGGAGGCCGGCGTCGTAGAGCACTTTCGCCAGCGTCAGCAAGGATGCGAGGTCGTTCTTAACCAACGACTCGACGGTGATGAGGTCCTTGAAATCATCGGGAAGCATGTTGATGACAGCCCTTCCGAATATGACGGCGTTATCCGCAAAAATCTTGGAATTGAAGACGGCTTCGCTGAAGGAGTTGATGCCTTCATCGGTGATGGAACCCAGGTAAGGTTTTCCGTCTTCGAAGGTGAGTCCGAGTTCCCGGAAGGCCCGGTACAAGGTTCCAATGTTCCCGAGTTCCGAACGCCAGGAGATACCCTGGATGACGATGGACTCGGGATCGACGCCGATGTCATTCAAAAAATTCTGCGTTCCTTCCAGACCCATCAGGTAGTTGAAACCGATGTTCCCAGCCAGTTCGACGAGCTGCAGGTTCGCGAGGGTTTGGAAGAGCTCCTCCACTTTTTCCGGATCCAAAGCCAGGAAATCAGGCTGCTCCCCGCTCAAAAGCCCCAGGTCCACGACCTGCAGGTAGGCCTGCACAAGATAAGCGAATTCTTCTCCGAAATCCAATTCAAGTATCTCTTCGAAGGCTTCTTCGAATTCTTCATCGTCCATGAAGTCGATCAGACCTGCCTTGCGGGCGTATTCGACCCCGATCGGAACGGCGACATTAAGAATCTTCAATTCGCGAATTTCCGAAATCACCGTTTCCAGAACTTCCTCATCCAATTGGGTGAGGGCCTCCGGGGTAATTTCACCTTCAAGGTTTTCGCCGATGAGGGCGTAAACCCGGACCAAAACCAGCAATTCCTTCCGGATTTTGATCTGGACTTCGGGTTTTTTCACTTTCAGTGAGAACATTTCATCGAAGAAGAATTCGTCGCCGGGTACGCCTTTGAATTTCGCGGCGCCCGCGATCTTGCCCATCAAAGTCTCCCGGTAGGAAGACATGAGTTCAAAAACGCTGGCGAAGTTTTCCAGGTCGGGGAGGGAAATCCCTGAACCCCCGCCCTCCTGCTGACCCGGTTCCTCTCCTGGCTCTTCGCCGGCTTCCGCCGTTTCCTGCAAAACGGGACCGGCTCCCTCAGGAAGGAGCTCCACGAGCGCGTTCCCCATTGAAGTGAGACCGGAAAGCAGGATGCTGAAGAGAAAGATGATGATCAGGGTGTGGCAGAGGCCGATTCCCAGGCCACCGAGGCGGGAAAGGATTCCTTTTTTTGCGCCCTTCCGTCGCTTCGGTTTGATGATGAGGTAGATAATCCAGAAAATGAACTTGAAGACCGTTCCCATCAGAATCAGCCAGACGATCAGCACCGCGATCCTCAGCACCATAAAGATAACCGATTGGACGGTCGCATAGGCGACGGTTCCGGGCTCGACCATTCCCGCGAGTTCTGGAACGAAACTATTTATCAGGATAGGAATCGATTCATTGATGCTTGTAATGGTCTCCGATTCAAAGGTGATCGCTTGCACGCTGGAAATGTCAAAATCCATGAGATAGCGTACAATTATGGGGCTCAAAAACCATCCCGCAGCCAACAAAATCAGGAATACGAGCAACTTATAGGCAGACTTAAACAAGCCGCGCAAAAAGCCGAATAAAGCCCCTAGCGCCAACATGATGATTATGGCGAAATCAAAACTGTTTAACAACGAATCAAAATTCATACTTTTCTTCTAACACCTGGGATTACTAATATTATATCATAAAAGCGATTTACTTGTATATAAAAAAAAACAGCTCTCCCCCAAAAGCTGTTTTTTTGAAAAGAAATAAAGGCGTACCCCCTTCTACATATAACCCGTAAGCATTCTAACATATGAAAAACGGGAAGTTTGTAGAAGGATGGCGAGAGGAAAAAATTTTTTTGAGGAATCTTGTATGACGTTCAAGGGAAAAACTGCCGAAAAGGGTCAAACTGCGCAAAATCCGCTCATTCGACAGGGAGGGTCTTTCCTTCCCTCTTCTTCCGTTCCCGGTCCGCCAGGATGAGCGGGAGGAGCGCAAGCAGCGCGAAGACGATTCCGCCGAGAAAGAGCAGCGGTGTGGGCGCCACGCCTTCCTTTCCGTCGACGACAATCGGAATTCCGTAACGGTCGATGATGGGGGAAGCGAGCGCCGGACCCAAAATCATCGGAATCAGGACCGCAAAAATGATCCTCACCCCTTCGAATTCGCCCCTGCTTGCATCAGGATAGAGTTTTTTCGTCCAGACGGTCAGCGTCTGCAGCTGAACGAGGTAGCCGGCGCCGGCGAGGACCACGCCCAAAATCAAAGCGGGCAGGTTCAAATCGCTGAAGAAATAAATCACCAGCAGTCCGGCGATGTAGACCCCGAATGCCGCAAGAACCAAAGGCTGGCTCTTGTTTTTGTTGATGAAATGGGCGGCCGGTATCGTGGCAAGGACAGCGACCAGGAGGCTTCCGCCTTGAATGATTCCCGCCAGGTCCTCGCTATAGCCCAAAACATAGATGAAATAGTTGGTGATGTGGATGAAGAAGAAATTGAATCCCACCAGGAAGACCGCCATCGTGAGGAAGATGAGGAAGAGTTCGCGCATCCTCAGCACGTCGCGGAAGTTGAAGGCGGAAAGGAACTGTTTAAGGAAGGGCTTGTCCTTCTGCTTCTCCTTCTTGGGTTCGTCAAGGAAAAGGAGGGAAAGGACGCCCATGAAGATGACCACGGCACCCATCGTGGTGAAAAAGGCAAGGTAACCGAAGCTTTCGATGATCACGCCCCCGAGGATCGTGCCGACAATCGTTCCGAGAACGGGATGAATGGCGACCGCCGCACCGATCTGCCCGCGGTTGCCTTCGTCAAGCAAGTCGGTCGTCCAGGCGCTGAAACTCGCGTCGTTTCCCGTCGAGCCGAAAAAACTCATGATCGAATCGGCGGCGACAACGACCGCGACCAGCACGGCGAACCGGTTCTCCAAGATGGAAGTGAGGTATTGCGTGAGCCCGAAGGCGATGGTGAAGAGGCCCCAGGCGATGTAACCCCAGCCGATGAAGGGCCGCCTCTTGCCCACCCTGTCGCTCAGGGCTCCCATCAGGAAGGTCGCTATCGTCGTCGCCGTGGCGCTGACCGCGACCATCCAGGTGATTATGCTGGGATCGGGACTGATCTTCTTGTAAACGAAGGTGTTGAACCAGACGTTTTCGATGTTCCAGCAGAGTTGTCCCACCACACCCAGACTCCAAAGGAAAAACCATTCTTTAATCCCCAGTTTTCTTTTTTCCATAGAATCTCCTGTTTCCCAATTTTAAACTTTCCGATCTGAAACGGAAAAAAGCCTCACGGCCTATATTTCCGGCGGATAGAAATCTCCGCTCATCTTCAGTTCTCCACGCGGAGAAAGGGATATTTCCATGATCTTCACGCCTTCGGGAGCCGACAGCCGTTTGTACTGCTGACTGAAGAAACGGTTTGTGAAATTACGGACATAGTTTTCCGCTTCTTTTTCCGTCAGGGCGAAGGTTTTTCCCAGCAGATAGACGATCCTTTGGAAATCGTCCCCGGCAGCGAGGAAACGGTAGAGGATGAAGTCGTTCACCTCGTATTTGCCGATCAGGTCCTCCGTCTTTTGGTCGCTTCCCGCAAGTTCCGGCGATATCGGCGTCGCAAGGATGTCATCCAGAATACCCTTCGTTTCCGGATAAACGTCCTTGTAGAACTTCACGACCTCGCGGACGACCGTCTTCGGAAGCCCGGCATTGATGCCGTACATGCCCGTCTGATCCCCCCCGAAGGTCGACCAGCCCAACGCGACTTCGCTCATGTCGCTGGTCCCAATCATGACCGCTTTCTCCTTGTTGGCGAGATTCATCAGAATCAGGGTCCTGAGTCTGGCCTGGACGTTCTCAAAAGTCGTGTCAGCCTCTCCTTGATGATCGATCAGGTTGAGGTGGTTGGCCGCCTCCTGAGCGATGCTGATTTCCTTATAGGTGACTCCCAGCTTTTCCGCAAGCCCCTTCGCATTGTTGTAGGTCCTGCTGCCCGTGACCGCGGAAGGCAGGGAGACGGCGATGATGTTCTTCCGGTCGAAGCCAGCCTTGTCGTAAGCACGGACGAGGGAGAGGAGGGCGAGGGTGGAGTCGAGGCCGCCGCTGATGCCGAGGACGGTCTTTTCCGTACCGACATAATCGAGCCGTTTCAGAACCGAGGCTCCCTGGAGATCAGCAATCCGTTCCAGATCGCGCCTGTCCTTCGGGACGAAGGGAAGCCGCTCCGGAACCCTCTCAAATTCATAATCACCCG
>Ga0134101_1002133_pt1 | contig 12666 bp, 9 predicted proteins | sample 12_3_2metaG_FD_94446 | JGI IMG/M metagenome (GOLD analysis project Ga0134101, IMG submission 94446) | Switchgrass degrading microbial communities from high solid loading bioreactors in New Hampshire, USA - 12_48_3.3_201_A2 metaG | ecosystem: Engineered > Bioreactor > Semi-continuous > Anaerobic >...
CACTGCACCACCAATACCACATCATACCTTGTCACTCTTCTCCGACTTGGCACATTGTCACGACATCATTTTCGAAAATCCCAGCCCACCTTCCAATTCGTCCCTTCCAGCTTCACCCGTGCTTTACCGCCCCGTCCCGTTTCACGCCTTGCGGAATTCCTGCGGACATTGCGGGCTCTTGGAGGCCGCGAGCGGCCTCCAAGAGCCCGCCGCGCCCACCGATTCGGCGCACCACTTCTCCACCACGCCCGGGCATGCCACTCGCTCCGCTGCACAAAACGGACGTTGCCTGCCTAGTATATGCTTGGGATGGCTTTTCCCAGAGAAGGCGAGGTGACTTTGGTTGAAGTGGCTCAGGGTGTTGTGGAACGTGGTCACGAGCGATGCGGTCATGGAACCGCTCATCATAATCCTCGTTGGTTACGGCCTTCAAGTTTACCAGAGAAATCGCAGATACCAGATGATACTTGATACTACAGTGGACGTCGTGGACTACATCGAGGAACACTATAAGGAGTGGGGCATAAAGGGCCATGAGAAGATGGATAAGTTCCTGGAGCTTTTCGTGAAGGAGTTCAAGAAAGCCACCGGCAAGGCTCCGCGAAAGGACGAGATTGAGACGGCTGTCCTGAGAGCCGAGGCCTATGTGCAAAGGGCCAGGCGTGGCGTGGCCACGGACTCGCGCGGGCGTAAAGCCGCCTGACCCGGCGCTAAGTGGACGCAGGCCGGCGCAAGTTCGCGCTGATTTTGAGCATGCGGGTCCTGGCAAGGGGTACCGGCCTTGCCCTCCTGGGACGGCGTGTCATGCGGCATCGGCTCGCCCCGTTCGAACTCGGCGCGCAGGGTGGCCGAATTGCAGGCGCCCAGTCGGGCGAGGAGCACGGACGACCCCAGCGCCGTCAGGAAGAGAAACCAGGGCTTGTAGCACGGTACGCAGGACCAATGGTGGGTTATGTGCGGTGCCCAGAGCCCGAGACGCGCGGTGCTCAGGCGTTTCGGTGCCTTACAAGGTCTGTCACGGCCGGTTCCGTCTCCGGTACCGGGGTTCCCACCCTGCGTTGACAAGACCTGCCGACGTGGTATAATCTTGAGCGTCGAAAACACGAGCTCTTGCGGGTTCCCCGGGAGGGCAGACTTGTGGCTTCCGAAATCTCCGGTGTGCATTCTGCCGGGCGGCGCTGGTTCTTGGCCCGAGTGAACGCGGCGAGCCCGGCGCAGGTTTTGGTGGGCGGCTTTGCGAGCCTGATTCTCGTAGGCGCGCTTCTGTTGACGCTTCCCGTCTCGTCTCGGGACGGGGCGCCGCTTCCCTTCCTTGACGCCTTGTTCACGTCTACATCGGCGGTCTGCGTGACCGGCCTCGTGGTCGTGGACACTCATGACCAGTTCTCATTGTTCGGCCAGATCGTGATACTGCTCCTCATTCAGGTGGGCGGGCTCGGGATCATGACCATGTCCACGCTCATCTTCCTTCTGCTCGGCAGAAGGGTGTCCCTTCGGAACAGGCTTATTATTCAGGAAGCCATGAACCAGTTGACCCTTGAGGGAATGGTGCGCCTGGTCAGGAGAGTCCTTCTGGTCACGATGACCGTCGAAGGCGCTGGCGCGCTCCTCCTGGCAGCGCGATGGTCCTTTGACATGGGTTTTCCGAAATGCCTTTATTACGGCGTGTTCCACGCCGTGTCCGCATTCTGCAACGCGGGCATCGACCTCTTTGGCGGATTTAGAAGCCTCTCGGGGTATGCCACGGATGTCTGGGTCAATCTCGTGATCACCTCTCTCATCATCGTGGGCGGCCTGGGCTTTTCGGTTGTGAGTGAGGTCGTGGCACATCGCAGGGGAACCCGATTGAGCCTGCATGCGAGGCTGGTGCTCCTCACAACGGCGATTCTCATTGCCGTCGGGACGATCGTGATATTCCTCCTCGAGTGGGATAATCCGGCGACGCTGGGGCCGTTGGGCCCGCTCGGCAGGGTGTTGGGCGCCTATTTCCAGGCTGTCACACCACGCACGGCCGGGTTCAGTACCGTATCCATCGGCGACATGCGGGCGGCCACGCAGCTTTTTTTAGTGATCCTGATGTTCATCGGGGCTTCCCCAGGCTCGACCGGAGGTGGGATAAAAACATCGACGTTCGCCACCCTCCTTCTTGCGGTGAGGAGCGTGGTCAGGGGCAAGGAGGACGTGGAGGTCTTCGAGCGGAGGATCCCCCGACGGATCGTATACAGGGCTCTGGCGGTTTCGATGATATCCCTTGCCCTCGTGGTCGTCATGACCATGGCTTTGTCGATAACCCGCAACGACGACCTGCTATCGGTCCTTTTCGAGGCCACGTCGGCGTTCGGGACAGTCGGCCTTTCCATGGGGCTCACGCCGAACCTAACGCCGCTCGGCAAGGTTCTCATAATAGCCACGATGTTCGCGGGACGCGTCGGCCCTCTCACGGTGGCAACGGCCATCGCTCAGAGGCAGCACGCCGCCAATGCCGTCAAGTACCCTGAGGAGCGGATCATGGTTGGATGAAAAAGACATGTTGCGGCGGACACTCGACTTAGCATAGTATGTAGTCGGTTCGAGGTCTATCAAGAGTGGAGGGATCAACGTATGTTGCCGACGCCTCGCAAATTCACCCTGGTCGCCGGGAGCTCCGAGGGCGACACCGCGCTCACTGCGTTCGACAAGGCGCTTCTCGCCGCCGGAATCGGGAATCTCAACCTCCTGAAAGTGTCGAGCATTCTGCCTCCAGGTGCGGAGTACACGGATGCACTTGACATACCGCCGGGTTCGTTGACTCCGACAGCTTACGGCTCGGTCACCAGCGACGTTCCCGGGGAGCGCATAGCGGCTGCAATCGGTGTCGGCATCGTCTCCGGAAGCTTCGGGGTGATCATGGAGTTCGGGGGCAAGTGCTCGAGGGAGGAAGCTGAGGACACCATCGAGAGGATGATACGCGAGGCTCTCGCTTTCCGGAAGACGGTGCCCGACAAGATCCTCATAAAGGGCACGGAGCACGTGGTTCAGAAGATCGGATGTGCCTTTGCAGGTGCGGCCCTCTGGTACTAGAAGGGTCCCGAGCAGGTGTACACCGCCCACGCCTCGTCTCTGCTGCGCCCGCTCTATCCGCGCGCAGGGTCAGGCGCTCTCGGCTGCGACGCGGTGGGCCTGCATGAGGGGCGAGTGTACTGACCGGGCAGCCCCTCGCGGGGCAGGATTGATGATAGGTGGCTCTTGGAAGTTGACGTGCGGTGGGAGATGCTGGATATGAGTATCCTCGTGGAAAAGAGAGACGGATTCCTCGGGGCGCGCACTGACTACGATCGCGCCGATATCGTAATCCTGGGGCTTCCCATGGACTTTACTACGAGCTGGCGGCCTGGTGCGCGCGGCGGACCCGCCAAGATACGCGAGGTTTCGTTCTCCCTCGAGGAGTACAGCCCCAGCCAGGGGCGAACCCTTGCGTCGGTGAGGGCTGCTGACATCGGCGACGTATCCCTCCCGCTCGGCAATACCGAGAAGAGCCTCGACGCCATCGGACAGGTCGTGGAAAGGATCGTCGAGGACGGCAAGATCCCATTTGCGCTCGGAGGCGAGCATCTCGTGACCCTTCCGTGCGTGCGGGCTGTCGCCGGGGCGCACGGGGATCTTGTCGTCGTCCACCTCGATGCCCATGCTGACCTCCGAGACGAGTTCGCTGGGCAGAAGCTCTCCCACGCCACGGTCCTGAGAAGGGTTGCGGAGATCGTCGGGGTGGACAACCTTTACCAGGTCGGCATCAGATCAGGGGCGGCCGAGGAGTTTGCACCCGGTCGCTGGGGTCCGCACAGGATCGCTGGACCCGTGCCTGCGGCCGTGCGAGCTGTGCTGGAGCAGTTAGGGGACCGGCCGTGCTACGTGACGCTCGACATCGACGTGGTTGACCCCGCTTTCGCGCCGGGAACGGGCACGCCAGAGCCGGGCGGATGTTCCTCGTCTGAGATCCTCGATGCCGCAGAGCTTCTCGCGCGCGCGAATGTCGTAGGTTTCGACCTTGTAGAGGTCGCGCCGCCGTGGGATTTCTCCGACATCACCTCGCTCCTTGCCGCCAAGATCGTGCGGGAGATGCTCCTTGGAGTAAGCGCCCGTCTTGCCTCCGCGACACGGGCCCCCGGTCGGACAGGCCCTAGTGACAGCGGGGAATTGCCATAGTCCAGCTTTGGAGTGTATAATTGGATCGTCGCCCCCCGCACCTACGCATCGCGCGAGGCCCAGAGGGGGTCTTTTCCCACCAACGCGCCTCAAGCGCGGCTTTGAGGTTGGAGCCTGTGCGGCGTAGATTTGGGCTTCTGAAAGACTTCTTTGTACGCTACAAGTCCAGGTATACCCTGGGCGTTCTTTTCCTGGTGGCGGTCGATGCCCTGCAGCTTGTGGTTCCGCGCATCCTCGGGAGGGTGACGGACGAGGTCCGCGCTGGCAAGCTCGACGCGAGCGGCCTTGCGCGTTACGTCGGCCTCATCGTGGGCATCGCCGTGCTGGTTGGGGTGGGCAGATACTTCTGGCGGATGTACATAATGGGCACCGCTCGCCTCATCGACTACACGCTGAGGAACAAGTTCTTTGGACACCTGGAGACCCTCTCCGCGAGTTTCTTCAACAACCACAAGACCGGCGATTTAATGGCGCACGCGACCAACGATATCCATGCCGTGAGGCACGCTCTGGCGCAAGGCGTGGTCATGTCGGTGGACGCCGCCTTCCTCACGATCGCCACTGTCGCCATCCTTGTACGCACCATAGACCTGCGGTTGGTGGCACTCGGGCTGGCGCCTCTTCCGTTCGTTGCCCTGGTCGTGACCCATTTCTCACGTGTCATACATCTGAGATTCCTAACTGTCCAGAAGACGTTCGCGGACCTCACCGACCGAACCCAGGAGAATCTGAGCGGCATACGGGTGGTCAAGGCGTTCGTGCAGGAAGAGTCGGAGGTGAGAAAGTTCACCGAGGTCGCCCAGCGCGTGGTCGACGCCAACATGCACCTCGTCAGGATCTGGGGCCTCTTCTGGCCGCTGGTCCAGTTCATCGCGGGCTTGGGTTTCGTGGTGGTTCTCGGATACGGCGGCAGGCTCGTGATCTCCGGCGATATCAGCCTGGGGGACTTCGTGGCCTTCGGGGGCTACCTCGGTATGGCTACCTGGCCCATGATGGCCATCGGATGGGTCGTCAACACTCTGCAAAGAGGCATGGCCTCCATGGACAGGTTGAACGTGATATTCTCCACGAGGCCGGAGGTTGAGGATTCAACGGATCTCGCCCCCGTAAGCCGGCTTGAGGGAGAGATCGAGTTTCGGGGTCTCCTGTTCGCCTATCCTGGCCAGGACCGTCCGGCTCTCCGCAACATCGACCTCAGGATCCCTGCTGGGCGCACCCTGGGGATACTAGGCAGGACCGGAAGCGGGAAGACAACCCTTGTCAGCCTTCTCTTGCGCCTCTACAATCCCGGCCCGGGCCAGCTTCTCATCGACGGCGTCGACATCAACAAGATCCCCCTCGCCGTCTTACGCCGCGACATCGGGTACGTTCCGCAGGACAACTTCCTGTTCTCGTCGTCTGTCCGGGAGAACATCGGCTTTGCCTCTGACGATTTCTCACCCGAGGAGATCGAGAAGGCAGCCGAGATCGCGGGCGTGGCGGACGACGTGCGCGGGTTCCCCGAGGGGTTTGGCACGATAGTGGGCGAGCGCGGGGTAACGCTGTCCGGCGGACAGAAGCAGAGGATCGCGATAGCGAGGGCGATTGTGAAGAATCCAAGGATACTCATCCTTGACGACTGCTTCTCCGCTGTGGACACGGAGACAGAGGAGAGGATCCTGAAGTCGCTACGAGGCATCATGCGACAACGGACGACCATTCTCATATCCCACAGGATATCCACCCTGAAAGAGGCGGACGAGATTATCGTGCTGGATGACGGCGAGATCGTAGAGCGGGGCGACCACGAGTCCCTTGTGGCCGCCGGGGGCATTTACGCCGACATCTACGAGCGCCAGCTGCTCGAAGAAGAGCTAACCTCCACTGAGGAGACGTGATCCATGCCAGGCATCCAGGAAGAAGAGGCTATTGGGAAAGCATACGACGCGAGGTTGATGAGGCGCCTGCTCAGGTACGCGGCCCCGTACAGGAAGCATCTGGTCGTGTGCGTGATCCTCCTCTTCGTCATCACCCTAACGGACCTCGCGCAACCTTACTTGACCAAGATAGCCATCGACGACCACATCAACGCGTTGGGCGCGCCCATGCTCGCTTTCTCGCCCGGCCAGGAGCCGGTCCCAGGCGTCGCCATACGCGGCATGGTGTTCGTGCGCGAGAAGTGGCTTCCGAAGAGCTTTCCGCGCCACGACGGCGAGGGAGACCCAACGTCCGGCTGTCCCGCGCGGATCGAGTTTGCGGACGGGCGGTATTTCCTCGTCATGGGCGATCCCTCGAGCGAGAGCGAGGCCGCAACCAGGGACGAGCTTACGCCCGAAGAGGTGCGTGCGTTCAAGGCGCGGGACGCAGCAGGTGTGTTGAAGCTCGCCCTCGCTCTCCTTGGCGCGATGATCCTCGGGTTCGTCCTGAACTACGCGCAGGTCTACATCCTCCAATACACCGGACAGAAGATCATCTTCAACATGCGGGTGGAGATATTCCGCCATCTACAGGAGCTTTCGCTGTCGTTCTTCGACAAGAACCCCGTCGGCCGACTAGTCACGAGGGTCACCAACGACACTGAGGCCCTGAACGAGATGTACACGTCGGTGCTGGTGAACTTGTTCAAAGACCTGTTCTTGCTTGTGGGCATCATCGTTGTGATGCTCAGGATGAACCTCGAGCTTGCGCTCGTAAGCCTTTCGACCGTCCCGATCATCATCGGGGTTACGGTGCTCTTCCGCGCGAAGGCCCGCGAGGCATACCGGCTCGTACGCACGAGGCTCGCCCGGATCAACGCGACGCTCGCCGAAAACATCTCCGGGATGAGGATCATCCAGATATTCGGGCGCGAAAGGAAGAAATATGAGGAGTTCGACTCGATAAACAGGGATTACCTCGCGGCCAACATGCGCGAACTCCAGGTGTACGCCATCTTTAGGCCCGCTATGGACCTCGTGTCATCCCTGGCGCTGGCGCTGCTTGTATGGTACGGAGGCGGCCGGGTGCTCGCTGGAAGGCTCGAGTTCGGGGTGTTGTATGCGTTCATTAACTACGTCCAACAGTTCTTCCGGCCTATCGAAGATCTGACGGACAAGTACAACATTATGCAGTCAGCCATGGCCGCATCGGAGAGGATATTCATGCTCCTCGACACTGACGCGCGGGAGCCTGATCCGGCGAAGCCCGCGTCGCTGGGGCGGCCGCGTGGAAGCATAGAGTTCCAGAACGTATGGTTCGCGTACAACGGCGAGGACTGGGTCTTGAAGGACGTGAGCTTCAAGGTCGAGCCGGGCGAGACTTGCGCCTTCGTGGGCGCCACGGGGGCGGGCAAGACATCCATCATCAGCCTGATAGGCAGGATGTATGAAATCTCGCGCGGGAGGATCCTTATAGATGGCGTTGACATCCGGGACATCCCCAGGCGCGAGCTTCGCCGCTACATCGGGGTGGTGCAGCAGGATGTGTTCCTCTTCACGGGGGACATCGAGAGCAACATTAGGCTCAACAACACTGAGATCAGCGAGAGTGACGTGCAGGAGGCCGCGAGGCACGTGAACGCCGACGCGTTCATAAGGCGGCTGCCCGGCGGGTATCGCGCCGAAGTGAAAGAGCGGGGGGTGACCCTGTCGGCGGGCCAGCGGCAACTCCTCGCATTCGCCAGGGCTCTCGCATTCGACCCTGCCATCCTGGTACTCGACGAGGCTACGGCGAACATCGACACGGAGACAGAGGCGCTTATCCAGGATGCCCTCGCCAGGCTCGTGCGTGGCAGGACGACGTTGGTGGTGGCCCACAGGCTGTCAACTATCCAAAATGCTGACAAGATAGTCGTGATCCACAAGGGCAGGGTGCGTGAGATCGGCACACACCAGGAGCTTCTCGCGAAGAGGGGCATTTACTACCAGCTGTATCTCCTTCAGTACAAAGAGGAGCTCAGCCGGGCAGCGGCCGTCGGCATCGGAGGGCGGCAGCAGGGCGACTCCTGACCTCCCGCCGGTCGGTCGCGCCGAGCGGCATGCGTCGCGTCTCTCGCTTCCTCGCTTCGCTATACGCCCATCGAGATGTGGTGTATAATTGCCCCGGAGGGAGATAGATGCCGTCGCATGTCCTGGTTGATCCCGAACGGTGCACGCAGTGCGGCAAGTGCGTGGCGGGATGTCCGTCCGGGGCGATGTCCTGCGCGAGCGGGCATGCGCCCGCCGTGGATGCGTCCAAGTGTGACGGGTGCGGAGAGTGCTTCAGGCTGTGCCCTGAGCGCGCTCTAGTGTTGGGTGGGGGCGCGGAAGGCGTGCTGTGGCTGCTCGCGGCGGGTGGCCGCGCGGCGCAGGCGGCCGACGGCGCCCTCGTCTCGGCGTTGCCGGGGCTCGAGCGAGGTACGCTGGTCCGGGCGGCCCGCGAGATGCTTGGGCGAGGTCGTCACGCGCATCAGGCTCCCTCGCCTGCCACGGGCGGGCAGGGCGAGGGCGAAGAGGGCGCGAAGGACTGTCGCGAGAGCGAGGCCCCGACTCTGTGCGGCAGTCATACTCGCCGCCGGGGCGGTTCGGGAGCTGGATATCCAGCGGTGGTGGCGTACAGCGTGGAGATGGGGCGTGTCCTGCAGCTGGCCGCGAAGGTGGCCCCGGTGAACACCACCGTCCTTATCCTTGGGGAATCCGGCGTTGGCAAGGAGGTCGTGGCGCGATTCATTCACATGAGCGGGCCGCGCCGGAACGGCCCGTTCGTCAACATCAATTGCGGCGCCATTCCGGGGTCCCTACTGGAGTCCGAGCTCTTCGGGTACGAGGCAGGTGCGTTCACCGGCGCGAGGCGCGAGGGCAAGCCCGGGATGATCGAGATGGCCGCCGGGGGAACGCTGTTCCTCGACGAGATATCGGAGCTTCCCACCGACCTCCAGGTGAAGCTGTTGCAGGTCATCCAGGAGCGAAAGCTCGTGCGGGTGGGCGGGGTGAAGCCCCTGAACGTGGACATCCGCATAATCGCAGCGACCAATCGCGACCTCGCGGCCATGGTGGCGAGGGGGGAGTTCCGCGCGGACCTCTTCTACCGGCTGAACGTCGTCCCCATCACCATTCCGCCCCTGCGCGAGCGGCCTGACGACGTGATCCCCCTTATCTACCATTTCCTTGACAGGTATAACAGCGCCCATGGCTACAAGAAGGTCATCAGCGAGGACGCGCGCGAGGTCTTGACGCGATACTCGTGGCCTGGGAACGTTAGGGAGCTCGAGAACCTCATCGAACGGTTGGTGGTTACCGTCGAGGGCGATGAGATCACCGTGAGGGATCTGCCCAGGGCGATCCTTGAGGAAGGCGGGGTGAGCCAGCCGCACGTGGTGGTGGGCGGGATCATGCCGCTCCGCCAGGCCGTGGAGGAAGTCGAGAGGCAGCTCATCCAGCGCGCGCTCGCCGAGAAGAGGAGCACATATAGCATAGCCAGGCTTCTTGGAGTAAACCAGTCCACCGTGGTGCGCAAGATAAGGAAATACGCCGCGAACCGCCGCGCGTCCGCTCCTTCAACCAGCGCGCGGTGACACCCTGGGGCCGGCGGTGTGCGGGACCACGAGCTATCGCGCGGCGGTAACCCGTGCGGCCGGCGTGGCGTGGGGGTACATGCGCAACCGTTGAACCCTTCCGCTAACCGCGACTTTGGCACCACGACGACGACCTCGCGGGCTTCGCCTGGGCTGACACGGTGCAATGCCGGGGAATCCTACGGCCTTGCACATGTTGACCAGCGACCGCGGCACAGTTGCCGCTGGGGAATGCGCCGGTGCATTTTATGATGCACCGGCGCATTACTCTGCTTCTGAAGAAGCCCTGGGTGATTGCTACCCCAGGCCGCGTGGCCCGTCGCCAGTCTTGATGTGCACGGGCAGGGGTGCGCGACTGCCCCGCGCCCACCGGGGCGCGCCGACTTCCGACGCCAGTTGTGGCGCTACCCAGCCGCGGGCAAGGGTCTGGGCTGGCTGCTCGTGTAGCCTTGCGTAAGGGCTCATGTGGAGGTCGCAACGCCGTGGCGCATGGTGGTGAGGCCCGGCGCGGCGCATCCGTTTTTCGGAGAAAACACTTCCTACGGATAGCGCATGATGCGGCTGTGCATTACCCGGGGTGGCCGGTTTTGGGAAGCTGACACACCGGAAAAGGAGATTGTGACACGCGGCACAAAGGGTTGGACGTGCCGGGCCGCACCTATTGTGACAACCTTCACAAGCGGCATGGTTCTTGCTAACGCTGGGGGCGGTAGTTGCGCGGGCCCTGCTTGTGTGCTCCCGCGGCGACGAAGGAGGAATCGGGATGGCGTGTGAAGAGTGCACGTGCTTCGGCGAGGTAACCGAAGAACAAAAGGCTAAGGTGAGAGAGATCATCGAGCACTACCGGGGAAAGCCCGGCGTCCTCATCCAAGTCCTTCACGAGGCGCAGCAGGTCGTCGGGTACCTGCCCAGGGAGGTCCAGACCATGGTGGCGGAGGGACTCGGTATTCCCCTGAGCGAGGTGTACAGCGTGGTCACGTTCTACGCGCTCTTCTCGCTCAAACCCAAAGGGCGCCATCAGATCAGCGTGTGCAAGGGCACGGCCTGCTACGTGAGGGGTGCCGAGGATATCCTGAAGAAGCTCGAGCAAGACCTGGGCATTCGGGCGAAGGACACGACGAGCGACGGCAAGTTCTCCATGGAGGTTGTCCGTTGCATGGGCGCGTGCGGCCTCGGCCCGGTGGTGAGGGTCGATGACGACATCTATGCGCGGATGAAGCCGGATAAGCTCAAAGACATCCTTGCCAAATACGACTAGGCGGGGTCACGCGAGGGAGAGTCTTCCGGACCGTCGCGGCGTAACGTCGCCGCCTGAGAGTAAGGAGGCTGGTCACATGGATTCCTACCGTGCGCATGTCCTGGTGTGTGGCGGCGCAGGCTGCGTTTCCTCTGGGTGCAAAGAGGTTCAAGAGGCTTTCGTGGATGAAATAGCAAAGTGCGGCCTTGCTGGTGAGGTCAGAGTGGTGAGCACCGGGTGCATGGGTCCTTGCGAGCTCGGCCCGGTTGCCATCATATACCCCGAAGGGGTCCTGTACCGGAAGCTCAGGCCCGAGGATGCCAGGGAGATCGCCCGTGAGCATCTGCTGAAAGGAAGGATAGTCCAGCGCCTGCTGTATGAAGCTCCCGATACCCAGCAGCGGGTACCGACATACGGAGACATTACGTTTTTCAACAGGCAGCTCAGGATCGCCCTGCGCAACACCGGCAAGATAGACCCGCTCAACATAGAGGAGTACATCGCTGAGGACGGTTACGTTGCCCTTGCGAAGGTCCTTACGGAGATGACGCCGGAGCAGGTGGTGGACGTCGTAAAGCGCTCGGGGCTGCGCGGGCGCGGCGGGGCTGGGTTCCCGACCGGCCTCAAGTGGGATTTCACGCGCAGGGCCAAGGCCGACCAGAAATACGTGGTCTGCAACGCCGACGAGGGTGACCCCGGTGCGTTCATGGATAGGAGCGTGCTGGAGGGTGATCCCCACAGTGTCATAGAGGCTATGGCGATCGCAGGCTATGCGGTGGGTGCGTCTCAGGGGTACGTGTACGTGCGAGCTGAGTACCCCTTGGCAGTCAAGCATCTCACGCACGCCATAATGCAAGCTCGGGAGTACGGAGTGCTGGGCAAGGACATATTCGGGAAGGGGTTCGACTTCGACCTTGACATCAGGGTCGGCGCGGGCGCGTTCGTCTGCGGGGAGGAGACGGCGCTCCTGGCCTCGGTGGAGGGGAAGCGTGGTGAACCGCGGCCGAGGCCCCCGTTCCCGGCAAACGAGGGCCTGTGGGCGAAACCCACTCTCATCAACAACGTCGAGACGTACGCGAACATCCCGCCCATAATCCTGAAAGGGCCGGAGTGGTTCGCCAGCATCGGCACAGAGAAGAGCAAAGGCACCAAGGTGTTTGCCTTAGCCGGGAAGATAAACAACACGGGCCTCGTCGAGGTGCCGATGGGTACGTCGCTTGGCGAGATAATCTTCGATATCGGGGGCGGCATCCCAGGCGGCAAGAAATTCAAGGCCGCGCAGACCGGAGGCCCGTCAGGCGGGTGCGTGCCAGCGGAGTTTCTCAACACCCCCGTTGACTATGAGTCTTTGAAGGAGCTCGGCACGATCATGGGCTCGGGCGGCCTCATCGTCATGGACGAGGACACGTGCATGGTCGACCTGGCCCGGTTCTTCCTCGAGTTCACGCAGGACGAATCGTGCGGCAAGTGCGCTCCGTGCCGTATCGGAACGAAGAGGATGCTCGAGATCCTGACGAGGATCACGCGCGGCGAGGGACGCGAGGGAGACATCGAACGTCTAGTGAAGCTGGGCACCTGGATCAAGGAGACCGCCCTGTGCGGCCTTGGCCAGACGGCTCCGAACCCCGTGCTCACCACGATACGGTACTTCAGAGACGAGTATGAGGCTCACATCCGCGACAAGCGGTGTCCGGCGTCGGTGTGCGCCGCGCTGTTCGAGGCCCCGTGTCAGAACGCG
>Ga0134101_1002135_pt1 | contig 12660 bp, 9 predicted proteins | sample 12_3_2metaG_FD_94446 | JGI IMG/M metagenome (GOLD analysis project Ga0134101, IMG submission 94446) | Switchgrass degrading microbial communities from high solid loading bioreactors in New Hampshire, USA - 12_48_3.3_201_A2 metaG | ecosystem: Engineered > Bioreactor > Semi-continuous > Anaerobic >...
ACGGAACTGGAAGGAAAACTTACGGGTATTAAAAATTACTGCATTACAGTAAAAGAAGAAGGAGACGACATTATATTCCTTCGTAAAATTATACGCGGAGGTGCGGACGGTAGCTACGGAATACAGGTAGCAAAGCTTGCAGGTGTACCTCAGCCGGTAATAGACAGGGCTAAAGAGATTTTGAAAATACTTGAAGAAGAAGATATAAGCAAGAAAGAAGCAAAAATAAGAAAGACCAGTACAGTAATAGAAGGGCAGATAGATATGTTTGCTGTAAACAGTCTCACTAAGTCCATGAGCGAAATTATAGATGAGCTGAAAAGTATTGAGATAACTAATTTAACACCGCTGGATGCGATGAACATACTGTACAGGCTGCAGAAGAAGGCGAGGAGTCTGGGGTAGAGGGTTTGCCGCTTTTGACCGACCAAAAGCGGAGCAAAAGTCGCTTTTCAAAATGGGACATTTCTCAGCAAGGATGACACTCGATAGCAGAGAAGTGTCTCCTAACCTTGTACGTTCTGTTGCGCCTAAAAAAGACATCGTGTCATTTTTACCTCGTCGTCTGTTTTTCTATCGAGTGTATTGACGAAGCTTTCAAAGGCTCATATTGCAGCCGTTGTAGAAATAAAATTACAAGGATGACCTACATAAACAGAAAAGGGTTCAACCAACCTTAATAAATGAGTCCAAGAACTGATTTCCAACAAGACGTTTGAAAGAATTGAATAGTAAGACAGGATAAATAATATAACTTATTTGTAGAGAGTGCAATTTGAGGAGTATATTATGGTGCGGATTCTAGTAGTTGAAGATGATAAAAATACAAGGAAGTATATAGAGGCGGTGTTGACTGCTGAGAATTATACCGTGATTACTGCTGCGAATGGTGAGGAAGCGCTGGATGTGATGGAAAGAGAGCATATTGATCTGGTGGTTCTGGACATTATGATGCCTAAGATGGATGGCTATGAATTTACAAAAGCGCTGCGGGACAGCAGCAATAATCTGCCGATACTTATGGTTTCTGCCAAGCAGCTCCCAAAAGACAAGCACAAAGCATTCCTTGTGGGAACTGATGATTATATGACAAAACCGTTTGACGCACAGGAAATGATATTACGCATAAAAGCACTTTTACGCCGTGCGCAGATTGCAAATGAACAAAAAATAGTAATCGGTGATGTAACGCTGGATTACAATAGCTTTACTGTAACAAAAGGAAATGAAGTTCAGGAACTTCCGCAAAAGGAGTTTTTGCTTCTTTGGAAGCTCCTATCCTATCCGGGCAAGATATTTACCCGTATTCAGTTAATGGATGAAATCTGGGGAAATGAGAGCGAATCCGGCTGGGAAACGGTGACTGTGCATATCGCCAGACTTCGTAAAAGGTTTGAAGGCTGGAATGAATTCGAAATAGAATCGGTTCGCGGCCTTGGGTATAAGGCGGTGAAAAAGGTATGAAAGGAATAGAGAGAAAACACAGATTAGCCCTGACCATACTGTTTTCATCTGTCGTATTTTGTTTTTTCATAATGACAATGCTAATAGTAGGAATTGTCATAATTTTTTTGATACACAAAGGAGTTTTAAGCCATGGCAGAGATGTGCCGAGAGTAGATCATTTGATAATCAATATAATGATTGCAAGTGTTCTTCTTGGAGCAATACTGACTGCAGTAGCAAGCCGTATTCCCCTTAAACCGGTCAATTCTTTTATTAATGCTATGAATCGGTTGGCTTCCGGTGATTATAAGACACGTCTGCAATTCGGTAAATTTTTTGACAGGTTTTCCATAGCTCAGGAACTGACAGAGAGCTTTAACCATATGGCCGAAGAGCTTGATAAAACAGAGATGCTCCGCTCCGACTTCATTAATAATTTTTCCCACGAGTTTAAAACACCGATTGTTTCTATAGCAGGATTTGCAAATCTCTTGAAGTATGGAAACCTTACAGATGAGCAAAAGGCTGAATATATAAATATTATCGAAGAGGAATCCCTGCGGCTTGCCGCAATGGCTACCAATGTACTGAATCTGACTAAGCTAGAAAATCAAACAATTCTGACAGGAGCAAGTGAATTTAACCTTTCTGAACAAATCCGTAACTGTGTTCTGCTTCTTGAAAATAAGTGGAGCAAAAAGAATATTGATCTCGACCTTGCATTTGAAGAATACAATATTTATGCTAACGAAGAAATGCTGAAAGAGGTTTGGATAAATCTGCTGGATAACGCATTTAAATTCAGTGACGAGGGCGGAACGGTGAGAATCAACATAACGGAAATTGAAGACAGGATTCTTGTATCTGTCTCAAATACGGGAGAGGAAATACCGGAGAAGGCAAAAGAACTTATTTTCCGAAAATTTTATAAGGTAGATGAATCTCATTCCAGCACAGGTAACGGGATTGGGCTGGCTATAGTCAAAAAAATCGTGGAGTTGCACGGTGGTGACGTTATTGTTTCATCCGGCAATCGTAAAACAGTGTTTACCGTTTCTTTGCCCAAATAAATAATTAAATTTACTGTGTGACATTATGCTCCCTTTATGATTAACGGTTTAGATAAAAGACTGTTAACTATAAAGAGGAGCATTTTTTATACAAAAGTTTATTTTAGTTTAGTTTCAGTTTAGATAAGAGTGCTATAAAAACATTGCATATTTGAGGAGGCGATGTGTAGATTGAAAAAGAGACGGGAAGGAAAGTTTCGCATCAGTTCAGTAGTATAAAGCAACTTCTGCTGAAAAGCGACTTAAGGAGGTCCTTATGAAAAAATGGTTTTCAAATTTAGGATATAAGTTAAATATTTTTATGCAGGGGCGTTACGGTTATGATGAACTCTCACGATTCTTATTAATAACCGGGCTTATTATGATGCTCATTTCCGGTTTTAAATATCTTCATTTATTATATCTCCTTGGGTTTGCCATGCTGCTATGGTCATTATTTCGAACTCTTTCAAAGAATATTTACAAAAGGCAGATGGAACGCAGCAAATATCTTGGTATCAAGAATAAAACCGTTCATAAATTCCGTGTGTATAAAAACATATGGCGTGACCGGAAAACCCACAAGTATTATAAATGCCCTGGCTGCAGGAACTTTGTACGCATAAAAAAACCGGAGAAAGGCAGAAAAATTATGATTACTTGTCCTAAATGCAAATACAGCTTTGAAAAAAGAACATAGGAAGGTGATTAATAGAACCCAGATCCGGCAAGGTCCAGAAAATTCATTCACCGTTACATTTGCAGGAAAATAAATTTAAATTTTCTGGTGGTACGCTTAATTTCCTACTTTGTACAAATAATACTATATAGTTTGCTGCTTGTGCGCTGACAAAAAGGAGGAAAGAAATGGGCAAAGCAATAGGAATAGACCTTGGCACTACAAACAGTTGCGTTGCTGTTGTGGAAGGCGGAAAACCTGTTATAATACCTAACGAAAAAGGTAACCGAACTACTCCTAGCGTTGTTGCGTTTACAAAGGAAGGGGAACGTCTTGTAGGTGAAGCAGCAATGAGGCAGGCAATTATCAACAGTGAGCGCACTATTAGATCTGTAAAACGTCACATGGGTACTAATTGGAAAAAAGAAATAGACGGAAAATATTATTTACCCCAGGAAATTAGCGCAATGATACTGCGTAAACTAAAAACGGATGCGGAAGCCTACCTTGGTGATAAAGTAACGGATGCGGTTATTACTGTCCCTGCGTATTTTAACGATATACAGCGTCAGGCAACAAAGGATGCCGGGCGTATTGCAGGATTAAATGTCATGCGTATTATAAATGAACCCACCAGTGCTGCACTTGCATATGGATTAAATAACGGTACACAACAGAAAGTAATGGTATACGATCTTGGTGGCGGCACCTTTGACGTTTCAATTATCGAGATTGGCGAAGGCGTTATTGAAGTTCTTGCCACGAGCGGGGATAATCACCTTGGCGGAGATGATTTTGACGAGCGCATAATTAACCATCTAGTGGATGTGATTAAAAAGGAATATCATGTAGATATTAGTAAAGATTTTGCTGCATGTCAGCGTATAAAGGAAGCTGCTGAGCAGGCGAAAAAGGAACTTTCCAGTTCAGAAAACAGTTATATAACGCTTCCATACTTAACACAGGTGCGCGGAAATACCATTAACTTTGAATATAATCTTACACGAAAAGTATTCAATGATTTGACCCGCGACCTTGTGGAACGGACAGTCATTCCTGTACAGAATGCACTGATGGATGCAGGAATAGCAGCATCAGAACTTGGTAAGGTATTATTGGTTGGCGGATCCACAAGGATACCTGCTGTTCAGGAAAAAGTACGGGAACTTACGGGGTTGATTCCTTCACAGAGCATTAATCCTGATGAATGCGTGGCTCAAGGAGCTGCTGTGCAGGCGGATACACTTACAGGCGGAGCGATCACGCTCTATGGTGGTAGCAATATCCTGTTGCTTGATGTTACGCCCCTAAGCCTGTCCATAGAAACACTAGGTGGTGTGGCTACAAAGCTTGTGGAACGAAATACGACGCTTCCTGTGCATTGTTCGAAGATTTTCACAACAGCTGCGCCGTTTCAGAGAAGTGTGGATATACACGTCCTGCAGGGAGAACGCCCGATGGCAAAAGATAATAAAACCATTGGAAAATTCAGACTAAGCGGAATAAAGCCGGCACCTGCCGGAGTCCCGCAAATTGAAGTTACGTTTGATATAGATACAAATGGTATTTTGAAGGTATCGGCAAAGGATTTGGATACATGCAAGGAACAATCAATTATAATTACCGATAATGAGCGTATGTCTGATGCTGAAATCGAACAGGCAATTCGTGATGCGGAGATGTATGTGAAGCAGGATGATATCCGGCGCCAGGTAATTAACATAACTTATGAGGCAAACAAATGTCTTAACCGCGCTGAAACAGCACTTGGCAAAATTAAAAAGGAACTTCCGAAGGAAGAAAGAAAAAAGATTAAAGCTGATATTACTAATCTGAGAAAAATGCTTGTAAAATTAAAACCGGATAAAATGATAGAAAGTGACATATCATCTGTACGTAATGCTATTGATCAATTGAATTCAAACAGTGCAAATGCTTGTCGTATGGCAGGTATTGACATAGAAAGTAAGTAAGGAGGAAATAATTTGCTGGAACTTAAAAATATAATTAAGATTTACCCTACTGGTGGCGAAAATGTAGAGGCATTGAAAGGAATAGATCTGAAATTTCGTGATAGTGAATTCGTATCGATTCTGGGCCCATCCGGTTGCGGAAAAACAACTATGTTGAATATTATCGGAGGGCTTGACCAGTGTACCTCCGGAGATCTTATAATTAACGGCAGATCAACAAAAGAATATAAAGACAGAGATTGGGATGCATACAGAAATCATTCCGTTGGTTTTGTTTTTCAAACATATAATTTAATACCTCATCAGACGGTATTGGCAAATGTTGAGCTTGCCCTTACATTGTCAGGTGTATCTAAACTGGAAAGGCGCAAACGCGCAAAAGAAGCGCTGGAAAAGGTTGGTCTTGCAGATCAGATACGAAAGAAACCGTCAGAATTGTCCGGCGGACAGATGCAGAGAGTTGCTATAGCCCGTGCTATAGTAAATAATCCGGATATCATATTAGCCGATGAACCGACAGGAGCCCTTGATACTGAAACAAGCATACAGGTTATGGATATTCTCAAAGAGATCGCAAAGGACCGCCTTGTTATTATGGTAACCCACAATCCGGATCTGGCGGAGAAATATTCAACACGTATCGTAAGAATGCTTGACGGTAAGATTATCAGCGACAGTATACCTCTTTCTGAAGAAGAGATAAAGAGGGAAGCTGCTAAAGCACAAGTGAGGGAAGAGACTAATCGTAAGAAAAAAATGCCGTCGATGTCCTTTGGAACTTCATTTGGACTTTCGCTTAAAAATCTATTTACAAAAAAAGGAAGAACAGCGCTGACCAGTTTTGCCGGCTCTATCGGTATCATTGGTATTGCATTAATTTATGCAGTATCCCATGGTACTACTGCATTTATCGATTCTGTGCAGGAAGAAACCCTTACTTCTTACCCTTTAACTATAGAAGCACAAAATGTTGATACTTCTACATTGCTTTCAACATTTATGGGAAAAGCAAAATCCGTTTCTAAGCATGAGAATGACGCTGTTTATCAAAAAGCAATGCTTTATGAAATGATGAATGCGATGAATTCCCTTGACACCCAGAAGAACGATTTAAAAGCTTTTAAGAAATATATTGAAAATGAGCGGGCAAATGCAAACAGCAAACTAAGCACGGCTCTGGCAGGTGTACAGTATACATATGATACCGATCTTTTAATCTACACAAAAAATGTCGACGGTACGATTATACGTTCCGATACGGAAGCTATGACGCTGGAACTTATGAAAAAGTATGTGGGCGTAGATATGTCCAATATGATAGCATTGCGCGATAAGACTGTTATGGGCAGCGCTTCATCAATGATGACTTCATCTATGAAATTATGGAAAGAATTACTGCCTGGAAATAACGGAAAACTTGTGAATCAAGTAATTGAGAAACAGTACGATTTGGTATACGGAAACTGGCCCACAAGATATGATGAAATTATATTATTTGTAGATAAAAATAATGAAATTGACGATATGACTCTATATGCATTGGGACTGAAATCTGAAGAGGAAATCAAGAAACTTATGGATGCAGCGGTTAATCATAAGACAATTGATTATGAGGTACAGAAATGGTCCTATGAAGAAATCTGCAATATGAATTTCCGTACAATTTTAAACTTCGACTGCTATACTTATGATGAAAAAACGGGTACTTATACGGATCTTAGGAATACAGAAGCGGGTTTAAAATATTTGTATGATAACGGGCTTACACTTCGTGTGGTTGGTATTGCAAAACCCAGCAAAAACTCTATTGCATCCACAGACAGAAGCTATATAGGATACACAAGTAAGTTAACTGAATACATTATTGAACATGCAGCTCAATCGGAAGCAGTAAAAGCACAAAAAGAAAATCCGAATACGGATATTTTCACAGGACTGCCATTTAAGGATACGGATGGTACGGTATCAAATGAGAAAAAAGCGTCGGAATTTAAAGAGTACATCGCATCTCTTGATACTTCAGGGAAAGCATCAGCTTACCTGAAGATAATGAGTATACCTTCTGAAGAAGAAATAGAAAAGTTTATTTCCGGCACTCTTGCAAGTATGACACGTGCCGATATGGAAGCTGCTATTGCACCGGCAATGACAGAACAAACAGGAATGGATGAAGCAGAGATTGCTGAATATATATCTTCCATGAGTGACGAAGACTTAAAAGAAATGTTTACTAAAGCTTTGACCGAACAGTATCGTACAAAGTATGCCGAACAGGTAAAACAACAGATGGGTAATATGACAAATGAACAATTGGCAGCCGCGCTTGATATGGCAATTACTCAGTATACGGACGAAATGTGTGCTAAATATTATGATGAAATTCTGGAATTTTCAGATTCTACTTATGAAGACAATTTGAAAAAACTTGGCTGTGTTGATTTTGACAATCCGGCTTCAATTAATTTATATGCCTCTTCATTTGCCAACAAGGATGTTATTAAAGATGCTATTTCGGAATACAACAAAAATGTTGACGATTTGAAGGAGATAACCTATACGGACTATGTAGGGCTTATGATGTCATCAGTTACAACGATTATAAATGCGATTACCTACGTTCTGATTGCATTTGTTGCAGTATCTTTGATTGTTTCATCTATAATGATAGGAGTTATTACATTGATTTCCGTACAGGAGCGTACAAAAGAAATCGGTATCCTGCGTGCTATAGGTGCATCGAAAAGAAATGTTTCCAGTTTGTTTAACGCAGAAACTGTCATTATAGGTTTCACATCGGGTCTGTTAGGCGTGATAATTACTTATCTGCTATGTATACCGATAAATCTGATACTGCATCATTTAACAGGCCTTAACAACCTCAGTGCGATTCTTCCGGTACAGACCGCCATCATTCTGATTGTTATCAGTATGCTTCTGACATTGATTGCCGGTATTATTCCGTCACGCAGTGCCGCTAAGAAGGATCCGGTTGTTGCATTAAGGACTGAATAGTATGATGAACTAAAAGTGTTAAAATAAGTGAATTGGTTAATATAAATAAACGAAAAATGCGGATTCTTAGGAATCCGCATTTTTAATAAGCACATTATACACATGACTATGACTGAAAACAAAATAATGTGGTTTACAGTAATGACTACCAGTAAATAAATTTGTCTTTTTATAATATTATAAGCAACCAGAAACTACACAATACAAGCTTTAATTTAAGGTAGAATTAAGGTATATGAGTTATTTTATAGTAGAATTATAAAGTGGAAGATGAAATTTTAGATAAATTATTAATTAGTATTGTTTTATATAATTGCCTTATTAATAAAACAGCTGCATAAGAGTTTGCTTATATATTTTACATTTGCTTGATATATTTTGATATGTTATTTATTACTTATGCGCAAGTAAATTATTTCAAAAAAATAGCAATAAGTTCCTTTAAGATTTTTGGATATGTGATTTATAGTAATCGGGTTATAAAGTTTTTTGTATTTAGTAAATAAAAGGAGAATATGTGGGGATGAGGGGCTACTGGAGAAATCACAGATTTTGGATTATTTACAGCATTTTGCTGGCTGCTTTTACGACATATGCTCTATTAGATGTGTTTTTGATTCCTCATCGTTATGAAACGGTTAAAAGTATTAAAAAGATAAATGCGAGCAGTAATAGCAGTGTTAGTAGCAGTAGCGATAATAAAACCGTAAGCACCAAATATAATAATAACACTAAGTATAATAATAGCACCGATAATAATGAAGAAAAAAAGAGTAAAGTTGATAATAAATATAAGGAGAATACTGAAAATAAGGATAATGAAGATAAGGACAGGAAAGAAAATAAAGTAAGCTTAAAAAATGATGATAATAACGCAAATGATAGTAATAGTGAATATGATGTTGAGTCTGTAGATGAGGATAGTGTCGAATATAATAATATAAATGAGAGCAATGAAGATATTGAAAATACAGATAATATTGTATATAAGGATGATTACACATATAAGGATGCCAACATAATTATTTCACTCACAACATATCGTAAGTATGACACTGATATTTATGTTGCAGATGTGAAATTGTCTTCGGCAGATTATTTAAAAACTGCATTGGCAGAAAACACTTATGGTAGAAATATAAAGGCATATACTTCTGTTATTGCTGAAGAAAATAATGCTATACTTGCAATCAATGGTGATTTTTATGGAGCACAATCTCAGGGGTATGTAATACGTAATGGTGTACTTTATAGATCATCAGCTGTGAAAGGAAATGAAGATTTGGCCATATATGATGACGGATCATTTGAAATTATTGAAGAATCAAAAATTCGTGCAGAAGAGTTGTTAAATGCAGGGACACAACAGGTATTGGCATTTGGACCCGCATTGGTTGAAAACGGAAAGATATCGGTGTCAGAGAAAGATGAAGTTGGTAAAGCTATGGCAAGCAATCCTCGGACAGCTATAGGGTTAATTGATGACCTGCATTATGTGTTTGTGGTGTCGGACGGACGCTCAAGTTCAAGCAAAGGTTTGTCTCTATATCAGTTAGCTCAGTTTATGGAAGGTTTGGGAGTAAAAACGGCATATAATTTAGACGGCGGCGGTTCTTCGACTATGTATTTTAACGGAAGGGTTATTAACAATCCTACTACGAACGGCAGGACAATTAAGGAAAGAGAGGTGAGTGACATTGTATACATCGGTTATTAATAATGAGAGAATACAAGCTTTAAAAAGGGCTAAAATATATATTCCTGTTACTTTATTCTGTATGTTATTCGGATGGATATATGAAAAATTCAGCTTTGGTGTATATTCAAATTATATGATTTATGCATTTGTGTTTCCTTTTATAGGTGGCGTGGTTTTTTGGTTCTTAATAGGGACAAGTAAGAAAAAAATTAGTTTAAATAAGATTTTTATAAAATGTCATTCTGCTTCCATTGCAACATTTACTGTAGGATTTATTTTTAAATGTGTTCTGGATATCTACGGAACTACTAGTAATCTATGCAATGTATATTGGATTGCAGGTATTGCTTTTGCTTTCATTGCAGTTATATTTTGTTTTAGGAAATAGATGAAGCAATTATTGGAAATTTTAGTTATAATTGCTTTAATGTATATAGAGTGTGTTGTATAAGAAAACTTGTTTTTTTTTCGGTATACTATTATAATTAATAATATGGTTAAAATTTACACTAAAAAGGGCGTCAGAACAGACAACTTAAGTGGTAATGTTTAGTTGAGATTATTCATACTTACAAATATAATATTTTTGTTTATTTTATTTTTATTAATTTTTAATGCCACAGGTGCGCATTAAATAACGGGAATAATACAAATCTAACCTTGCTGTGTTTCAGTTCGGCAAAATGAGAGGGGGGTCATTTTGAACAGATATATCATCGCGTTTTTTATTTTTAGCTTTCTGGGTTGGATTTGGGAAAGTATATATTGTACTATATATGGACGTAAGTGGAGCAACCGTGGCTTTCTTTATGGGCCAATCTGCCCGATTTACGGATGTGGATCATTACTGGGCTTTCTCTTATATGACTTGGTAAAAACCGCACAGCTGCCGGATTTGGATTGGTGGATAATATTCATAATTGGTTTTGTAGTGAGTATGGTTTTAGAGTATCCTACTTCATGGGCTCTTGAAAAACTGTTCAAAGCACGGTGGTGGGATTACAGTAAAATTCCGCTGAATATCAACGGAAGGACAAGCGTGCCTACATCCATTGCATTTGGAGGTGCCGCGATATTGGTAGTAAAAGTTCTGTCACCTTTTGTTGACAGGGGAATTAGCGTGATAACCGAACCTTTACTAAATATACTGGTTATTTTATGTGTTTCAATTGTATCTGTAGATACTACATTGACTATATCTGCACTGACAGATTTTCATAAACGTGTTGCTTCATTAGATGAAGGATTTAAAAACCGTATGACGGATATAGTAAATCAGGTATTTAACATACAAAATACTTTTTACCATAACGTAATTCAGAGAATTGCTGTTTTTAAGCTTCCGGAACGCAAAAATTGGATAGCGAAAAGGCTTCGTGAAAATCAGCTAGTTGAACTGATTAAAGACTATTTCAAAGCAAATGTTGAAAAGCAGATTAATGAAAATATTCAGCAAGAAACAGCCTCAACATTGGAACATAGTGAAAATGTTGAATGGATTAGCTATCTTATCGATGAAAAATTACATCTCAATGCTGACGAAAAGGAATTAGTAGAAGCAGCAATGCTGCATGATTTGCACCTTTATGACTTACAGGATAAAAACTACGCAAGTAATTCCCATGATATTGTGCAATCTGACTTAGCGCTTAATAACGAAGAAAAGCATTCCGTAATATCTGTAAAGGAACAAGAAACCTTGCATAGTCATATGTGGCCGCTGAAAATTACGGCCATTCCAAAGAATAAAGAATCCTTGATTATATATTTCGCAGACAAGTATTGTGTTCTCATTGAAAAAATCCGTTCAAATAAAAATCTTAGAAAAAAGCTTTTTTGATACGTTAAAAGTATTTGATGATGACGATATTACAGAAGTTATATGAACGGCGTAAGACAGATGTAAGTTTTGAATGGATTTTAAATACTACTGAAGCGGATACTGGTGAAAAGAAAATGTTTTAAGGAGAGTAAAAATGTTTCGCAGAATGAGAAGATTTAAGCAGGCTGTCTCAGAGGAAGAATGCAAGAAGATATTAAGAGAAGCAAAAAGAGGTACATTTTCAGTCCTAGGGGATAATGGATATCCATATACTATTCCTATTAATTTTTACTATGATGAAATTGATAATCGCATATACTTTCATGGAGCTAAAGAAGGCCATAAAGTTGATTCCATAAAGAAATGTGACAAGGTGTGTTTCACTACATGGAACAAAGGTTTTAGAAAAGAAGGTCGTTGGGAATGGAATGTTACCAGCGTTATAGTATTTGGCAGAGCAAAAATTATTGAAGATGGGGAAATGACTGAAGACAAAGTTCGTAAAATGGCCTATAAGTATTTCCCGACAAAGAAGGAAGCAGAAGAAGATTTTACCCGCAGCATTAACAGGGTACAGCTTTTTGCAATTGATATTGAGCATATGACTGGTAAGCTGGTTGAGGAAAAATAAAAGAGATTATCAATGAATAATTAATTAAGCAAGTAATATATATTTGTTTACAGTTCTTTATCATATCTCAAATTTAATCGGTATGAGCCGGTTTCAAACGGTAAAAAATACTGCCGTTAAAGACTTTTAAAGCTTTAACGGCAGTTAATAATTATGTTCTAAATTTTAAACTGCTTAACCAAATTTATCAGCGACTCTGATTTCTTATTTGATTTGCTTGCAAGGTTGAGAATGTAATAAATTTTGTGTATGAGAAATATTAAGACAACTCCTTTCTGGCAAGAATTAGTAATAATAAACCAGAAAGGAGTTTTTTATATGGCATTGCCAAAAGAAGTGGTACGGGAAA
>Ga0134101_1002146_pt1 | contig 12603 bp, 10 predicted proteins | sample 12_3_2metaG_FD_94446 | JGI IMG/M metagenome (GOLD analysis project Ga0134101, IMG submission 94446) | Switchgrass degrading microbial communities from high solid loading bioreactors in New Hampshire, USA - 12_48_3.3_201_A2 metaG | ecosystem: Engineered > Bioreactor > Semi-continuous > Anaerobic...
AAAAACTACTGGGAGAGAAAATACATCTCTCCCAGTACAAAAGGGAAAGAATTCCCCCTTGTAAACGGCAATAGGGGGCTTACCCCCCCTATAACCCCCCAAAATACAAAAACCTAAAGACAAAACACGAAAGGATAAATACTAACCGAGGGGAAAAACGTCCCTCGGTATAAGGGGGAAAAGAATTCCCCCTTATAAACCCCTTTCTTTTTTTCGTTACTGCAATGACCCTTCTTGTTCGTCACCCCTGAATACCTCTATCAGGGGTCCAAAACTATAAAGAGGAGAACCCCTTTATAATCCCCCGGAAAGACAAAACAAAGAGAGTAAAAATAACCCGGAGAAAAAGACCTCCGTGTCTGTCACCCCTGAATGTCTCTATCAGGGGTCCACAGTATTTAAAAACCAAAGAAAAAGCAAAAACTTCTGGATGCCTGATAAAAGATTTCAGGCATGACAGAAAAGTACTATAAGGGGGCGCTGCCCCCTTATAACCCCCTGAAAAGACAAAAATACAAAAAGACAAAAGAAAAAGGTCAAAAATAACCCGGAGGGAAACCTCCGGGTTTGTCATTCCTGAATGTCTCTATCAGGAATCCGAACTATAGGGGAAAACCGATCCCCCCCTATTATCCTCTTGGAAAAACAAAAACTTGGATTCCCGATTGAAGATTTCGGGAATGACGAATGACACCCATAAGGGGGTTTCACCCCCTTATAACCCCAAAAAACTAAAAAACAAAAACATAAAAAAACAAATATTACTGGGAGAGGAAAAACGTCTCTCCCAGTGGAAACTGCCCCCCTCATAACCCCCAAAAGCTATAAGCTACTGGAGGATATGAAAGGCCTTTGGTACAGGGTTTCCCTAATCTCTCGCTAATCCCACCAGAGTGAGAGCGTACCTCGAGTTTCAGTAAGTTAGCTAAAACTGATGCTATAGATGCTCATCTCCTAGGGGAACATCATCTTCCTTTCCGTGTTCCAAAAATTTTCAACCAACTCCTTTCGCTAACAGCCAATTTGTGGTATTATTTGACAGTTTTAAGTAGACTTGATTCCCCTAAGTAAAGATAAAGGAGGCTAACCCCCGATTAATAATGCTAGATATCTATAGAGAAACTAAAGGCGTTATGCAAAAACTAGAAAACATTGAGCCCCAGGTATGGATTCATATGGTAGCTCCCACGGAAGAAGAATTGCAAAAGGTAGCCAATTCTACAGGACTCATCATGGATTTTTTAAAGGCAGCGCTAGATGAAGAAGAACGTCCTCGCTTAGAAACGGAAGAAGGACAAGCACTGATTATCATCAATATTCCTGTAGCCCGTTCTTCTCTCACCTGTGTCACCTTACCTTTAGGAATAATTATGGGGCAAAACTATATTGTGACTGTCTGCTTAGAGGATATTCCTCTTATCCAGCAGTTAATGCACAAGGACAAAGTTCATACCGGGAAGAAAACTCGTCTTCTCTTACAGCTTCTTTACCGAACAGCTATCGTTTACATTGATAACGTCAAACGTTTAAACTTAAAAGCTCGAGAGATAGAAAATCAGCTACGGAAGTCTATGAAAAATGAAGAGATGTTTGGGCTTATGGAAATTCAAAAAAGCCTGGTGTACTTAGCTACCGCCCTTCGAGCTAATCAAATCCTTATGGAAAAACTTCTCCGGTCTCACCTTCGCCCCGTAGATAAAAAAAATGAAGACCATTTACCCATTAAACTTTATCCCGAAGATGAAGACCTGTTAGAAGACGCCATTACCGAAAATCAGCAAGCATTATCTATGTCCGAAGTTCACAGTAATATTTTAAGCGAAACCATGGATGCCTTTGCTTCTATTATTTCCAACAACTTAAATATAGTTATGAAATTTTTAGCTGCTATAACTATAGTTCTGGCTATTCCAGCATTAGTGGCAGCTTTCTACGGGATGAATGTGGCACTCCCTCTCCAAAACAGCCCTTACGCCTTCCATTTTGTCGTCTTTATTTCCGCCATAGCAGTGGTAGTGGCTACTCTCATTTTTTATAAGAGAAACATGCTTTAGCACTTCAGTGCTTTCTAAAAATCACTGAGGAAGGACATAGGGTCAAAATTGCAATAACCGCCCGCAGGAGCTTCTTACTACGTAAGTTTCCAGCTTTATTATTTCAAAATCCCCATTTCTTACCCCTCTTCTCTACGGCCTAGGCTAAAGAAATTTCTCAAACCCCGGGAAGCAAAATTACCAGGCCTTATCATATTCCCATGGATTTTGGAGCTAACTATACCACCAAGGTATATTTACCCATAAATACTATAATCTTGTAAGTTACAAAGCTAAGGGGTAAGAAATAGTATATTTAAAATCTTCCTAAAAGAACAGCTCTTATCGTGAAGCCTTGATGACCTGGTCAATAATTTTGAGAAACTCTTTATTGGAGCGGGTATTCTTCATCCGCTCAATAACCATCTGAGTGGCTTCTTGAGCTTCCACAGTGGATAAAAGTTTTCTCAACATCCAGATTCTCTCTAAATCTTCTTTCTTTATCAAGAGTTCTTCTTTCCGAGTTCCCGAACGATGAATGTCTATAGCCGGGAATATACGACTTTCTGCTAAGGCACGATTTAAGTGAAGCTCCATATTGCCTGTCCCTTTAAACTCTTCGTAAATTACCTCATCCATTCTTGAGCCAGTATCAATCAGAGCAGTGGCTATAATGGTTAAGCTACCACCCTCCTCAATGTTACGAGCTGCTCCAAAGAAACGTTTAGGCCAATGAAGAGCGGAAGAATCAATTCCTCCAGAAAGAGTTTTTCCGGTAGTGGGAATTACCAAGTTATTCGCTCGAGCTAAACGGGTAATACTATCTAAAAGGATAACCACGTCTTTCCCTTCTTCCACTAAACGTTTAGCTCGCTCTAAAGTGAGCTCGGCTACTCGGAGATGGTTTTCTGGTTTCTGGTCAAAAGTAGAAGCAATTACTTGCCCTTTGACTGAGCGTTCCATCTGAGTAACTTCTTCTGGCCGCTCATCCACCAAAAGAACAATTAACACCACCTCAGGGTAATTGGCCATTATACCATTAGCGATTTTCTCCAAAAGCACCGTTTTCCCCGCCTTAGGAGGAGAAACTATCAACCCTCTTTGTCCTTTCCCAATGGGAACAAACAGGTCAATGATGCGAGTAGAAATCTCCTCGGGAACCGTTTCTAAAACTAACTGTTCATCGGGAAAAATAGGGGTGAGGTTCTCAAAAAGAGGGCGTTTTTTAGCCTGGTCTGGGTCTTCATCGTTTATAGCTTCAATTCGCAAAAGGGCATAGTATCTTTCTCCTTCTTTAGGAGGACGCACCTGTCCCGCTATTTTGTCTCCTACACTTAACATAAAACGCTTAATTTGAGAAGGAGAAACGTAAACATCACTATCGCTGGGACTAAAATCATCAGAGGTTCGCAAAAATCCGTAACCTTCCGGGGTGATTTCCAAAACTCCTTCGCTAAATAAATATCCCTTAGACTCAGCAGATTTTTTAAGAATTTCAAACACTAAATCATTTTTTCTTTTACGACTATAACCAGATATACCCAAACTCTGGGCGATTTCAAACAATTCAGCATTAGTTTTCTTTTTTAAATCGGCCAAAGAAAACTGAGTAGTGGGTAATTTTTTCTCGGTTTCCTTCTCTTTTTCTTCTACTAACTCTTTCACCTGGTTATCATTACTATCCACTTCTATTTCCTCCTGTTATTTTTTTAAAATTCTCTCCGCTACCTGAACGTGGCCTACTTTATCTACGTCAAACCCCATTTCTGGGTAGGGAGTAATAATAGCTAAAGCTTTTATACCTAACACTTTGTCCACTCTCTCTTCTACATCCTTAATAGTTAATTGCTTGGTGAGATATTTAAAAATTATTTTTGCCCCTATCAAGCGAGCCAGAGCAAGGGGATTTTTACGGTTTTCGACTATTCTAGAAAGCCACTCCTTTTTCTTTTCCATCATCTGGGGATTGAGAAATAACACATCACCACCGGTAAAGCATCCATCTCGTAAGCATACAAAAGTTCTTTGAGAATCATTTAACTTTTTTTCATAAACTTCTCGACGGATAATAGGATAATAAAAATCAGCTTCTTCTTTACTACATCTCAATAAAAAATCTTCTACCATTTCACCTTTTAAAAGGGGTAAGTCACTACCAACTACTAAAACTTTCTCTTTAGTTTGTAAAGCTTCTAAACCTTTCCAAGCGCTCTCTAGGGGGTTTTTCCCTGGCGGGACTACTTCCTCAACTAAACCACCAATCCGACACTTTATTTCCTTTACTGATCCAACTACTATAATTCTTTTAATCGAAGAAACACTTTTGAGGGCTTCTATTACATACTCTATCATAAATTTATCCTTTATGACAAGTAGGGACCGGTTAATAACTCCAAATTTTTTTTCAATCTCTCCCCCTTCGCCGCCAGCTAAAACTATGGCATCAGCCATAATTCCTCCCCCCTTCTTCCTTTCCCCAAGTAGAAGTTAAAACCACTCTAACTCCCGAAGAGGAAATCTCTTTCACTATTTTTTCACCTTCTTCCTCACTTTCTACCACTCCCACTAAGGTAGAACCACTACCACTCATAAACACTTTTTTACATCCTAATTCTAAAAGTAATCTTTGGTAAGAAGCTAAAACTGGAAAGCACTGAAAAATCACTTCTTCAAAATCATTCCAAATTATTTCCTCTATGATCTCCGGATTTTTCGTTTTTAAAAATTCCTCCAGAGCTATCTCCGGTTTTTTATTTCTTCTAATCTCTCTTTTTTTCTCCTCCCAACACTGATAAGCCCAGGCACTAGAAATAGAAAGAGGAGGGAAAAGTAAAATCAAAGACCGGCGAGGAGCAAAAAACAGAGGTTCTACCTCTTCTCCTCTTCCTCCCACCCGGGCAAAAGGAGTTCCCCGAGCAAAAAAAGGAATATCTGAACCTATCCGAATAGCAATAGCTTTAGTTTCTTCCCAACTTAAATCTAACTTAAAAACGGAATTAATCAATTGTAAAATAGAAGCTACATTGCTGCTTCCTCCCCCCAGTCCGCTTCCGAGGGGAATATTTTTTTTAATCTTTATATTGAACCCCACTTCCCGGAGAGAAGGAGCTATTTTACGCAACTCCGTTAATAATTTGCCCAGAATACTATCCTCCCCGGTGGGAATGGGAAAATTACAGGTAATACAGTCTCTTTCTCCTAAAGAAACTTCAATTTCATCCCCAAAGGCAATTCTTTGCATCAGTGATTCAATTCTATGATAACCATCGGGGAGGGTTTCGCCAATTTTTAAAAACCAGTTGATTTTACCATAAGAAGGTAAAACAAATTTTTCACACACTGATGTTTGCACCTAAATCAACGGGAAAAAGGTGTATCTCTTCCTGAAAATGAAAAGGCAAACTCTGGAGCGATTTCTGAAAAGTAGAGGTATCACCTCGCACTAAAATAGAAAGCTTACCCCAAGAAGAATTTCCCTTTTCTGCAGGCAATTTCTTTTTTACCTCTTGAGCACAAGCCCAGCCGGGGTCCACTACTTCCAAATCTCTTCCCACCAACTCTTGGAAAAGCCAGCTAATAAGAGAAAAATGAGTACAGCCCATAATCAAGGTATCTATTCCCTTTTCCTTTAGAGAAATCAATCTACTTTTGATTTGTTTTTTCCACTCCGGACTATTAAATTCTCCCTTTTCTACCGCACTAACAAAGTCTGGCCAAGCCTCTTCTACCACTTCTAGGGTGGGGTCAATTTCTTTTAGAGTTTTACGAAAGGCTCCCGCTTTCACCGTAGCTCGGGTAGCTAATACTCCTATTTTACCTTGCTTGGTTACCTTTACTGCCTCCCGGCAAGCCGGCTGAACAATTCCCATAATCGGAGCTGCTACCAGCTGAGCCAGATCCGGAAGACAAAGGGAGCTAAGAGTGCCACAGGCAGTAATTACTAATTTTACTTTTCTCTGAGATAAATAACCAATAATTGGCTTTACTATTTCCAACAGCTCCTCCTTGCTTTTTTCTCCATAGGGGAAGTTAAGAGGATCAGCTATATACACGATATCTTCTGCTGGTAAAAGAGCCCTGACTGCACTTACTACACTTAAGCCACCGATACCCGAATCAATTATTCCCAGAGGATGTTTGAATTCCAAGTCTATCTCCCCTTTTTTTGTCGATAGTTGTAAGCTGCTTCCACAAAACCCCGGAATAAAGGATGCGCTCGATTAGGTCGAGATTTAAACTCCGGATGAAACTGCACTCCTACAAAGAAAGGATGGTCTTTTAACTCTATTATTTCCACTACCTGATAATCAGGATTATAGCCAGCCATTCGTAACCCTGCTTTTTCCAGCTTATCTACAAACAAGTTGTTAAGCTCATAGCGATGGCGATGCCTTTCCCAAACTTCTTCCCTCAAATACAGAGACTTACTTATAGAGCTTTCTAATATACACCGATAATTACCCAACCGCATAGTCCCGCCCATTTTTTGGGTATCTTTTTGAGAAGGTAATAAATCAATCACCGGATAAAGAGTTGAGGGGTCGAATTCAGTAGAATGAGCACTAGAGAAATGAAGAACATTTCGAGCAAACTCAATCGCTGCTACCTGCATTCCCAAGCATATCCCCAAAAAAGGGACCTCTTTTTCTCGGGCATATCGAACAGCTTGAATTTTACCTTCTATTCCTCGCTGACCAAAACCACCAGGAATAATTATACCATCTACTTCAGAAAGAAAACAGCTCACCTCATCACCCTCTAAATTTCCTGCTTCTATGGGTTTAATGTTTACTTTTGATCCCAGCTCTATCCCTCCGTGTTTGAGTGCTTCGCAAACGCTCAGATAAGCATCTTTTGATTGGGTGTATTTTCCCACCAAACCAATGTTTACTTCTTTGTTTACTTCCTTAAACTGCTGAACAATTTGAGACCATCCTTTTAAATCAGAAGGAGTGGAATCCATTTCTAACCGATTGACTATCAGGTCTCCTACATTTTTCTCTTCCAAAATGAGAGGCACCTCATAAATGGAATCAGCATCCATAAGGGGAATGATAGCCTCTTTATCCAGGTCGCAAAACAGAGAAATCTTAGCCATTACTTCTGAGGTTATAGGATGAGAAGAGCGACAAACTATTATATCGGGTTGGATGCCAATACTCCGAAGCTCTTTTACGCTATGTTGAGTAGGTTTGGATTTTAGCTCTCCCGCCGCTTCAAGATAAGGCACCAAAGTCACATGAACATAAAGACAATTGCTTTTCCCTATATCATTTTTTATCTGGCGAATAGCCTCCAAAAAAGGTAAGCCTTCTATATCTCCTACCGTTCCTCCAATCTCTACAATAGAGACATCGGCTTTACTTTCTTCTCTCAGTCGGAAAATCTCTTCTTTAATCTGATTGGTGATATGGGGAATTACTTGAACCGTAGCCCCTAAGTAATCACCTCTTCTTTCTTTTTCAATAACTGAACTATAGATTTTTCCTGTGGTTACATTGCTGAGCTTGGACAACTCTTCATCGATAAATCGCTCATAATGCCCTAAATCTAAGTCCGTTTCCCCTCCATCATAAGTTACAAATACTTCTCCATGCTGATAAGGATTCATAGTGCCAGCGTCAACATTAATATAAGGGTCAAACTTTTGCATAGTAACTCGAAAGCCTCTACTTTTTAAAATTCTCCCCAGTGAAGCAGCAGTTATACCTTTCCCTAAAGAGGATACTACTCCACCAGTCACAAAAATATATTTTCCCTTGTCCATTTTTAGCTCCTTTTCCCTCTTATCCCCATAATTTTTATCCTGTCAGTTTTTAGTTTTTCCAGTGCCGCAGGCACTGAGGAAAGTATTTTTTGTTTATTTGCTTTTTTAGGGGGTTATAAAGGGGTTCTCCCCTTATAGCCATTTTTAGTTTTATTTACATATTATCAGGGGCAGAGATTCCCAAAAGTTGAAAGGCATTCTTTAATACTATTTGTATCACTCGACAGAGACTTAATCGAAAAGAAGTAAGCTCCGGGTTATCCTCATCAATGATCCGATAAAGGTTGTAAAAAGAATGAAAATCCCCACACAAATCCTGCAGATAATTACAAATCAAATAAGGTTGACGCAAAAGAGCGCTGCGCTTTACCGTTTCTGGGAAATAAGCTATTTTTTTGACTATTTCTCTCTCCTCTCCACTGGGGAACTCAGACCAGGTGCTACTCTGAAGAGGGGTAAAACCTCTTTTTTCTGCCTCTTTAAATAGAGAAGAAACACGAGCATGGGCATACTGGACATAATATACCGGATTATCCATAGATTGTTTTTTGGCTTCTTCTATATCAAACTCCAGATGAGTAGCCGGGTCTCTCATTAAAAAATAGTAACGGGCTACATCTACCCCTACCTCGTCAAGCAACTGCCGCAGAGGTACGAATTCACCATGTCTAGTGGACATTCTTTCTGGTTGTCCTCCTCGCAGGAGAGTAACAAACTGAACAATAAACATTTCTAAAAAATCCTGAGGAAGACCTAAAGCCTGCATTGCCGCATTCATCCGGGGGATGTAGCCATGATGGTCTGCTCCCCAGATATCAATCACTAATTGGAATCCTCTTTTCCATTTATCCCAGTGGTAAGCAATATCAGAGGTAAAGTAAGTAGGTAAACCATTTTCTCGCACCAATACTCTATCTTTATCGTCTCCCCAATCAGTAGTCCGGAGCCACAGAGCCCCACCTTTAGTATAAGTATACCCTCGCTCCTTCAAGAGAGATAGTACTTCTTCCACCTCTCCTTTTTGATACAGAGAACTCTCCCGAAACCATACGTCAAAATGCACTCGAAAATCATCCAGATCTTGACGAATACTATTCAGAATTTCCTGCACCGCAAAGGTTCGGAATAGCTTCAAGCGCTCCGCAGAGGGAAGGTCTAAAATTTCTCTTCCTTTTTCCTGCAATAACTTCTCGGCGATAGAGATGAGATATTCCCCTTGATAGCCGTCTTCAGGAATTTCTACTTCTTCCCCTAAAAGCTGACGAAAACGAGCTTCTAAAGAAGCTCCCAAAAGGTCGATTTGTCTTCCCGCATCATTAACATAATATTCCCTCTCCACTTGAAAACCAGCTTTTTTTAAAATACGGGATAAGCTATCTCCAAAAGCGGCACATTTACCATGCCCCACATGTAAAGGGCCAGTAGGGTTGACGCTTACAAACTCTACTTGAGTTTTCTTACCTTTTCCTAAGTCTACTGCTCCAAAATTTTCCCCTTCTTCTTCCACTTCTGGCATAAAGGATAATAAAATCTTGTCTTGTAAAAAGAAATTAATAAATCCTCCTCCTGCTACCTCTACCCGGGCAAAATTTCTCAAATTTGGGGAGAGAGAGGACTGCAAACTAGTAGCTAATTCCCGAGGAGACTTCTTTATTTTCCGAGAAAGAATAAAAGCCAGATTCGTAGCGAAATCGCCATGGCTTTTATCACGGGTAGGCTCAACAGATATTTCTTTTTCTTCTACCACTCCCGGAAAATCCACCGCCAAAACTTTTTTCATTTCTTCTTTAAGCATTTCAGTAATTAAGCGACTCATAGACCTCTTCCTTAAATCTCGAATTCAACTCTGGTCATTATATATTTTTTTACAGCGAGGTTCAATGGGTGTTTTATAGTATCCTGCTATAAGCCCACCATTACCCACAATTTTTTTCTGAGCACTACAGAAGATTTTCAAAACAGATAAATGGACAAAAAGGAATAACTACTAACTACCTGGGAGATTAAACTATATCCTCTAAACCCTGTAAGCCCAAACATATAAGTTCAAGAGAGATATCATAGTTAACACTGTAATTCTCCGTCATCGTGAGCTTCATTTTCCTGTATGGTATGGCAGCAATCCCTTTCCGGGTCAATTGCGAGCCTCGAGGGATTCTTCTTTCCTCAGTAATCTTTGTCTTTTTGGGGATGATAGGGGGTTTCCCCTCTATAGTTTTGGACCCCTGATAGAGGCATTCAGGGGTGACAGACACGGAGGTTTTCCCTCCGGGTTATTTTTGCTCCCTTTGCTTTGTCTTTCCGGGGGATTATAAAGGGGTTCTCCCCTTTATAGTTCGGGGTTAATAAGGGGGAAAACGTTCTTCCTTGTACCGAGGGACGTTTTCCCCCTCGGTTAGTATTTATCCTTTTGTGTTTTGTCTTTAGGTTTTTGTATTTTGGGGGTTATAGGGGGCAAGCCCCCTATTGCCGTTTACAAGGGGGAATTCTTTCCCTTTTGTACTGGGAGAGATGTATTTTCTCTCCCAGTAGTTTTTGTATTTTCTGTTTTTCTTTTAGTCTTTTAACCTTGCACCGTAGATCGTTTGTTTTTTTCTCAGTAGTCTTTTATGCTTCCTCCTTCTTGCTTTTTCCGGGGGTTATTTTTCCCTTTATTGTAGGAAGACGTTTTCACTTCCTCAGTGGTCTTTTTCTTTCTCTCTGTTTTTTACCTTTTTCTTGCGCCGCAGGCACGGAGGATGTTTTTCATTCTCCGTGATATAATTTAATAAATTGAGCAAGGAGAAAAAAATGGATCTGGGAATAGAAGGCAAGGTAGCCTTAGTAACTGGAAGTAGTCAGGGGATGGGTAAAGCCATTGCTTTAGGGTTAGCTCGAGAAGGAGCCCAAGTTATTCTTTCTTCCCGTTCCCCAATCAAGTTAGAGGAAACCCAAAAAGAAATTGAAAAAGAGACAGGAAAAAAGTGTTCCTTTTTTCCTTGTGATTTGAGCAATAGAGAGGACATAGAAAATCTAGTAAATTATGTAACCCGAGAAGCACAAGGAATAGATATTTTAGTAATAAATAGTGGCGGTCCACCTCCGGGAAATATCCTCTCCTTATCCGAGGAAGATTGGTATAAAGCTTTTGACCTACTTTTAATGAGTGCCATTCGATTAACTAAAGCTTTCCTTCCTTATATGGAGGCTAAAAATTGGGGAAGAGTAATTTACTTGACCTCCACTTCTATCAAAGAACCGATAGAAAACCTTCTTCTATCTAACGTTCTAAGAAGTGGAGTTAATGCTCTATCTAAAAGTCTCTCTCGAGAGTACGCTCATCGCAACATCCTCTTCAACGTAGTTTGTCCCGGATCTATTGCCACTAATAGAACTATCCAACTATTAGAAGATAGAGCTGCTCGAAGCGGTCAACCCCTAGAAATATTAAGAAAAGAAGCAGAAGAAGCCATTCCCATGAAAAGATATGGAAATCCAGAAGAAGTAGCCGCTTTAGTCACATTTTTATGTTCTAACCAAGCTAGTTACTTAACCGGTGTAGCTATCCAGGTTGATGGGGGAGCTGTCCATTTTGTCTTGTAAACTGAAACAGGATAGTGGAAATTACCTTTCCCTATAAAACCTTTAGTTTCTCTCAATAGAGAGGTAAATCTAAAAGACTACATTTGGTAAAAGCTCAGAATAACCCACGGTTATCTTCATAGGAATAAATGGGTAATAAAATTATAAGGGGATTAGCTTTTTCTTGCCAAGAAACAAAAACGCCATCGGTTCCAACAAACCTTAGCCTTTTCTTTCTCACCTTTTGAGTGAGAAACTTCAGGATGGACTTCCACTTAAAGCTTTGAGCTTCTAATCTTTCAAACAAGAAGCTCTTTTTTCCATCCTCCGGCTTAATCTCCTAGAACCGATGGCAATAATAATATACCACCATTTTTCCATTTCGTCAATAGGGCGAGGGCTCTTTTCAATATTTATTGAGGGAATTACTTCTTTAACGTACAGGTCAGGTAACCTCTTAGACCAAGACCATAAAGCATAATACTCCCATCCACTAAAGTTATAATGTCTCATGAAATGGCGGTGAAGAGCGCTCTTGCTTATTCCCAACCGTCTTTCTACTCTCCTTAACAAGGCACCACTATTTAGCAGCGCTTCATTTTCCTGCTTTTTGGGTGTTCGCAAACTAAATACTCTCAATGTTTTACCTCTTTTTGACATCTATGAAAGCCTTTGTAGTCAGGTCTCATTGGTAGCCATTGACCTGTTTCAGTGTCTTTTCCCCAGGTAATAGGCTCACCACAATATTTACAGCGGGAAATCTCCTCCGGGGGTGAATTGGTTATCTTTTCCTGTTCCCAAAAAATTTTTGGTGTATTAAGAGGGATAGAACACTCTAATCCACCCGAAAGCCTTGTGGGACGTGGATTAGGATTAGCGTATTGATTAGCGTATTCTTTTTCAGAATACTCTAATCCCTCTGAAATTGGCTCTACAAGTGGGTTTGGATTAGCGTATTCATTAGCGTATTGATTAGAGTATTCACCAGAGGATTGGAGTATTATTTGGGGGGGTATGCTCCAATCACTACTCCAATCCTTTTCCTTATGTAGAGCGGTTTCTAAGGGATTAGAGTATAAAATTTCCCCCTCTTTAGTAAAAAAATATTTAGTATTTTTGGTATTACCTACTTTAGAAATCGTGTTTAACTTAACTAAATTAGTAAGAATTCTTTTTAACCAATCTACACTGATTTCACAAGGTAGCTCAGCCATTAACTCATCTCTCGTGAACTCTCGCTCT
>Ga0134101_1002147_pt1 | contig 12599 bp, 17 predicted proteins | sample 12_3_2metaG_FD_94446 | JGI IMG/M metagenome (GOLD analysis project Ga0134101, IMG submission 94446) | Switchgrass degrading microbial communities from high solid loading bioreactors in New Hampshire, USA - 12_48_3.3_201_A2 metaG | ecosystem: Engineered > Bioreactor > Semi-continuous > Anaerobic...
CCGTTTCTTCTCGAAGTCGTAACACTCCGCCTGGAGCAGACAATACCGATTCATGACGGCCTCAAGGATGGCGTCATCCCGCCCGATTTTCTTCAAAAGCCGCTTTATGCGCAGAAACTCCTTATGCGCAACCGGATTCTCTTTCACTTCCGGGCGTTCCGTGAGAGCCTGCCCCGTCATTAGCGACTTTTCCGCTTCACTGCGGGTCTCCAGCTCTTTTTTTGATTTATGCGAGCGTTTGTCAGCCGCCAAAACGGCAGCCGATTTCCTCGGCGTCGGCATCGTCTCACATCCTTTCAAATCTGATCGAGGAATTCATCATGTATAGGGGCCCGCTGTCGGTTTTGGCGCATTCACTTTTCGACGGGCGGGATGGGAGGGGGGATACCCCGGTCACGCCGTGCCGCAAGCTCCCTCAGCCGCGCGGCCGGTATCCGCCCCGCGTCGGCCTTGCGGTGGCAGTCAGCGCAGAGACAGATAAGGTTGCTGTCCTCGAGAAGCAGGTCCGGCCGGTCACGGAGCTTTACGATGTGGTGCGTCTCCAGCCCGTCGCAGATAAGCCGCCCTTCGTCCAGGCATACGGCGCAGAGGTAATGGCTCCGCTCCTTAATTTCCGCGCTCTTTCTGGCGAAGGCGTACGTATACCGTCCCTGTTCCTCTTCCGTGCGACGCGAAAACCGCTTCGGCTTGTGCCCGCACACGTATTTGAGCGGATGAATCCGCCCGCAGTAGCGGCACGTCGTCAACACCTCAATCACCACCCATGCAGCCCGGCTCTGCATGAACGCCAGCGAGTACGTCCGCTTTCTCATCATCGAGGATGCCCGCCGCTCGCTGGATCGTAACCCGCCCCGGGAATCCCCGTCTGAATAAGACGGGGATTTTTCTTTTAAAACAACAGCGCCCGGAATACCCCGGACGCTATTTCCAGTCTACAGTATATTAGCCGGCTATAGTGGCTTTCAATGGCGTCTTTAGTCTTTCGAGTGCCCGGCCATGCAGGCGCAAGGTCCACCGATAGTCATACCCAAGCTCCACAGCAATCTGCTCCCATTTCTTGCCGTCTAAATATCGCAGCTTCAGAAGCAGCCGCAGCGTTGGGTCATCGACCGTATGGATCGCCCGCTCAATCTCTCCCCGCATGTCCACGAATAAATCGATTTTCCGGTTGAGTTTGTCCATCAGGTCCACCATCCGGACATAAACATCCTCTTTCGAAGCCGCTTTACCCGGCGCCCGCATCGGGACGTCAGAATATGTAGCTGTCACCTTTTCGCACATTGCTTTCAGCCGCGTCAGCTCGTCCAGCTCACGGTTGATTTCTTTGTCCAGTTCTTTATATCTCATCAGCCAGATCTTCTTTTCCTGACAGGTCACTCGCCATCGCCTCCTCCACCATCGCCCGAAGCAGCAGCAGATAGTTAATGCTGTCTGTGATTTTTTCTTCCCACAGCTCCAGCGGGTGCGGCTTGCCGTCCCGCGTCATGTCATACACACTCACCGTATGCTTGGCCATCATGCCGGCCAATGCCTGCAGCTCTGTACAGCCCTGGAGCGCCGCGGCCACTCGGAAGTTATGGAGCCGGTCCTCCGTGGCGTACTCTTTCGCCTTAACAATCAACACCTGACGGCAACGCTGAAACTGGTCCTCCATAATCTGCTCGAACCGCTCAGCGGTCATGCGCTTTCCCTCGCTTTCTTGATACGCAATTTCAACGCCTGCATTAAAGCCTCCTGCCCGTCTCCTTTAACGTGCAACGCCGCAACGACGTCCTCGTCCATGCCGTTCTGCACCACCAGATGATGCACAATAACCGGATAGGCTTGCCCCTGCCTGTGCAATCGGGCGTTAGCCTGTTGATACATTTCCAGGTTCCAGTTGGGATACCCGTACCACACGATGTGATGCCCGCCGGCCTGCAGATTAAGGCCGTATGCACAGCTGGCCGGATGCGCCAGCAGGACGTCTACCTCGCCGGCGTTCCAGGCATCGGCATCCGCAGCTTCAGAATAGACCCGTACGCGTCGGCCTGCCTTTGATAGCCTTTCAAGAAGTCTGTCCCTTTCGTGCTGGAACCAGTAGAAGACTAGTGTATGTTCGCCCCCCAGCTGCTCCATCAGCTCATCGAATGCCTCCAGCTTGCAATCATGAATATGGACTGGATTGCCTGCCGTGTCATAGACTGCCCCGCTGCACAGCTGAAGAAGTTTGCCGTTTAGGACTGCCGCAGTCTGTGCGGTAATCGTGCTCTCGTCGACCTCCAGCAGCATCTCCCGCTCCAGCCGCTTATACGCTTTCCGCGCCGCATCATCCAGTGCCACCGGCACCATGTTCTCGATACGTTCCGGAAGCTGAAGGTAATCTTCTGCTTTGAGGCTTACGCAGATGTCGCTGATAAGCCGCCGGATCTGCTCGTCTGCCCCGGTCAAAGGCGAATATGTGCGATACGGCTGCCCCGGCCAGCTCGGGTCCTGCCGGAAGAATATCTTGCGGTACTCCGTTATCGTCCGTCCGAGGCGTTGGCCGCCGTCGAGGAGATAAATCTGCGCCCATAGATCCTCCAGCCCGTTCGGCGCCGGCGTGCCGGTCAGCAGCACCATGCGGCGGATCCGGCTTCGAACCAGTCTCAGCGCCTTAAACCGTTTGCTGGACGGATTCTTAAAGCTTGTCGATTCGTCCAGCACCACCATGTCAAAGGGCCAGTCATTGCGGTAGTAGTCCACAAGCCATTGGACATTATCCCGCCCGACAACCCACACATCACCCGGTGTGTGCAAGGCCCGGATACGTTGTTTGGCCGTACCCATCACAGAAATCACGCGGAGGTGTTGCAGATGGTCCCATTTCTGCGCCTCAACAGTCCATGTCGCCTCGGCCACCTTTTTGGGTGCCACGACCAGCGCCCGGGAAACCGCCCAGCGGTTGAACTTGAGCTCTTTAAGGGCCGTCAGCGTGATAACGGTCTTGCTCAGCCGAGGCCCATTTCCAAAAACAGACCAACCGCCGGATCGTTAATAATTCGCTGGATGCAGTATTCCTGGTACGGATGGGGAATGAACCTCACTGGGCACCACCCCCTTCCGGCATCACCTCATTGACGAAGTCCTTGACTTCGTCCAGCCCCCGGATTGTCCGGACGTCGCAGCCGCGCTTTTTCATCTCGGTGATCTGCCACTTCTGTATCCGGGCCAGTCGGCCGGCGGAGGTCTTGAGCTCAACGAAGATCACCCGCCCGGCCGGCGTAATGACAATGCGATCCGGGACACCCCGGTTACCCGGGGAGACGAACTTGTAGCAAAGCCCGCCGCGCTCCCGCACCATGCGCGCAAGCCGGTTTTCAATCTGCGACTCTGACATTTTAATCCCTTAATCCCGCGCCTTCAGCTTCTTAAAGCAGTCTTCGCAGCAGAAAACATCCCAACGGCTTTCATAAGCCACTCCATCAAATTTGCCGCAGGCAAAGCAGCGTTTTGCTTCTTGGCACGTCTCCGCTTTTTCACATCTGCCGCAAAGCGTATATTCGCCGTCTTCATAACGCTTTCTTCTGCAATTCATCTTCTAACCTCCTTTTTAGGCCATCGTCAACCGTCAACCGTTTTCTCGCGCGCGCGTATGATTACACGCGTTTTGGGCGTTTAGGCGTTATATTTACTCCCTACCCGCCTAATTTTTTTTAAGGTTGTATATACGGTTGACACGGTTGACACGGTTGCATGCCTTGTGAAATCTGCGTTTTTCCGTCAACCGATTGAATCGGACTTGGTTGACACGGTTGACGGTTGATTTTTTGACTCGGTTGACACTTCGTCCGGTTCGGTTGACGTTTTAGCTCTACATTTCTTCGACAAAATCCTCGCGGACGAATCCTTTTTGTCTACCGTACGGCTTCCCACAGCGTACTGTGCTGCAGCGCCGCCAACCTTTCGCGCGGTTCAATATACCGGATATCGCTCGCGCTTTTTGCTGGTCTAGCGTCGCCAACGGCTGTCCCAAGGCCTCTTGCCAGATCTCTCGGACGCACACTTTCGTTCGAGGCACAAGCCGGATATCGCCGGTTACGCTGCCGTTCCAAAAGACCATTCGACGATTTAAGTCCCAATCAGCCCAGTCTTCCGGAACCTCGCGTTCCAAAAAGTTCAATATCGTATCTTCCCAAGGGTGCCGTTCGCGGTGTTCCTCCTGCGCTGTTAAGGCCAATTCTTCCAGATCTGGCGGCAGATATAGGGGTTCCCCCATCCTCCAGTAGACAACGGCCTCAGCCCATATCTGGTCGCGCTCAGCGTCCAAGTCAGAAAACAGATCCTTTTTACGTTCAACGGCGTCAATGTCCAACGGCCAAAAACGGCGGCCGCCAGTCTCATCGCGCAAGCAGTCAGCATTATTCGTTGTTCCGAAGAAAACGCACTGACGTTTTCGGTCTTCGGGGAATTCGGCGTAGGCAGCCCGGTAGAAATCACTCTGCTTGGATATGAAAGCTTTCGCCTGGTTCATAGTCACCTTATCGAAAGCATGCATCTCCGGAACCTCGACAAGCCATTTACCTGTGATGGCCTCGAATGCCTTTTGCCCATCAAAGGTAATCAGACTATCCGTAAACCATTCTTCACTGCCGGCTAACTTGTAAATGATGCTGGACTTTCCACGGCCCTGTTTGCCGACAAAAACAATCATATAGTCAAATTTGCAGCCTGGGTTCATAACGCGCGCGACGGCGCCAACGAGAGCCTTGCGGGTTACGGCGCGTGAATATTTCCCATCAGCGACGCCTAGATAGTCTACAAAGAGCGTGTCAAGCCGTGGCCGTCCATCCCATGTCAGGCTGTTTAGATAGTCGCGGACAGGATGAAACCGTTGCCGCACGGCAGAGGCCACAACGGCATCCTTGATGTCCTGTTTTGACGGCTTGAAACCCTTGTATTTTGTCTCAAAGTACCGGCGCAGTTCCGTGGTGTCCGCATCGGTCCAGTAGCCGGATCCCGTACGCCAGGGCAGTCCTTCTGCCGTATGAATGCGTCCTGAGAAATCGTTTTTGCGCGCGCAACCATGAAGCTCAGGCAGATTTTGAATGAGTAGCATGATGTTGTTTAGGGTCTTATGCGGGCAGCCGTTCTGATCCCACGTAAGCGCGTCTGACCAGTTTTCACTGTCTGGAGCCGATTCTCGATCTGTGCTGAAGCTCTCTTGTGCGAGCAACCGGGTGACGGCCGTATCTTTTGTCGCCAGCTCGCACATCGCCGTGTATGACGGCAGCCGGTTTGTCGGGGTATCCGGTTTGATACTCGTGTCGTCATCTTTCTCGCCGAACAGGTGCAGGCGCACGAGATCGAACGAGTTGACCAGCTTTCCGCTGCATGGGTCCGTCGCGTGGTGCGAATAGAGGAATTTGCCGCCGTCATAAACCACGGCGCCGCCCGTCGTGGAGCCGCCGGTGTAGGTGTAACGGTCGGGCGTATCCGTGGGCGCGTAGATGCCGGGCAGGAACTTGTCCATCGCGTCGTATATGCTGTAGATGCGGCAGAACGCGCCCACGATGCCTGTTTTTTCTTCCGGATCGCCCTGCTTAGCCGCGAGCTTCGGCGCGTTCACCGCAGCGCCCGGAACCTGCGGCCATTGGCTGATATCCCGCCAGTCGATGTACTGCGCCAGCAGCCCATCTGCGGAGGCCATGGGCTTGTCCGCAAAGGTGAAGACATACTCCCCGTCGGCGCAGACTGACGGCCAGTACATCAGACGCGACGGCTCGAATGTCGTCGGGTCGGCGTACTCGATGCCGATATACTGCGCCATCTTGCGCGCGATCGGCTCGTACTCGTCCGCGGTGACGGTGCGGTCAAGCGGTATGATAACGCGCAGGCGCGGGGATGCTGGGTTGTGCTTGCGAGTGCTGTAGATGCAGTAGCCGCATCCGAGGCCGTCCACGCGTCGTAGGATATCCGGCGTGCCGCCGGCCGGGATGTTGTCAAAGTCAAGGGCGATGATATCCCGGCCGGCCACCGCCGAGCCTTTACGGCGCGGACCGCTTAACGGCCCGCCGACGAAGCCGCCGACGTCCTTGAGCTCGTCCTGCTGCGGCTTCTTGAGGTTTATGTATTCCTGGTACGTCTCCGTCCCGCGCGCCGGTACGCGGAGCTTTTCGTATAGCTCAGAGAGCATTAGGGTTTGATTGCGCCAGTTGGTCGCCTTGCGGCTGGCGCCGGTTGCGATGGTTATCGGTCTGTCGTTTATCATAAGGCGCGGGCTCCTTTACATTCGCTTATGGCCTCCCCGCGTGGTTTAGGACATCAGCGTAGACTATGTAATAGGCATACCGGTTACTTCTCTTTGTTTCTTTTTCGCCGTAAACAGCGATGTAGGCCTGAATCCATGTCTCGTAAGCGTGGAGGCGATTGAGGGAAATTTTTATCTCTGTGTGGCCATTTTTGAGAAGCCGCATTTCCATTTAGACCACCTTTTCCAAGATTACGCCTTTAAGTCGGGGTCTCCGCGATCCCACCGCGCAACAGGCGGGTTTTCCTCGCGAGCGGCCATTAAGGCGCAGATAAAGGCTATGTTGCAAGCCACATGTTTGTAGTGTGGGATACCGCTTTCTTCGTCGCAGCCGAACGGATCGTCGACGAAGGCTAGAACGTGCCTATAGAGGGCATCGATATAACGGACCAGCTTGACCTTGCGCCACCCGTCTGGATCGCCGTTGTATTTTCTGGTGCCATACTCCCGGACTTCGGCGATATCCCGGATAATCTGAGACGGGACAAGGCTTAGTTTCGGCTTTCCGGCGTCGGCTTTAATCGTTTGGTCGGTCATTTTGCATCCTTCTTTCGTGTTTTGCGCGTAAATAACTCATATTCCCACTTCCATAAATAGCCGTATTTCAAAAGTCTTTCCGCGCGTTGAATATCCATATCACCTTTGATTAAATGGGTTAAGGTGAATATGGGACTGCCAAATCGCTTTTTTATCTGCCGAATTAGACTCAGGCTTTTTACCCCTTCGGTTTCGCCCAAGAGCAGTAATCGGTGCGCTTATTCCATTGGCAATCGCCAAAGTGCATGGCGCAGTCGACGGTGCCGTTATAGGCGCAGTCTTTGCAACGAATTAACGGTTTTATCTCTATCGCCAGTTCCTCGAACATGCGCAAGGCGGTCGTTCTTTCGAGTCCGCCTATGCAGTACTCGGCGATTTCAAGGAAGGCGGATTCAGAGATCATTTTTGCCATTGTACGCCGACCTCCTAAAACAGACTCAGTTGTATGGGCTCTTTCCAGCCCAAGCTCGGGGCCTTATCCAGAAGCAGCATAATAACTTCTTCCACGGTCTCACCCGATCTAACAAATTCACTGTAATCGCGCCAATCCTCGCCAGAGATATAAATGTGGGGCGTGCCTGACGCTGTATAGATGCGGATTTGTAGGGCGATTTTGCACTTCTTCGCCAGTCCGACCCAAGCGCAATTCCGGTTTGCCCCGGCAATCGACGCCTTCTTCGAACCGAAAAGGCGAAACGGCTTCAATGGCTGCCTTGATTTGCTTGAGGGTCATTGATGCGCTCCCAGCCGTTTCCCGCACATCGGGCAGTAACTCGCCCCGCAGCGCTTATCCCAACCTCGGCAATACTCACACCCTCTGCTTCTCTCCGCCTGTTCGCGCAGGGCTTCGATAGCCATTGTGTTTACCGCTTTTGACCTAAGCGTGGATGGGTGGAAGTCCTGCGTAAAAATCATGTGCTCAAGATATTTAATAGCTTCTGCTATTGTTGGGTTTGCCGCTCTCTCTATTTCACTCATTTGGATCTACCTCCTTTGGAAACCTCATAAACGCCATCCAATGCGTGTTCATGTTTTTCCCGCTTCGGTGTCCAAAAAGCGGCTCTGCCTTAATTGCTTTTAGCACATCCCGAAGGGGTATCTGTACTTCACTCCACTTGAAAATCAATGTGCCGTAATCATCCAGTACCCGCATACACTCCCAAAAACCGTCATGTATCATCTGCGGCCAGTTTTCGTCGAGACAGCCATATTTTAAAGCCATCCATGATTTAGGCCCTGCCCAAGTCAAATGTGGAGGGTCAAAAACGACTAACTTAAAGGACTTGTCTTCAAACGGCAGGGCGGTAAAGTCACACACCGTGTCCGGCTTGATCTCTATGTACCGGTGCGGGTAATACTCGTGATATGGCACTTCCCGATTGTCACAAAACTCAACGCGCGGATTTTGCTTATCAAACCAAAACATTTTACTTCCGCAACAGACATCAAGGATAGGCTTCTTTATCTCATTCATGCTGTGCCTCCTTAAAAATGATACCTTGTAACCGCTATCGGGAACGGCTCAACTTCTGAACACCAAAGCGCCTGACCGCCCAACTCCTGCCAGATTTTCGGAAAACCGCCTATACCGTCAAAGAGCGACGCCTTAAGACTAATACCTGCCTATCAGGTCAAAATAATTACACCATTCCTGAATGCTTAAACTTTCCAGTTCTGTAATAGGGATATCAACTTCGCCCGCTTCAAATCGAGATGTCCACAGCTTTTTAAAAATCTTTAGTGCATCATCTGCGTTGTAGGCTACAACAATATGCCTACCAGGTGTGGCCTTTTTGCACTTGTACTCTAAAATGAAGCATTTCTTATCACTCATTTATTTTGTTCCCTCCTTTTATCGCCCCAAAAGCGAAGCCGTATTGCTTTTTAGGCATCTTTTATCCTTGGTTCCTCTTTTTCCCGCACATCGGGCAGAATTTGTAACCGCGCGCCGCCGCGCTCTTTTCGTACCGCAGCTTCTCTTTTAGGGTAGCAATGGCCACGTTTAGCGCGGCGATGTCGTCTTTGTAGATTTCGTCCGAGTCCTTGCCGACGAGGAATGATTCGCGGTCATCGAGCAAATCCTCAAGCTGTTTGATGGCCCAAATGGTTTTATCCATCGTGCACCTCCAATCTCCGCCCGCACATTTCATTTCAACTCAATTCCATAATCCGCTTGCAAAATATATTTGAAGTCCGCGATGCTGGCATAGCCCTGCATGACCGCTTCGGATCGGTTGTTAATCTCCCGCCACACGTCCTGTATGTGGTCCTGCGCGCCAAACTTGTCCAGCAGAACTGACAGCACAATGGCCAGCGTGGCTGTCGTGGCTTCCCGCACAGCCGCGTTTTTAGCCCGTTCTACATCGGCCTGCGTGGCCGGGCGGCGGCGGGGGTTGATGCGCTTTTTGCTCATGCGCAACCTCCTTACGCTATGTAATCCTCGAAGCGTTCGCAGCTTCTCCAGATGAACTTGTTGTTTACCCACCGCTGGAGCCGCCTTACCTCCTTAGGTGCATGTGGCTTGTCGTAAATCATCACATAGGGATCATATCCAAGCTCTCTAAGACGGTAAATGCGATACAGATTTTCCTCCATCGTCGTACCGTAGTTGGTGAGAACATACACCCGCAGTTTTCGATCGTCTTTTATTACTCCAAACTCTTTGTACAGTCTTAGCCCCTCCAAAACCGCATCACTTTGCTCCATTACATCCCATGCAAAATGAAGCATTTTGGTCTTGATACGATTGAGTGCCAGAATATTTTCCTCGTTCAGCAGGCGAGCATCGAGTCCTTGCGTAAAATCCACCCACGAGCAACTGTCTGCGAGTTGATTCAATAGGTCAAGGTGTTCTCGGCAAGCTAAGAGGTTCGGGTCGAGCAGCACAATGTGCTTCTGTCCGTTCCACCATTCCGTAAGATCAGCCACTTTTGTCGATTTCCGCCCTTCTTTCTCCGCGACAATACAGAACGGACAGGCGCGAGGACAACCGCGGGTAAGAAATCCGTATGCCGTGTTTTTAATCCCGTAAAGCGAGTAGTCCGGCATGATGTGTTCGATTTCTTCCGGTAGTTTGTTGTCCAACCCGTACCCCGTCCCGCCCCGGATGACCTCGTCGGCCTGTATGCAGAATTCAACGTCTTCCGAGTATGTAGCGTCGAACACCTTGCTCATGTAGACGCGGTCGTAATGCGTTAGGCCATTCCACCATTCCACGGTATCACCGCGAGCTTTGTGATACGCTGAAAGTTTCATTAAAGCAAGGTTTGGAAAGTTATGACTATCAACGTCGATTAGGCCGATCTTCACGTCCTTACACCCTCCCACACATCAGCCATTGCCGCCAGTTCCTGCGCCCACAGTCCGGGCAAAGTCTTATTTCACTCATACGCGCACCCCCTAATCCTTACGGTAATACTCGCCGATCCAGCCCTCGGCGCTAAGCGGCAATCCCGGCGCCCATGGAATCGGGCGGGACATGATCTCCGTAACGGCGTCCAAATCCGCCGAATCCGCCGGCGCTTCGATGACGACTTCGTCGTGGACGTCGAAGACGATCCGGAAGCCCGCAGCGTCCAGCGCCATGAGTGAGTGGAACAGGCAGTCACGGGCGACGGCCTGGGTGCAGTTATGTACGAGGACAGGGCCCACGTCGCTTAAGACTGTAAATCGGTGCCGCGGCCCTGCGTTTTGCAGGTCGTAAACCGGTTCGTAACGTCCGGTTTTGCGAACAACATATTTTCCGGGCAGCCGTGATCCAACCTGTAAAGCAGGGTTGTTTCTTGGATCCCCGTTTTTTCCGCGGCTTCGGCCACTGTCATTTTTCCTAAGGGCGTTTGAATAATTCGATTGCTGCGGCGATTGCGGTTTTGTGTCTTGGTGGGAACCCACCGGCAGTTTTCTGGGCAGTAATCGACCCATAGGGATTTCTTTCCGTCCGAGCCTGCATATCGGACTGCTGTGAGGTAATTTAGGTGTGTACCGGTTATGTCTCTTGCACGATGATGCACGAGCCCAACCTTCTTTCGTGAAAATATAGTGATCCGCTGTAAGGAGCAGGCCGTCCACTGATATGACTTTTCTTACGCCCTTAAATAGGAGGCCTGTATGCGGCACCCATTCAATGCCATCCCAAAGCAAATCGTCGTTTAAGACTTCCTCAATCCGCATCCATCCGCGTTTTGTCAAAACGAGTGTCCCTTTAGCGAGGCAGTTTTCCGCGAGCTTCCCGCCGTAGGTTTCCTCGGGCCGCCAGCTGGACCCGGACTGGTTGTAGTACGCCAGGGTGTCGCGCCCGAAGCGGTTCTTCGCCAAATGTGGGTACGGATAGTAGAGTTTCCGGCCTGACGGCAACTGGATCGTCAAAAAATCCAGCCCGTTCTCTGCATCCCATTCCCGACCTATCACAACGACCCCGACCCGAGTCGCTTTGCCTGTTGTGACGGCCTTCATCGCGGCGCGTTCTATGTCGTACCAGAACTGCACGATCTTCGGATTAGCCCGCCGCCAGCGGTTGACGATGTCAGGCAGCTCATCCTCCGAGAGCCCCATGTCCAGGGCCCCCATCTGGATGAGTGCCCCGGAGCCGCCCTGGTAGCCGAGGGCCAGGGTGGCTACTTTGCCTTTCTGCCGGTACTCGTACTCCGGGTTGCCTTTTTTGATGCGCTCAAGCGGAACGCCGAACATCTGGGCGGCCGTAGCCTCGTAAATCTTTCCGTGGGTGCGGAAGACATCCAGCACCCAGTCCTCGCCGGCCAGCCAGGCGATGACCCGGGCTTCAATGGCGGAAAAGTCCGCGTCGATGAATACGTGCCCGGGCGCCGCAACGAATGCCGTGCGGGTCAGGGCGGAGAGCGCGTGTGGGACACTGCCGTAACTGAAGCGGAGGCCGTTGATATTTCGATTCTTCACAAGCTCCCGGGCGAAGTCGAGGGTTTCGACGCTATGCCGGGGAAGATTCTGTATCTGGACGAGCCGGCCGGCTTCTCGGCCTGTGCGGTTGGCACCGTAGAATTGGAGCAGGCCCCTCACGCGGCCGTCGGAGCAAACGCAATCCTCGATGGCGTCAAACTTCTTAACAGACGCTTTACTTAGTTCCTGGCGTATCTCGAGGACGCGCTTCGCGGCATCACTGGATAAGTCTTTCGCCAGCAGTTTAGACACAGTGCCTTTGCTCAGGTCCTCAAGCTCCGTGTCGAGCTCATCCTCGAGCCATTTCGTGAGCAGGCTGACGCTGTTGGGGTTGCTCAATCCCGTGAGCTGGATAGCCTCCTCGATGAGCTGCTGCCGGATTACATCGCCGCACCAGCGGGCGCCGCTGACCAGTTCCATATCCACGGCCACGCCGCGCAGGTTGATGCGCTGGTCGAGCTCCCACTGCCGCTGGATTTCGTCCGGGACGGGGAAACGGGCCAGTTTCTTCTCAACGGCCATTTCCGTCTCCACGTCTCGGGCGTTGTATTTTTTGAACAGGTACCACTTATCGGGAGCGTGATGGGGGAGATTGCGCGTTCGGCCGCCGTTGCTTCGGGATGGTTTGCAAGGGGCGCAGAAATATCGGATAAGCGCCTCGCCTGTGGAGAGCTTGCGTTTATCCTCGGAGAAGCCGAGGGCGGCGCCGACTGCTTTCAGGCTCCGGGGTAAGCCCAAGTACATCGCGTGGAGCATTGTACAGCGCCACTGCGGGAGCCAGGCTTCAGCCTGTGCGTCGGTAAGTCCGAAATACCGGGAGAGTGAGATCCACTCGAACGCGGCATTATAGGCGTGCTTTATAATGTCAGAACGGAATAGCCAC
>Ga0134101_1002160_pt1 | contig 12514 bp, 11 predicted proteins | sample 12_3_2metaG_FD_94446 | JGI IMG/M metagenome (GOLD analysis project Ga0134101, IMG submission 94446) | Switchgrass degrading microbial communities from high solid loading bioreactors in New Hampshire, USA - 12_48_3.3_201_A2 metaG | ecosystem: Engineered > Bioreactor > Semi-continuous > Anaerobic...
GCTCGCCACGTACAAGTTGATCGCGACCGGCGGCGTCACCATTCCTATGGCAAGACCGATCACGAGCACGACGCCGAAATGCACCAGGTTGATGCCAAGGCTCGACACTATGGGGAGGAACACGGGCGTGAGGATGATCAAGGCCGACGCGGTCTCCATGAACACGCCCGCTATGAGAACGATCACGTTTATCAAGAACATGACAACGAACTTGTTGCGGGAGAGAGACAGCACGGCGTCCGCAATGATGCTTGGTATCTTCCAGTTAGCGAGCACCCAGCCGAATATGCTGGCGCTTGCTATGACGAACATGACGAGGGACATGGTCACAGCGGAGTCCACGATGAGCTTGAATAGGTCCTTCAGCTTGCAGTCCCTGTATATGAAAAGCGCAGCGATGATCGCATAGTCAACGGCGATCACCGCGGCCTCGGAGGGAGTAAAGTACCCTGAGAAGATGCCCCCGAGGATGATGAGCGGTGTCAGGAGTCCCCAGAAGGAGCGGCGGAAATGATGCCATACGTTGGGCAACGAAAACGCGCTGCCCGTGAGGTAATTATCTCTGTATGCCGTGTACATCGCTACCGCCATTAGCGCGAGTCCCATGAGGGTGCCCGGAAGGAAGCCGTTTAGGAACAACTGCGCCACGGACTGGTCCGCGATGACAGCGTAGAGGACCATAGGAACGCTCGGGGGGATCACAACCCCGATGGTCCCGGCAGCAGCTATCAAGGCCGCTGAGAACTCCTTGTTGTATCCCTTTTCCTTCATCTCCGGGATGAGCGGAGCGGCCACCGCAGCTGTGGTCGCGGCACCCGAGCCCGAGATCGCCGCGAAGAACATGGACGCGAGGACTGCCACTAGCGAGAGCCCGCCCCGGACAAACCCGACGACGGAATCGGCGAAGTCCACGAGCCGCTTGGACACCTTGCCTTTGGCGAGCAAGTCCCCTGCCAGGATGAAGAACGGCACTGCAACGAGGGGAAACGAGTCGGTCCCCGCGAAAAGGCGTTGCGTCAGGATCACGAGCGGCACGTCGTGCCGCACGAGAACCACAAGCGAGGCAAGTCCGATCGACAGCGCGATCGGGATGCCCATGAGAAGAAACAGGAACAGGGTTCCGAACAATATCCAGGCCATTGCGGCTCACCCCTTCCCCTCTGCGTACGAGCCCATTTCTTCAAGGAGGTGACAGAGCACGTGGACCGTGCCTACGGCGCAACTTGCGGGGATCACGAGATAAACGTAGCGCATGGGAAGCCCCAGAGCCGGAGAGACCTGGAAGATCTGATAGCTTGAGAGGCGGACGCCATAGACGATCCCGACGACAAAGAAGACTATCGCGAGCACATATGCGGCTGCTCGCACGATAGCGGCGACCCGCCTCGGCAACGCCGAGACCACGAACGTCACAGCGATGTGCGCCTTGCGCTTGAAGCCTATTGTTGCCGCGGTGAAGCTGCTCCAGACGAGAAGATACCTTGCGAGCTCCTCCGTCCACGAGCCCGCGGTGAAGAACACCCTCATGATCACCTGCAGGGTAATGACAGCAATCATGCCCACTATGAGTAGGAAGGTCACGTATGTGGCCGCAACGTTCAAGAAATCGCTGAGGCGCTTGACCGCCTGCTGGACGCCGCGGAAGACCATGTTCGAATTGGGCCCCCTTCCATGTCCACGATCCGTGGTCCCACAGCCCCGCCCCACATTAGCCCCTTATCGCTTCATTTTCTTGATCTCGGCCTGGATCTCGTCGATGAGGCCGCCGAATTTGTCGCGGTAGGAGTCGTAGACCGGCTTTACGGCCTGTTTGAACAGCTCCAGGTTGGGTTGAGTGATCACCATTCCGTTCTTCGCGATCTCCTGAAGCTGGCTGCTCTCCTGGTCGGCATCCCATTTGCGCTCGTACTCTGCGGCGCTCTGCGCGGCCTCGACCAAGATCTTCTGCCTGTCGGCCGGAAGCGACTTATAGAGCTTAAGGCTCATGACGAAGAGCGCCGGCGCATATGTGTGACGGGTGAGAGACAGGTATTTCTGGGTTTCATAGAGCTTGTACGCGTATATGACGTTTATCGGGTTCTCCTGCCCATCGACCACGCCCTGCTGGAGTGCGGTGAGGCACTCGGTCCACGCCATGGGGACGGCGTTCACGCCAAGAGCCTTGAACGTCGCAATATACACAGGGTTCTCCATCACTCGTATCTTGAGGCCTTTGATATCGTCTGGCGTGGCGACGGGACGCTTCGAGTTGGTGAGGTTCCGGAAGCCCCGCTCAGCATACGCAAGGCCCTTAAGGTTCACGGTCTCGAGCTCCGCCAGGAGCTTCTTCCCTACCGGCCCATCGAGGACGTAGTATGCCTCCTGGGCGCTTGCGAAGAGGAACGGCATCTCGAACGCGGCCATCCTCGGGAGGAAGTTCGCCACCGGGCCGTTAGTGATGACCCCCATGTCTATGGTGCCGAGCTGCATGCCCTCCAGCAGGGTCCGCTCGTCTCCGAGGGACGCGTTCGGGTATATCTCGATGGCAAGCTGTCCCTTCGTGCGTGCCTCCACGAGTTCCTTGAACTTCAGGGCGGCGATGTGAAAACCATCTCTCTCGTTCACCACGTGCGCGAGGCGGATCACGCGCGGCGCAGCCGCTACTGACGACATGAGCGAAAACAGACATACTATGACGAGACCAAGCGCAAAGACCCTTCTTGACATCTCCCTTGCTCCTCCTTGTGTAAGTCTCGAATGTGCCACTCCACTCAACGATCAGTGTGTGAGTCTCAAACGATGCCGAATCCTCCACGCCCCGTCGTGCAAGCACCGGCAACCCCAACGCCGCCGTCAAGAAAGGAGACGAAAACTTATGGCGCCATACTCAGGCGCCCGCAACGTCCGCCACGGCGCCCTTGGCCCCGGAAGACACGAACCGGCTGTACTTGGCGAGATACCCCTTCTTAAAGGCGGGCGCGGGTTCCGGCCGGGTCCACGAAGCAAGCCTCCTTGCCACCTCGTCCGGCGGCACACACAGATCGATCCTGCGGTTGGGGATGTCTATGTCGATCTCATCCCCCTCTTGGACGATGGCGATGGGCCCTCCCGCCGCAGCTTCCGGCGAGACGTGTCCTATGGAGGCGCCTCGCGTGGCCCCTGAGAAGCGACCGTCTGTGACCAGCGCCACAGAGGAGTCAAGCCCCATTCCGGCGAGAGCCGAGGTGGGGACGAGCATCTCACGCATGCCGGGGCCGCCGCGCGGTCCTTCGTACCGTATGACCACCACGTCCCCCGGCTCTATGCGCCGCGCGAAGATCGCGTCTGAGGCGTCCTCCTCCGAGTTGAAGACACGAGCTTTGCCCCGGTGGACCAGCATCTCCTGCCTGACGGCGGATTGCTTCACCACACAGCCGTCGGGAGCAAGCGACCCGTAGAGAACCGCAATGCCGCCTTCTTTGTGGAAAGGATTCTCGAGCGGCCTGATGATGCCGGGATTGAGCACGCGGGCGCCCGCGATGTTCTCGCCCACGGTCTTGCCGGTCACTGTGAGACAGTCCCTGTGGATGAGCCCGGCGCCGTCGAGCACTTTCATGACGGCCTGGACTCCGCCTGCCTGGTCGAGATCATTCAGGTCGGAGGGCCCTCCGGGACGCATGTTGCATATGTGCGGCACTCGCCTGCTGACCTCGTCGAAGATGCGGAGCTCCAGCGGAACGCCGGCTTCGTGGGCGATTGCAGTGAGGTGGAGGACGGTGTTGGTCGAGCCGCCGAGCGCCATGTCAACGGAGACTGCGTTTTCGAAGGCCTCTTTCGTAAGAATGTCGAGAGGGCGCACGTTATTGCGGAGAAGGTCCATCACCTGAGCCCCGGCGCGCTTCGCCAGGCGGATCCTCGCGGCCATCACGGCCGGGATCGTGCCGTGGCCGGGAAGCCCCATGCCCAGGGCCTCGGTGAGGCAGTTCATCGTGTTAGCGGTGAACATGCCCGCGCACGACCCGCATCCCGGACAGCCAGCCTCCTCGAGAGACGCAAGGTCCGCCTCGGTCATCAGGCCCGCCTTCACCGCCCCCACTGCCTCGAAGATGCTGTTGAGGTCGACTCTCTTGTCGCCCAGCCATCCGGACAGCATCGGGCCGCCGCTCACGAAGACCGCCGGGATGTTGAGCCGCGCGGCCGCGATCAGCATCCCCGGCACGATCTTGTCGCAGTTGCATATGAAGACCAGCGCGTCGAATTGATGGGCATAGGTCATGATCTCGATGGAGTCCGCGATAAGCTCGCGGCTGGGCAGGGAGTATTTCATCCCCAGGTGGTTCATGGCTATCCCGTCGCATACGCCTATCGTGGGAAACTCGATCGGCGTTCCTCCGGCGGCCCTGACACCGGCCTTGACAGCATCAGCAATGGCCCTCAGGTGAATGTGACCCGGGATGATCTCATTGAACGAGTTGACGATCCCGACCCATGGCCGCGCGATCTCATCGTCGGTGTAGCCCATCGCCTTCATGAGCGCCCGGTGGGGAGCCCGCTCCGGCCCGGACTTCGCTTCAATGCTTGGCATACCCCGTCCTCCTTCGAGATTCGACTTTGGACGCCCTTTCGCGCACCCAGCCTTGATACCTTTACGCGTACGCGCACCCGACTGAGCTTGAGCTTGAGTCCGTCTGATTTCAGACGGCTTCCAACCAGCTTCCGCACAGGTTTCGACCAGCCTTCGACGTCGACGCCGCGTGTCCTTGATACGATTTTTACCTGTGCTGGCACAATGATTACCCCGGTGGGCGAAGCGGGTAGCCAGAGCCGGGGACCTGAGGAGGGCACAGGCCACAGGCTGCCCGACGTGGGAGTGTGGTGAGTGAGTGGGCCGCTCAACTCAACGGCAGTTCGCTCTGCGGTATTGCGTGGGCGTAAGCCCTGTGATTTTCTTGAAAACGCGTGTGAAATGCGATGGAGAAGAGAACCCCAACGAAGACGCGAGGTCTTTCAGGGGCGTGCCAGGCTCCGCCTGCAGGCGGGCCACGGCCCGCTCGACGCGAGCGACATGCAGGTACTCGGAAAACGATATCCCCAAGGCCTGCTTGAACTTGCGCGAGAGATAGCACGGGTTCATGAAGACGTGGTGAGCGACATCGCCAAGCCGGAGAGGCCTGTGGCACATTTCGCGCACATATGCGCAGGCGCTCTCAAGAGTCCCGTCGAGGAGCGTCGCGTCGGGGCGGCCTGCGCTAGCGCCCGCGTCGATGGCACCGTCCGGGCCCCACGGGCTCCAGCTTGTGTGGACGCCGTCGTGATGCGATGATGCGCCCGCTGCGCTCTTGTTCGTACTCTCGCCCATGCTCATGCTCATGCTCGTATAGACTTGCTCTGGCCCGGCCGGCCTTTCCTTCATGGCTCTCACAACTCCGAGCAGTAGGCGCATTATTGCATAAAGGTAGTTTTTCGATACTTGCGGGACGGCCGAGTACGGGATGATGAGATGTCCCCGGGGAAAGCCAAGTCGCGACTCAAGGGCGCACAGGTTCTGCAGGACGCCTGGTTCATCAGGGGAAGAGAGCCTCATGCCCGTGACAAGCACGGTGCCGCCCTGGACACCCGGGGGGCCAAGCGGAACGGCAACGAAGGTCAGGCCGGCCCAGCACATCCCCGCGTATGCCTCGCAGCAGGCGCTGTGAGCCACCGCTGTTCTGTTGCCCGCTCGCGCCTGAGCGCACGCCCGATCGTGATCGTGCTGACCGTGCGCCAGATCCTGCGCCTGGTTGCAGGACAGCTGCGCTAGTGTGGTCCTGCACATCCTTGACCCGTCAGGAGTGGATCTGATAAGCCTGCAGAACGCAGGCAGGCGCTCGGGTCGGTCGACTAGGCCTGAGGGGTCGACCACGAGCATCTCCGCGCCAACGGTCTTGAGCAGGCAGCGCAGATCTTCCATCGTGAACAGCCTCTCGGAAAGACGCGCTAGTGTGGTCTCCAGGTGAGCATGTGTGGACAAAAGAGGCGGCATCTCGCTCCTCACAGGTTCAAGATTGAGGATGACAGAAGGATCGACCTCCCTGTACGTGACGAGGAGCACCAGCTCCGCGTCGTCTCTGTTGCGCACGGAGTGCCAGCAGAAGGCCGGTGCGTGGAAGAGGTCCCGGGGGCCCACTTCCAGGGATCGGCCGTCCAGCTGGCAGACGGCATGCCCGCGCTCCACGTACAGCACTTGTTCATCCAGGTGGTAGTGGGCCTGCTGCACGCCGCCGGGCTGAAATAGAGCCCTGGCGACAAGCATGGCTCTCGCCCCTTGCGCTGGCGCAGCCTCGCTTATCCACCGAAGCGCCCCCCACTGGAACTTCTGCACCTTCATCGTTGCGCTCGCACCAGCGCCGGTGGGGCTGACCTGAGTATTCGGCTGCTCTATCATGCGTTCCATCATGGCCATCACTTCTTCTCGTGCTACGTTCCTACTCTGGCCCGCCGGGAGGGCGCCGGGAGGCCGGATGCCACGACCCTGTCGATCGACGCTATCGATTTATCGACTAGAGAGGGAGTGTCCAAGCTCTCACGCTTGCTTGGACGGGACGCGCTGCATAGGTATTCTTTTCTACTCCTCGACATCCTTGCTCGGTGCTTTGAGTTCTTTATAATACAACCTTTTGGTGAAAACTCCTCTTTTCCTTCCCTGTCAGATTCCGCCAACCGAGCCCCGTCTTTCGAACCTCCCTCTGCGAAGGCGAGGTCTCTATGCCAGCAAGTACCGATACAACCAGCCTTGAGGCAATTATATGTATACTGGATGGTGCCCGCGATTTCAGGACCCCTGGGCAGAAATGCTTCGCTTTTGGGATGGCGCCGGCGGCCCAGATATTCGGGAGTGTACTTATATGCCTTGATGAAGAGCTAGCCAAGACGCGGGATCGCACGCTCAGGAACAAGGGAATCGGCGAGCGAACGATTCAGACAGTCTTTGGTGAGGTGACGGTCAAGAGGCGCAGATACCGTGAGGAGATACGCGTGGACGGCAAGCTCAAGAAGGGGGCTATCGGTATCTGCTGGATGAAGCGCTGGGGCTTCCGCCGGACGATAGGATCTCGCCCGGTTTGACGGAGGCCTTAGTAGAAGGGGCAGTAGAGGAGCCATTTCGCCAGGTGGTTGAAAGGCGCGAGGAGGCGGGGCCTCCCACACCGAGTCACAGCACCGTACATAGTCTTGCGAGGAAGCTTGGGGAGATGGTAGCTCGGGAGCAAGAGGAGCAGCGGCGGGCTCTATTCGAGGATTGGGAGGGGCTTCCCAGGGAGAAGAAAAGAGCGGAGCATAAGTCAAGGGGAAGACTGCCCCACTGCTCTTGACACGTACCGCGCGCCAAATAGCATTTGACAAGACCACAGAAATGTGCTACTGCTGAATCGAACAAGAAGGCGCCACCGACCGCCGAAACCTGTGATGATGTCACAGCTCAGCCTGTTGGCTAGGGGTCGGGGCGCTTCTCCCTTTCCTGAGTTTCATATGCCAGATGTCGAACCATGTATCCTTCAGAGGGTCCTGAGGCCCGTTAAGGGTAGATAGCCTGGTCTTTTTCCTGGTCCTTCGATCGTCCAACATGACCAGATACCGATTGCCTGGCCGCATGTTATGTAATAGAAGCTGATAGTAGAGTTTGTAGAAGCCTAATTCCTCATCGCCGCGATTAAAGGTCTTGTGGTCTAGCTGGTGTGTATCGATGACGACACACCTGAACGCGACGTGGTGGAGCCGATTGTGCCTGAAGAATATGTCAATGAACTTCTTGTACTCGATTCCTCCTGACGACTCCCGGGACATCCCCTACTGGAGGGACAGGGACCGCGAGGTGGACTTTCGTCGTGGAGCGCAGCGGCGCCCTGCTTGCCATCGAAGTCAAGTCCAGGACAGACCCGCTTGACCGCGAGGGCCTTCGTGGCGAGGAAGTTGGCTCGGCACCTTAGTGTCACGGTATCACGGAGTGAGCAATGAGCAATGAGCAAGCATGGTCGAGCACGGCAACGCCTTTGCCCGATCGGCAGCGCGCCTGGCCGTTTCTCTGCAGCGCTCGGCCCTTTTCCGCCACTTCCTCGGGCCACCTGGTTACAGAGGCGCCAACCGTGTTCGGCCGCGCACCGCACCGCGCGCCGCGCGGCCTGGCTGAGAGCCGTCCTCGCTGTGCGAGGCGAACGCAAGTCTTGTCACCGCGTCTCCGCACACAATGACACGTCCTATACTATACTGTCTCAGGGACAACCGGCCCAGGACCGACGAGACAGCAGCACCATAGCACGACAGGCCGAGAGAACACGGGACCAAGGGGACAACAGGACAAAAGGACGAAGGAAAAGCGAGAACGCACGGCGGTCCCGGGGCAGGCAATGGGAGACAGCCTCTCCCGAGGGGCTGGGAACGAAAGGATGTGGTCCTGAAAGTGTCGGATCGCTGCGATTTGTGCAATGGGAACGCGGCAGCGCCCATTCTCGAACTCCCGCCCCACACCATCGTGAGGTGCACGGTTTGCGGACTCGTGTACGTCATTCCGAGGCCGACGCCGGCGGAGCTGGCGGCGCTATATGACGAAGCCTACTTCAGGGGAACAGGCCCGGTGGGCTACAGGCCGGACGAGGACTACATCGGCAACGACAGCCGCCTTGAGCTCTTCATAGAAAGGACCGCCGCCGTGGAGCGCTACCGCCGCCCGCCCGGGGTCCTCGTGGACGTCGGCTGCGCGACCGGCTTTGCCCTGCGCGCGGCACGCGACCGGGGCTGGGACTGCCTCGGCATAGACGTGTCGGAGTTCGCGGTCAACTTCGCGAGAGAGCACTACGGGCTCAACGTCGTCAAGGGCACGCTCCGCGAAGCCGCTATACCGTCCGAAAGCGTAGACGCGCTCACCATGTGGGACCTCCTCGAGCATGTCCCTTCCCCAAGGCAGGAGTGCGTGGAGGCGAATCGCGTCCTCAAGCCCGGCGGAGTCCTCGCGCTCGCCACCCCGGACGCGGACTCGCCGTGCCCGTCTCCCGAAACCTGCGACCCGGCAAAGGCCGCCTTCTGGCAGGCCAAGCCGCCGGAACACATTCACTACTTCAGCCCGGCGACCATCTCGCGCCTTCTCGCAGAAACGGGCTTCTACGTGGTGAACCTTACATCGTATGGTCCGGGCGACTGCCGCCTGGGGGCCATGGAAGTATACGCCCTGAAAGTGCGCGCGCTTCCGGGGCAGCAAGACGAACGATAACGGTGCGGGAGCAAGGGAGCAGCTCCGTGCGAGCAGGAATGTACCAGAGGCGTTGCCACGTTAGTGAGGCCCGAATATCTCACGGCCGAGGTCGTCTAATCTGATTGGATGGCAACATCTGGGGATAGATGGGGCAGGGTGCCAGGACGGGCGTGCCGGCGGTGGGGCGGGCCGAGCCCGGATTGCAGGGTGGCGCGACGCTCCACTGTCTTGAGCAGCGGGGCCCCGGCATGAGGGTTGTGGCGGAGATGTGGCACAACCATACACGCCGGAGCGCGCCGGCGCGCGGCACTATCGCGGCACTATGCGGCGCAGCACCGCCCAGTGCGGCACTGGGCGCCGTGCCACCCAGCGTGCGGTACGAGGCGCCTCGTACCAAATCCCTGCGCAGTTCAACACCATCTGGTACGGCACCGTGCCGGGCAGTACGGCCCAGCGCAACAACGGGGTGCCCAGCGCAGATGACCCGTCCGGATGAAGAGGAGGAGATGGGGGTTGGGAGTTCAGCAGCTCGCACGTGTCCTGGGCCGTCCCAGGGGAAGGGGGCGGGCGGCGGGCGCGGTCGCAATACGCACGGTGGGCCTCACCCGGGTCTTCGGGTCCCACAAGGCTGTGGACTCGGTGAACCTCGAGGTCAGGACGGGCGAGGTGTTCGGCTTCCTCGGTCCGAATGGGGCGGGCAAGACCACGACGATCAACATGATCCTCGGCCTCATCCGCCCGACGGCCGGCCGCGTCGAGATCCTGGGGCAGAAGGCTGAGTGGGCGAGTCCCGCGCTGCGCCGCCACGTAGGCTCTCTCCTCGACGGCATGCGGTTCTATCCGTATCTCTCCGGCCGCGACAACCTGCGCCTTTTCGCGGCAGCCCTGGGCAGCGTGCCGCCGCGCAGGATCGATGAGGTCCTCGAGCTCGTGGGGCTTGCGGCACGGGCGACTGACAGGGTGCGGGGCTATTCCCATGGGATGCTCCGGCGCCTCGGGCTCGCGCTCGCGTTGCTACGCGACCCGGCGGTGCTGGTCCTCGACGAGCCCGCGAACGGCCTGGACCCCGCAGGGATCAAGGAGATGCGGGACCTCATGAAAGCCCTTGCCGAGCAGGGCAAGGCGGTGTTCCTCTCAAGCCACCTGCTCCATGAGGTTGAGCTGATATGCGACAAGGTCGCGATCCTGCGGCGCGGGGTCGTGCTTGCCCAGGGACGAGTCGACGAGCTTCTCTGCGCGGCCCCTGCCCTGGAAATCGCCGTGGACCGCCCCGATGAGGCAGAGCGGATCTTGCTGCTGGAGGTCGGTGTCCAGGCAGGCACCGCCGCCAGCGACGCGGCGACTAGAAGCGGTGAGAGCGGCAAGAGCAGCAGCGGCCTTGGCGAGAGCCGCTTGGGTGCCGGGGTCGATGGGACGAGTGCGAGGGGTGCTGAGTGTGTCGGCGAGACCAGCGGCGAACGGCCGACGCCGCGCGTGCGCAGCGTCCGACGCGAGGGAGAGCGGATCATAGTTGAATATGAGCCATGCAACCGCCCCGGGCCGTCCCTGGGCGGAGCGGCAGCCCCGTCCGTCGGCCTGCATGGGCAAGCGGGCCGCAGCGGCGGGAGGGGCGATCCCGAGGGCCTTTTCGCGTACCGGGCCGTGGCGAGCCATCTCAATGCCAAGCTCGCCGCGCATAACCTGTTTGCTTACGAGATCAGGCCACGCCGCGCGGTCCTGGAGGATGTGTTCTTCGACGTGCTAGCAGAGGGCCACGAGGGGGAGAACGACAGCGCACGGGCAGTAGATGACGAGGCCGGGGCTCATGGCAGCAGTGGCCGCGGCGGCACCGTCAGCGAAGGGGAGCGTGCTGCCGGGCGGACGCGCTGCGCGACGGCACGGAACGACATGAAACGAGGTGAACGGCTGTGAGGTGGCTTGCCGTTGAGGTTTTCAAGCTGAGGCGGATGCGCGTCACCTGGGTGCTCCTGCTGATCATGGTGGCTTTCGAAGCCCTCATGATCGCAGCAATGGCCTACTGGGTAGAAACCTCGCCGGACGCGCGCAAGATCGCGGCCGAGGAACGGGAGCAGGCCGTCGCGGCCACGTCGTTCCCAGGGTCTATCCCGTCCACGCTCAGCTTCATCGCCTCGCTCGGGCCGCTGTTCGCCATCATCCTCGCCGCGCGGCTGGCAGGTGACGAGTATGCTTGGGGAACCGCAAAGCAGCTCGTGTCCATGGGCATGGGCAGGCAGGCTTACGTCGCGTCAAAGCTCGCGGGCGCGACGGCAGGATGCCTGTTCCTCCTAGCGGGCGGGCTCCTCGGCGGAGCCGTGGTATCGCTGATAGTCACCGCAGCCCTCGGGCGCGCGGCTGACCTCGACGCGCTCACGTTGAGTTTCCTCGCGCAGGTGGCCCAAGGGGCCGGCATCGCTTGGTTCGTTCTCGTGCTGTACTCCGCGCTCACCGTGTGCGTGGCCGGGGCAGCGCGATCGTCTGCCACCGCGACCGCCATCTGCATCCTGGTCTTCCTGCTCGAAGGCAGCCTGGTGGGCTCGCTCGCCACTCGGTTCGCCGCCGTAGCAAAGATAGCACCTTACACCATTGGGTACAACGTGAACAGGCTCGCGGCAGTGATCGAGCGCGGAGGCTTTTCCCAAGCAGCAGAGGCTACCCAGGCGCAAGGACAGGCGGCCGTGACGTCCGCGGCGTCGGCCGCAGGGGTCGCAGGCGCGTTCGTGGTGCTCGGCGTGTGGCTCGCCGTGTTCGTCTTGTGCTCGTTCCGGATCTTCAGCCGACAGGAGCTCGGCACGGACTAAGTATGGTGCTGTGGTTTTCGTCTCCTTTCTTGACGGCGCCACGGTTGCCGGTGCTTGCACGACGAGGCGTGCAGGATCGGGCTCCCCCGCGCGCCAAATCCGAGCGAGGCGCGCCGCAAGCGCCCCGTCCCCGGAGGGCAACGCCGGCAACCTTGGCCATGGCCCCCCGCGCCCACAAGTAGCGCGGACTCCTGGCGGAGCCTGTTGGATTTCCCCAGTAACTGCCGATCCGCGCAACCCCAGCAACGGTGTTTCGCGGGCTTCAGCGGGGCCGGGATGGCATGTGGACAAGTCGAGCATCCAGCGAAATGCGGGGAAGGCAGAGGAAGGATGGAAGGAGGTCGGGGGAGGAGGAGGCTCGCCACAGAACGTCGAAGATTTAGGTTAGGGGTCGAACATCCGGCTTACGAACGGCGCGGAACTTCTGCCCGCTTGCGACCCCCGGGCATTCGGAGGCCCGGGAGTCCGCGGGGCGGCGAACGGCGCACGAAGCCCCGTCCCAGGAGGCTCGTAGCTAGCGCGCGGCCGGCGCGCC
>Ga0134101_1002163_pt1 | contig 12497 bp, 10 predicted proteins | sample 12_3_2metaG_FD_94446 | JGI IMG/M metagenome (GOLD analysis project Ga0134101, IMG submission 94446) | Switchgrass degrading microbial communities from high solid loading bioreactors in New Hampshire, USA - 12_48_3.3_201_A2 metaG | ecosystem: Engineered > Bioreactor > Semi-continuous > Anaerobic...
ATATTCATGCAAACCGAGAGATGCGAAAATTATTCGGCAAAGCCGTGTTTTCTTTTCCAAAACCTGTGGCACTGCTAAAATATCTATTAAAGATGTTTTATCTTGAAAACGAAATCGTCCTCGACTTCTTCTCCGGCTCTGCCACCACTGCCCATGCGGTGATGGAGCTTAATGCAGAGGATGGCGGATGCCGCAAATACATAATGGTGCAGCTGCCTGAGCCTTGTGACGAAAAATCCGAGGCCTATAAAGCAGGTTACGAAACAATAGCCGAAATAGGCAAAGAACGTATTCGCCGTGCAGGAAAGAAGATAAAGGAAGAAACCGGCGCAGATATAGATTATGGTTTTAGGGTGTATAGAGTAGATTCTTTAAACACGCCGAGATTCTTTTTGTGATATACAACAATTTCATGATATACATGATATAATTGTAAAAACACAAATATTGTAATTAGGATGAGATAAATGATACAAAACAGTGAAATAATATTGCATCAAAACATTAGAGATAATTTAAAAAATGAAGCCAAACCCTTTGTAAAATGGGCGGGAGGCAAGAGCCAGCTCCTTGATGAGCTAGCCGAGCGACTGCCTATTAATATAAAGACATCTAGGACTATTGAGAAATATGTAGAACCTTTTGTGGGCGGGGGTGCATTTTTCTTTTTCTTGAAAAATAACTATAAAGTAAAAGAAGCATTTCTCTATGATATTAACAAAGAGCTAATTATAGGATACAAAGTTATTCAAAAAGATGTTAAAGAATTAATATGTCGGCTTAAGGATATTGAAAGGGAATACCTTGATCTAAACGAAGCTGATAGAAAAGACTATTATTATAAAGTTCGGGATATGTACAACAAACAGCAAGATAATTTTGACTATAACACTTACAACAACGAATGGATAGAGAGAGCGGCATATTTAATTTTTTTGAATAAAACCTGTTTTAATGGTCTATTTAGGCAAAATAAAAGCGGAAAGTTCAATGTTCCATTTGGCAGATATAAAAATCCCACCATTTGCGATGAAAAAAATCTATTAAGTGTGAATGAAGCACTCGAAGATACTTATGTATTTGCAGGAGATTTTGAAGAAAGTAGAAAAGTTGTTACTGCAAATGCATTAGTTTATCTTGATCCGCCATATCGTCCTTTAAATAAAACATCTTATTTTACAAGCTACGATAAAAGCGGTTTTACTGATGAAGATCAAATTAGACTTGCAAATTATTACAAAGAGATGGATAAAAAAGGTGCTTTTTTAATCCTAAGCAATTCTGACCCTAAAAACGCAAATATAAATGACAATTTTTTTGAAACTCTCTACGCGGGATATAAGATTGAAAGAGTGCTTGCCAAGAGGTCTATTAATTGCGATGGCGCTAAACGAAACAGTATTTCAGAGCTTATTATAAGAAACTATGAATGACACCAAATAATTGCAAGTCTATGCCGTATTGGGAAAGACAAGTTGAAAAATATAACTTTTATCTGATAATGCATGAGCATTTGTTTGTTTTTAGAAAACCCAAAAAAGGCGAAGACTTAAGCAGGGTAAGATACAGTATGGGCCTGAGTAAATAATTTACCTCCGTTCCCAAATATTCAAAATCATGATTTTCTAAGTGCCTCATATTCGTCAACAGAAATTTCTATATCACTTAATATTTTTCTTATTAAGCCTCTTCCCAGATCTTCTCCATGGAATGGAACTATAGTTGTTCTTCCGTCTTTGTGTCTAAAGAATTTGTGACTGCCTTTTTGCCGGATCTCCTCAAACCCTAAGATCTTAAGGATTTGTATCATCTCCACTGATGAAATAATACTTAATTTACTCATATAGAAACCTCTACCTGCTGAACGCCGATGAATTCATTTGTTGTAACTTCACTGTTATTCACTTCTAGATAAAGCTCTATAGCCTCTTTTATTCTTGGCAGCAATTCTTCAACGGTTTTAGCTTGTGTATGACATCCTCTCAATGCAGGCACTGATGCTATATATAATCCATCTTCGTCCTTTTCTATAAGAATTGTGAAATTAAATTTTTTCAAATCCATCACCTCAATTAGAAATAATTTGAATTACAAACTTTCAGTGGGAATATAGCCCTTATATGTTAATTATAACATTTTTTATTGGCTTTTTAACGAATAATCTACCTACAGATTTTTACTTTTCAAAGCTGTATGCATCTTGCAGTAGGTATTCGATATCTTGTTTTCCAACTTTGATATATTTGGAGGGAATTACGATATCACGTGCCAAAATGCGCTTTTGCTGCAATATCTCATCCAGCCTTTCATCTACTGTACTTCCGCGGCTGCTTACGGAAATCGGGTAATATATATTTACATCTCTTTTCTGTCCTATTCGGTATACCCTATCAGTAGCTTGATTTTCTACCGCAGGGTTCCAGCTTCGGGTATAATGGATTACGTTGTTTGCCTCAGTGATAGTTATGCCAAGTCCGGCAGCTCTTGTGGAGAGAATTATCACGGAAAAACCAGGAGTGTTTTGAAAGTGGTCGATTATCTGTATCCTGTTTTGCTTAACATCTCCATTTATTACTGAACAATTTATACCATATCTATCTAATAAAACCTTTTTGAGTATTGCCTGCATTTTTTTGTAATGGGTAAAAATTACAGCTTTTTCTCCCCGCTGCTGTATCTCATCTAATATATTCAATGTAAGTTTCAGCTTACCTGATTCATCAATTAACTGCTTTGTAGAACCTATTTCATTTCCTGATACTAAGCGAGGATGAGCACAAACTTGAATAAGTTTCTGAATTACTGCCAGAGCCATGCCTTTTTGTTCTTTTCTGCCTGCCTGATATTCTTGTATAAGGCAGCTGTAAATCTTTTCTTGAACAGATGAGAGATCTACCGCTAAAGAATGCTCGTGTTTTTTCGGCAAATCTAAAATATCCTCTTTTTCTCTTCTGATATATACCGGCTTTATTGTATTTAAAAGTTCATCTCTTGCTTGCCTTGAGCGATCACCTTTTTCTATATTGTTTTCAATAGGTTTTTGAAAACGGTTCCTAAATTCGTTATAACTATTCAGCAGCCCCGGCTGCACAAAATCTACTATACACCATAATTCTCCCAGATTATTTTCCACAGGCGTACCGGTAACGGCAAGTTTGGTCTTTGCTTTTAAAGCCTTAACAGCTATGGTGCTTAATGTCGTACTGTTTTTTATCTTCTGAGCCTCATCACATGCTACTACCTGCCAGTCGATTTGTCCTAATATCAGCTGATCTTTTACCAGCGTTTCATATGTAGTAAGCACTACATCATAGTTTTTTATCATTTCTATATTCTTATATCGATTAAGACCTCGATGCTGATAGACGGAGGTTATTTTTGAAAAATTGCCTATTTCCCTTTCCCATACATCAAGTAGTGTGGAAGGTGCAATTACTAAGGATGGGCTTAAAGCATCATTATCCTTCAAAAAACACATAAAAGCTATTACCTGCAAAGTCTTACCTAGCCCCATATCATCAGCTAAAAGTCCTCCCAGCAGATTTTGCCTCAAGTTTTGCATCCAAAGATAGCCTTCCTTTTGATGCTTAAAGAGGTTACAGTTAGCAAGATTAGCAGGAGCCTCAAAATCCGATATATCAAATCTTCTGGTGAGCTGATTTTTAATTTTAAATGCGGTTTCGTTATACTCTAATGAGTCAATATTCTCAAAAATTTTCAAAACATAAGGAAGCTTGGATAAATAAATTTTTTTCTTAGCTCCCAATTCTCTTTCCCATGTTGCGATGAAATTTTCAGTTTTGTCAACATCGATATTTATCCATTGACCATCATAATAAATATGATCTTTGCCTTGCTCTTTGGCTTTTTCTGCAAGCATTTTTAATTCTTCTAGATTAATTTTTTTTACATCTGCGGCTTTCTCTACTTCTTGCTCATCTTTATCAAAATCATTCTCATACATTATGGGCTCTACAATGCCACCGGAGTCAAAATCAAACCATCCGGAAGAATTTTTATCGGGGATTACACTAACATATGGGTTTGCTCTATACACTCTAAGACCTAACTCTTTTACCCTTTGGCCAAACTTTGAAATATCTATTTCCTCCGGAAGGACAGAGTAAGGGTTTGTTAAAAATTTAGGAACATCTGCGCCTTTAATATCTTTCTTTTCGATGATTTTGTTGTAACTTTGCTTTACATTATCTTCAAGAAAAATCCTTCTTCGATTTATGCCTTCGCCGCGAAGGGTGTTGTAAGATGCCAATGGTCTTTGCGCATCTTTTATGATTTCGTCAATTTCTTCTCCCAACTTTGGGAAAAGCTCTAAATGTTCATCAGAGTGTTTTTTTATTTCTACATCCAGTTTATCAGGGAAATAAACTTCTTCTGCTTGGAGGATTTTATCAAGCTCCGCGCCGGCAAGTTTTGCCTTATATTTAATCTTAGCGACAAACTTTGCCTGCTCTACAGGATTATCAGTAGTTGAATACTTTTCAATTTCTGAAAGCAGATCATAAATCTCTTTAGGCAGCAGTATATATTCTTTTCCAAAATAAACTATATTTTTATGCCGCCTAAAAAGTTTTCCTAATGGTTCATGGTTTAAATATAACTGAGCTGTTACATTAAAATTTGATCTATATAAGATACCCTTGGATCTAACCTTTGCAGTAATATCCCTCTCTATAGGAAGACCAAGGATTTTGCGATCCATTTCCGGTATTTCATATAATGAATCATAGAACATGAAGCAGCAATCATTGTCTTTTCCTTCTGCTACCAGGCTCTTTTGCCAAAATGAATCTAATAAATCGAGCTTTTCAAAATCTCTGGTAGAAAGATCTTTTAGCTTTTCCTTTGAATTTAAAAAGAGAGGTATTTTGATAATACCTGACGGTGAAAAACACATGATTTTGATGCCATTTTCTTCTAATTCATAAGTAATATCTAGCATAGTGTCCTCCTACTGTCAATTTGGTATCTGTATATATCCATTGACCGGAAGTTTTAACTGTGACATTCGGAATAAAATTTCCTTTAAAGATTTGCGACATAGCATTATCAGCAGCCTGCTGCCAATTGTACCCTCTGTGAGGGATGCGCATGGCCTTTTCAGGCATTTTAAAGAAACTGTCATTTTTTGGATCAGTATTGTTGGCAAAACGCTGAAATTGCTTTTTAAATTCCTCTTTTTGATATACATGTACCGCACCAGATGCGCCGAATTCGACTACTACACAATTTTCAAAGTACATAAAAAGCTGACTGTATTTTTTCACATACGTCATATCTTCAAACAAGTCTATGTATCGTAACCAAAACTCTCTGCGATCATCGTTAAAGGCGATTTTAAGAGTATTTATGTATATCCATTTACAAAACTTTTTAAAGCTGCTATCAGATATGTTGCTCCAGAAAAAATCCAATTCCTTTTCTCGAGGTTTTTTCTTGTGCTTTGCCAAAAACTCCATTACATCTCTTTGAAAATTAACAAAGGATACTTTGCTTAAATAATTCTCTGTAAATAAAATTAATTCTTCGTTATTATATTGCTCGATTATACTTCTTAAATTCTCTCCACCGGTTTTAAGATAAAAGTCCTCATTACAATATAAATACACATGTTTCTTAATATCTTTTGCTAATAAAGTATCATCTTCTATCTTGAATATAGTAAAGAAATCATCCAAGCTTATACCCTGCCTGTTCAAATACTTAAAAATAGAAGATGTTATTTGCTCGCTGGCTACCCAACTCTTAGCTAAATTATAGACCGTTGGGTTTCTAAAATAACTTACAAAAAGCTCCCCTTTTTGCGCTAAGATTTCCGAAAAGAGTAAGCAAAACTTTCTATTAATATAATTTTTTTGAAAGCCAGTCCAGAGCAGTTCAACAAATTCATCTTTGAACCTTAATTTTATAATTTCACATATTTTTCTGGCATGAGATTCTATGTCAGCAGTGGGGAAATAATATACCAGCTGGTAAAGTTCCCGCAAAGTCAAGGAAAAGGCAAACTGGCGGATTTCATCAAAGGGTATTTTTTCTATTTTTGCAAGCAGCTTAAGAATATCTTCTTTTTGTGGATTTCTAATACTATTTTTAATTTCTACGTCTTTTTGGACAAGCTCTTTTCGGGTCAAAATCAAATTTGTAGGCGTAAAACAAAAGGTATGCCATCTCATTTTTCCCTCTGCCCTTCAAGAATGTTTTGCATTTCAGTTATCATTTCCTCATCTTTCAATCGAAACTTAAATTCTACCCTCCGGGATTTGTCTAAATCTATAGTACTTCCATTATACATGGGTTGACTGTACGACCTACCGTTTGCCGTCAAAAAAACTTGAAGATCCTGCTTCATATCAGGATTTATTCCAGGTATATTTTCAAGAAGTATGTACGAAACAACTGCAAAAGCACGCTTTTGGGATAGCTCTAGATTGTACATATAACTGCCTCGATTGTCTGTATGACCCTCAATTATTATTTGAGATACAAATTTCTTATACTTAGGATCTAGCAACACATTGAGATATCTGGGTAAAAATTCATTTAAGTATTTCTTACCCTCGGGTTTCAGCACAGATTCGGCCGTATCAAAAAATACCCCATCACTAAACCGAATAGCTCCCGACTGGGAGTCAATATTGAGGGATAGCTCTGTAGCATCAAATTCTTCTAAAAGCTCCTTAATAATCATAGATCTAATTCCGATTAACTCGTCGACCTTAGATTTTTGTTGCTTTAATTCGGCTGCCATGCCATTGTATTTATACATCATTATGCTTATCAACAGTACAAAAACTAAAAGTACTGCTGCCATAAGATCTGAATAGGATTGCCAATAATCATGATTTGTTTCATTATCCATCTAAATCCTCCTTAATTGGCTACATCCAATGATTTTTTAAATTCAGAAATAACAATTGGTAGTTCGGCAACAGAAGATCTTATTTCAGAAATGGTGCCATCCAAATATCTTGCTATTAATGCAAGCTCTCTATCAAAGATTTCAAAGCTCTGCTTTAGACTGCTGTGGGTTTTCTCGCCAAATTCGCCCATGGATTGTTGAAGGCTTGAATTTAAGTTGTATAAATTTTTACTTACCTGATTCCAATTTTGCTGTAACTCTGCTATTTTTTGACTGACTTGTGCCGTATAACTTTCCATAAGCTTTACATAATTATCCTTTTGAGTCTCAAATAAGCCTTTTTCTTCATTCAACTTTTTAAATATTTGAGATGCCTCTGTGATGAATCTAGCTATATTCTGTGATGTAGATTCAATAAGATTGATATTTTCTATTAGTTTTTCATTTGCATTGTTAACCTTATCAAAATAATTGGAAAACCGTAATATGGTATCTTCTACGCTGCTGTTTATCTCTTTTATATTGAGGCTTGTATCCGTTATATCTGCTAGCAGTTTTCCCACATTGTTTGTCATGCTGCTCTGCCATGAGATCATTTCATCGATAGAGTGAGCTAAAGCTTCAAATCTACCTTCCAAAGCACCATTCATATTATTGATAAATTCTTGGACGATTTTATTTAATCCCTCGATCTGATTTGTCGAAGCAGTATCAACAAATTTTTCTAAGAGAAGGTTTGAATTTTCCGAGGCGGTCTTAACCTCGCCTAAAACCTTTCCGAATGATTGATCTATTTTAGATACCACGCCATCATCCAGGACCTTAACTAAGGCACCTGCAAATTGAGGCATTACTATACTCTGCATTATATTTTGAACTTCAAGGCTAATATCTGACGCCAAAGTATTTATGGAACTTCTCTGTTCTTCTTCAAGTTCTACAATTTTAGCCAAAAAATCGTGCAGCTTGGGCTTTTCTAAATATTTTTCAAACATATTATTAAAAACATCCACGCGACTTTTATACTTAGCAATTCGATTTCTATCTATAATTGACCACGAAATGGATAAGATAATTCCTACTACTGATGTCACAAAAGCTAAATACATACCAGAAATAAGTATATTTATTCCACCTTCTAAAGCCGATGGATTGGAAAAATCCAAACCTTTGAGCCCTCCTACAAGGCCTAGAAATGTTCCTAAAATTCCAAGACCTGTAAAAATACCCGGCATAAGGCCTGCAAAAGAACGATATCCATGCTTTGCAATAATCGTGTCATAATTTACAACTTCGGAAATACTGGAAAAATCGCCATTATATAAACGGGATTTTATCTTCTCTAATAGATTCAAAAAATAGAGCTTGTCCTCTCCTTTTAAATGAGGATCTGAAAGCTTTTTTTGTTTTTCAATTTCTTTTTCCAAGACTTCTACCGCGTGACTTGCTTTACTATGAATATCCCCTTCGATTTTAAATGCCCTTGATAAGACAGTCAGAGTTTCTGAGTATTTCTTCGGCAGACGATGAAAGTACCACATAGCTATAATAAAGATTGCCACCATTAAGCTACAATAAATATCAGTGGGTATTTTAGAAAAAGCAGTAACTAAGCTTATAAACATACCGCAACCTCCGCAAATCTCATAACTTTAGATTTATACAATATTATATAATATTTACAATGCAATAACTAGACGATTTTGATAATCGGATAGAGGATTCTTTTTGTGATATGCGACAATTTCATGATATAATGATAAAAACACTAATATAAAATAAAATTAGGATGAGATAAGATGATGCAAAACAGTGAATTAATTTTATGCCAAAAGATCTATTAATTGCGATGACAAAAAGCGGGGCAGTTTAAAGAACTTGTTATAAGAAATTATGATTGATTATGGGGGTCAGCACATGGCCTCATCCTATTTTGCAAGACTAAAAGTTGACAGTGCGGAAACTGTGATAGACAAATTTTATGATACATTGATTGACACCAAATAATTGCAAGTCTACGCCGTATTGGGAAAGACAAGTTGAAAAATATAACTTTTATCTGATAATGCATGAGCATTTGTTTGTTTTTAGAAAACCTAAAAAAGGAGAAGACTTAAGCAGGGTAAGATACAGTATGGGCCTGAGTAAATAATTTACCTCCGTTCCCAAATATTCACTTTTATATCTAAAGAATTTGCAACTGCTTTTTTTTGGCTTTTTAATATTATCCCCTCTACGAATCTACGATAAAACCAAAGAGAAACAAAAAAGTTTTTGCGACTTTCTTATAAACATGTAAAGAAACTCTTAACCGCACTGCTGCGGTTTTTTCTCTTTCAAGGCACATGGTGCAAGGAAGCCTCTGAAAAACTGAAATATTATTACAAATTCATTATTGCTTGGATTGCCTTCGTATCTTAATTTCCAATTCTCCCTTAGTGAAAAATTATCTGCCGCAAAAGAAGCTGTTAGTAATTCAAATACTGTCAAAGTTACACCGCTGGTGTTTACGTTTTAAAATACTTGACATACAGCTTCTTTTAGTGTTGTATTCAAATAAAAACCTTTGCAAATTAAACTTTCTTCTTAAAATGAAATATCCTAAGGCGTTTGCTACAATTAAAGAGAATTTAAATAGATTTAATATCGGCGTAAGTATTGAGACTGGAAGAAGAAGGAAATATATATTTTGTGTAGAACTAATTTAGGGATAAGATAAAATAATAAAAGGATGGTGATAATTATGAAAACCTTCGGTCAAACTAAATCATTATTATATAGGTATAAATTGTAGAGATACGATATTTAAAATGTATAGGAGGAAAAATTCATGGCTGTTTCAGAAACCTTTTATTTTGATGGTACAAGCAATAATGGGGCATTTTACAAATGGAGCTATAAAGAATCCAATGAATTTAGCAATCTCTTTATACAAAAACGGAGAGTACTAGACCAATACCAGAATCAATAGAAGTGATTATTAAATTTAGGGAAGAATTTGAACTGGAAACAATTAGAAACGAGAGAGATTTTACCGAAAATCCCGAATTAAAAAATGAGCCTATTATTAAGTATGTCAAGAGATTAAGCTACCATACAAATACTATTAGGTTTGATACATATGACAACTATAGGCCGTTCAATAGTATTTATATACCCAGCTCATTTCTTAAAGGAAATGAAGACGTCAAGCTTTTACAAGTGGTAATTAGATGGAATCCTTAGCTATAAGTGTATAAAAGAGTGCATAAAATTACGCCGCATGCCACAGCTGCGCCCTTCTTCCGGAAACAAGCTGCGAAATTTCAAATTCATTTTTAGACAGAGCGGCCGTCGTAGGAACTCTTGAAGACAGAAACCTTGGGTTTTTGGAAGGAATATAATAAGGTGGTAGAAGTATTGCATCTGCCACATTATGTAGAAGACAAAAATGCTCATTACTGGCGTGAAGATTTACTATAAAATAATAAAATACTGTTAAAGCGATGATGCTAATTAATAATTTTATTCGGCTAAACCTCAAATGATAAAGGTTTAAATAAATATGAAAAGGAGAAATTTCTATGCCGACCTCATGGTACCAAGCGATACCTCACATTCTGGATTTATTGCAAAGCGAACAGCCACGATCAATTCTTGATATAGGAGTGGGCTTCGGGAAATATGGTTTGCTGATTCGCGATACTCTAGAAATACCTTTTGAAAGATACACTAAACAGCAGTGGATATGCCAAGTAGATGGAATAGAAGCATTTGCGAATTACAGGAATCCGATTCATGATTATGTTTATAATAAAGTATATTACAATGATGTAAAAACCATAATACATGATTTACCTACTTATGACTTAATTTTATTAATTGATGTAATTGAACATTTTGAAAAAGAAGAAGGCTACGTATTAATAAATGAGCTATTAGAGCACACAAATAAGTGTTTGATTATATCGACTCCTTTATATCCTGCTAAGCAAAAAGACTATAACGGAAATTATTATGAAGAACACAAGAGTAGATGGTTTATAACCGACTTCATTTCCTTTGATTATAGCTTTAAATATGTCCCTATAGGAAATAACGGTGCACAGCTTTACAATATTTTTAAAACACAATACATGAAAGACGGCAACGACTATGCTGATGATATAGTTAGTATTACATCAGGATTAGATATCAAAAGTAAGCTAAAGATAGGCTATCTATTGCCGCATAAAAACTTAACCGGTGGAATGAAAATGCTGTTAGAAAATATGCGAATGATGAAAAGCCTAGGACATAGGGTATATGCTTTTCTGAAAGGTGCAGAAAATGAAGAAATTATACCAAATTGGTATAATGATATTGAAATAGATAAAAAAGTAATTGTACCTTTTGGACAGCCATTTAGTTCATATATAGAAGGATGCGATGTTATTATTGCAGGGTGGATGAGTCAAATAGAAGAGGCTGTGAGCACTAATACTAAAGTTCCTATAATATATTGGGAACAAGGCAGTGAGTTTCTATTTGGAGATTATAATGACATACGTTCAGAATCTAAAACGAGGACTTATTTAAAAAAATGTTTTTCATTTCCTGTATCAATAGTTTCGTGTTCTCCTACAGTGGCAGAGATTTTATCTGTAAGATATGGCAGAAAATCTTTTGTTATTCCAAATGGCATTGATACAGATTTTTACTATCCTAGCACAAAGAGTGATATGAAAGACGATGGTGAAACAAATATACTGCTAGTAGGCAATCCACAATTAAGATTTAAAGGCTTTGATGTTGCATTAAATGCTTTACAGATTGTTTACGAAAAGGGTTATAAATTTAAGGTTAATTGGGTATGTCAAGTTCTCCCTAATATTAAAGGCGTAACATATCCAATAAATTATATCCAAATGCCTACCCAAGAAAAATTAGCAGAGATTTATAGGAACAGCGATATTTTTATCTTTTCATCATGGTATGAGGGCTTTGGAATGCCACCACTCGAGGCATTAGCTTCAGGCGTTCCGGTCATATCGACAAAATGCGGAGGTATTGAAAGCTTTATTAAACCAGGATTTAATGGATTACTAGTTGAACCAGGAGATATTGATTCCTTAGCGTATGGAATAATCGAATTAATCTCCAACAGAAAATTAAGAAAATTATTATCGGAACGAGGCAGGCAAACAGCACTGGATTTTGATGCAAAAATTATAGCGAAGAAATGGGAAGAATACTTATATAATATTGTTGAAGCAAATAAGTAGCTTGATAAACTCTTAAATAATTATTTAGGGAGACAGCGTATATGAATGAAAATACTGATATTAAGAAACAGTTGGCTTTATTAAACAGCGAACTAAAACCTTCCACTCTCTCGCTCTGCATCATTACAAAGGATGAAGAGAAGAATATTTCCCGATGTATAAATAGTGTTAAAGATATAGTGGATGAGATTGTGGTGGTGGATACAGGTTCAAAGGATAGGACGGTGGAGATAGCTGAAAGCCTTGGCGCAAGAGTGATACATGAAAAGTGGCAGGATGATTTTAGCAAAGCGCGAAATACTGCTATAGAACATGCCAAATCTGATTGGATATTGTTCCTGGATGCGGATGAGGAAGTTAAAAAGGAAGATGTTGCA
>Ga0134101_1002172_pt1 | contig 12446 bp, 9 predicted proteins | sample 12_3_2metaG_FD_94446 | JGI IMG/M metagenome (GOLD analysis project Ga0134101, IMG submission 94446) | Switchgrass degrading microbial communities from high solid loading bioreactors in New Hampshire, USA - 12_48_3.3_201_A2 metaG | ecosystem: Engineered > Bioreactor > Semi-continuous > Anaerobic >...
ATGCCATTACGAGCTGCAGAAAGCGCCGCAGCAATGCCACTTGTCCCTGCTCCTGCTACGATCACGTCATAATTTTTTTTCATAGATAAAACCTCTCCGTTCTTCTTTAAATATCATCATTTTTATATACTTCTATATCTGCTTCAAAGGTTCTTGGCCAGGGCAACCTTTTTTTAAAATCTCTAGTTTCAATTGGCAAAAATCTTCTTATGAATTGCCTGTTCTTATCAAATTGGTAATTTAACATTTTGTTTGCCCTAGGAAGATCTGTAATGTTCCAAATATCTTGGCCAGCTAGCTGTAGTTCTTCTTGCAGCTCTTGACGTATAAACGCTTGATAAATAAGATCATCTAGTAAGCGTTCGGTGGTAAAGCGTTTATTTGCTGGCGTATTTTGACCATCTGCAGCTATTATCTGCGCAAGTATGGTACCTAGTGAATTACTGGCAGTATTCCAGGCAGCATAACCATATAATCTAGTAAGAGGTGTCTTAGCAGCGAGAGCCTCTAAAAAAGCTAAATCTCCGCCATTGGCATATACAAGATCTAACAAATAACAGCATTTGCCCTTCTCTATCTGCTCTAAAATTTTGTTGATCATAAGTGTTCGTTGGGTAGGAGTATAATCAACCATTGGCAATTTTTCCGGACAATAATCGCCTTGCTGGTCTGCCGGGGGTAATATGAATAAGCAATTTTTGGCCTGAGGATCATATATTATATTCATCATACTCATATGACTTGCAAGATTCTCTATAAATGGGCGATCTTCATACCGGGCAGTAAAATAACGATTCTCTGATAGCCACTGTATGTCACAAGTCGTCTGCCTCTGAGGTGCAATAGCTTGGACAGTAAGCTCCATACCCGCTTCATCTGTGCCATTATGGATAAATACTCTATTTTGTAAACCATATTCATTAATCGTCTTCTTGATAATGTCTTGTTCAAAAACCTGTATCGCATCTTCCGAACAATCTTCTTGCAAAATAACTAATTGCTCTAAAATCCCTTGACTTACCAAAGAGATGCATTCCATATTAATCGTATGGTTGCGACGTCTTACCTCTAAAAATTCATTCAGGATTGATGATGGAATTTCTTTTGTCAAATGAGCTAATTGAGCATTTGCTCTCTCTTTTTCCTCTTGTTCGCCTATTATTGATCGATATTTTAATTGAGAATACTCCGTGATCTTTTGCCACCAAATCTGACTTTGTTTGTCAACTGCGCTTATTGAAATACGCATCAAAACGTTAAAAGCAAAAATTCGCAATTGAGGATTAGCTTTTTTAATATCTTTTAATAGCATTAACTGTGACTGAGCTTCAGAAAGAGATTTTGTGTTAGTGCGCGAGGCAATTAATCCACCATACCCAAGCTGATCTATTGAAACAACCAAAACATCTGCATCGCTACAATTTATTTTTAACCAGTCAGCGATTGCCCTACTATTGGAAGGTGTTTTAAAAAAGTCCATTATGTCTATGGGGGGCTCGATCAGATTAACCCCTCTCAAATTTGCAAGCTGCTGAGGAAACCGATAATTGCAAGGTCGCGAGTCTAATGGCAATAAACAAATCTTCATTACATAATCACCTATCATTTATCAATTTGATTGCGAAATTCAGCCACAGAACGGGCAATGCTATCGGCTGTTTTGCCAGTAACTACAGCACCTAGCATTATGCCTGCAACACCGCATTGACAAAGAGCTGAGACTTCTTCAGGCAAAATAGCCTTTTGAGTTGGCACTACTACCGGAATATCAGTGCCGCAACAGATATTATGATAGCGCAATAAATCTTTTGCAGTTAAAGGTTGTCCATAAGCTTGAGGTTCTACAATAGAGGCTTCCAGCACATCAATACCAATGCTATTAAAGGCTTTTATATCATCCAATGTGTAGCTATAATCAATAGCAATCATTTTAGATAACGACTCACTTTGTAACACGATTATAGGCGTATGATGAGCGTAGAGCGAAACAAATTCAAATCCAGCTTGAACTACATGCTTAAAATCATTCCTAGCAGACTGCACATCGCCACCTAATACTATGCCACACGGTCCTTTGGCTTCTGCAAGAATTATATTTAGTTGGTCTTTTTCTCTTTCAAAATTATAAAAAGTCGTTTTGCTAGCGCGATGTTCCACATTAATATGCACTTTTAAAACATCTGCGCCATTTTGCCATGCTGCCCTAGCAAGAACTGGGTCGTTAGATGGCAAACTCATAATAAGAGTCATCTTGGGATCTTGTAAAAGTTTAACAAATCTGTTATTCATAATACACCTCTCATTTCCTGGGTTGAACAATAACTACTACCGGTTCATCTTGTTTTAAGCCTTGCAATTCAATTTTAATAAGCTCCTTAATTTTTTCAAAATCAAGGATAGTTGAAAAGTCGGCAATGCGACTTTTATATAGAACGAAGACTTCGGGAATAATCATGCCTGCGTCATTATATATTGAGTTTTTCTCGATAAAAGCTGGGATTTCATGATCAGCTTTATGCATAACTGTTTGGAGTGCAGCTCCTGAACACTGCAGTTTAATGATGCCAAAGTTGTCTATGACGCGATAATGGCAGCGTTGTCGGGTGAAAATGCCAAACAAGCCTTTTACTGTTTCACAATGCTGATAAACTAGCAAGCCATCAGTTGCTGCTATGAGTTTAATCTCATTTGCATCTGTTTTAAATGATTCGGCTGCTTTCTGGGCAATTTCGCTTTTGCTAAGTGGTTTTAAATTCGTAGCGCTTGTATCCATATGAAAGGCACCAGTTGCTGTAGCTCTGAGTATATTTTTTGAATTATCTATTTCTATTTGCACCTCAATTGTTTCCGGAGCCGCTCCCATAGATTCCAAACGTCCAATCGCTTCTTTACGGATTGAAATAATATCATGCTCGGTAGGATTGACGACTGTGCGTTCCACGCTATCACGTAACATAGCTAATGCCACGCCAATGGCAGAAATTATTTCAGCGTTCTCAGCAACAAGATACTTCATCTCCATATTTTTACTAAGCCACGGCACAACTGTTGTTGCTCCTCCTCCACCGCCGACCAAAGATACAAGTTCTTTATCCAATTTATATTCATCTAAAAGATCTTCTACTATTGGGCGCACTTTAGATATAGCCTTATTCAAAATACTACAGGCTAATTCTTGGCCATTTATCCCTAGACTTTTACCTAATTGATCAAAAGCATTGCGCACAGCTGCTTCATTGCCATAAGCATAATCACCAGGTTTTGTCATACCTGCCACAATAGATGCATCAGTAAGTGTTACAGCAAATCGTTTACCTTGTGGATTAACTGCAACAAGATAATCGTCAGGATCAGACTCCATTGGTCTAATAAATGCAGGAGTTACCTGTGCAATCTCTTTCTCATCACAAAAAGCAAGGTAGCTCAAACCAGCGATATGCGCACTTCGAGGTCCAACTTCAGTAACTACCCTATCTCGAATGCGTACCATAGAACCTCCGCCTATACCGACAGTTCTAGAATCAAGAGTTTTTAAATAAGTTAAATGTCCACCTATATTAGCGCTTTTGATCATGGCTTTGCCGTTTTTGATGGCTGCTATGTCAGTACTTGTTCCTCCGACTTCAAGGAATACTCCATCAGAAATCTTGGTATACATAATAGCTGCTGCAATGCCTGCTGCAGGTCCTGACAGCATCGTAAGAATTGGTCGCTTTTTCATTTGCTCAAGATCCATAACCCCTCCATCGCTTCTCATAATCATCAGGGGGGCAGTTATACCGCTTTCCTTAATACTTTTATCAGTTAGCTCTGCTGTAGATGTCATCTTTGGCAGGATACTGGCATTTATAACTGCTGTGCGAGTGCGTACCTTAAGTCCGTATAGTTGAGAAATTTCATGGCTAGCTGTTGCAGGCAAACCTTTTTTATAAGCTATCTCGAGGACAAGCTGCTCATTACTAGGATCGTCTACACTAAAAGCTTCACTAGCTACAATAACCTCGCAACCTTCTTCTATTAATGTTTCAATTGCTTGTTCGATCTTAGATAAATTAAAATTTTTTTCACTCGAATTGATAAAGACATGACTTGTATGAAGTATTTTTCCGGGACTAAGCACGATATCTTTTATGTGTGTGTCGGTTTTTGCCTTGAACGCTTCTAATCCTTTTCCCATGCCTACAATACCAACCTTGGCAACATCTCCTTCTAGCAATGCATTGGTTGCCTGAGTAGTGCTATGGGCTACAAAAGAGACATCCTCTGGTTTTGCTCCGGTTTTCTTCATGACATCTTTAAATACCTTAATAATCCCATCTGATATAGAATTTTCTGATGCATGTGTTGTAGGAGTAACAGCGTGCGCTACAACAAGATTTTCGGGAGCTTGAATAGCTACTGCATGTGTAAAAGTGCCACCAACATCTATGCCAATGCGTATGAATTGCTTACTCATCTTTCTATGATCCTCCAATATATGTGATAAGGCAACCCATTTTTAATTGAGCTGCCTTTAATCTGCTTCGACTAAGAGGCTGTCTCAGCACTAAGCTTTGTCTGGTTTTTGTCTCAGAAATACAAAATGCCTGCTATAATTAACCCCATTATTGCACCGACCCAGGCATAGGGCAAGGTTTTTCTGAGAATGTCATTTACATCGGTTCCAGTTGCAGTTGCAGTCCAAACATTATGGGTGTTTGTAGGATCACATATGCCTTGAAGCTGTCCAGTAGACATAAGGGCAGCCATTAAAGCCATGGCAGGTATTTTCCCGGTCGCCATCATAGTAGCACCTATACCCAAACCAAGTCCCCAAACATTCAGTGGCCCGCGATAAAGTGCTAATGGCGCTAAAATTGCAAAGAAAATTACATATCCAATACCTGTTGTTGGTAAAATTCTTGCCAGCTGAGGACCAATGTGCTGGGTAACTCGCGGATCCATAACTACTTTAAGCAACATACCGATTCCAATAATGAGAAAAATAGCACCTGCAGAAGTTGAAATTCCATCTGTTATAGATTTTGTAAGTTGGTTAAATGTGTCTTTGTTAGCAGTAGTAATCATACAGTAAATGATAGCAGTTACGAACCCAGTTATAATATCCACATGAAGACCAATTACCATAATAAGAGGAACTATAGGAGTTAACATAGCAAGGACATTAACATTATTTGGAGCAGAATCAGTATTTTGCGAAATTTCTGGAGTTGGCCATGCTATTTTCTTTTTACTAAATAGTTTACCTCCGTGCTGAACATTAATATAAACGAATAAGATGCCGAGTACAAAGAAAATTGCCCCTAAAGGGAATGCAAAGCTGCGAATTTGTTCAACAGTAAGCCCCATAGCATCGATATATAAACCCCAATTTGCAAGATTAAAGATTCCTCCTGTGCTGAGGGAAAAAAGAAGTATACAACCAGCATCAAGTGGCATTATTCCTACTGAAGTCATAATGGGTAATACAATACTTCCAATCATGATAACTGATCCGAGCCCACCTAGAGTTGTAAAAAGTAAACTAAGCACTACAAAAAATGATATACCTAATACTAGTGGTCGGTCTCCGGCTAACTCAGATACTTTTCGTATAACAGCTTCAGCAATACCAGTATTTCTAACATATTGTGCAAGGATTGCACCAAAAATTAGTGTCATTATAGCAGATGCTAAGCGTACAGGTCCTTCGACAAACATAAGAGTTAGAATACCAGGTTCACCTTCAACACCATCAACAAAAGGAATGCCCGAAACTAAAGCCATTAAAAATGCCATTAAAGGAAGCGCATAAAGGGCTGACAATTTTTTTGTATACATTAATGCGCTTATAGCAATAAAGATAATAATAAGTAATGCCGTTGTCATAATAATCCCCCTTACAATATTGTTTTAATATTTACATCAGAGCATGAAATAGATAGATTCAAACCATTCAATTTCAGCAACTGTAGCCATGCCTAGTTCAATACAGTTTTCTGCTTCTGGATAGCAGATTATCTGATTTCTTAGTAATCGCACCAGTTGCCTTGTTTCTATTTCAAGCGCTTCTGTGCAATATCCAATTAAGATATGAGATACGTCTACAAACTGTTTGATAGTGCTTAGATTCTTTAGTAAAAATTTGGGATCTATAGTCCCATTGCAATTTAATTCACCACGACAGATTTTACCCGAAAGGATAAGAACAGCTTTATCTATTGCAGATTCATGTAAACATAAAATATTGTTTAAGTGCTTACCATGTCCCATAAGGTTTTCGCGGACGGCTATGCCATTAGCTCTGTGATCGATATATGTAAATACCATGAACTGGCGTTCGATAATTTCCTTTAAATTCACATTATGCCAATCATAAAATGCACAGCTTTTAACAATTTGCTCTTCATGTTTGATTTCAGCCGAAAGACCTATACCAATGCCAAGCAAATTTACGCAACTTTCAGCAGCCCTCTGCAACTGTTGTATAAGTTGATCGATCACAGGAACCTCTTTATTTAAATAATAAGTAAAGCTATTTAGCTTATTACTTTTGCAATCAGTAATAACGATATGAATTGTATTTCTAAACAAATCTACGCCTATAAACTGACCATAATCTTTATTAATTTCATAGATTGCAGAGCGTCGGCCACCAATTGAATCTTCCATGCCATTGCAAACTAATAGTTTGAGCTTGAGTAAACTATTAACCGAGGAGGATACTGTAGAGTTGCTCAGACCAGTCAATTCAACTAATTGTGTTTTAGTCGCTCTCTGCTTAGAAAATAAATTAACTAAAATATTTGTTAAATTTTTTATTTTTAATTGATCTAGCATTTATCCACCAACTATAGCTTATTATGAAGCTCGTAAAAAGTATTTAAAATACATATAAATTATACTGTAATATTTACTTATTGTCAAATTGTGAAAATACCCAAATCTTGCTTTTTCTTTAGATCACATCAATTTATGCAAGTTTTACCTTAGCCTTAATATTTCTCAAGGCATAATTAAAAGGCTAGATATGATTATCCATTTTTCATCAAGGTTCCATAATTTTTTCGCAATCTTTGTGTTTATTGTCTGTTAATGTAATACTTCCTGGCAGTACTTTAATTTTAGCATTTTTGTCGTGTATGCCGCACATTATACTATTTTTAAACAAAATTATGTCTTTCTATTATATAGCTTTATATAAAAAGGTCCTTTGATCTCGTTTTATTGCTGTGCCATATCAAAGGACCTTTTTATTTTTTATGTCACTGGTATATATTTCATTACGGTTAAAGTTTCATTTAATACCTGAAAATTGCTGCTGCTCCGGTATCTGTCGGCATTCTTTCTTTGGGAAGCACGACTACTTCCCCCTTGTTTTTAAACACCATTTCAGCAAGATCGTCCAATATATCGCCTACCTCTACATCTTTTAAATCTCCTTCTATAAGTTCACTTGTTTCCCTATTAATTTTCCCCGGAATTATCCTGTCTGCCTCTACGAGTAAAGTTCCGACATTATTCGACAGCGCTGCTCTTGCAATCTGCGCCAAATCATCTGTAGCCAAAAACTTAGACCTTGCCAGTTCATAGGCATCAATTAATTTTTTTGTCTTTCCTAAATATATTGGCTCCATTTTTTCCCATGCAGCATCTTTCAATTCGCTTACTGTTAAGGAATTAAAAGCTGTTTCAATACCTTCCTTCATTAGAAAAGGATTGCGGCTGATTTTTTTAAAAAATGTATGGTGTTCTTTTAAGGCTATTAACATAAGAGGCAATCCTGTGGGGCGAGAATAATTTTCCCAAACTACTTTGTCTACATATCTAAAAAATTTTTCTGTCTCACTATCGATTATATCTTTTTTGCTGCCTTGCCCATAAAACACGCCGCTTCCCATAGAACTAACAGTTCTTGCGCTTAACGAAGGTTCTTTGCGGCCATAAGTTTCCCCTCAGGCTTCTTCAATGGTCGTTGGGATGTCAGGTGGAATTTTAACTTCCTTAAATCCATATCTATTGCCTTCATAAAGCTTAAATTCTTTTCTGTTCAGTCCTAAAAGATGATAGCGATCTGCTGACTGAAAAATTCTTATGAGAGGTTTGATATAAAAGGTATCAGCTACTACCACTACCTCTTTTACAGGTCTTGGAAGATTATATACTATACATCTGTCTTCTGTAGCAAGCACTGCCAAGCCATCTAAGGTATAATTCCAAAACATTTTTTCTTTGGCTATGGCATAAAAAGGTTTCATGATATTGACTATTTCTCTTTTTGGGTGTTTTCGCATTAGCGAATCTTCCACTTCTCGAATAAGATTCTTAAATCTAATTGCATCCTGTTTATTTTCAGGACTGTAGCGGTGGGTCGGCTGATAAAGTGAGATAAAAGGGGGATTTTTCGCATTTAAAATCTCATGAGGAAAATCATTTACAATCTCATAAAGCATATTTTTTCCCTCCTAAACCGTCATATAGTGAGCCTACTGCCTTCACGCAAGTATGCATGCATTATATAAAGCAGCTACCTGCTTAATACAATAATACACTAAATTAAGAGATAAATCCATTAATTTCTGATTTTGAGAAATTTTTGTTTTCAAGAAGTACACAAAGTACACAGAGGGACGGTTCTTTTGTGTTCTTTTGTGTTATTTTCGTATTTTTCAAATAAAGTTTCCAAAGCACACAAATATTACTATTTTCAGCCTCAGCAAAAGATCTTTATCAAAAATAACCTTGAGATTCTCATCTTAACTTCACTCAGAATGACAAAAGTAAAATTGGCGCACATAAAAAAGCCGGATGGTAAAATCCGGCATTAGATAAAATTTCTAAGAGCTAAATGTGCACATATTTGAATGGCTACTTTAAGGCAGGATTCATCAAAATCAAACCTGTTTGTATGATGATCGGATGCAATTGGAGTTTTAACTTGAAAATAAAGGGCTTTACCCCCTTGTGATTGAACCCTTTCCATGAAATATGTAGCATCATCACTGGCGCCAAAGTTACTTTCATTTTCTATTTTCGAAATTCCTAAGCTCTCACCAATCTGTTTTACTGTTTTAGCAAGCTCTTCATCGCCTTTGGCACTTGGCGCACTGCCGGCATCTTTGATGTGGCAGCCAAGAGTGTACATATTTGCGCAAGCCTTAAGTATGATTTTTGCTTTCTCCTGCATGTAATTATTTAATGCTGTAGTCTCGCCTCTAGTTTCAATTTTCATATGAGCACTTCCGGGTATTATATTGGCAGCTGTGCCTGCTGTCAATACGCCAACGTTTATGCGAGTGATTCCTTCACTGTGAGGTGCTATGGCGTGCAGATTAAGAGCTGCAGATGCAGCCCCCAGCAGGGCGTTTTTCCCTTCTTGCGGGCAAGCACCGGCGTGGGCAGTTTGACCTATATAATCAACATCTATTTTTGATGTAGCTAAAAAACCTGTGGTCTTAGCTACAAGGCTCACTGAATCAGCGGCTCCAAAGCCTATGTGAAAAGCAAAAAAGTAATCCGCATCATCTACGACACCTGCCTCCACCATGGCTTTCGCGCCTCTTACCCCCTCTTCAGCCGGTTGAAAAATAAGCTTTATCGTTCCGGATAAATCATCTTTGATTTTCATAAGAATTTCTGCAAGAGCCAGTCCCACTGCTGTATGACCATCATGGCCGCAAGCGTGCATTATTCCGTCATGCACCGAAGAAAAGTTTTCTTTGTGTGGTCTGTGCTCATCATCTTGAGCTTCTGTAATACTTAGGGCATCCATATCAAAGCGAAAAGCCATCGTAGGACCCGGCTTATCGGTATGAAGAATTCCTACAACCCCCGGCAAATTTTCCATCATCTCTATGATTTTAGGGTCCGCCCCTTCTTTTATCGTCCGCTTTATTTCATTTAGTATTTCTTTCTGCGGGGGAAAACCCATGATCGCTTCTTCTTTTAGAATTTTTCTGCCAAGTTTTACTTCATAGCCTAAATCCATGAGAATTTCAGCTACTTTACTGCTTGTGCGAAACTCCGTCCAGCCTACTTCGGGGTATTTATGAAAATCTCGGCGATATGCAATAACTTTCGGTTCTATCTTATTTACCAATGTTTTTATATCATACATGCTATTCCTCCTGCTGCAACAGTTCCATGCTCAGTGCCACTAGTGCCTTAATGCCAATGGGTATGCAGCCTTCATCAAAAATTACGCGGCTATTGTGTAGGGGCAATATTTCCTTGGTTTTTCTCGAAGAAGAACCTAATTTCATATATACCGACGGCACCTCTTGAGAAATAAAGGAAAAATCTTCGCCGGAAGTTTCCTGGGGAATATCTTTTATAGTATCTTTGCCCATCTTTTCGATAAGAATTTCTTTTACCTTCTGCGTAAGGCTAGCATCATTTATCACCATAGGATATCCTTCTAGATAATTCATTTCAAAAAAGGCACCATGGCCGTAAGCTACGCCCTTCCCTACCTGGTTCATATATTCCTTAATTTCATCTTCATATCCCGGCGTCATGATTCTTACAGTGCCTTCCATCTCCACTTTATCACATATAACGTTGTATCTCTGGCCGCCTGTGATTTTGCCAATGGAGATAACTACACTGTCCCGAGGATCTATCCGCCTTGATACTATAGTTTGCATGCTTGATATTACATCCGCAGCCGCTACCAATGCATCTATTCCTTGATGGGGAGCTGATGCATGACCGGATTTACCTGTTACTTTTAAAAAGAACCGATCTGATTTAGCTGTACAAGGTCCGGAACATAAACCGATTTCGCCTACATAAAGCTGTGGCATTACATGTAGTGCTAAGGCATAGTCTACCTTCGGATTTTTAAGTATTCCTGCATCTATCATTGCCTTAGCCCCACCCTGTGGACTGCACTCTTCTGCCGGTTGAAATACAAATTTTATTTGCCCACAGATGCGATCTTTGTATTTTGATAACACTTTAGCTGCGCCAAGCAAAATAGCTGTATGAATATCGTGACCGCAGGCATGCATGATGCCGGCGACTTTTGAGCTAAAGGGAAGTCCGGTTTCTTCCTCAATAGGAAGTGCATCCATATCGGCTCTGAGGAGTAGAGTTTTTCCCGGTCGGTCGCCTTCCAAAATCCCTACTACGCCGTATCCGCCCACGCCTTCTTCCACCTTAAGGCATAAAGACTTTAATTCCTTTGCAACTAGTTCCGAAGTAGCTTTTTCCTCATAGCCCAGCTCCGGATTTTGATGAATATGTCTTCTAATTGATATTATATGTTCTAAAATCTCGGATATTTGTTTTTCCAATTCTTCCATGCGATTTAGGCACTCCTTTTTGCAAGATTTACATATAAATTCCTGCTCCCGGTCCCAATGGCAAATCTAAGACCATCCACACTATCAATTGCAGTGTCCACACTACCAAAAATATCAATGCATAAGGCAGCATCAAAGACATCAAAGTCCCAATTCCGGCATCTTCATCATAGTACTGAGCAAGACCCAAGGCTATGGGGAAGTATGGAAAAAGCGGTGTTATCGGATTGGTTGAAGAATCGCCGATGCGGTATATTACCTGAGTCATTGCCGGAGAATAGCCTAACAGCATCAGCATCGGTACAAATATGGGCGCAAGTATAGACCACTTGGCAGATCCGCTGCCGATAAACAGGTTTACTATGGTAGAAAGCAATATAATTCCTATAATCAGCGGCAAACCTGTAAATCCCACATTTTGCAGAAATTCTGCCCCTTTTACCGCTATTACAACACCTATGTTAGTCCAGTTAAAATATGCTACGAACTGGCCTATGATAAAAACAAGAACTATGTAACTTGACATGGTTTTTACTGCTTCAGCCATAAGTTTTGGTATGTCGCCGGCAGTTTTTATGGTGCCGACAGTCTTTCCGTATGCCACACCTATTGTTATAAAAAACAGCATTAAAATCGGAATAATACCGTTTAAAAACGGTGAAGGTATAAGTCCTCCGGTTTCAGCATTTCTTAAAATGGCATTTTTAGGCAATGTAGCAGCAGCTAGTATCGCAAGAAATATTAAAGCTGCCTTGCCTGTATTTTTTAAGGCAAGATTTTCAATAGGCGTAAGGTCTTGGTTTTCGGAAACTTTTATCTTGCCTTTGTATTCTCCAAGTCTCGGTGCTATGATTTTGTCAGTGATCCATGCCCCCACAAATGTAAAGATAATCGTCGAGGCAAACATAAAGTACCAGTTAATAGAGGGATTAACTTGGATACTTGGATCTATGATTTTTACAGCTTCTTGAGTTATGCCTGCAAGTAGCGCATCGGTTCCGGCTATTATAAGGTTTGCGGAAAAGCCGGCACAGGCTGCAGCATATCCCGCCATAAGACCTACTAGCGGATTTTTCCCCAGGGAAAGATAGATACTTGCCGCAAGTGTCGGTATAATGACTATGGAAGCATCTGATGCAATATTCCCATTTATGCCTACAA
>Ga0134101_1002177_pt1 | contig 12403 bp, 10 predicted proteins | sample 12_3_2metaG_FD_94446 | JGI IMG/M metagenome (GOLD analysis project Ga0134101, IMG submission 94446) | Switchgrass degrading microbial communities from high solid loading bioreactors in New Hampshire, USA - 12_48_3.3_201_A2 metaG | ecosystem: Engineered > Bioreactor > Semi-continuous > Anaerobic...
AGAAAAGATATGCTCTTTTAGATGAAAAAGGTAGACTCAAAATTCGAGGACTTGAAGTAGTAAGAAGAGATTTGTCAAAATATGCACGGCAAACTCAGCAGGATATTCTGAAAATATGTCTTATAGAAGAAAATGTTGATAAAGCTTTTGAATATCTAAATGAAAGAATTAAAGCCTTACAAGAAAATAATTATGAACTAAGAGAGCTTGTTGTATATGAACAACTTTCTAAACCAATATCAGAATATAAATTAATATCTCCTCATGTAATGGCAGCAAAAAGACTGTTTGAAAAAGGCATTCCTGTAGGTGAAGGAAGTGTTATAGGTTATGTGATTCAGAAGGGTTCTGGATCAATAAGTGAGAGAGCCTATCCTGTTGAGCTTGCTGATTCATCAAAACTTGATATTAATTATTACATTGAAAATCAGGTTATTCCTGTTGCAATGAGAATACTGAAAGCATTCAAGCAACAAAATCATCTTTTTAACTAACTTATTTTTTATGCGTCCTGTCAATTTCCTGTAAAATTTTTCTTTTTAATTCATCTATTTTCTTTTTATGCGTGCCATGCCAATAAATCTTCCCACAGGATATACATACCATAAAATCATGACCTACAAAAACAACATAATCAGGAATCAGTGCTTTAATACTGTCTTTTTCTACTCTTTGTATCTCTCCGTTACAAACAGGACATCTCGGCTTAAAACTGCATAAATCAGATGAACACTGAACAGCAGACAAAACTTCTTTTATTTGTTCTCTTATATCATCAGAATGTATCAATAAAACTTTTTTTAATAGTTTGGATCTGGCAAGAGAGTGATCTCTGGTTAGCAAGATTCTATCATCCTGTATTGATATTTTTATCAATTCTCTATCATCAAAATCATTGCTGTATAGAGTATCAAAACCAAAAAGCCTGAGCCATCGGCTCAGGCTTCCAAGCATTACATCAGCTACGAATCTCGGTATTGCTTTATCTAAGCTCAATTTTCTTCAGCATTCTCTTCTCTTAAGTGTTCTATCTGCATATTATTGTAGAACTCACCTTTTATTAGTGTATCCCTGTACGCAGGGGAACCTGTTCCAGCTGGAATAATTCTTCCCATAATGACATTCTCTTTTAATCCTCTCAGTTCATCAATCTTTGCTTCAATTGCTGCATCAGTAAGCACTCTTGTGGTTTCCTGGAATGAAGCCGCTGAAACCCATGATTCTGTTGCAAGAGCTGCTTTAGTAATTCCAAGCAAAAGAGGTTTTGCCTGTGCAGGCCGTCTGCCATTAGCTATAACCCTCTCGTTTTCCTCCATGAATACCACTCTATCAAGTTCATCCCCAATTAAGAATGATGTATCACCAGGGTCTTCTACTCTTACCTTTTTCATCATCTGCGTGACAATCACTTCAATGTGTTTATCATGAATTGAAACTCCCTGAAGTCTGTATACTTTCTGAATTTCATCAACAAGGTATCTCTGCAGTTCTGTTGGACCTAGAATCTCAAGAATGCTATGAGGATTTATAGAGCCATCTATTAATGGTTCTCCAGCTTTAACCCAGTCTCCATCGTGCACAATTACATGTTTACCCTTTGGAATAAGATATTCTCTTGTTTCATCAGCCCCTCTTACAACTATGACTCTTGAACCTTTCTGGCTTCCTTTAAACTCAACTATGCCGTCTATTTCACTGACAATGGCTGCTTCTTTTGGTCTTCTTGCCTCAAAAAGCTCTGCTACTCTTGGTAACCCTCCTGTTATATCTTTTGTTTTTATAGTTTCTCTAGGGATTTTTGCAAGAATATCTCCTGGCTCTACAATATCACCTTTATCAACCATTAAAAGTGCACCTGCTGGTAGAAGATATCTCGCAGGCGTTCCTGAAGGAAGTTTAGCGGTTTTACCATCTTTGTCTTTTATAGTAACACGAGGTCTGTAAGTTGCAGGATAATCAATTATTATTTTATGAGAAAGTCCTGTGGTTGGATCAGTTTCTTCTTTAAATGTAACACCTTCCACCATATCGCCAAGAGCGATTTTGCCTCCTATTTCAGTAATAATTGGCGTGGTGTAGGCATCCCATTCAGCTAATCTCTGACCTGCTTCAACCATTTGACCTTCTTTAACAATAATTTTAGCTCCATATACAAGATTGTATTTTTCTCGTTCCCTTCCTGATGAGTCTGTAATGATAAGCATGGCATTTCTATTAAGAACAACCAGTGAACCATCTTTCTTTTCAACATAATGAATGTTTTTAAATCTTACTATTCCTGAAGTTTTAGCTTCAAGCACAGCCTGTTCAACAATTTTTGTTGCTGCTCCTCCTATATGGAATGTTCTCATTGTAAGCTGAGTTCCCGGCTCTCCAATGGACTGCGCAGCTATAACACCTATTGCTTCACCTATTTCAATATCTTCACTTCTTGCAAGATCCATTCCATAACATTTAGAACAAACACCAAATTTTGTTCTGCATGTAAGAACTGAACGAATCTTTATTCTATCAATGCCTGCATCTACAATCTTCTTTGCAAGTCTCTGGTCGATTATTGTATCCCTTTTTGCAATAAGCTCGCCTGTCATGGGATCTTTTATGTCTTCTGCCAATGTTCTGCCGTATATTCTTTCCTCAAGAGGCATAACAATCTCGCCACCCTCCGTAAGTGCAGTAATATATATCCCGTCTTTTGTTCCGCAATCATGTTCTACAAGAAATATATCCTGTGCAACATCCACTAGTCTTCTTGTTAAATAACCGGCATTTGCTGTTTTTAATGCTGTATCTGCCAGTCCCTTTCTTGCGCCATGCGTGGATATAAAATATTGAAGTGGTGTTAACCCTTCTCTGAAATTAGCTGTAATAGGTGTCTCGATAATCTCGCCAGATGGTTTTGCCATTAATCCTCTCATACCAGCCAGCTGTCTTATCTGAGCGATACTACCACGAGCACCTGAATCCGCCATCATGAATATGCTATTAAACGATCTTCTTTCTGCCAGCTCTTCTGGTGTAAACTCTCTGTCTTTTTCTGCACCAAGCTCTTTCATCATCTCATCAGCTACCTGTTCTGTAACATTTGCCCAGATATCTATTACCTTATTATATCTTTCACCTTGTGTTATCAATCCTTCTGCATACTGTCTCTGTACTTCCATTACCTGAGCTTCTGCTTCTTTGATTAATTCTGCTTTTTTTGACGGTATATGCATGTCATCAATGCATATAGAAATACCTGATTGTGTTGCAATATCAAAACCTAATTTTTCAAGTTTATTCAAAAATAAAACTGTATCTCTCTTTCCAAAATTATAATGAACGTATTCAAGCAGTTTACCTATTTCTTTTTTTGTCAGTTCTTTGTTAATCATCTGAAATGGAATGCCTTCAGGAACAATCTCTCTAAATAAAATTCTGCCTACAGTAGTTTCAACAATCTCACCATTTAATCTAACCTTTATTGGAGCATGTTTCTCCACCGCTCCACTCTGATAGGCAAGAATCACTTCTTCGGTGTCTGCAAAAATCTTACCTGCTCCTTTAGCATCTTTCCTTTCTTTTGTAAGATAATATACTCCAAGAACCATGTCCTGAGTTGGAACAACTATTGGTTTTCCATTTGCAGGAGAAAGAAGATTACCCACTGACATCATCAATATTCTTGCTTCAACCTGTGCTTCATATGAAAGAGGTATGTGAACCGCCATCTGGTCACCATCGAAATCAGCATTAAAAGCTGTGCACACGAGAGGATGAAGTTTTATCGCCTTTCCTTCCACCAGAACAGGATCAAAGGCCTGAATACCAAGTCTGTGAAGAGTTGGAGCTCTGTTTAAAAGTACTGGATGTTCCTGAATAACTTCTTCTAGAGCATCCCATACTTCTGGGAATTCCTGTTCAACAAGTCTCTTGGCCTGTTTAATTGTTGTAGCATGACCTTGTTCTTCAAGTTTATTAAACACAAATGGTTTAAATAACTCCAGAGCCATGGTTTTTGGTAATCCACATTGATGCATATCAAGTTCAGGACCAACAACAATAACTGACCTGCCAGAATAATCAACTCTTTTGCCAAGTAAATTCTGTCTGAATCTTCCTTGTTTACCCTTTATCATATCGCTCAAGGATTTAAGAGGCCTGCGTGTTCCTGCTTTCAAAGCCTTTGAACGTTTTGTATTGTCAAAAAGTGTATCAACAGATTCCTGAAGCATCCTTTTTTCATTTCTGATAATCACGCTTGGAGCTCTAAGCTCCATGAGCCTTTTTAATCTGTTATTTCTGTTTATAACTCTTCGATAAAGATCATTTAAATCAGAAGATGCAAATCTACCACCATCAAGAGGGACAAGAGGTCTCAGCTCTGGAGGAAGCACTGGAACAATATCAAGTATCATCCACTCAGGACGATTACCAGAATTTTTAAATGCTTCAACCACTCTAAGTCTTTTGGTAAGCTTTCTTTTAATCCCATTTGAAGTAGCAGCTTCGATTTTTTCTTTGAGTTCTTTCGCAACTGCTTCAAGATCAATTTTTTTAAGAAGTTCTCTTATAGCTTCTGCTCCCATTCCTGCTTTGAAGTTGCTACCATATTCTGCTGTTTTTTTCTTATATTCATCTTCTGTAAGAATATCTTTTTCTTTTAATGGCGTATCACCAGGATCTATAACAATATAGTCTTCGTAGTAAATAACTCGTTCAAGTTGCCTCACAGAAAGGTCAAGTAGAATTCCCATCTTACGTGGGACTCCTCTAACAAACCAGATATGAGCCACAGGAGCAGCAAGTTCAATATGTCCCATTCTTTCACGTCTTACCTTGGATTGAATTACTTCAACTCCACATTTATCGCATATAACACCCTTGTGCTTCATTCGTTTGTATTTACCGCATAAGCATTCCCAGTCTTTTACAGGTCCAAAGATTTTAGCGCAGAACAGACCTTCTGGCTCTGGTTTAAAAGTTCGGTAATTGATAGTTTCAGGTTTTTTAACTTCTCCATATGACCACTCTCTTATTTTTTCAGGTGAAGCCAGCTTTATTCTTATCGCATCGAAATCTCTCGGATTTTTAGGCTTTTGAAAAAGCGAATAAATATCTTCCATCAAGGTTTATACCCCCTGTTTTTATAAATGATTCAACTTTTTTTCTTCTTCTCAAGAAGTTCCACATCAAGACAGAGACTCTGAAGCTCTTTGATTAACACATTAAATGATTCCGGCACTCCTGGTTCAAGTACTGGATGACCTTTAACAATAGCCTCATACATACGAGTTCTACCTGATATGTCATCACTCTTTACAGTTAAAAACTCCTGGAGTGTATACGCTGCTCCATATGCTTCTAGTGCCCATACTTCCATCTCTCCAAGCCTTTGCCCTCCAAATTGTGCCTTACCTCCAAGAGGCTGTTGAGTAACTAAAGAGTAAGGACCTATAGAGCGAGCATGAATTTTATCTGCAACAAGATGATGTAGTTTAATCATGTACATCTGTCCAACTGTAACTGTCCTTTCAAATGGCTCACCAGTTTTGCCATCATAAAGAGTTACCTGACCTGTTGTTGCAAATCCAGCTTTTGTTAGCATTTCCTCTATTTCAGATTCTTTAGCACCTTCAAAAACAGGAGTTGCGACATAAAAACCTAAAGCCTTTGCAGCAAGACCAAGGTGTGTTTCAAGAATCTGACCTATGTTCATTCTTGATGGAACTCCAAGTGGATTGAGTACCATATCAACAGGTGTCCCATCTTCAAGATACGGCATATCCTCTTCAGGTAAAACCATGGAAACAACACCTTTATTTCCATGCCTACCTGCCATCTTATCTCCAACCTGTATTTTTCTCTTCATAGCAATAAAAACTTTAACCATCTGATTAACGCTGGGTGGAAGTTCATCTCCTTTTTTTATTCTTTCAATTTTTTCATTGTATTTTGCATAAATCTGTTTTATATTCTGTTCTACCTCTTTATTAACCCTGCTTACCTCAATTTTAACATCAGGGTCTTCTACCTTAAGTTTAAGCAATTGATTTACATCAAGAAGATTTACAACATTTTCTTTAAGAGCCTTTCCTTTTGCACAGAGTAGCTTATCACCCTTCTTTACATCTTCAAGTACAACTTTATTTTTAAGAATTTTTCTGATTCTGCTGGCTTTTGACTCTTTTAAAATTCTTATCTCATCTTCTCTGTCTCTTTCTATTCTTTTAATCTCCTCATTTTCTATAGACTGTGCTCTTCTGGATTTCTCTTTGCCTTTTCTGGTCAAAATTTTAACATCAATGACAACTCCCTCGATTCCTGGAGGAACATATAAACAGCTTTCCTTAACATCTTCTGCTTTTTCTCCAAAGATAGCATAAAGGAGTTTTTCTTCTGGTGTAAGAACCCTCTCTCCCTTGGGCGTTACTTTACCAACAAGAATATCGCCAGCTTTAACTTTCGCACCAATTCTGATAATTCCATCTTCATCAAGATTTTTAAGAAGTTCTTCATTGACATTTGGAATTTCTCTCGTAATCTCTTCAGGACCAAGTTTGGTATCTCTGCACTCAATTTCAAATTCATCTATATGAATAGAAGTATAAACATCTTCTTTTACAAGTCTCTCACTAACTAATATAGCATCTTCGAAGTTATATCCGCCCCATGGCATAAATGCAACAAGCACATTTCGACCAAGTGCAAGTTCACCTTTATCCATACATGGACCATCGGCAAGAATTGTACCTCTTTCAACCTGCTGACCGACCCTTACAATAGGTTTCTGCGTTAGACAGGTCCCCTGATTGGATTTATGAAACTTTACAAGATTGTATATATCAACACCACCACCTTCTTCTGTAACTCTTACAACAATTCTGGTAGAATCAACATTTTCTATTATGCCTGCCCTTTTAGCAACTATCAGCCATCCTGAGTCTCTTGCAGCGTATAACTCCATCCCTGTGCCAACTATTGGAGCTTCAGTATGAACAAGAGGAACAGCCTGTCGTTGCATATTTGAACCCATTAATGCCCTGTTTGCATCATCATTTTCAAGAAAAGGAATTAAAGAAGCAGATACACTAACTATCTGCTTTGGAGATACATCCATATACTGTACTTCTTGAGAAGAAACCATCTTGAAATCACCTTTAACACGAGCAAATACTGTTTCTCCAATAAGATTACCATTTCTATCAACAGGAGTTGTTGCCTCTGCAATAATATAATTTTCACTTTCAAGAGCGCTCAAATATTGGATCTCATTTGAGACTTTACCATTAACAACTTTACGGTATGGAGATTCTATAAAACCGAATTCATTAATTCTTGCATATGTTGCTAGAGAAGTTATCAGTCCAATGTTGGGTCCCTCTGGAGTCTCTATAGGACATATTCTTCCATAATGAGTTGGATGAACATCCCTTACTTCAAATCCTGCTCTTTCACGTGTGAGTCCTCCTGGTCCAAGAGCGCTTAATCTTCGTTTATGTGTTATTTCACTTAATGGATTTGTCTGATCCATAAACTGACTTAACTGACTTGTACTGAAAAACTCTTTCACAGCAGCCATTACAGGCTTAGTGTTTATTACATCATGGGGCATTGCTGTCTCAACATCAGTAATTGTCATCTTTTCCTTAATTGCTCTCTCCATTCTTACCAGTCCGATACGAAACTGATTTTCTAAAAGTTCACCAACACCTCTAACTCTTCTATTTCCGAGATGATCTATATCATCAACTTCTCCCTTGCCTGTCCTAAGATTTAGCAAATATTTAACAATTTCAATAATATCTTTATCAGTTAGCACTCTCACATCAAGTGGGATATCAAGTCCTAACTTCTGATTTAATTTAAGTCTTCCTACAGAAGAAAGGTCATATCTTTTAGGATCAAAAAATAATCCATAAAAAAGTTCTTCAGCAGCTTCCTCAGTGGCAGGTTCTCCAGGTCTCAACTTCTTATATATCTCTTTTAATGCAGACTTTTTATTATCAACTTTATCAGTAAGTAATGTCTCTCTTAGAGATGGAAGATAATTAACATTATCTATAAAAAGTAACTGTATTTTTTGAATTTTAGCAGATATAATTCTGTAAAAAGCTTCTTCTGTGATCTCTTTGTTGCTGTCAACTATTACCTCACCAGTTTCAGGATCAACAATATCTGAAAGACTTATTCGTCCAATTATTTCTTCTTTCAAAATTGGTATTTCCTGAATTCCCAGGTCTTTCATCTTTTTTAATGAATATTTAGTTATTTTACTTCCTTCCTTTACCAGAATATCTTTCCCATCAGGACTATAGAGATCAATTTTTGTTCTAAGACCTGTTAAGATATCGCTTATAACTCTTGTATAAGTGTGATCATCTTTTATATTGATTTCCTCAATAGGATAAAAAATCTTGAGCAAATCTTCGTTTGTATATCCAAGTGCCTTGAGAACAATTGTAGCTGGAAGTTTTTTTCTCTTATCAATTCTTACATATAGAAGATCTTTTGAATCAAACTCAAAATCAAGCCACGAACCTCTTACAGGAATAATTCTCGCTGAATAAAGAAATCTACCGCTTATCCTGCTTTTGCTTCTATCAGGTGCAAAATAAACACCCGGAGACCTGTGTAGCTGACTAACTACAACTCGCTCAACTCCGTTTATTATAAAGCTACCTGTCTCGGTCATCATGGGTAAATCACCAAGAAACACTTCCTGTTCTCTGGATTCTTTAAGAAACTTTTTCCCCTCATCATCCTTATCCCAGATGTTCAAACGCATTTTCATTTTAATTGGAACAGAATAAGTAAGCCCTTTAACCATGCATTCATAAGGAGTTAATTTTGATTCACCAACTGAGTATGAAATAAACTCTATTGTAGTTGTTCCATTATAATCACTTATAGGAAAAACACTGTTTAAAGCTGCCTGAAGTCCTTCTTCAACTCTGTCGTAAGGGGGAATATCTTTTTGAAGAAATTTATCAAAGGATTTTCTCTGAAATTCCAAAAGATAAGGCACCTCCAGAAGTGGAGGTACCTTCCCAAAATTTATTCTCTCTCTTAAAGGCTTTATCATGGTTCTCCTTCTCTTTAAAATTTTTACTGTACTTCTACTGTTGCACCTTCAGCTTCAAGTTTTGCTTTAATAGTTTCAGCTTCTTCCTTAGAGACACCTGTTTTTACAGGTTTCGGAGCACCGTCAACCAGGTCTTTAGCTTCTTTAAGTCCAAGCCCTGTTAGTTCCCTTACAACTTTAATTACTTGAATTTTCTTGTCTCCTGCAGCCTTTAAGATTACATCAAAGCTTGTTTTTTCCTCAACTGCCTGTGCTGCCTGTGCTGCTGCAGGAGCACCCGCTGCTGCTACTGCAACCGGAGCTGCTGCTGTTACTCCGTATCTTTCCTCAAATTCTTTGATAAATTGACTTAATTCAAGAATCGTAAGATTATCAAAAAACTGAAAAACCTCTTCTTTTGTAATTGCCATAATTAATTCCTCCTTTTATTAAGCTTTCTTATTTTTTAACGATTCTAATGCATAAAGCAATTTAGTATTTACTGCCTGCATCGCATAAGCCATTTTGGTAAGTGGAGAGCTCATTGCACCCACCAGCATTCCAAGCAGAACATTCTTTGAAGGTAACTTGGATATCTCTTTGAGTTCTGCTGCAGAATATACATTACCCTCAACAACACCCTGTTTAAGTTTTAATTTTTCATTTTCTTCAGAAAAATCAAGAGCCTTTTTAACTATCACAACTGGGTCATCATAACCAAAAACTACACCCGTGCAACCCTCTAAAGAACTTTTCAAATGTTCTTTAAAAGGCGCATCTTTAAGTGCTATTCCCAGAAGAGTATTTTTGCATACTCTATACTCTCCACCGGACTCTTTAATTTTCTGCCTTAAATCCGAAATTTCAGCTACTGTTAACCCCTGGAAATCAGTTAAAATGAATGATTTAGCTTTTGCTAACCGTTGAGAAATTTCTTCAACCCTTTTCTTTTTTGCTTCTTTTGTGGTAATCAGATTATCCTCCTTTCCCGGACAGCAGTGCAGTTATATTTATTTGAAGCTTTCAATATGTTCAATTCTATCAATAATCTCGGCAGGCGGATACCCATTAAGCTTCGAGCACCTGCTGTCTCAGATTTATTTATAACAGGCAAAGCCTGTTTTTAAAGTTTCAACTCGGATATGTTTATTTTTAACCCAGGTCCCATTGTAGAAGACAATGTAACTTTTTTAATATATTTACCTTTTGATGTCGGAGGTTTTGCCTTAATTATTGACTTCAAAACTGCCATCGCATTTTCAACAAGCTTTTCTCTGTCAAAAGACAGTTTACCAATAGGAACATGAACAACTCCACCTTTGTCAGTTCTGTATTCAATCTTACCTCCCTTAGCCTCTTTCACCGCTCTTCCAACATCGAATGTTACAGTACCTAACTTTGGATTTGGCATTAACCCTCTAGGACCCAGAATTTTACCAAGTTTACCAACCTGCCCCATCATATCAGGTGTTGCAATTACTCTATCAAACTCAAGCCAGCCCTGTTGAATTTTCTCAATTAAATCTTCTGCTCCAACATAATCCGCTCCTGCTTCTTCTGCTTCTTTTTCCTTTTCTCCTTTCGCAAAAACCAGAACTCTAACCTGTTTACCTGTTCCATGAGGAAGAACTACAGTGCCTCGTACAACCTGATCAGATTTTTTAGGATCAACACCTAAATTTATCGCCATCTCTACAGTCTCATCAAATTTTGCGAAACTATTCTCTTTAAGAAAATCTATTGCCTCTTCTAGAGTATACTCTTTTGTAATGTCTAATTTTTCCTTAACAGCAGCCAATTTTTTGCTCATTTATCTTACCCCCTTATCTCTACACCCATGCTTTTTGCAGTACCAATTACCATTTTCATTGCGGATTCAATAGATACGGTATTTAAATCAGGCAGTTTTGTTTTGGCTATTTCTTCTATCTGTTTTATGGTCAAAGAACCAACTTTTTCTTTACCTGGTAATCCAGAACCTTTTATTATTCCAGCAGCCTTTTTAATAAGCTCAGATGTTGGAGGTGTTTTGAGAATAAACGTAAATGATCTGTCTTTATAAATAGTTAATACAACTGGGATAAGAGTCTCACCCATGTTTTGGGTTTGAGCATTAAACTGTTTACAAAATTCCATAATATTAATTCCATGTGGACCAAGAGCTGGCCCCACAGGTGGAGCAGGATTTGCTTTACCTGCTGGTATAACAAGTTTTACCTGTGCTGTTACTTCTTTTTGTGCCATAACTTTTATTCCTCCCTCTATACCTTTTCAATTTGTGAAAAAGACAATTCTACAGGTGTTTGTCTACCAAAAATGCTTACCATAACTTTAACTTTTTCATGTTCAGCATCTACTTCATCAATATATCCTGTAAAATTCGTAAATGGACCATCTATAATTCTAACAGTCTCTCCCTTTTCAAAATGGGTTCTGATTTGAGGAGCCTTACCTTTTTCCAATTGCTGAAGAATCATCTCAACTTCTTCTTCTGGAACAGGAGCAGGTTTTTTGCCTCCAATAAACCCTGTTACCCTCTGAGTTGTGCTTACCAAATGCCATGTATCATCATTAAGTTCCATCTCAACAAGAATATATCCTGGATAAAACTTTTTTTTCTGTTCTTTTTTCTTTTTTCCTTTTACCTCTATTATTTTTTCAGTCGGAATCAAAATTCTCGTAATTTTATCATCAAGAGCCTTAAGTTTAGCTCTTTCTTCAATTGAAGCTTTTACCTTTTCTTCAAAACCAGACATCGTATGAATGACATACCATTGTTTTGACATATTTTCACCTAATAAATACATTTATAACTCTTGATAAAACAAGATCCACAAACCCCAAAAAAAATGAAATTAGAACCACAGTTACAATAACAACCCATGTAGAAGCCACAACTTCATCTTTTTTAGGATAATTAACTTTCTTCGCTTCTATTTTTACATCATTAAAAAAATTTTTAAGCCTTGATATCACTATTCACCTCAAAAAAACATAATGAACAGGCCAGGAGGGATTTGAACCCCCAGCCCCCGGATTTGGAGTCCGGTGCTCTATCCGTTAGAGCTACTGGCCTAACATTAAGTTTTAGTTTCTTTATGTAATGTGTGTCTTCTCCAATGCTTACAATATTTTTTTAACTGCAATTTATCAGGTGTTGTTTTTTTATTTTTTGTTGTAGAATAATTTTTATTTTTACATTCAGTACACTGAAGCAGTATAATCTCTCTCATTTTTTACTCCAGCACCTCTGTAACCACACCTGCACCTACTGTTCTTCCACCTTCTCTTATCGCAAACCTCAATCCCTCTTCCATCGCTATCGGCGCTATTAACTCAGCTGTTAGATTCACATTG
>Ga0134101_1002180_pt1 | contig 12369 bp, 10 predicted proteins | sample 12_3_2metaG_FD_94446 | JGI IMG/M metagenome (GOLD analysis project Ga0134101, IMG submission 94446) | Switchgrass degrading microbial communities from high solid loading bioreactors in New Hampshire, USA - 12_48_3.3_201_A2 metaG | ecosystem: Engineered > Bioreactor > Semi-continuous > Anaerobic...
GAACATATTATCTGGCTACCGTAGAAGGAGACCAGCCAAGAGTCAGACCATTTGGTACCGTGGACATTTTCCAAGGTAAACTTTATATCCAGACCGGCAAGAAAAAACAAGTCTCCAAACAGATACAAGCCAATCCCAAAGTAGAGCTTTGTGCTTATGCAGATGGAAAGTGGCTAAGGGTATCCGGCAAACTTGTCCGGGATGAGCGGATAGAGGCTAAAAAGCATATGCTGGATAACTATCCCGAGCTTCAGTCTCTGTACTCCCCAGAGGATGACAATACGGAAGTTCTTTACTTTGAGGATGCAACCGCAACCTTCTATTCATTTACCGATGAGCCGCGAGTAATCAAATTTTAGCAGAATTGGAGAATGTTTTTGTAGACATAAAACTGTATTAGGGGAAGCAAGAGGAATCGGCAGATGTCAGGAAAGACGCCTATATTCCCTTGCTCCCGTTGCACTATCTATTAACTAGTTTTACCGGTAACGGCGGCGTTTTTTACGTCTCTGGTTTTCAAAATAAAGCCTATGGGCGGGAACATGCCTGGTGGCAGAATTGTGGGATGATTCATCGTCATTATCTGCTTCTGACTCCTCAGGTATTTGCTGAGAATCCTGGTTTTCAACCGGAGCATCCCCTACAGATGCCTCCTGATCATCAACACTTTCAATGAATGTGTCAGATTCCTCAACTATGTTTTGAGAGTCTGTTATTTCCGGTTCTTGATTATCATTGGTAATTTCATCTGTTTCTTGACTTTTCTCAGTTTCCATATCTGCCAGTGGTTCTGATTCATCTGGGGGATCCTCAGCTTCTGAATTCTCTTGGCTGTCCAACTTCTCAGATCTTGCAGGTTTCTCTTCCATGTCGGACTTGGTATGGGAAAAAACTATTTTGGCCGTACTAGGTGCAGTAGTTGGGTGATAGGGCTCTTTTCCGGGAGGCATTTCTTCCATTTTTGCATCCTCGGTTACTTCAGGTCCGTCAAATATCATTGCTGATTCTAGGTTTTCAGGTTGATCCGCTGGGGGTTCCTGGATTTCAGATGTACCATCTAGCTCATCGGAAAACTGCGATGAGTATTCACTGGTCGATTCACGAGGTTCCTGGGAAACCTCATCTATTTCCGGGACTGTTGATTCAACAGCTATTTCCAAAGCAGTTCCATCGTCTTCAGATTCGGTGGTTTCCAGGCTTTCTTGGGGTGTAGTATCTTCAGGTGTCTGAGCGGCTTTATCTTCGGTTGCCTTTTCTTTGACTTCAATTGTTTGTAGTTCTAAGTCGGTGTCAATTTCTGCGGAGTCTGGCTGGACAACGGCCAGACTATCATCAGCTTGGGAAACTTCAGCTTCCTCTGTCTGAGACATCTGGGGCTGAGTATCTTCCGCCGGAACGGTTGATAAATTTGCAAGGGTAGGCTGAATCGGCTGTTTGGGGGCAATAAATGAGCTGTTGCAGTAAGAACAGTACTTATCTTCCGACAAAGGGGTAGCAAATTTGCTCCACTGCTTACATGCCTGGCAGAAAAGCCAATAAGCCATAATCTATATCTCCTTCCTAACATAATACCAATGCAAACAATTGATGGTTTTGTAAACATTAATACTGAGTTTTTTACATTTTATGAAAAGGAAATAATATTGTTACTATTTTCCTGGTGATAGGATACTGGATAGTCTATATAAGCTATGCAAATTTGGTAATCAAGGGGCACTCCCATATTCCAAGAAAGTGTTGTTAAGTACAGAAAAACGCTATATAATGCTTAGTGTACGGTTCTGTATGCTTGGCAGTACGGCTTTTTATTTTATTATCTTAATTTTGTAGGTAGGTAGGACGGGAGGAATAAACATGCCTATCACAGATTTATTAACCCGCAATGCCGAATTGTACGGCAATGAAAAATGTCTCACCGAAATCAACATGGATCTCCAGGAGAAACACAATGTAACCTGGATGGAGTATGAACTCATCGAAAACAATCCCGCTGGTGAATATCGCCGGGACATGACCTGGCGGGTCTTCGATGAAAAAGCCAATCGTTTAGCCAATCTTCTGCTTAAAAGAGGAATCAAAAAAGGTGACAAGGTAGCTATTCTGCTGATGAACTGCCTGGAATGGCTGCCTATATATTTTGGCATTCTAAAGACTGGGGCTATAGCAGTACCATTAAACTTTCGTTACACTGCTGAAGAGATTAAGTACTGCCTGGATTTGTCTGATAGTGTAGCTCTGATTTTCGGCCCCGAATTTATAGACCGGATGGAAGCCATTTTAGACCAAATACCCAAGGTGAGGCTTCTCTTTTATGCCGGGGAAAACAGGCCTTTATTTGCGGAAAGCTATGATCGCCTTACCGCCAACTGTTCTTCGGAACCACCGCCAGTAAAACTGTGCGATGAGGATGATGCAGTTATATATTTCTCCTCGGGAACCACCGGATTTCCCAAGGCCATACTGCATACCCATGCCAGCTTGATGTCTGCTGCTATTACAGAGCAAGCTCATCATGGCCAAACTCGTGATGACAACTTTTTGTGCATACCGCCCCTTTATCATACTGGAGCTAAAATGCACTGGTTTGGCAGCTTGATATCGGGAAGCAAAGCGGTACTGCTGCGGGGGGTAAAGCCGGAATGGATTCTTAAAACTGTCTCTGAAGAGAAGATTACAATTGTCTGGCTTTTGGTTCCCTGGGCCCAGGACATCCTGGATGCCATTGAAAGGGGAGACGTTAACTTAGATGATTATGAACTGTCCCAGTGGAGGCTCATGCATATTGGAGCGCAGCCAGTTCCGCCCAGCTTGATTCATCGTTGGAAAAAGTATTTCCCTGACCATCAGTATGACACCAATTATGGTTTAAGCGAAGCCATTGGGCCGGGATGTGTTCATTTAGGCATAGAAAACATCCATAAAGTAGGGGCTATAGGAATTCCGGGTTATGACTGGCAGGTTAAAATTGTGGACGAAAAAGGGGATCCTGTGACTAACGGGGAAGTTGGTGAATTAGCGGTAAAAGGTCCAGGGGTCATGAAATGCTATTACAAAGACCCGGCAGCAACTGCTGCGGTACTCAAGGATGGATGGCTGTTTACCGGAGATATGGCTCGCATGGATGAAGATGGCTTCATTTATTTGGTGGACCGTAAGAAAGACGTTATCATCAGCGGCGGGGAGAATATTTACCCGGTTCAGATCGAAGATTTTTTGCGGGCTCATGAGGCTATAAAAGATGCTGCGGTTATTGGCCTGCCGGACAAGCGCTTGGGTGAAATAGCCGCGGCGATAATAGAATTAAAGCCAGACTACAGCTGTACCGAAGAAGATATAAAACAATTCTGTCTGGCCTTGCCCCGTTATAAAAGACCCCGGGTTATTATTTTTGATAACGTACCGCGCAATCCAACCGGCAAAATTGAAAAACCCCGCTTGCGGGAGAAATATGGAGCAACCAGTTTAGTGGCAACTCTCACCAAAAGCTAAAATCAGCATATGGTTGAGGAGGATATCTGCAGATAGGAAAGAGATATCCTCCTTTTTATGTTTTTCTGCAGCAAGAATCTATTTTTAATAACTGGTATCATATATAGAGAAAAAAATAACGGTTATTAACATGAAAGGAGAATATAGGGCGGCGATGAAAATATGTCCTCAAGTTTATCAGGTTGGGGGAGGGAACCTTTCCCACCCGGATGATTGCTGCATATATTTAGTGGAATCAAAACAGGGCGGTGTGCTGATTGATGCTGGAGCGGGAAGGGGAACCCAGCGCATTCTAAACAATATAAAAAAGCTCGGGTTCCAGCCAGACCAGCTCAAGTATATTATTCTGACTCACGGTCATATAGACCATATAGGCGGTGTAAAAGAACTGCAGATGCAGACTGGGGCGGAGGTGATAGCTCACGAATTGGAACTGGACGCTATTGAAAACGGTAATCCAAAACTTACCGCTGCGTCTTGGTATGGAGTGGAATATCAACCGGTGCTTGTAAATAAAGTAATAAAAAAAGACCATGAGTCTGTCCCCTTGGGAGACATAGAATTAATATTTTTGCATACGCCAGGCCACACTCCCGGCAGCATTTCAGTCTTATGCCAGTGTGCCGGCAACAAGGTTTTGTTCGGCCAGGATATTCACGGTCCTTTTAACCGGGAATGGGGCTCAGATCTTAAAGAGTGGCGCAGTTCCATGCAGCGGCTTATCAGCCTGAATGCTGATATCCTCTGCGAAGGTCATTTCGGCATATTCCAGCCTGCGGAAAAAGTCCGCCAGTATATAGAATCCTGCCTGCGCCGCTATTAACTGTTCAGAGAAGTCATCTCTTGAGCTGCAGATGGTATATAATTGGTGTTAGTTATCTTCTTCAGTCTTGGTAATTGTTCTTCAAAAATATTGTACTGTCAGTGAGGGCGAGGAGAATGATAAAAATTACTGCAGATAGCACTTGCGATCTATCGGAAGAAATTATTAAGGCAATGAATATTACTTTGATCCCCTTACATATTATTGTAGGTGATCAGGTTTTCCGTGATGGTGTAGACATAACTCCCCAGGATATTTTCCGGAAAGTTGAACAGGAGAACCAAGTATGCAAAACCTCAGCAGTAAATGTATATCAATATGTTTCGATATTCGAGGAGTTTGCCGCTCAGTATGAGGCGGTAATTCATATTTGTATCAGCTCTGAGTTTTCCACTTGTTATCAAAATGCTTGTCTGGCAGCAAGCCACTTCAATAACGTATATGTGATTGATTCCCGTAATCTTTCTACCGGCAGCGGCCATATCGTCTATGATGCTGCTCTTATGGCCAAGGAGGGAAAAGCACCCGCAGAGATATGCCAAACCCTGGAAATGACTATTCCTAAGGTGGAAGCTAGTTTTGTTATTGACCGCCTAGATTATTTGCACAAAGGCGGTCGTTGTTCCGGGCTGGAAGCAGTTGGTGCCAAAATCCTCAATATTAAACCGTGTATTGAAGTAGTTGATGGGAAAATGAAAGTTGGCAAGAAATACCGGGGCAGTTTTGAACATTGTCTGGAACATTATGTGAAAGATCGTTTGAGTAATCGCAGCGATATCGATTACAGCCGGATATTTATTACTCATCCCATGTGTTCGGAAAAGACAGTTGCCAAGGTTAAAGAGTTGGTTAGGCATTACGGAATTTTCGAGGAAGTGATTGAAACCAGAGCCGGATGTACCGTTTCCAGCCATTGCGGGCCTAATACTCTGGGCATACTTTTCAAACGCTGTTAAGATAAATAAAAAGATATACTTTGTTTACGAGTAAGCCTGCTTTACCATAAAACCCGTCAGAATTTTGCATGGCGAAAGCTTAATCAAACATAGCTTTCGCCATTGATGTTTCTGAGGATTTCTGAGGTAAACTAGCCCGCTGGGTTATTTTTTGCCATACCAACCAAATGCGCTGATTTTTCCACAATATTTCGATAATTTCTTGTATTTTGCGATCTAATAGTTGCTATTTCGACTTCGGTCAAGGTATATTATATAATGTCAATTAGGCATCCTTTGCTGATGCCTGGTCCAAGGATGTCGGATATGCAGTCTGTGATGAATGACATGACTAAAAAAAACGGTTCCCTCATAAGGTTGCCATATAAAATCCTGTTTTCGGTTGTAATTTTGGTTGTTGTCCTTATCGGTGCAGCATACATTAATTACACCTGGAAGTATTATTGGGAACAATATGACAGGCGAGCTTTGGCTTTAGCTGAAGCAGCAGCGGCTTTTATTCCTGCCCATCTGGTCAGCCAACTGCCAGCCGCTCCCACTGATTTGCATACAGCTGAGTACGAACTGCTTAAAACCTCCCTGACCCAGTTTATAGAACAGCATGATATTGTCCAGCGTGCTTACCTTTACAACATAACCGGGGAAGACATAAAAATTCTGGTGGATTCCGGCACGGTGGACTATCCGGAGAATTTTTTGTCTTCGGGAAATGCAGGCACGCCATTACCTTACAGGATTCCTTTTACCACTGGGGCACCCTATATAACAGGACCTATAACTGATGAAACTGGTACCTGGGTGAAAGCTCTGATTCCCATCAATGAGTATCAATCTCGGGTGATTGCTGTTTTAGGGGTTGATTATCCGGTTCAGCATTGGTATACAGAGGCCCGCAAACATGCTATTCATAGTACCGTTATAACTCTTTCTCTGCTTCTGGTATTGACGGTATTTTATTTCATGGTCAAAAAAAATAGAGAATTACATTTGATAAGCAAGCAACTCCGCAGCAGTCAGGAGCAATTGATGGCTGACATGGAAAACCTCTTACAGGTGGAAAGGGCTTTATTTGAAAGCGAACGGAACAAAGCAGTATTACTGTCTCATCTTCCGGGAATGGCCTACCGCTGCCTTTATGATGAAAACTGGACCATGCTGTTCGTATCCCAGGGATGCCAGGTGCTCACCGGTTATCCTCCCGAGAGTCTCTTGTACAATAGAGATTTGTCTTACGAGGATATTATCTGCCTGGAATACCGTGAGATACTGCGTAATCTTTGGAAACAAGTTGTGGATCTTAAAACTTCGTTTAAGTATGAATATGAAATCCTTACCGCTAGTGGTGAACGCAAATGGGTATTGGAACTGGGACAAGCTGTTTATAATGAGAACGATGAAGTCGAAGCTCTGGAAGGCCTGATTATCGATATTCACGAACAGAAACTCCGGGAATTTCAGATTAAATATATGAATGACCACGACTTCTTGACCGGTTTGTATAACCGTCAATATTTTGAGACTGTTAAACAAAAACTTGATGATGAAGAATGGCTGCCTCTGTCCATTATCATTATCGATATTAATGGAGTAAGAATTATTAACGACGCTTTTGGACACGCTGCCGGGGATCAATTGATTGCGGAAACAGCCAGGATTATCACGGATTGCTGCCGTGAAGGAGACATTGCGGCTCGCATCGGTGGTGATGAATTCGGCTTGCTATTGCCAAAAACCGATAACCATACAGCCAGGGAAATCGCAGATAAGATTAAACACGCCTGTTATGCCTATAACAAGTTTTCTAGCAATGATAAGTTCCGTATTAATGTATCCATGGGCTGCAGTACCAAAACATTAAGTATAGAAGACTTGGAGCAAATAGAAAAGATCGCTGAAGAACAGATGTATAACAGTAAACTTCTCAACCGCCATAGTTCCCATAATGCCATATTGTCAACCATCATGGCTACTTTATATGCCCGCAGTCAGGAGACTGAAGAACATTCTAATCGCATAGCCCATCTATCCAAGAAAATAGGCAAACACCTGAATCTTACCGAAGAAAGCCTTAATGACCTGCAGTTACTGGCTATGCTTCATGATATTGGTAAAGTGGGTATCGACGACCGTATTCTCAACAAAGCAGGCCCGCTGAATGAGGAAGAGTGGGAAATCATGAAAAAACATCCGGAAATCGGATACAGAATAGCCATGTCCACCATGGAATTAGAGTCTGTGGCGGAGTATATTTTGCATCACCATGAACGGTGGGACGGATCCGGTTATCCCCGGGGACTAAAAGGAGAATCAATTCCTTTGCTGTCCCGCATTTTGGCAGTAGTCGACGCTTTTGATGCTATGACGGAAGGAAGAGTATACCGCCAGAAAAAGACCAAGGAAGCTGCATTAGAGGAAATAAAGCGCAATGCCGGAACCCAGTTTGATCCCAATATCGCCGAGATATTTTTACATATCATGAATAATGAGCAGTTGTAGAAGCCAATTTATCAGCTGGTTTAACTTTTGCTGGCTACTGCTAAACTCTGATCGTAATAAACCAGGGCGGTTTCCAGACGGTGATTTTTTATTTCTGTAACTTTGACGGACAGCCCATTAACTTCCAGTTCGGGTGTACTTCCATCTTCCGGAACTGTACCCAGCATTCCAAATATTAAGCCGCCAAAGGTATCGTACCCATCTTCCGGCAGGGCTACCCCCAGTTGCTGAGATACCATATCCAGGGGAGCGGAGCCGCTTATTCTCCATACCTTGGGGTCAATTCTTTCTATTAAAGGAGGTTCCACCGGAGCGCTATCATCGTCTTCCAAATCACCAACGATTTCCTCCAGCAGGTCGTTCATAGTAATAATACCGCTCATTCCTCCGTATTCATCCAGAACAATGGCAAAATGATTACGGGTCTTCTTCATATTGTGGAACAAAACATCCAACCGGACCGTTTCGGGTATGAAGTAGGCCGGTCTTAAAGCCTGGGAAATCACATTTTCCCGGGTTTTATCCTTCACCCGGAAATAATCTTTGGCTTTTATTATTCCAATTACATGGTCTGGACTCTCATCGCAAACTGGATAGACTGAATGCCGGTTGTCCAAAATGGTCTGTTCCCATTGCTCATCACTTTCATCCATCCACAGTATTACCACATCAGTTCGATGAGTCATTATCTCGGCTGCATTTTTGTCGTTAAATTCAAATATCTTTTGAATCATATCTTTTTCATTATGACTTATGGCACCTTTTTCACTGCCGGCATCCACCATCATGCGGATTTCTTCCTCAGTGATAACATTATCCTCAGCGTAGGGATCAATACCCATCAATCGCAACAGAGAATTGGTAGACACGGTTAAAAGCCAGACGATGGGGCCAAACAGCAGGGATACATAATATATCAGACCGGAAATAAATAAAGCCAATTCTTCTGCTTTGCGCATAGCTACCCGTTTCGGGACCAATTCACCAAACACCAGGGTAAAATAGGATAATATTAAAGTAATGACAATAACCACCAGTGTATCTAAGGTGGCAGGCGCAATGGAGACCCCTAAACTGATCAACCAGTCTACCAATAAATCGGAAAAATTATCCGCGGCAAAGGCACTGGCTAGAAAACCAGCCAGCGTAATTCCTACCTGAATGGTGGATAGAAAGCGGGCAGGCTGTTCGGTGAGTTTAGCCAACCTGATAGCTCGTTTATCCCCCAAACTAGCCATCTTGGCTAGTTTGTTATCATTCATAGATATTACTGCTATTTCTGCACTGGCAAATATAGCATTGATTATTATCAGAATTAACTGCAATACCAGGGGCCAAAATATATTTTCTCCGGACAAATAAAAAACCTCCTGATTGCCCTACGAGTACCCTTTTCTTAGAATGTACCTTTATCCAACTATGTAAAACGTAAAAAAAAGCGGCATATAATCACCAGCAGATAAGTTCATCTGCCTGATGAATACATGACGCTTATTTACTGACATATTCTTATCTATGACACATCGTTCGGGTATTTCGTCCATTTAGCAATTCACTCCTTGCTAAATTGAGTAAATATTACTATAGAAGTTTGGTTTAGTCAATATCAGTTAGGGGCTGTTAACCAGGGTTATGCTGCAGTATGAGTTTTTTAATAACTATCTTGTAGTTGAGGCAGTGTTTAATATATATATCAATAATATATCAAATTTATGATTATTTTGATTATTGCACGGAGGAAATAGATCTTACGAGACGAAAATAATTAATGTGGGGGTAAGTAAATATAATTCTTGGGGGAGGGGAATCAATAAAGATGGAAACACATCTTTCTTCCAGCCTGCGCAAAATTGGGATTCCTTATCTCGATGACATACCCTGGGGCACCCACATCTGCAGCTTCTTTGGAAGTAAACAAGATTTGCTGGATATTTTGGTACCTTATTTCCAGGCTGGTTTGGAAAACAACGAATATTGTATATGGATAGTTTCTGAGCCGCTGACTATCTTTGAGGCCAGGGATGCATTAATGTCAGCTATTCCTGATTTCGACTCTTATTCCGGACAGATAGAATTTTACAACCACTATGACTGGTATTTAACCGGAAATGAATTAAACATTCATGTATTATTGCAGGACTGGTTCAATAAAATTGACCAGGCAATTGCCAATGGTTATGACGGTGTTAGAGCATGCGGCAGCACCATTTGGAAAGATAAGAGAACTTGGAAAACCTATTTAGATTATGAGGCTATGATAGCAAGGGAACTGGGGTCCTTAAAAATGATTGCACTGTGCCCTTATCAAATAGAAAGATGCGGGGTACATGAGATTTTAGATTTAGTACAACACCACCAGTTTTCTTTCATAAAATGCCAGAGTCATTACAGTTTCTCAAACAGCCTGATCAAGTACGAGCGTTATGAACTGGTGGGGAAAATAGCCGCCAGTATAGCCCATGAAATCAGAAACCCTATGACATCAGTAAAGGGTTTTATTCAATTGCTGCAAAGTAATAAGAATTTCCAATCCTATGAGCATTATTTTAGCTTAATGATTGACGAACTGGATCGCGCTAACGGCATAATTTCCGAGTATCTTTCCTTAGCCGGGGAAAGGATACCCAAAATAGATAAACACAACCTCAATAACATTTTAGCTACTCTGCTGCCGTTGCTGCAGGCTGATGCGCGCAGAGAAGACAAAGACATAATTCTTAAGACACAGGATATTGAAGACATTTGGGTCGACCAGAGAGATATCCGGCAGGTAATTCTTAATCTGGTACGCAACGGACTGGAATCCATGACACCGGGTGGAATTTTGGAAATTCGTACCTTTATGCACCAAGGTGATGTAATCTTGGAAATTGAAGATAATGGCCATGGTATACCGGCGGATGTCCTTGAACATTTGGGCAAACCTTTCATAACCACCAAAGAACAGGGGACTGGTTTAGGCTTATATGTTACCTACAGCATTTTGAAAAGGTACCATGCCGTCGTTGAGGTAAATTCTTCACCCAATGGCACTGTTTTCACTATTCGCTTTCCCGCACCAATAACTAGTCTAATGGCAGCAGAAGGGTAAAACTTAAAACTTTCCAGCCATACTGCACTGACCTGAAGGTTATATCTTAGGTAAGCCGCAACCTGACCATATCAAAGAATATTTCAGAGAGATAACAAAGACCCTGGAGCAAGTTCCAGGGTCTTTTTAGTTGACTATTCTGATTCTGCCAGCATATTGATAGGAACATTCAGCTGTTGGTTGTTATCCAGCATACGAATCCTGGCAGTATCCTGTTCTATTTGTTCGATCCATACCGGATGTCCCTGATAAAATACTTCAATTACTCCCTTGGATTCCATGATCTCCCGGGCTCGATCAACCAGCATATACATGCACCTCTTTTTTATCTAGCATGCCACAACCAGATGTTGATTATTACGGTATAACTTTATCATTCTCCGAACTGAGAGGTGTCACGATAGCTGTCCAGGTGCACGGTGGTCACTGCGAATAGATCTTGATTGATAGTTTTTTCCACTTTATCTGCTATGGCATGGGCTTCTATCAGTGGTAACGATCCGTCTACTTCTATATGCAGGGAGATTATTTTTTGTGAACCATAGTCATGCACTGCAATATCATGGGTAGCAAGTACTCCTGGGACAGTTAAGGCCAGTGCATTTATCCTGTCCAGTTGACTGTCATCGGTTTCACCAATTATTTTGGAGCATGAGTCCATAAATATCTCTACACCGGTCCAAATAATCAGGGCGGATACAGCCAAACCTAGAACAGCATCCAACCGGTAATAGCCAAATTGCGATGCGAGAATAGCTACAGCTACCAATAAAGAAGCAATAGCATCAGTACGATGATGCCAGGCATCGGCTATTAGAGCCGAAGAACAAATGCGGTTGCCCAGTTCAATTGAGAATTGCGACAGGAGCTCTTTGAATAGTCCAGCAAGTATCATGAAGGCGGCTATCAGAAAACTGCCGTTTACCGGAGTATTCGCCAGGTAGCGCTGGTAGGAATCATAGCCAAATTTAACCCCTACCGCTAAAAGCATTAAAGAAATTATTAAGGTAGCAATAAATTCAATCCGGCCATGACCATGAGGGTGTTTGTCATCAGCGGGAAGAGCGGACATTTTAAATCCAAGGATTACAACCAGGGACGTTAAAACATCCGAGGCGGTATGAACTGCATCCGCCAGCATGGATATACTGTTCAGCATTAAGCCAAATATAATTTTAAGAACTGCCAATACCAGGTTGCCTATTATGCTTACCCAAGCTTCCAGATAGGCAACAATTCTGCGTTGATTGGGTTCCTCGATCCGCTGTATATTTGATGTTTCCATTACTCTCAACAGCAAATAATCAGTGAGTTTGACTGTTAAACGATTCATCCATACACTCCCCATCCACCGGATAAAAAAATTACCGTCGAACTGTTATATTATTCATATAATAGTCCCACGGTAACTTCCGCTGCCCGAAATAGGGCCCGGCTTTTCGCCTGACCAAAATATTAAATTTCAGTTATTATAACACTTTTTCGCTGGCTCTGCAAGGGTAAAAGCTATTTAA
>Ga0134101_1002185_pt1 | contig 12342 bp, 8 predicted proteins | sample 12_3_2metaG_FD_94446 | JGI IMG/M metagenome (GOLD analysis project Ga0134101, IMG submission 94446) | Switchgrass degrading microbial communities from high solid loading bioreactors in New Hampshire, USA - 12_48_3.3_201_A2 metaG | ecosystem: Engineered > Bioreactor > Semi-continuous > Anaerobic >...
ATGTAACGGCCATGGGCGACATCCTCGCATCCATGTTCACACGGGCCAACCCGGATTTTGTGGCGACGGTGGAGACCAAGGGCATCGCTTTGGGGTTCAGCGTGGCGCGCGCTCTGGGCAAGCCGCTGGTGATCGCGCGGCGCGACCATAAAATTACCGAGGGCTCGGTGGTAACGATCAACTACCTCACCGGCTCGTCCCGGCGCATGGTGACGATGTCGATGTCCAAGCGCGCCGTTAGCGCGGGCCAGAAAGCGCTGCTGGTCGACGATTTCATTGCGGGCGGCGGCACGGTGCACGCGCTGTGCGAGATGATGAAGGAGTTTTCCATCACCGTGGTCGGCATCGGCGCGGCCATCGTGACCCGCCAGCCCGAGAAAAAGCAGGTGGACAACTACCGCGCGCTGCTGGTGCTGGAAGAGGTGGACGCCGCGGCGGAGCGTATCGTGATCCATCCGGCGTAAGCGCAAGCCGTCATTTTACCTTTCGTTTGTATTCCAATACCTTGAACGCGTCATTCAGTTTTTCGGCACTGTCTAAATTTAAGATAACGGGAAACAGTATGCCGACCGGTTTTGCACGTTCAAAATGCGTTTGAATATTTAACTGATTGATACCTTCTATTGTCTTTTCGGTGAAGTAAAATGTCAGCATAAGGCCCGTATCCCATACGGAAAGCCAGCAAACCGTTTTCTTTTTCTGGACTACCTTGCACAGCCAGCTTTTACTGTCGTTATAGTACCGCCATTCAGCCGACAATCCCTTTTCACTGACTCCCGCCATGAATTTTTCATACCATTCGTAATGCCTGCCCAGCGCTTGCTTGATGACGCTGCTGTCGGGGTATATGGCGGAATCAGTTAACTGCTTTTCCATAAACCGTCCCCTTTTTGCCGGTTGTATTACAGGTTGTCTTCAAATTCGTTGATTATCCTGTCCGCTAAGGCATCCAGCAGCCCCAGTTCCGACAGCGCCATCGAGATGCTGTAGCGCTTGCGGAAAAAGGCGGTGGCCGTCAGCGTCTTTTTCAGCGTGTCGCGGTCGATGCCCGCCTTGGTCGCGCTGGTGGGCGCGCCGAAATGCTCCAGATAGCGGATAATATCCCGGTAGTCGGGCAGTATGGCGCAGTCTTTTTTATATGAGTCATGGTAGGCGGTGAGTGCGTCGATGCGGCGCTCCTGCTCTTCCCAGCTGATATACCAGTCCTCGTTGACCGACTTGATCTCGTCGGGCACGCCGGGCGGGTAGTTTTCCACGAGATACGCCCATTTTTGCTCTTTGTTCATCCGGGCGGCTTTGACGGCCTCTTTGTCGATGGCGGAGAGGTCCGCTTCGCGCAGCATTTTGTGATAGAGAAGCGAATAGATGAGGCCAATGCCCACGCTGATGCCGTGCGACGGCGAAGGCGTGCCGTACGCCAAAGACCGCATCTCCCAGTAGTGGGACATGTTGTGCTCCACCGACGAGACGGTGCGCGTGTTGCCCACGATGAGCACGGTAAGCCCTGCGAGTATCAGTGCCTCGATCAGCGCTTCCTGCCCTTCACGCGTGCTGGCGAGTATGTCGTCTATCGCGTCGAGGCACCGGTCCAGCGCGGTTTTCAATAGGTGGGCGCACAGCGGGCAGTAGGTTTCGCCGTTGATCACGCTGCCCAGCTTCCAGTCCACCAGCACGTTGTATTTGGCCAGCATGTCGCCGAGACCTGCCGCCGTCATCAGTTTCGGCGCGGCAGCCAGAATGTCGGTATCGAACATCAGCAGACGGGCGGCGCAGCCGTAAATGGTCAGCTTGGTGCCGTCCACCATCATCGAAGAGGTGACGGAAGTGTAGCCGTCCATCGAGGCCGCTGTGCCGAACGCCGCGAACGGTATTCCGGAAAGGTATGCGCTGCGTCGCGTGCGGTCGGTGATGACGCCGGAGCCGACGGATAAAAGCAGCTCCGTTCCGGGTGTGATGTGCCCGATGATGTATTCCGCCATTTGGGGCGTGGGCTCGATCTTGTCCCCCGGCAGCACGCACAGCTTGCACACAAAGCCGTCTTTCTCCAAATTGGCCTTGATGGTCCGTGCGGCGACTTCCAGCGTGATGCTGTCCGCGACGATCAGTACGCGGTCGGGCAGGCCCGCTTCGCGTATGCAGGCGCCGCATTCGTTCACCAGGCCCGGGCGTATGTAGATATCCATTTCGGGAGTCTGGTGGGTAAGCGGGCAGTCGCAGCTTAGATCTTTGAGTAACAGCCTTCCGTCTTGCCGGATGATATTTGCATGCATATTGAAGTTATCCTTTCGACAGTGATGATGCGCACGCTTTAAGCCGGGGAAACCGGGCTTGCCCCGCTGGCCGGTGCACCCTGCTATTATAGACCTTGTCGCCGACGGTTGACAACCACGTATCTGCGGAGAAGTCAGACCAATTTGCCTGGCAAAGCCGCAGAAATTGTCTGAAACGATATAATATCAATAATAAATCATAACAAATGAGAATAAACGCTTGAAATATGACAACAAACAATATATACTAGAGCTAAGAAAAGATAATTTCAAAGTGGGTAGAATAGCCCGTAGAATAAAAACTTAAGGAGAACCCCGTGAAGAAGGATTTAGGCATTTGTTTGATAGGATGCGGCCGAGCCGGCATGATACACGCCGCGAATTTCAGCAACAGGGTGCCGGGTGCAAAGATGGTGGCTGTGGCGGATGTGGTGGAAGAAGCCGCGCGCAGCGCCGCGGACAAGCTTGGCATCTCCGCCTGGTATACCGATTACCGGGAAGCGCTGCTCAACCCGGCGGTGGGTGCTGTGGTGGTGGTATCGCCCACCGACCTGCATAAGAGCATCGTTATCGACAGTGCCAACGCAGGCAAGCACGTGTTCTGCGAGAAGCCCATGGCGATGAACACGGCGGAATGCCAGGAGATGATCGACGCATGCGAAAAAAACGGCGTCAAGCTGCAGATCGGGTTCATGCGCCGTCACGACCAGAGCTTCAAGCATGCGAAGAAGTTGCTGGATGAAGGGGCCATCGGCGACCTGGTGATGATCAATTCCTGCACGCGCGGTCCCAGCAAGCCGCGCCCGTGGATGTACGACCTTAAGAAGTCCAACGGCATTCTCGCGGAGCTCAACAGCCACGATATCGACAGCACGCGCTGGTTTGCGGGCAGCGAGATAGAATCGCTGTACGCCGTGGCGGGGAACTTCCGTAACAAAGAGGTTGCTGATGAATACCCGGACTATTACGACAGCGTCGTGATGAACGGCACGTTCAAAAACGGCGTCCATTTCAGCATCAACGGCGAGGCGTACGTCCAGTACGGTTACGACGCGCAGGTGGAACTGGTGGGCACAAAGGGCGTGCTGCGCGTGGGGCGCACGGACGAGAGCTTCGTCAGGTGCACCACGGTGGAGCACGGCACGTGCACGCCGTTTGTGAAGAGCTGGATGACGCTGTTCCTTGACGCGTACCTTGCGGAAGACATTTCGTTTGTGGAATGCATCAGGAACGATACGCCGCCCAGGGTGACAGGGCACGACGGCATGATGGCCGTCAGGATTGTGGAGGCGGGCAACGAGTCCATCGCGACGGGCAAAGTTGTGCGCCTGTAAAAGGAGGAATTAGCGATGAAGAGTTTAAGGCTGTATGGCGTCAACGATATTCGGCTGGTGGAGACGGAGAAGCCGCGAATAGCGCCCGATGAATTGCTTTTGAAGACCGGGGCCGCCGCGATCTGTGGGACGGATATCCGGATGTGGGGCAACGGCAAAAACGGCGTGGACGCGGACCATCCGCTGACGCTGGGGCATGAGTTTGCGGGCACCATCGTGGAAGTGGGCTGCAAGGTCCCGTTCTACAAGGTGGGCATGAAGGTCGCCCTGCAGCCCAACATCGGCTGTGGTATATGCGACCGCTGTGTGGATGGCAAGTTCCATCTGTGCGACAATTATCGCGCCTTCGGCATCAACATCGACGGCGCATTTGCGGAATACGTGAGAATCCCCGCGGACGCTATTGCCCGGGGCAACCTGATGCTGATACCCGAGGGCGTGTCATTTGCCGAGGCGGCGGTCGTCGAGCCGCTCTCGTGCGCGTACAACGGCTTCACGAAGCTTTTCGTGCACCCGGGCGAATACGCGCTGGTGGTGGGCGCTGGGCCGATCGGCCTGATGCACGTGCAGCTGCTGCACATGGCCGGGGCGACCGTGATGCTGAACGACATTTCGGCAGAGCGCCTTGAGGCCGGTAAGAAGCTGTTTCCCTATTTAAAAACATATCACGGCGACGACCTTGCCGGATTTGTCAAAGAGCAGACGGGCGGACGTGGGCTGGACATTGCGGTGACGGCCTGTCCGGTGCCCTCGGTGCAGGCGGCGATGCTGCCGCTGATGAACTACGGAGGCCGCATCAACTTCTTCGGAGGCATACCGGAGAGCAAGCAGCCGGTGCCGATCAACACCAACCTGGTGCACTATAAGGAGCTGTACCTTACGGGCTCCACCCGCTCCAGCATCGCGCAGTTCAGAAAATCGCTGGACTTTGTGGCCCAGGGCCTGGTGGATATCAAGAGTCTCATCGCGCATACCTACCCGCTGGACGATGTGCTCACTGCATTTGAGAACGCCAGAGCGACGCAGGGCATCAAGCACGTGATCGTGTTTGACTGAGCCGGCAGAGGATACCGATTATAAAAGCACCGGAGCTCTATCCGGTGCTTTTTCATGCGTTCGATTGACCGGTAAAAAAGTATGAGGGAGTTCGTGTAAGCGGTGATTCTGGCAAATAAAAAGACCCCATGGCATACATGGGGTCTTTGAAAAAGCGTTTGACCAGAGGCAAGCGGCTTAGCGCTCTTTCTCCTTGCGCTGCAGCAGCACTGCGAGCACGATGATGACGCCGCGGATGGCGTCCACAATCTGCGGAGATACGCCGATGAGGTTGAGCATGTTGTTGATGATACCCAGCGTGAGGATACCGAACAGCACGCCGACGATGCTGCCTTTGCCGCCTTCCATCGCGATGCCGCCCACAACCGCCATGGCGATGGCGTTAAGCTCATAGCCCACGCCGGAGGATGTGGAGTTAATGGAACCCATGCGCGAGGATTCCGTGATGGAAGCGACGCCCACCGCAAAGCCGAGCAAAACGAAAGAGATGATGCGAATAGTATCCGTGTTGATACCTGATAGGCGCGTCGCTTTCTCGTTGGAGCCCACCGCATAGATGTGCCGGCCGAGCTTGGTGTATTTGGAGATATAGAAGTACAGCAGGAACATCAGGACGAAATAGACGATGGGCATCGGCACCACGCCGAACAGTTCGGTATTCGAGATCTTCTGGTAGGCGGCCGATTTGGTGGTAAAGCCGCCGCCGCTCATGAATTCTCTGCACAGCGACCGGTATATGTACTGCATACCGAGCGTCACGATGAACGACGGGACACGGCCTTTGGTGACCAGCACGCCAACCAGGCCGGACAGGGCGCAGCTCATTCCAATACCGACAATGACCGCTGCTGCGCTGCTGAGTACGGGACCCAGGGCCGGCGTGACGAAGTCCACAAATGTCAGCGTGACTGCGGACACCGCGACCAGCTGCGAACTGACGGACAAATCGATGTTGCCCGAGATGATCACAAATGCCATACCAAAGGCAATAATGCCGATGGTGGCGTTACTGCGCAGAATGTTGAACAGGTTGTTCCAGTTAAAGAAGGTGCTTCCCTTTATAATTGTGGCGGCGATCACCAGCAATATCGTGAAAACGATGATGCCATAGTTGCTGAAAAAGCTGCTGATACGTGCGTTGTTAATCGCCGCGACGCTGCTCCGCTGTTGGCTAACAGCCTTGCTGTCTTTATTGTTTTTGTTTTGCATGTCTCTTCGTTCTCCCTTGTATTAATGTAACAGTCCGCCGGTTGACAATATCATGAGGTTTTCCTCAGATATTTCATCACGTGACAGCTCGCCGCGGACTTCACCATGGTACATGACGATAGCCCGGTCACACAGCCTGAGTATTTCCTGATGTTCGCCGCTGGTGACGATGATACCCATGCCTTCTTGGGCAAGTTCCATAATCAACGCATAGATCTCGTTCTTGGCGCCTACGTCCACGCCCTGAGTGGGGTTGGATAGTATCATGACATCGGAATTGGCAATCATCCATTTGGAAAGCACCACTTTTTGCTGGTTGCCGCCCGAGAGGCTGGTGATCTTGTTCTTCAGGTTGGCAACTTTGATGCCCAACTTGTCACGATATATCTCCGCCACTTTGCGCTCACGGCTGGGCAGCAGCGTCGGCCCGGCGCAGTACTTATCCAGCGTGACAATGGTGATATTCTCCTGGACGGAAAGGTCCTTAATGATGGCGTTCTCCTTCCGGTTGGAGGGAAGGAAGCCAATGCCATGTTTTTTGCCCTGCGCGGGGTGCTTCAAGTTGAGCGTCTTGCCTTTGAGCCGCACCGTACCGCTCGTTTTGCGCAGGTCGCCAAATATGGCGCGTACCAGCTCTTCCTTGCCGTCACCCAAAAGACCGGTGAACCCTAAAATTTCGCCCCTATGTAAGTCGAAGCTAACGCCTTTGACGCGCGTATCCACCGTCAGGTCGCGCACTTCCAGTATCACTTCGCCGATTTCATGCTCCTTGTAGACATTGACGCCCAGCACGTCTTTACCAACCATCATGCGGGCCAAATCCGCCTGGGATATCTTTGTGCCGTCCGGCTGCGTGATGTTGCCATCCGCCACCTTTTCGCCGTTGCGTAGCACGGTGTAGCTGTCGCAAAAATCAACGACTTCGGTCAGTTTATGGGAAATAAATATAACGGTCACGCCGTGCTCCTGGGTGAGCCCACGCATGATGCTAAAAACGTTTTCGATTTCTTTTTGGGTCAACGAAGTCGTCGGCTCATCCATGATGATGAGCTTGGCGTTCCGCAACAGCGATTTCGCGATTTCCACTATCTGTTTATAGGATGTCTCAAGGGTGCTCATCATGGCGCGCGGATTGATCTTGACGTTCATGCGCGCAAACACCTCTTCGGTCTGGCGGCACATCTCACGGACGTCCAGCATGCCCGCCCGGTTGCGCAGCTCGTATCCTAAAAACATGTTTTCATATACCATCAAGTCGTTGACGACGTTTAATTCCTGATGAATAAAAGCAACGCCTTCAGCCTGGGAATCAGCGGGACTATGCAGCTTGACTTCCTTGCCGAAGAGCACGATTTTTCCGCTGTCCATGGGTGTGACGCCACCCAAGATATTCATAAGCGTGGTTTTGCCCGCGCCGTTTTCGCCAAGCAGTGCGTGAATTTCGCCCTGCCGGACCGAAAAGTCAACGTTACTTAAAACCGTAACGCCGCTGTAGGATTTCACAATATTGGTCATTTGCAATGCATATTCAGCCATGGTCTGTCTCCTTAAAAAGTAGCTGCCGACCAAAGCAGCCGGGGGGTTAAGCATAATGCCGGGAGGGGGGAATATACCCCCTCCGGCAAATGCTCGTTGTTGTTCTTACGGATTCTCAGTACGGAGCATCCGGCGTGATGTTGTTCTCATCCAGCCAAGCTTGGTAGTTGGTCCTATCCAGATTCTTCGGCGGGATGATGGTGCGGGCTTCGTAGGTCTTGCCTTCCAGCAGGCCGGCAGCAATCTCAACAGCCGTGATCATCATGTAAGGATCGTAGGTCTGGGAAGAGATATACATTTCCGGATACTGATCCATGACCTTGAAGTAAGCCTGCGAACCGCCGCCGCCCGTGATGACCTTGATCTCGCCCATGCGGCCCTGCTCTTCGATCGCCTTGATGAGGCCGATGGAGAGCTCGTCGTCGGTGGAGTAGATACCGTCGATCACCGGGTTAGCGGTCAGCGCGTCGGTCATGATCCTGAGGCCCTCTTCCGGAGAACCGTTCTGAGCAGCATAACCGTCGGCCGGTCCAACGATCTCGATGTCCGGGAACTTCTCGGCAATCGTATCCTTGAAGCCGTTGACGCGCTGGGTGAAGATTTCGCCGTAAGCCGGGATGTTCGCAAACACGACTTTGCCTTTGCCGCCCAGTTTCTCGCCGATGTACTCAGCGCCCAGCACGCCCATCTGACGGTTGTCGCCCGCGACATAGTAGTCGGGAACAACGTCGCCCAGCGTACGGTCAAAGTTAATCAGCGTGATGCCGGCGTCCATGATCTTCTGCGCGGAAGGAGCAAGCGTATCGTTGTGCGGGAACAGAACGATAATCTTGCAACCCATCTGGATCAGGTCGTCGATATCGTTGGCCTGATCGCCTTCGTTTTCAGCCGCCAGCAGCTTGTAGTTGAGGTTCAGCCTCTCAGCGGTCTGCTCTGCAGCCCACTGCACCGCAGCCACCCAGCCTGTGGGAGCCTGAGGAACGGAAATACCGACCAACGGCTTCTCACCAGCGGGAGCTTCCTCCTCCTGAGCGGGGGACTCTTCTACTGCGGGTGCCTGAGTTTCAGGTGCTTGTGTATCCGGAGACTCGCTCGGAGTGGGTGCATTGTTGGAGCAAGCCACCAGACCAACTGCGAGAACCAGGCACAGTACGATCATCAGAACTTTCTTCATGTGTCTTCTTCTCCTCCTGTTTTTTGTATTCTCAACGGCCTTGTTCGGCCGAGAGAGACGTTTATCAGCGGGCGTTGAACACCCTGTTTAGGAACGCATAGCCGTCTCTTGCCAGCTTATCCGGGCTTTGCGCGAACGGCCGCCACATGGATACCGCCTTGGCGATCTCGGTGATCTCGGGCGTGAAGCTTTCGATGACGACCGGGCCGGTATATTCCGCGTCTTTGAGCGCTTCGCGTATCGCCTCCCAGTCAAAATGGTCCTCGCCCGGCGTTCCCCGGTCGTTGGCGCAGGAATGGAAGTCGAATATTTTGCCTTTGGCCATGCGGATGGCGCCCGTCAGCGACTTCTCTTCTATATTCATATGGAAAGTATCCAGCAGAAAGCCCACGTTGTCGTATCCCACGAGTTCCAAAAACTCCAGCCCCTGCTCCACGGTATTCATGAAATCCGTCTCAAACCGGTTCAGCGGCTCCAGCGCCAGCGCGACGTTCTTTTTCGCGGCGTATTCGGCGAGCGCTTTAATGTTATCCGCAGCGAACCGTGTCTGCCTTTGCTTCTCCTCAGGTGTGGCGAGACGGGTTCTGCCCACGGCAGCATACATGGGACCGGCTACATACGGCGACCCCAAGGCCTCTGCCATATCCACCAGCGTTTTGATGTACGCGATACCGTTCTCACGGTATTCGGCAACGTCGCTGCTGATATCACGAGTTTCACCAAAAGCACCGCAAATATTCACATCGATACCCACGCGCCGGGCTTCTTCCCTTACCCGCTCGATATCGATCACATCGGGATTCTCCACCGCGATCTCATAGACATCGAACCCGATGCTCTTCGCATGAGAGAGCTGATCGAGGCGGTCGGTGGAGAAAGGGGATACCCAAATGTATGAACTTGCTCCTATCTTAGTCATATAACTCCTCCATTCCGTCTCCCGCCCATGCCGTGGATAGACCCAACAACAAGGCGTTTCATCCGGTGAAACACGGGGCAGCTGGGCCACAGCCATTCAAAAACCGATGGCAATTGATGCTTTAACTTCTACTGTCTTCTTCAGGCTGTATCAGGCATGTGGGAGAGTTGCCGCGTAAACAGTTCATGCAGCGGATGTCACAGTTGCGAAAGTTGAAGCGCCACAGAATGTTGGTGCTTCGATCGCTTTGTGCATCCTCCGATGCTGTTGTATTCAGCAGCCTCTTGTCCCCAACTGCAAGAGCCGGAAGCTGTCGCTGCAATCTTTATTATCCCCAACACCCTGTTGCTCATAGCAGAAACTATATCAATTTTGTTTTCACTTGTCAATACAAATGCGTGAAAAAACACCCGAAACGCAAGAGAATGACAACAAAACATGACAAACGATAATCGATAATGTTGGTATAGCAATAAACCGCGCATGAATTCTCTGCGCTGCCCGGTTCCGCAGAGCTGCAGGCAAAAAAGGAAACTTTGATGCAGTCTGCATAAAAATTGCATGCCACACGCAATGGCCATCTGTTTGTCCTGCATAGTAATTGTTCATTCCTCATATTTCCTGTAGCTCTAAGGAACCAGGCGAAAACGATATGCTTTGAATACTCAACTCTTTATCGTAAGGATAAAATCTACAATTATAATATAACCTTATTATATAACCATATGCTTGTCTTCTCAATGATAGTTTTTGCGACAGTGCCGTTGCTGTGCTGATGCCGATACGACGCGCGTTATTCGATATTGTCAAAGAATGATGCGTTCTGATACAGCCGTACCAGCATTCTTTGGTTTATCGGATAGTTGCTCCGAAAATAATGAAACGTTCCAATTAATATTTTAACCCTCGGTGGCTCTGTATTTGAAACAGCTATTAAATAATATTTGGCAGATTCAAAGCGAAGACGAGTTGTTTCCGAAGCTTTTGTATGGGTATTAAGAGGTTTGATAACGGAGACCAATTCAGGGGCGGATGCGGCTTAAAGGGCTGCATCCGGATATATATTGCACCGAAAACAAATTGGTCAGAGGTCAAACCCGGTTTTGAAATGTTCCAAAAAAGCAGCTCAATAATGGCAGAATCTATTTTTTGCAGCTTGCCAAACGCGGTTTATATGTTATGATGAGATTGCCACATATATATATTTCACTAAACATGTTTGAATGAGTGGGGTAATGGAATGGCGACGATGAAAGATGTCGCGCGGCTGGCGGGCGTGTCTCATGGAACGGTTTCCAACGTTATCAACGGGTCAAAGTCAGTCAGCAGCGATAAAATAAGACGGGTAGAACAGGCGATGGCCCAACTGGGATACAAGCCCAATGCGTTGGCCAGGAACTTGAAAACCAACCGGACCGGACGAATCGAGGTGGTATTGCCCGACATTTCCAATCCTGCATACGCCAAGATATTTGAAGAGATCGACCGCCACGCCACGGAAAAGGGTTATAAGGCGTACCTGAGGGTATGCGGCGATGTGCCCAGCCGGGAATGCGAGATACTGGAAAACGCGCTGATGATGGGCACCGATGGCGTCATATTGCTGACCTGTCAGCCGACCAACACCGAATTCTTTAACCGGCTTATCGACGGCGGGCTGCCCATTGTGTTTATACATCGGAAGGTGACGGGATATCGCATGAACAATGTGGATATGAACGTGCGCGCCCGCGTGGCGGCCACCATCGGTGAACAGATCGCTGCGGGCTTTCACCGGATCGCGATCGTGACAGGCCCGCAGGAATATTCCTTTGAGATGGAATGCATGGATGCGTATTTCAGCGCCATGCAGAAAGCCCGCAAAAATATCGACACCAAATACGTGGAGACGGTAAACTGCAACAAGGAAAGCGCGATGCGCGCTGCGATCCGCCTGATGGAGCTGGAAAACCCGCCGCAGGTGATATTCACCACCGACAGGGTGCTGTATGAGGGCGTGGCCTGTGCGCTGGCCATCGGAGCAAAACCGAAGCTCGCCAAGACCAAGCTGATCGCGCTGGACGCAGAGGAATGGACCAAGGTCAAGGGCGAACGGGAGCGGACGCTGCCGCTGCCGTATACGCAGATGGCACGCTGCGCGTTTGACCTGTTGGTTGAGATTGTGACCACCAAGGACAAGAAGGGAGGGCGGAGCATTTCCGTTCCCTGTACCGAAAGATACGGGCTGGCGGCGGCGCGCTGCCACGATATCGGAGCTTGCCGCAAAATCCGGGTTCTTACACAGGATTCGCCGTCCAGCCATACCTTGAAGTCGCTCGCGGTGGATTTCAAGCGCAGCACGGGTATCGATCTGGAGCTTAAACAGGTTCCTTACAATCAGATGCTGGATGAAGTGCTGCGGGGAGTGCCGGCCGGGGAATACGACGTTTTTACGATGGACCTGCCCTGGATGCAGGAGCTGATTCTGGGCGGTTACGTGCAGGACCTGACGGAATTTTATCCAGACCAGCAGGCGCTGGAAGCCATGTTCTCCCAGGACGTGCTGAGGGAGCACTGCTTCTTCGACGACAGGCTGTACGCGCTGCCGTTCAGCTACACCGTCCAGCTGCTGTTTTACCGCAAGGATCTTTTTGAAAACATCAAATACAAGCGGCTTTATTACGAGCGGTTCAAGCAGGACCTGAAAGTTCCTGAGACCTGGGAAGAGTATAACCGCATCGCTAAGTTCTTTACCCGCAAGTATAACCTGGATTCGGAGACGATTTACGGGACGACGCTGGGCGCGATGAACGCGGTCGGTGCGGTGTGCGAATATCTGCCTCGCGCCTGGGCGGAAGGCGGCGC
>Ga0134101_1002188_pt1 | contig 12340 bp, 16 predicted proteins | sample 12_3_2metaG_FD_94446 | JGI IMG/M metagenome (GOLD analysis project Ga0134101, IMG submission 94446) | Switchgrass degrading microbial communities from high solid loading bioreactors in New Hampshire, USA - 12_48_3.3_201_A2 metaG | ecosystem: Engineered > Bioreactor > Semi-continuous > Anaerobic...
AATGCATCATAATCTTTAATTTCATATAAATTTTTAAAAATTATCTTACTCCTCTTGTAAAAAATCTGTTCCATTTTATCTGTAAAATTGACTTAATTCCCATTTTCAAAAATACGCAATAATCTCATCACATAATTTTTCAATATCATCCTTTATCCATATCATATATATGTATTCCGACTTCGTTTTCAATTGCAGTAATATTATTATGCGTATTTTCACATATGGACATATTATTTCTATCCCATAACTCATATAATTTTTTCTTGTAGTAAGCAAGAGCAATAACTTTATTTTCATTAAAGCTCTCTAAATAGTTTATACATCTTCTTATATATCCTATGTCATCCCATTCGTTAATGCATAATATTGATGCTTGCGGTTCACAGCCCAATAGCATCTCATTTGTATATGCTGGTATGAGTGGTAATCCACAAAACGACATAGGTATTACATTTGATTGTGTTCTGCCCATTAATTTCAGCATACCCCAAACTTGTTTTATGACAGTATTTAGATTTATTGTATTCGTGAAATTCCAATGATATAATTGGAATATAATATTCAATTATAAATATGAAAGGACGAATCATGAGCAAATCCAAAACGAAAAGAATAGGCGCCATAATCGGTATAGCTGCCATACTGTCATTATATGTTTTTTCATTTATCATAGGAGTATTCTTTTCCGATAAATATCCCGGCCTGTTTATGGCAAGCGTATTTCTGGCAGTGATAGTACCTATAATTGTTTATTGCCTGGTGACGGTATACAAAAATGTGCATAGAAAGAATGAATATGAGAAATCGGAGGAAACGGACATTCCTGATAAACAGAACTGATTGAATAAATGAGCAATATAATAAAAAGAGGAATAACCGCAGAGCTAACGCAGTTATTCCTCCTCTTTTATTCTTCTTAAGTACTCCTTAATTACTTTCTCGTAGCCATTATCGGAAGGCTCATAAAATACATAATCCTTAATTTCATCCGGCAGATACTGCTGCTTTACATAATGGTTCTTGTAATCGTGGGCGTACTTGTATCCTATCCCGCGGCCCAAGGCTTCGGCCCCCCTATATGATGCGTCCCTAAGGTATGAAGGTATGGCCGGAGTCTTTTGATTTTCAACCACATTCATCGCGGCACCAATCGCCTTATATGCCGAATTGCTCTTTGGAGCACAGGCCACATATGTGGCCGCCTGGGACAGTATTATCCGGGCTTCGGGCATGCCTACCCGTTCCACTGCAAGAGACGCATTTACAGCCACAACCAATGCATTAGGATCGGCATTTCCTACATCCTCCGCAGCGCATATCATAATCCTTCGCGCTATGAATTCCGGTTCTTCACCCGCATAAAGCATACGGGCAAGGTAATATACCGCGGCATCGGGGTCGGAGCCTCTCATGCTCTTAATAAATGCGGATATGGTGTCGTAGTGGTTATCCCCGTTCTTGTCATATTTTAAAGCCCGTTTCTGGATGCATTCCACCGCCACATCCAATGTAATATGGATATACCCATCCTCAGACCTTTCGGTTGTGAGCACTCCCAATTCTATGGCATTTAAGGCAACCCTGGCATCCCCGTTTGCCGTATCCGCAAGAAATTCCAGGGCATCCTCATGAAGCTTTGGCTTGTATGCTCCAAGCCCCCGTTCCTCATCGGTCACCGCCCTTTTTAATAATTCAGCTATGTCTTCCTTGCTTAGGGGCTTGAGCTCGAATACAACGGATCTGGACACCAGCGCAGAATTAACCTCGAAATAAGGGTTTTCCGTAGTTGCCCCTATCAGGATTACGGTACCGTCCTCCACAAAAGGCAGAAGGTAATCCTGCTGGCTTTTATTGAATCTGTGTATCTCATCTATGAACAGTATGGTCCGTTTACCGTACATACCAAGGTTTTTCTTCGCCTCAGCCACCACATCCTCCATATCCTTCTTTCCGGATACGGTCGCATTAATCTGTACGAAAAGGGAACTGGTCGTATTGGCAATGACCCTGGCAAGGGTGGTTTTCCCCGTCCCGGGAGGTCCGTAGAATATGATTGAGCCCAGCCTGTCGGCCTTTATGGCACGGTATAAGAGCTTGTCCTTTCCGATTATATGCTGCTGCCCCACCACTTCTTCAAGGGTCCTGGGCCGAAGCCTGGCGGCAAGCGGAGATTCCTTTTTCATCCGGTTATCCCTCATGTAATCAAACAGATCCACAAAATCACCTCCCGACAGCAGATTATTTCAAATGTTTCTGCATTTCACCTATGGATAGTATATCACAAGCATGGCAAAATGCAAACATATGTTTCAATCTTCGAATTACTTGCGGGGGCTTTGCCGTATTGGTATAATACAACTAAATAAGGAAAAGGAGGGCTCTTTAATGATATCGGCCGATTCATACAACACCATATACCAGGGCGGCACAGCCGAAATAGTCGTAAAAAAATCCAGGTTTATTGCGTCAATTAGCCCTGCTGAAACCGAAGAAGAAGCCCTTTCATTCATAGAAGGCATCCGAAAGAAAAACTGGAACGCAACACATAACTGCTATGCATATATAATCGGAACCAAAAATCCCATAATGCGCTTTTCAGATGATGGCGAACCAAGCCAAACAGCCGGCAAGCCAATGCTTGATGTTCTGGCAGCCAAAGAACTGACCAATCTTGCAGCCGTGGTGACCCGCTATTTTGGAGGCACCCTGCTCGGGACGGGAGGCCTTGTTAAGGCATACCAGTCCGCCACAGTGGCAGGACTCGAGAAAAGCATCATAATAAGGAAGGAACCCGGTATTCATATTCAGATAAAAACTGATTACAGCTTGGTCGGAAAAATTCAATATTACATTGCACAGGAGAGTTTTCCTTTAATCTCTTCTGTTTATACTGATACTGTCACTATGGATTTCATAATACCGGCAGATAAAATGAATAATATCAAAAGCAAACTGGCTGACCTATCGAATGGAGCATTGTCACCAACTGAAATTAAAAAGGTATACTTTACATATATAAACGGTAAAGTACACCTCTTTTAATCTCGATTATGTATTTGCAGCTGCCAGCTACAATTCCTCTAGTGATATGATGTCATCGACTACTTCCGCCATAGTTATCGGAGTCACAGCATGCTTGTAAAGGGTTTTTGCAATAGCTATCACCTTGTCCCTGGAATACGATATGCCCGCCTCTTCGTCCATCTCCATATCATTGTCCAAGTATTTGACAATCTGTATTCCGTAGTAGGGCTTCCCGTCGTCAGTGCTGCGGCTCTCCATAAGTTTGTACTCAAGTCGCATCTTTCTGTCATCTTCCAAAGTTACTTCGTTCCTGAACAATAGTTCAAGCTTCCTCATACTATTACCCCCATAAGTATAAATTTAACAAAAATTAGTGGCAAAACTGATTATATACTATAAATTCCATTTTATAAAGTAAATTTTAACGCACTATTATTTCTTGTTCGCTATATTTCGACACTTCCCAGGTTTAAACCGGTTTTCAAATAATTCTGTTTTCAGTTTTTTACATTAAATGTTATTTAATGTTATAAAAATAAATAGAATTTTACATATTGTATTAACTTTTTAATGCTAATGGGTATAATTGGAAATAGAATAATTAACACTTTATTTACTACTCATAATTTGATATACTCTTCTTATCGCAATAATCCATTTATGCTGCTTATTGCACAGTGGAGGTTACTATCATGAACTATAGCAGAAAAGGCATAGAGCAGAAACAGCATTATATAAAATCGGCCTCCAGGCGCCTTACATCCAAGCTGCGTATAACCATGTTCCGGTTGATGATAATCGGAATAGTTGCCATAGCCATAATAGGTGTATATGCCGGTCTGGGATACATCAAAGGGCTTATTGACAGTGCCCCTGAAATTACCCAGATTGATGTTATACCTAAAGGCTATACCACATATGTATATGACAGCCAGGGTAATGTTATCGAGCATTTGGTAGGCGCCAACGCCAACCGTGAATATATAGAGATACGGTACATTCCCAAGGTGGTGCAGAACGCGTTTATCAGCATTGAAGATGAGCGGTTCTATCAGCATGACGGTATTGATGTGAGGGGAATATTCCGCGCATTTGTTTCCGGTATCAAGGGAGGGGAATTTGACCAGGGAGCAAGCACCATCACCCAGCAACTGCTGAAGACCCAGGTATTTGGCGGAGGCAGGGAGCAGAATTTTATAGACCGTCTGGAAAGGAAAATAAAAGAACAGTATCTGGCCATTCAAATCGAGAATACACTTGATAAATCCCAGATCCTCGAATATTACCTGAATACGATTAACATGGGGTCCGGAACATACGGGGTACAGATGGCCTCCAAGAGATATTTTAACAAGAACGTATGGGAACTGACCTTGTCGGAGGCGGCGGTCCTGGCAGCCATTGCCCAGCTTCCGGCATATCATAACCCCATTACGTATCCCGAGAGAAATGAGGTCCGCAAGAATGAAGTTCTTAAGAAGATGCTGGAGCTTGGATATTGCACCCAGGAGGAATTTGACGCCGCTATGGCGGATGATGTTTATTCAAGAATCCAGGCGGTAAATGAAGAATACTCCTCCACCTCGTATTACAGCTATTTTGTTGATGAACTGATAGAACAGGTGATACATGATCTTCAGGAGAAGCTGGGATATACGCAGGCTCAGGCCCTCGACCTTCTGTACAGCGGCGGATTAAGAATCATTACCACCCAGGATCCGACGATACAAAACATCGTCGATGAGGTTATCTCGGATGAGTCTTTCTATCCGGAAACCGGCAAGGGATCCTATTGGGAACTGGATTATGCCATTTCCGTTCAGAAAAATGATGCTGAAAAAACCGTTATCCACTATCACAAGAACGACCTGCTGGAATTCTTTAAGGATTATGACGATCCCGATGATTTATACTTGGATGACAAGAGCAGCAAGTTCTCGCTGCTGTTTAAAGATAAAGACGATATGATGGAAAGAATAAATGAGTTCAAGGAAGCCATCCTTGAAGAGGGCGACAAGGTCCTTCTTGAGCGTATTGATATGACCATCCAGCCCCAGGTATCCTTTGTGGTTATGGATCAGTATACCGGCCATGTCCTGGCCATAGCAGGAGGGCGCGGTGAGAAGAAAGGAAACAGGACCCTCAACCGTGCGACCAATACGGTAAGACAGCCCGGTTCAACCTTCAAGGTGTTGTCCACGTATCTTCCGGCACTTGATACCGCCGGTTTTACACTTGCCAGTGTACAGGATGACTCAGGTCCGTATTATTACCCGGACGGGGTAACGGAGGTAAGCAACTGGCGGTCCACGAAGAAATATGAAGGATTGTCCACATTAAGAAAGGGTATCTATGATTCCATGAACATAGTTACCGTAAAGACATTGGCCGAAGTAACCCCCCAGGTCGGTTACGAGTATTTAAAGAAATTAGGTTTTACCACCTTAGTGGAGACAAGGAAAGAACCAAACGGAAAGGTTGTATCGGACATAAACCTGCCAATGGCCTTGGGAGGACTTACGGATGGCGTTACTAACCTGGAACTGACAGCCGCATTCGCCACCATCGCCAATGGCGGAGCTTATATAAAACCCATATTCTATACCAAGATTCTTGATGCCAACGGCAGAGTGCTTCTTGAAAACGAATCGGTAAAGGAACAGGTTATAAAAGAATCCACCGCATGGCTGCTTACCAATGCGATGGAGGATGTTGTAAATATTGGAACCGGCTCATTGCTAAAGCTCCAGGCCATAGATATGCCAGTTGCAGGAAAAACCGGATCAACCTCGGATTATAACGATTTGTGGTTCTCGGGATATACCCCTTACTATACGGCAACCATATGGGCGGGCTTTGACAACAACAGGTCGCAGAGCGAGCGCAATTTCCCGCGTCATATATGGCGCACAATTATGGAAAGAATTCATATAGAAAAGGGACTTGAGAAGAAAACCTTCACGATGCCCAGCTCCATAGTCACGGCCAAAATATGCACCAAGTCGGGCAAGCTTGCCGTGGAAGGCCTGTGTGACCATTATATCGGAGGAGACTGCACCCGGATCGAATACTTTGCAAAAGGCACGGAACCCACAGAGAAATGTGATATCCATGTCAAGGCATCCATTTGTACCAAATCCAATGCCCTTGCTACCGAATACTGCCCCGCAGGCAGCAAAAAAGAAGCGGTTTACCTGGATAAAACAGAAACTGGCGTAACGGACGATACTCCTTATATTCTTCCAAAGGAAAAATGCACCGTGCATACGGGTCCGCAGTATGAGGATGAATATACTTTTCCTCCAGACAGCAACATAAATGGTTTTTGGACCTTTCCATAATGCATGCCGTCCTTTTCCTTATGTCTTCATTTTAGGATTGAAAAACCACGAAGCCATATATGAAAAAATCAAGGCTGCAGATATGCCAACCGCGGAGGCTGTAAAGCCTCCTTTAAATATGCCTATAAATCCCTCCTGGTCAACAGCCTTTTTTACTCCCTGGAACAGTGTATTGCCAAAACCGGTAAGAGGCACGTTTGCTCCCGCGCCTGCCCATTTTGCAAAAGGCTCATACAAACCTACCGATCCAAGTATGGCTCCAAGACAAACCAGTATTACCATGACCCGGCCCGGCATCAGCTTCGTCTTGTCAAGCAGAATTTGGGTCAACGCGCATATGGCGCCTCCCACTAAAAACGCCTTAATATAATCCATACTGCAACCGCCTCCTTCAGTAGCTTTATTTTGCTTCAACCATGACAGCATGGGCAATTCCGGGTACCGTATTTCCTTCATTGAAGCTGACCTGTGACAGCAGCGCACCGGTCGGAACAAATAATACACGATTCCATATACCTTGCTTAAGCTGCTTTATTATATAAGCCGTCAGGGTCACGGCCGAACAGCCGCAGCCGCTTCCTCCGGCATGGGTATCTTGGGTATTCATATCAAAAATCTCCAGGCCGCAATCCATGTGCCTGTCCGAAATGTCATAATCCTTTTCCTTTAACAGCTCCAATAAAATATTCCTTCCGACATAGCCCAAATCCCCGGTTATAATTTTGTCATAATAGTCAGGCTGTATGTTAAAATCTTCGAAATTCTGCTTGATTGTCTCAAAAGCTGCCGGAGCCATTGCCGCTCCCATATTCATTGAGTCTTTAATTCCATAATCAACTATTTTTCCGCTGGTCACCCCGGTTATCACTATCTCCTTTTCACCCGGCTTCTTACTCTCACTTTTCGCTGCTATGATAACAGCCCCGGATCCCGTTACCGTCCATGAGGCCGAAAACGGACGTTGGTTGCCGTAATCCAATGGAAACCTGAACTGCTTCTCAGCTCCCGCAAAATGGCTTGACGTTATTGCCATTACCCTGTCGGCAAATCCGCCATCAACAAGAATTGCGCCTATGGTCATGGCTTCACCCATGGTGGAACAGGCTCCGTAGACACCGAACACGGGGATATTCAGTTCCGCAATGCCAAATGATGTGGCAATAAGCTGTCCCAGGAGGTCTCCTCCTATCAGATAGCGGATATCCGTATTTTTAAGCCCCGCTTTTGAAAGAACCTTTTGAGCCGTAAGCTTCATAAGCTCGCTTTCGGCTTCCTCCCAATTCTCCTTGCCAACCATTGGGTCTTCTATAATCTGGTCAAACAAAGGCCCCAGGGGCCCTTCTCCTTCCTTCTTTCCTACAATTGAAGCTTCCGATATGATATAAGGAGGATTTCCAAATTCAATACTCTGCTTTCCGATATATTTATTTTTTGCCATCACCGCAACTCCAATCCATATGCTCCAATTATCTGATTATCTGGATAATGTAATAAATCAAACCCAGCACCCAGGATGAAAACATGCCGTATAAAATTACAGGTCCGGCAATGGTAAACACCTTGCAACCGATACCAAACACCTGACCTTCCTTTTTATATTCAACCGCCGGTGCCGCAACCGAGTTGGCAAAGCCTGTAATCGGCACCAGGGTGCCCGCACCTCCAAACTTGGCCAGCTTTTGGTATATGCCCAGCCCTGTAAGCAGTATTGAAAGGAATACCAGGGAAACCGTGGTATAAGCCTTGGCGGTCTCCAAATCTTGTACCCTGTCAAGATAAAAGCTAGTAAGGCCCTGACCGACAACGCATATTAATCCGCCAATCACAAAGGCCTTTACACAATTTGCCGCGGTACTGAAAACGGGGGTAACCTGCTTTACATATTCGTTGTAGCTCTCATTTCTTCGCTCGGTATCCCTTTCCCTTAACACATCCGAAATTCTATGTTTTTCCTTCTCCATACGTCCTCACCCCTCCTGTTCAATTTCGCTTTGCCATACCAATGTCCCGTCGTATGTGGTTTTCTTTTCATTTGCCAATAATCCGACGCACAATACCGTCACAATAGCCGCGGCAATAAGACATGTCGCAATGATAAAAAATCTTTTCCTTCTGAATACCATGATATCTCTCCAAGCCATAATTGAATTAATAATACATCAGGACATAAACCTGTGGGATAAAAACATACTGTCAGCCAGATGCTGAAACATCAGGTTGACAGCCTGGCGCTGAACATCCGGTTTTCAGCCATGATGCCAAAACATCAGGTTATAGCCTAATCTTAAAACATCAGGTTATAACCTGATGTTTGGTATTATTATGTGTTTTTTACATTTTATTATTCAGGAAATTCAATGCATGATTAAGCGCCAAGCTTGTCTCTCAGTATTTTTAAAATCCTTTTTTCCATCCTTGAGACCTGTACCTGGGATATTCCAAGTTCCTTTGCAATATCTGTCTGTGTTCTATCATTAAAGTATCTAAGCTTGATTATCTGCTGCTCCCTTTCATTAAGCGAAGCAATTATTTCATTCAATGCAAGCTTGTCAATCGTATCTTCACTTTCATCCTTGGCTTCCGCCAGTTTAGCAATCAAGTATATCGGGCTGCCGTCACCCTGTTAAATCGTTTTCTCCAGTGATTCTCTTTCTACCCCCGTTTCCAGGGCCATAAGTATTTCATCCTTTGGAAGCCCAAGCTCCTCGGATATCTCCTCAACCGTCGGCTCACCGCCGTAGATGCTGCCGTATTTTTCCCTGAATGCCCTGATTTTTGCGGCACTTTCCTTAAGACTTCTGCTTACCTTTATCATGCCGTCATCTCTTAGAAAACGCTTTATTTCACCGGTAATCATCGGGACGGCATATGTTGAGAATTTTACATCATATGAATAATCAAATTTGTCAATCGCCTTAAGCAGGCCGATGGTTCCGATCTGAAACAGATCCTCCATTTCATGGCCGCGGTTGGCGAATCTTCTGACTATACTCCATACAAGGCCCGCATTCTGTTCCACGATCCGTTCTCTTGCTTCTTTATCGCCTTCCCTGGACATTTTAATCAACTCGAGCGTATCCACATCAAACCTCACTCCCTTCAGCTATTTATGTACGTTTGGTTTAGTATGTCCGGTTCAATGTGTCAGTCCGATAAACGGTTGTTTACCGATACGCTTCTTCATTCGCACCAGGGTCCCCGCCCCTACTACGGATTCCACCTCCAAATCGTCCATGAAAGCCTCCATAAAGGAAAATCCCATGCCGGACCGCTCAAGCTCAGGCCTGGACGTATATAAGGGTTCCATTGCCTTTTTGATATCCTCAATACCTGTTCCAAAATCCTCCACCTCAATGGTGATTTCATTTCCGCTTATAAAGGCTCTCATCGTAATCATGCCTATACAATCCGGATATCCGTGTATTATGCAGTTTGTTACCGCCTCCGATACGGCTGTTTTTATATCTGCCAGCTCCTCGATAGTCGGGTCCATGGCAGCGGCAAACGCGGCAATTACCGTTCTCGCAAAGCTCTCATTCTGCGATTTGCTTTCAAACTCAAGAACCATCCTGTTCGTATTATCCATATTAAAATCTTGTCTCCTTTCATTTTGTATTTAGGAAATTCAATGCCGACTCCACCGTATCAAATTTTTGTATAATTTTATAAAGCCCCGACAAGCGCAAAATCCTGTCCACTGTAGAATTGACACCGGTTACGGCAATCTTGCCTCCAACAAACATAACTTTTTTATATCTGCCCATAATCACCCCTATACCGGCACTGTCCATGAATCCGGATTCTGAAAAATCAAAGACTATGTGCTTAACATGGTTCCTATCTATTACCCTGTCCGCCTTTTCCCTGATTTGAACAGCATTATGATGGTCCAGCTCTTCATTCAGTCTGATAACCAGGCATCGCCGGTTTATTTCATAGGTTGCGTTGCTGCCATGCTTCCCATTATCCTGCATGCTGAGACTCACCTCCTATCATGTTAAATATAGTCATTTATATACATTTATTTACAGCATAGGTTATGAAAAAAAGACATTTTGCCAAATGATAAGCTCATTCTGCAAAAACGTCTTTTTATCGGTTATCATCGGTATGTTATAATAATATTCTTATGTTCATCCGCTGTCTGTCAGTCCTGAATCTGTCCCAGGTAGCTCTTTGCGCTGTCATATCTTCTTGTGTCCTGGAAGTTATTCACGATTAATTCATAATATATTTTTGCGTTATCATAATCCTGCAGCCTGTGGTAAGCACGGCCGATAAAATATATCGCATCATAGTTATCGGGATTAAAATAATATGCTTGGAATAGATATTGTAATGCTTCTTCATACCTTCCCTCGCCGTATATATCATGGCCGGTATCATAAAACTGCTCGGAAGCTATAGGATAAACCATCTGCTTAAACTTATCCGCCAGCTGAAGGGCCGCATCGGTCTCATACATACTGGTGTCCAGCAATCTGAGCTTTTCAGCTATCTGTTTGAAATCCCTGTCCCTTTCCTCCTTGCTGAACTCCTCGGTTAACAGCGATGAAATCTCAAACAGGGAATCATATAGATTAGGGTTGACCTCAGGAATGATAATGCTATCAAGCTCCGCTCTCAGGGTTGCCACCGTCGTCTCCAACTCATCCTTTTCATTCTGAAGCTGTTCTATGATAGCATCCTTTTCTTCAAGGGCAGCCAAACCCGCGCTGTAATCCTCATGGTTTCTCGCGACATCGTTATTGGCATCCTTATTTTTGATTGTCGGGAAAATTAAAAAGGCAGCAACCGCCAGTCCTATCAGCACTCCGATAATCAGGTTCACAAATGCCATAACATTTGGTTTTTCCTCACGGTAAGAGGTGACCGGCATGATTGACGAGGTTGCATCCTTATCGTCATTTACCGAAGCATCTCCTTCCTTTCCCGCTGCGGTTTGAGGTTCCAGCTCCTTGAGATATCTTAAGGTAGTAGTGTTGTTGACATCTATGCGGGCGGCCTTGGACAGGCATTTTTTTGCCTTTTCCCTCTCGCCGTTCTTCATATATAATAAGGAAATCAAATGATATGCCCTGATGAAATTGGGATTGAGCTGCAGCACCCTCTTAAGCTGGATAATTGCCAGGTCATCGCTTCCCTGTTTTGCAAAAGATAAAGCATTGTTATACCTCTTTATGGCCTGGTTAAGGTTGTCCAGCTTGGTGGGATTCTCCTGAACGCTGTTAATATACCTGTCGGCATCGTTGTTGTCAGGCTGAAAATGCTTGCTTATAACCCATTCACTAAGTGCGGCTACGGTTTCACCCATCTCGAAATAAATCAATCCCAGGAGGTTCCTCGCATTGGTATTCAGTTTGTTTAATTCCAGGCTTTTCCTTAATGCAATAATTGCCCCCGATAAATCCCTGACCCTTGCCTTTGCAAGACCCTGGTTGTAATACATGTTAGAAACCCTGTAAACCTTTTTGTATATTTCAAGGTCCTGTCCACAGCGGTCGCAGCGGATTCTCTTGTCGGACACATTGCTTCTGCAATTTGGGCAAACCATAAGCTATTCCCACCTAACCTCTTTCATCATAATAGGTCTTGCTCTTCTCTTTCAGTAAGTCCTTCAAAATATCCGTAATATCAGTTAAATCATTATTATAGATAACATCCTCCGCTTGCTCTATTTCCAAGCTCGGTTGGAATTTCTCAATTTCATCCTCAAAATTAATCATCTTCATTACTCCTTACACGGTAATAAATATATCCATATTTATCTAATTACTCCTATCTATCATCATAACCATTATGCATGTAAAAATCAAGAGTTTATGCTTTCCATACGGAAAAATTATTTATAACTGTAAATTGCAATATTAAATGCAACACCTATAGTGGAAATCATCCATAATTTTAGGTGTTAAAGTACAACATCATCTTTTAGCCCTTCTTAACTACTATCTTGAGCGAGTGCAGAGGGT
>Ga0134101_1002196_pt1 | contig 12271 bp, 8 predicted proteins | sample 12_3_2metaG_FD_94446 | JGI IMG/M metagenome (GOLD analysis project Ga0134101, IMG submission 94446) | Switchgrass degrading microbial communities from high solid loading bioreactors in New Hampshire, USA - 12_48_3.3_201_A2 metaG | ecosystem: Engineered > Bioreactor > Semi-continuous > Anaerobic >...
AAGTTTATCCAGCAATTTCTTTCGGAGGTTTTGAAAAAGCTTGACAGTGCAGTCGAGAAGGCTGTCGCAGCGGGCGATGGCATTGTCCCAACTTATTTTTGTTATAAGCCCGGCGCGGCAGGCCGCGAAGAGGTGAAACCTATAACGCTCCCGCATTTTCTTGAGGGCAGTGCACGGTTATTGAAAATCGCCAATAAAAAGACTGCAGAAAATATCGCAAAAGCGGTTAAAAATTCGGACTTGTATGATAAAAAACTTCAAATGTTTAAAATCAGCGGCTCGCTTGAAAGCCTGCCGAATGAGGTCGGGCGAGCAAGGGCGTTTACGCCGGGATTTTTGGAGAACGAGTCTGTTTTTCTCCACATGGAGTATAAGTACCTGCTGGGCCTTTTGAAGGCAGGGCTGTACGGCGAGTATTTCAGCCTGATTAGAAAGGTGCTTGTGCCGTTTATGTCCCCTGAAGTGTACGGGCGCAGCATCTTGGAAAACAGTTCGTTTATTGTGAGCAGCGCAAACCCTGACCCTTCGCTGCACGGCCGGGGGTTTGTCGCGAGACTGAGCGGCTCAAATGCCGAAATGCTCAATATGTGGCTTGCAATGACTGCGGGCGAAAAGCCGTTTAGGTATGAGGATGGCACGTTGAAACTCAGGTTTGAACCTGCGCTGCCTGACTGGCTTTTCAAAGACGGCAGGCTGAGCTTTACATTTCTGGGGCAGACCACGGTTACATATCACAATCCGCGCAGCATCCCGCTTTATGGAGATAACGTCAGGGCGTCAAGAATAGCCGTAACCTATAATGACGGCACGGTTTATCAACAGAATAGCGATATCCTTGAAGGGGAAATGGCCATTGATGTCCGCAACGGAAAGGTTAAGGCATTAGATGTTTACTTTGAATAATAAGCCTGGACGTTGTTAGTTGCAAGGCGAAGATAGATAAGGCTGCTATCCCAAGCTGTACGTTCGCAATGAAAAATAGATAGCAGCCGTCCGAACTATTAGGTATCAAGCTACTGCCTGTGACAAGAAACAACTATGCCCCCGTTAAAACGGGGGTATTGTTACAAGTGCTTAGTATATGACTTCATCGAAACAAACAACAAAGCCCCGCAAAGCGTTACGCTTTGCGGGGCTTTTCTACGGTGGACACATCGGGACTCGAACCCAAGACCTCTTTCGTGTGAAGCAAGCGCTCGCCTGTTGAGCTATGCGTCCTTAAAGGTTTAATTTGAAACCATCGATATAACCGACAGTCCTTATGGCAAAAATGTAAAAAATATCTTAAAAAAATATGTGAAAACGAATTGACATTTATAAATTATAGTGTATAATTATCATAAAGCGTGCACGTGAACGCAAAATTTTTTTTATATATCCTGACGAAAAGAGCGGGTAAGATAGATGAAAAGGGCAAAACTTCTTTTGGATAAGGACTTAGTCATAGCTCCAGTAGATGACAGGCTTTTTAGCTCTTTTTTAGAGCATTTGGGGCGTGCGATTTATTCCGGTATCTATGAGCCCGGACATCCTGATGCGGATGAGGAAGGATTCAGAAAAGACGTACTCGATATGATTCGCGAACTGAACGTATCCTATATCCGTTATCCGGGCGGGAATTTCGTTTCGGGTTATGACTGGAAAGACGGAATCGGCCCAGTCGATGAAAGGCCGGTGCGGTTAGACCTTGCGTGGCATTCGATTGAAAGCAATAAGTTCGGAATTGACGAATTCGTCGATTGGAGCAAGAAGGCCGGTACAAAAATAATGGGCGCCGTCAATATGGGAACAGGTACCCCGAAGGAAGCTGCACAGTTTGTTGAGTACTGCAATTATCCCGGCGGTACAATGTGGTCGGACCTGCGTATAAAAAACGGGCACAAGCAGCCGCACAACATTAAGCTTTGGTGTATTGGGAACGAAATGGACGGTCCGTGGCAGATTTGTCACCTTGATGCACATGATTACGGAAAAAAAGCGTTAGCGACGGCCAACATCATGAAGATGGTCGACAGTGACATTGAATTGGTAGTCTGCGGAAGCTCGATGTCGTCTATGCCGACTTTCCCTGAATGGGACCGCATAGTTCTCGAACATACATATGATGCGGTTGATTATTTGTCGCTGCATATGTATTATGAGAATTTCGGCAATAATCAGGATTTCCTGGCATCGTTCGTAGATATGGATCGATTTATTCATACAGTTGCCGCCACTGCCGACTATGTAAAGGCTCTGAAAAGAAGCAAGAAGACAATGTATTTTTCCTTTGATGAATGGAACGTATGGTACCAGCACAATCAAAAACCCCATCCGTGGCAGGAAGCGCCCGATCTGCTTGAAGATAGGTATTCAATGCTTGACGCATTGGTTTTCGGAGGACTCGGCATAACGCTCCTGAACAACGCAGACCGTGTAAAAATTGCTTGCCTTGCCCAGCTTGTCAACGTGATTGCTCCGATTTATACGCAAAAGGGCGGAAAAGCAATAAAGCAAACAATTTACTATCCGTTCCGCGACCTGTCTCTTTATGGAAGAGGAACATCCCTTAGAAGTATTGCAAAAGTTCCGAAGATAGAAACAAAATACGGAGATACGCCGTTAATAGCTAATGCGGCGGTTTACAACGAAAACAGCGGCGAGATAACTGTATTTGCTGTCAACACCGACTTAGACGAGCCGATAGTGCTTGATATTGACCTAAGGGCATTTGGCAATGCGGTTATTTTTGAACATTCATGTATGGAAAATAAGGACATATACGCTGTTAATACGTTTGACAATCCGTTGGCAGTCGTTCCGTATAAACTGCCAGTTGATCAAAGGAAGGCTTCAAGGTTTGAAATAAAGCTCCCCAAAGCTTCATGGAACACCATAAGGTTTAAGGTAAATTAGTCGTTAAGGGCGTGTTTGAATCTTTCAGTTACGCTATTCTTCAAACAAGTCCTAATAAATAAAAACTTATAGGAGGATTTATGATGAAAAGGCTAAGAAAAGTTACAAGTGTTATTTTAGCCGGTCTGCTTGCTGCAGCAATGCTGACGTCATGTTCAGGAAACAAGACCTCAAGTACAAGTTCAACTTCAGGCGGGACGTCCAGTGATTCAGGAAAGAATCAGACCATTACTTTCTGGAACGTGTTCACAGGTTCGGACGGCGATATTCTAAGAGAGATTGTGTCAAAATACAACTCGGAGAACAAAGACGGCGTTAAAATTGAAATGACGATTATGCCGAACGACCAGTTCCAGCAGAAGCTCCCGGCTGCAATCGCCACTAATACAGCGCCGGACATGGTATTATTCGGAGTCGAATACATGGCGTCATATGTAAAGAGCGGCTCACTTGAAGACATCAGTGATTTTTGGGACACAATGGGTGTCGACAAATCAAATTTTTACGATAACGTCGTAAAGCAATGCCAAGTTGACGGAAAACAATATGGTATTCCAATGCAGTACAACGTCTCATATCTGTATTGGAATAAGGACTTGTTTAAAGCGGCAGGCCTTGATCCGGAAAGCCCACCGAAAACCCTTGATGAGCTTGCAAGCTACGCCGTCAAGCTTACAATTCCGTCGAAAAAGCAGTACGGGCTGCTTTTGCCGATAGGTGTAACGTATCCTCAATTCCTTTGGGCAAATGGCGGCGATGTCGATGATCCTTCGACAAATAAAAACCTTCTTAATTCCGATGCCAACCTAAAGACTCTTGAATGGATGCGGGACCTTGCAGTAAATAAGAAGGTTACACCTAAGGGAATTACAGGCTCAGAGGCTGACACAATGTTCCAGAACGGTCAAGCCGCAATGTACATGAGCGGTCCGTGGCAGATAAACGGCCTTCGCACACAGGGTATAAACTTTGGCGTAACATCTGTTCCAAAAGGTTCTGCGGGTGCGTATTCTCCAGCAGGAGGCTGCGCATTTGAGATACCGGCCGGAACAAGCGCGGAGAAAAAAGCCGCAGCGTATAAATTTATGAAATACTGGCTGTCAGACGAGATATTGAAAACCTGGTCAAAGAAGAACGGTTTCCCTGTATGGTCAAAATCACTTGAGCAGCAGGATGACATCAAAAATGACGCCGTTCTCAGCGCTATTACAGAGGCTACAAAGATTGGCAGAAGCTACAACCTCGGATATTCGCTGGCGAGCCAGATTGATAATGACGCAATTATTCCTATGTTTGACAGTATAATTAATGGTTCAGCGACTCCGCAACACGCTTTGAAACAGGCATCAGATAAACTTGACACTATCCTTTCAAGCGCGAGCTGACAAGATGAACAGACGCACAGGTCATTGCAGAATTGCGATGACCTGTGCAGCTCAGATTGGATGTGAGGTTATTTGGTTAAAAAGAAAAAAGCTAATATCGGCACACAGCGCTCAGCCTATTTATTTATTCTGCCGTCAGCGATAATACTTGCAGTATTTGTTTTTGTCCCGCTTATTGCATCATTTATAATAAGCCTTTTAAATATTGATGTATTTATGCGCAACGTATCGTTTGCGGGACTTGCTAATTTCAAAAAGCTGATAACGGATACAAGAGCCTTTAACGATACTTTTAATACAATTTACTTTACGGTTTTAGAAGTGCCTCTGCAAATAATAACTGCGTTGATAATATCAACATTTGTCGCAAATAACACAAGATTAAATCAGATTTTCAGAACAATTTTTTACCTTCCGTTTATATGTTCATTAACGGCGATAGGCATTGTCTTTTCTATGTTATTAGACCCGAATATGGGTTGGCTGCCATATCTGCTGAATATGGTGGGGCTTGGCGGTATAGCCTTTTTGAAAGATGCTTATTTGGCTATGCCTACCCTTATAGTTATATCTGTTTGGAAGAACTTCGGTTACACGATGACTCTTTTAACAGCGGCAATTATCGATGTTCCGGGTTATCTTTATGAAGCTGCGGAAATTGACGGAGCAGGATACTGGAAAAAGTTTATGAAGATAACAGTGCCGGGAATATGGCCGACAATTTGCTTTTGCATAGTGACAAACATAATAGCAAGCCTCCAGACATTCGATCTGCCATATATCATGACCAAAGGCGGTCCGGATTTCCATACCGAAACTATCGTGCAATACATCTATGACCGGGGATTCCGCACAGCGCCGTATAGTTTGGGATACGCGTCGGCGATTTCCGTGTATCTGTTTTTGATAATAGCCATAATTACGTTCATATTCCGGAAGTTTATCCTTAACAGGCGTGAGGAGGCAAATGCATGGTAAATTCAAGAAAGATAACAGCCTTCAAAATTATTAAAGTCGCTATTTGCCTTATCGTTGCCGTAACTGTTATAGTGCCGATACTCTGGTTGTTTGTTTCCTCCTTTAAAGACGACCGTGAGGTAATCGCTTATCCGCCTAAGTTTTTTCCGATAAATTGGACGCTTATGCAGTATCAGAATGTAAATGACAGTGTCCCAATTTTATCTTTTACAAAAAATTCGGTGATTTTTGCAGGGCTTGTCACGCTTATAAGCCTGTTGTTTGATTCGATGTCAGGCTACGCATTCGCAAGAATGAATTTCAAGGGTAAGGAATTGCTGTTTGGAATCATTCTTGTAACAATGATGGTTCCTTTTCAGGTGGTTATGACGCCGTTATATATAGAGATATTTAAGTTTAAACTGCTTAATACTTATGCAGGGCTGATTTTGCCGCGGGCTACCAGCGCGTTCGGCATATATATGATGCGCTCGTTTTTTGTCAGCCTTCCAAAATCACTGGAAGAGTCAGCTCGAATCGACGGGTGCAGGGAATTCAGAATTTACTGGTCGATAATGATGCCTTTGTGCAAGCCTGCGCTTCTGACGCTTGGAATATTCCATTTTATGAACAACTGGAATGACCTGTTATATCCTCTAATGCTGACTAGTTCAACGGATATGAGTACGCTCGCTTCCGGCCTTGCTACACTTGTCGGCAACAAAGTCATCAAATATGGTCCGACGCTTGCGGCGACCATGATTTCTATATTGCCGATACTTGTTCTCTATATTTTTGCCCAGAAGTATTTTACCGCTGGCATTTCAACTACAGGTGAGAAATAATACAAATATATTAGGTGAAACAATGAAAGAAACAAAACTGATTTGCAATAAAAAATTTCGTATAGGGAAAGTGGATCCGAGAATTTTTGGCTCATTCATTGAGCATATGGGGAGGGTTGTTTACTCCGGAATCTATGAACCTGAACATCCTCTGTCCGACAATATGGGATTTAGAACCGATGTTTTAAAGTTGGTAAGTGAAATGGGGGTAACGGCAGTACGCTATCCCGGAGGAAATTTTGTCTCAAATTATGATTGGCGGGACGCTGTAGGCCCGTTGGAAAGCCGCCCGACAAGGCTTAATCTGCCGTGGCACTCCACAGAAACCAACCGCTTTGGAATAAACGAGTTTATTGAATGGTCTAAAAAAGCTGATGTTCAGCCGATTTTTACCGTGAACCTCGGTACTAAAGGCATCGAGAACGCGCTTAGCTTTCTGGAGTACTGCAATCACCCAAAAAATTCATTCTACAGCGATTTGAGAAGAAAACACGGGATTGAAGAGCCTTACAACATCCGAACATGGTGCCTTGGTAATGAAATGGATGGAGATTGGCAGATAGGCCACAAAACTGCGGATGAGTACGGCCGCCTTGCGCAGGAAACTGCAAAAGCAATGAAAATGCTTGACCCGACGGTTGAGCTTGTTTTATGCGGCAGCTCAAAATCCTCAATGGAAACATTCCCGGATTGGGAACTTATAACATTGAATTATGCTTATAACTATGTTGATTACATAGCTGTCCATCAGTACTATGGGGGACAGGAAAAAGGAACGCCCGAGTTTCTTGCCCAATCCCTTGACATGGAGAGGTACTTAAAAACTGTAAGGGCAGCGTGTGACCTGATACAGGTAAAAAAGCATTCTCCAAAAGTAATAAATATAAGTGTCGATGAATGGGGAGTGTGGGAGCTGCCGTCCGAAGAAGTGGATTTGCAGCTTAAAGACACTAATTGGGACCAAGCCCCCGCAATCAGCGAACAGATTTATACAATGGAGGATTCGCTCCTTTTTGCAAGTATGATGTTGACATTTTTAAAAAATGCAGACCGTGTAAAAATTGCGTGTCAGTCTCTGCTGACAAATATCAGCGCGTGCATTATGACAGAGCGTAACGGAAATGCGTGGGTCCAGCCCATCTTTTATCCTTTTTCGCACATAGCAAAGTTCGGCAAGGGCGAAGTGCTAAACGTCATGCAAAGCGGACCTTCATATGAAACATCAGAATTTAAGCAGGTCCCATACGTTGACAGTGTTGCAGTATATCATGAAGATTCTGGCGAAGTCACGCTCTTTTTAGTCAACCGCTGCGAAAATGAAAAGCAGATAGTGTCCTGCGAGTTGGAAAATTTTAATGTAAGCGGCATTGTTGAGCATATTCAGATGTTTAGCGACGACAAAAAAGCGACAAACCTTCAGGATCATAACCGCATAAGGCCGGATAATAACGGAAAATCGGAAATAAAGAATGGTATGTTGACAGCGCAACTTGAACCGTTGTCATGGAATGTGATACGTATTCAAGCTGAGTAAAATAAGATAATTGGGCGTGTTCTTAAGGCCTAAAATCAATAGGCTTTTTAACACGCCTTTCTTAATTTGAAAAAGGAGATAATAAAAAAGTTAAAGAACTAAAGGCTATAGAGAAAAAAGACATCCTATGCTGAGGGTAGGATGTCTTTTCCTTTGTACTTAAAGTGCAAAAAAACTGCCAATATGACCTGTGGTTTTCGCACTTTATATTGAATCCCCGTCGATAATTTTATGTGCAATTAAAACATGTGTGTCCGTAGGTTCGGAATTCATAAGTTTTATGAGCATGTCAACCGAGGTTCGGGCTACAGTGTCAATTTCGTTCGATAGAGTGGTTAATTTCGGGGTAACAAATTCAAGCATATCGATGTTATCAAATCCCATTATTCCAACGTCCTGTGGAACTTTTACGCCGCGCATTTTTAAATGCTTCAGTATCTGTAAAGCATAGATGTCACCTGAACACAGAATAGCGGTACGTTTGTTTGAGCTTTCTAGAATACGGTCGACCTCATTTATATAATCCCATGAATCAATAATGACGCCACCTACTTGCTTATTTTTATTTAGTTGTTCCTGAAAGCCGATAGCTCTGTGCTCGTGTGTATAGACGTTTTCATTTTTTTTATCAGAAAGTGGCGGACATACAAATATTATAAATTCATAGCCTTTAGATATAAGCAATGATGTTGCGTCTTTTGCACCCAACTCCTCGTCAATGCCAACGTATGGGATTTTTGGCGAGATGAAGTTACCAATTGAAACAACCGGTATAGGCAGGTCTAACAGAAATTTTTCGAACTCGGGGCCTTTATTGACAGGGCAAACCAGAATACCATCAACGCGTCTGCTTACGAGACTGTTGATTAACTGATATTCCTTTTCTTTGTTTTTTTCGTGCAGCGTTATATATAGAAAGTAATCATTTTTACGGGATTCTAACTCAATTGTGTTGACCAACTGTGAAAAATAGTAGTTACGTATATCAAAGACAAGAACGCCGATACACATTGTTTTTCCCTTAACAAGACTGCGTGCCAACAAATCTTTTCGATATCCCATCTGCTTTGCAACAGCAAGAATCTTTTCTTTTGTTTTAGGGCTAATCCGGTCTTTTCCATTAAGGGCTCTGTCAACTGTTGCGCGGGAAACACCGCAGATTTCGGCTATTTCTTTTGATGTAATTCCCATAACAAAGTCCTTCTTTTTTGGTGAGTATATATTGTCTTACGACGTTATCTGAGGGGTTATTGAATAATTATAATACAATTAATCTTTTTAGATTATACTACATATATTTCCATAATTCAATTAGATATCGTTTCTTTAACCAACCTATAAAGCAGACAGCCCCTGCCAAAACATAGGCTCTCGTATTGACATCATTTTATTATGCTTTCCAGCACCTGAACAAACTCATCCTGTGTGATTCCATTCTGTGCGGTCACGGTAAAACCGGCACCCTTGTATTCAAAATCAGCGCAATAATAATCTTTCACCTAAAGCGTTTTTCCGGCAGTATCCCCGCCTAAATAATCCCACACGCTGCCTTTGTCTTTATGCCAGATCGTGACCTCTGTTCCATTGATCTCTCTGATTTCTTACCCAGATTCAGCAGCTCGTTGACATCCGTAATTTGTACTTCACCCTTAAGCTGGTATGCTCTTGGAACCGACCAATATGGAATGGACGAGGGATTGATGTTAACGGTTACGCTTTTCGCGTGGTCCTCTGAGCCGCTTGTATAGACAAACCTCCAAGTGTTATAAAAATCAACGCATTGGCGGAGCTTTTGGCCTGTGAAAGGGCAATCTTATATACCATGTCGGCATATTTGCTTAATACATCATCAATATCATCATCCGTACGCAACGATTTACGATTCATGGTTCCAATCCCTTCATTACAAATATCCAGTAGAAGGTCAAAATGCTGCAAGGGAAATAAAAATTTTAAGTTGATTTTTAATTGTCTCTTTCAGTATATTTCGATAAACGGAAAAAGCAAGCTCTACTGCTATGCCATTTTCATTCACGCGGATGGTCGGCGAATTGTGGAGCTTTTCCCTCTGATGTAAGTCCATCTTCCAAAGGTTAATCAGCTTGACGAGAAGGAACTTTTGACTGCCTACCGCATAGCTCAGAAAATGTATGAAAACAGGACATTACCGCAGCTAAAACAGCTGCTTAACCTTTAGCCCAACCGCATAGTGGTTTATCTTGAATATGTCGAAATTGAGATAAGTAACGTGCCGTTAAACAAATTGGAACCAGTCTGCGAATTTTAAAGTCTTAGCATAAATTCCTCCGCCAACATGGATAAAGGCCGCAAAAACAAAATGCCCGCCCAAATAATAGGGCGGACACTTTGTTTTTTGGTGGAGGCGAGGGGAGTTGAACCCCTGTCCGAAGATGTATTCACACAGCTTTCTCCGAGCGCATCCGGTTATTTAAGATTCCCTCGGTGAGACGTCAGCCGGCAGACTTCTCACCTCGGTAGCCTTTAAAGTCCTGACGCGCTTTAAGGCGACAGCGCGTTCATGTTCACCGCTAACTCACGCTCAGACACCGGGCCGCGGTACTCCCGGGCTGAACGGCTGCTTGATTAATTAAGCAGCAAGCGCCATTTCCCTGTTAAAGTTAACGGAAACGACGTTGTTAGATTTTTTCGCGTTTATATTTAATGCGGATTTTATAGCGGCTCCGCACCGCTGCTCGCTTACTATGCTTCAACATCCCCGTCGAAGCCAATACGCCCCCGTATATATACCCTGTAAAACAGGGGTGTTGCCATATGATCTGTTGCTGACCAAATTATCGATATCTTTCTTTAAGTGCGCGGTCAGCTTCCCGCTTAGCGTCGCGGCGGGCCATATCTTCTCTCTTGTCGTATAATTTTTTACCTTTGCACAAGCCAAGTTCAAGTTTTACATGAGGCCCCTTAAAATATAGTTGCAGAGGAACAAGCGTCATGCCTTTTTGTTTTGTCAGTCCCATTAACCTCATGATCTCACGCTTGTGCATAAGCAGCTTGCGGCGTCTCATTGGGTCTTTGTTGAAAATATTGCCCTTTTCATAAGGACTTATGTGCATGCCATTGACAAAAAGTTCACCATTATCAATGTCGCACCAAGAATCCTTGAGATTGACGCGGCCCATACGGACTGATTTTACTTCGGTTCCGCAGAGTTCAATCCCGGTCTCATAGGATTCTTCAACAAAATAGTCATGTCTTGCTTTTTTGTTCTGAGCAATGACACGCGACTCAACTTTCGCCATATGTCCTCCAGCAAAGAAGTAATTTAACTGTGCGAGTTATCATTATAGCTGCTAGCGTACAAAAAATCAATACTATTGATTATACAAATCTGCCTTATTTTTAAAGAAGATTCCCTTAATATTATATCATAATTATGAGTTAAAAGAAATTAATTTAATCAGCGGAAATAGGTAACAAGCACTATTAGAAACTATCCGGCGAGTGCAATAAAACTACCGAATCCACTGATGAAGGCAAAACTTTTGCAGATACCATGGCATTTAAGCCTTATAAAGGCAGAGTCTATATGCCGCAATAAAGTATAAAATGTTATAACCCACAACGCATTGCTTCGCCGTTTTGCAGACTGGCCCAGTTTCGTTCATCAAGACATTATCAGTAAAAGCCTGCCCCAATAGGACAGGCTTACTTTTTGGGTGTACGGATGTCACAGTAGGCTTTTACTATACTTTGACACTTGACTGCACTTTAAGCGGGTTTGCCGGTACTTGAATGTGTAGTTTTGAAAGCGCTTTCTTTTTATTTTACCTCTCCGCCTTCGACAACCAGACTATCGGGGTCTACTGAATCTCCATAAACCGGAGCAAGGGTTTTCTGAAAATCTTCATGGAAGAATTTTTCTTTTCCCAATGCCTTTATTTCATCGTTTAACCAATTCAGCAGTTCAGTATTGCCCTTTTGAACTGCTGGGGCAATGGTATCAAGATCACCCAAGCTCTTAATGCCTACTGTAAACCCGGGGTTTTTAGCTGCCCATGCCAAGACTTCGGTGTTATCGGTTGAAAAGGCGTCTCCGCGTCTGTCCAGAAGGGCATTGAAGGTTTCAGTATATTGGTCAAATTTTAATAGTTTGACTTCAGGATGGTTTTTTGTAAAGTATGTCTCGGCCGTAGTGCCTTTTGCTACAATCAATGTCTTGCCTTTGAGCTGCTTGACATCGGTAATCAAGGCGTCATTCGGGCTGACTACTCCCAAGGCAACTTTCATATACGGAAGAGCAAAGTCAACAGACTGGGCGCGTTCTTTAGTCACCGTAAAGTTTGCGAGTATAATGTCTACTTTTCCGGTTTTCAAATATTCAACGCGGCTTGCGGGTTCAACTGAAACAAATTCTACTTTAACACCTAAGTCCTTTCCAATACGATTGGCAAAATAAACGTCGTAGCCCTGGTAGTTGCCCTCAGAATCGATATAACCGAATGGTGCTTTGTCGCTGAATACACCGATAATAACCTTTCCGCTGGCCTTAATTTCGTCCAGAGTACGCGCTTTTTTCCGGTTGTGCTGATGGCGCTTCCGTTTGCGCTCTTGCTGGACTGGTTATTGCCGGAGCAGCCGGTGAACAATACTGTACCGACGGCCAAGACACAAATAAT
>Ga0134101_1002200_pt1 | contig 12258 bp, 15 predicted proteins | sample 12_3_2metaG_FD_94446 | JGI IMG/M metagenome (GOLD analysis project Ga0134101, IMG submission 94446) | Switchgrass degrading microbial communities from high solid loading bioreactors in New Hampshire, USA - 12_48_3.3_201_A2 metaG | ecosystem: Engineered > Bioreactor > Semi-continuous > Anaerobic...
AATTGGGAGTAAATCAGTGCATAGCCGGGGTCAATGCATAGTTAGAGTCAATGCATAGCTAGGCCGGGGCAGGACTGTCGGAGCCTTTATATGGGACTGGCCGGGCTGCTAAAAGCAGGATGGCGGAACCTTGTAACATCTTCACGGATGGACAGAATGGGTTTACTTGCAATGGGCCGAACTGCTTGGACAACTTGCAGCCGCTTTGCAAGAGTTGCCATAGCCGGAAGACGGCACGGGAAACCGGATGGTCTTGGAGGGGAGATGCCCCCAGGTGGTAGGGGGGGAGAAATCCTACCGGGGGTAGCGTAGCAATGCGTACCGGCAGCCACGCTCTTTCGGACGCGAAATTCAATGAAAGGGGGTCCTGCTATGAGAGGTCGTAAACCGATAAAAGCAGTAATGGCTGAATGCATTTATTTTGCAATGGGCCGAACTGCTAAAAGCAGTAATGGCGGAATGCATTTATTTATTTATTGGAGGAACCTATCTTATCTTTAATTGGAGGAACCTTTATAAATCTTTAATGGAGGAACCTCACATTTTTAACTTTAAATGATAATCACACATTCTTTGAACTTTCCAAGTTCAAAGCCTAATATAACCCTAATAAATTCTAATTTAACTCTAAATAAATATTCTATATATATCCGTACTTCCCTATATGGCAACCCTAAAAATCCCATAAGAGCAACCCTAAAAAAGCTATAGGGCAACCCTAAAAAAGCTATAGGGCAACCCTAAGCGGATTTTCCGTAATAAGCGGATTTTCCGTAAGCTGGTTTTTCCGTTTATGGGTTTTATAAGGCCACCACAAGCACTCATATCTTAATGTTTGAGGAATCGTCCTGGTCTCAGATAGACCTTTATCCATCTGTCAACCCTCTCAATTAATCTGAATCGTTCCAGAGCTTCCAAATACGCACCAATTTTAGAGCGGTCGACTCCCACAGCCTTGCTTATTTGTGTCAGGGATGCTTCGCAGATATCCCATTTACGATTCCTGATGTATTCGGGATATTCCATTGGCTCGTAGAATTCTTCAGTCATGATTGCCTCAATTTTGGAGTAGATATCCAAGTCCTGCTTTGCCTCTGCTCTCAGGAATAGATAGATGGCCTTGGCTCCCAAGGGGAGATTCGCCCATATTCCGTTATCAATAATGCAGTTATAAAAATAGATTGCTCCTCCATACTGTCTGGCCTTGTCCAGTATGGGTTTGCAGAAGAAGCCCACTTGGTAGATGTAGAAATGGCGGGGGCCATCTGTAACCTTTTCTTTTATTAGCAGTCCGGCGTTCTCCAATTCCTTCAATGCATTGCGGACGGTGTTCTCGCTCACTCCTGCAAATAAAGCAATATTCGCCTGGGATATCTGGAAGGCTTCATCCTTCTCAAAATCGGCCTCACAGCAGAGCACCGGATAAACAGCCAGGGCAGCCTTCGATAATCCATAATCAAGTATCACGCTTTTAGGAATAGCCCGGAAGCTGTCCATGTTAAGTTGGTCTATATCAGAAAAAGCCTTCTCCTTTGGCCTATTGTACACTTGCTCGAACACCTCCTTTTGCTGTTTCTTTTTCTCTTCCTTCTGTCTCTGAATCTGTCTCTGAATATCCCGTAATATAGCCATCCCTGGGATTCTTCTCTTTGTCATCATCCATCGCTCCTTCGATCTACATCATTTTACTTTTCATTTCCCTCGCGAAATTCGTCCAGCGTTGGAAGGCTTCTTCTGTAGCTTCGTCCCTTTTGAACCGCAAGAATACGTCCCCGTGTTTGCCTCTTCCTACCGCTACAGGACGCAGGCCACAGTCTAAGAAGAATTGAGCCTGAACCAAGTTATAAACATACACATCCCCTCGGTTTTTAGTTCGGGGCATCGTTCATCACCTCATCTTTCCACTTTTTGTCCCTCCCCCTTATTATACAAATGAGGTTAATTTCATTAAGGGAGGAGGAGGAAGGATAAAACCATATATAACATTATGGTGTTGTGGGCTCCCTTGCGTGCCCAGACCACATCTATTAAACGAATGTTATCGCATGATGCACATGAAACTCTGGGGAGTGTCGCCTGTAGAATAACCTGCATATTCAAAACATTAGTGTGCCGCCATATCTTCTTGCGACGATCATAAACGGGTGATTCCACCCCACAGTTAGGACAAAGATACGGAAGCGGATGACGTTCGAGACTGATATGATAAGTGTCTTCCGATTTACTTATCTCGTCAATGAACCAAGGATGAGGAACCTTTAATGCAGACACGAGGTCGTCGGTTAGAAGGTCTACTACGACATGTTTCATCAAGATCACCTCTAAAACAGACGTAACCCACACAAATTTTCGACTAATAAGCAAATTATACCATGCCTAGTTTGGTTGTTGTAGTGCAAAGTGCTGGATTACACTTTGCATTGACCCATTTACTTTTTTGGCTAAAGTTTGCATGAACAATCTATATGTGGCGACACGTCAGCGTCAAATCCTTAACAAAGGGAGGTGGAAAACTGGGCTTTTGAGCGCTAAGCTGCCGCAGACTCCCGAAGAGTCGGCCATATATCGAGCAGCCTTGCACAGCAATATGCACTCCTCGCCTAAGCGAGGTTTTTTATTTGCTCAAATGTAGACGGAGGCGCTGACGTAACCCCAATAAACAGATAGAGGTGGTCTTAATGGAAAAACTCAAGCAATATGAAAGCTTCTTTGGATATTCCTTTCATGGTTCTGAAGTTCCAGATGGAGAATACTCGGTAGTGATAGTGGGCGCCGAAAAAGGTAAGTCGAAGAACGATGACCCACAACTTAGGCTTAGGTTATCCGTAGATGAAGGTGATTATCGTGGAGCACAGTTTCTGAAGCGGTACACTATTAATTCTGAAGCCAGTGTCAGCTATTTTTATCCCTCAGACTTCGAGGGCTACCTAACTGATTTAATAGTGAAAATTAATAAGTCCGGGGCAGGTTCAGTCATAATGCCTCGGGAGCACCTAAGTATCGAGCCTGTTCTGGAAGGCTGCCACTGGTTCAGACATTGCATAGACGACGCGGCTACACTTCCCGAGCCGGAGTGGTTCGCAATGCTGACAATTCTCTCGAAGATAAACGATAGGTATGAACTAGTCCATCGGTACAGCTCACCTTATCCCGGATACACTCAGAGTGAAACGGACCGCAAGTTTCAGCACGCAGGTTCGTTTCGGAACTGTTACGGGTGTACCAAGATTGAGGCTATCAGCGGCGGACATTACTGCACATTCTGCAAGCACAGGGGAAGAAACCGAACTCCCCTGGCCCTAAGTGAAGAGATAGCCTTCAGGACAGAGCTCGCTGAAATAAAAAGCATATATATGAAAGGCGGTGGCCACGATGGTCAGGAATAACGTCGACCCAACCTATGGTGACTTATATAAGGAAATAGAAGTATTTCAATGGCTGGAATCGCAGCAAAATCCATCAACGGATCAAACACGAGCACTCATAACCAACTTGGCTCCACTAGGAGAAGAAGGTTGGGATATAGCAAGGGCCTTCCTAGATAAGCATGGCAGGGCTCATCAGCTTGACACCTTGCTCGAGAGCTGTAAGAAACTGCCTGTAGCAAACTATCAGACTTTCGCATTACTTGGCTTTGATGGTGACCTTCCAGAAGGCTATGCAAACCCACTGGAAGAGCTAAAGGCACTAAAGAAGGCTAGAGCTATGAAGCTCAGAGGGCTCTATTATCATTCGGACAGGCTGTGCTTGAACGCCAACACTTTTGCCAAGTACGTTCTACGGCGCCGGACACTTGTCTATGTGAATGGTCAGGGATTTTTCACATATGAGCCTAGTGGAGTATGGCGCCCAATGGAACGGCTAGAGCTTGAGAAACTTTGCAGAGATATCCTCCATGAGGCTGAGGATGGTATCTGGAAGAAGAGCTGGAGTAGTGAGTATATTTCAGCTTTGGAGCTTGAAGCGGAGCTTGTGGAAAAGATGGATAAAGATCTGCACTTCATCAATCTAAGAAACGGCATGATCGACCTTAGAACTATGGACCTCGAGCCTCACCACCCCAGCTATTACTCGACGGTTCAGGTACCAGTTAAGTACAATCCAGACGCAAAATGCCCCCAATTTAAGCGGTTCCTTGAGTCAGTATTCGATGGTGACCAAGAACGCATCAATTTGGTGCAGGAAATCATGGGATATGTCTTAACGAAAGAGCGCCGATTGCAAAAAGCGTTTATCTTCTATGGCGTGGGTGCTAATGGCAAGAGTGTCCTAGCAGAAGTAATCCGCCACATAGCAGGGCCAGACAATGTATCGAACGTTCCGCTCGCAAAGCTCACAGATCGTTTTGGGCTAGATAACCTGCCTGGAAAGACTGTGAACATCTCCACTGAGAATGAGCTGGGAGACAAATACCTCAATACGCAAAACTTCAAAGCTATTACTGGTGGTGACGTGGTCAATGTGGAGCAAAAATATAAGGACTCGTTCTCCTGCGAGCTCTTCTGTAAGCTATTGATATCCGTTAACCAGCTGCCCAAGACCCTAGACCACTCCCACGGTTACTACCGACGACTAGTGATAGTTCCCTTCCAAAAGGTGTTTAGAGAAGAAGAGCAAGACCCGAATTTGCTCGATAAACTTCTGACGGAACTCGAGGGGATCCTAGTATTTGCCTTGGAAGGGTACCAGCGTCTGTACCGTAATGACTACCGGCTATCGCCCTGCCAGGCATCGGAAAAAGCGTTGGCAGCCTATAAAGCAGAGCAAAATCCGGTACTACTCTTTGTTCGAGAGGAGCTAAGATTTAACCCAGGCTCAAGTGCTAGGCAAAGTGAGCTGTATCCAGCCTTTCAGAACTGGGCTAGGCGGAATGGATGTAGCGATTATAACCCTAGTAGGCAGCGGTTCTGGCACCTATTTAAGGCTGCATGTGCCGAGCTAGGTCTCAAGTTTAGCCAAAAGAAGGTCAACGGTATTGTTCACATTGAGAACTTTGAACTACTCAGCAATGCTGGCGGGCAGGCAGAGAGACTTTGAAAAGCTATTTGATGAATCCTAAATAGTAACCCGGGTGGCGAAGGTGGCAAGGAAACTCAAAAAGCAACTATGTGGTTTAGCTCCACATCTTCCAGATGATTTCTGGAAATCACTCGCCACCTTCACCACCTATTAATACAAACACAGGTAGGGAAAGGCTGTGGTAGGTGGCCTACCTACCCAGACCTGAGCCACCTATTAACCACTACCTCCCCTTGGAAAGGAGGTGAAGAAGATGAAAATGAGGCTAGGGGCTAACGGAGTGCCCCGTGAACTTCAGAATTTCGCCTATCTAAATGACTATATAGATAACCATGCCCCAGGCAAATATACACTTAATGAGTTGTTTGCATCGCATTGGCCTCATCTTAGGAGGCATAGATACTATGTCTGCTGGTTTAAGGGAGCAGCAGAATTAGGGCTCATAAACATAGCTGTTGGTGGATGGCGGTCCGATGGCAGTACGGAGTACATTATCTAGGCAGGCAGATGACCTGACATTGCTCGTTATCTTTTATATGTCAAAATTGCTTAACCGACATTATATTCCGAGACAGGGGGCAGAGGGGGCATGGAAAACCACAAACTTATCCTCCAAGAATCGGTGATGTTATTGGTACGACAGTTTATTAATCTCCATGCCCTCTACCACCTATCTAGGGTGAGAAGAAACACTGTTTAATTAAAATCCTAAACGAAAGGATGAAATCCGATGACAAATCGTAAGCCCTTGCGAATTAACACTGATCGCGAATACTACAAGTTACTCTTTACTAGACGTCTTATCAAGAATCCCCCAGCTGAAATCCTTGCTGAACATAACCAACGGCGAGGAGATTACGACTTCCCAGTTCTCTTTACAAACAAGAACTGGCTAAGGGAGTTGGTGAGAAGTAAGGAGCCTGGTCTATACACTCTAAAAGAAATCTTCGGCCCTTGGTGGTCCATAGTTAGACGGCCCCGACTCTTTGGTCGCTTCTTCAGCTGGCACGTTAAGCATGGTGAGATTCCTGGTATTCGGTTTGCCATAAAGCAGCCCAATAGGACAATAAAATACGAGATTTTTAATGAAGACCAAAATTATGAAATCCAAACAAACAACGGCTGTGGGGTAAAAGCTTCAGTCGAAGAAAAACTGGAAATTAATGAGAGCATCTCTAAACTAATAAGCGGTATCGAAAAAATAGTAGACGATTGCGATCTTTGGAGTATGGAGTTAGTCCTAATGTGGCTTGATATGTGGGCAGAGTACAACTTGGGTCCTGATGTTGGTTTGACCGATCTGACAGAAGAAGACCTGTCGGATTTCATGAGTTGGCTCCGTGAAGACGGAAAATGCAGACAGGAAACTCTAGCGAATACGGCAAGGCAGCTAAACCAAGCTTACCGTTACGCCTACACAGCAGGACTTATGGGGCGAAACATTGCAGCAGGCCTTGTTACGGCTAGTTAGTACACCTCAAATCTAAGCTTCAGTACCTTGACTAGGTCGGCGATGGCGTAGGGGGTATAGCTTAATGGAAAATACCGATATTGAGTAGGAAGTGTTCCGGCACAATCAGTTTCCAAAAGTTCACGCCCCCTACGCCCCTTACGACCCAGGCCATGGGCTGCTGATATCATAGCTAGCGAATACCTGAAGCTTCATGAAATGACCTTGTTTCAAAGCATATATTATTATCTTGAACCATAAGCAGAAAGGACTGACGGCATGAATAGGGAAATTGCAGATTACAAGGCACATTTGGTTAATCTTGAGCGCAGTCAGAGAACTATCAGTGGCTACATTGGTGAGCTTTATTTTTTCCAGAATTGGATGGAGGAAAGGTTCAATGGGCCAATAACGATTGATGACATTACAGGAAATGACATTAATGAGTTCCTCCTACACCTCAAGGAAGAGAGAGGTTATAAACCAGCTAGCAGAAGACGACTAGCTGCCACACTTAAGGGATTCTTTAAGTGGGCTTACAAGCATGGATATATCGATGTAGACCTAGCGGAGACGGTACCGTCTATTAAGGTACCGGACAATGAGCGTCACTTTCTTAGTCCTGAAGAAGTTAAGACATGGGTGGACGCGGTTGATCACGATGTAAGCAAGGTAGCGATATGGATTATGTACTATGCAGGGCTTCGCATCAATGAGGCTACAAATCTTAGAATGGATGATGTACAGCTGGACGAAGACGGCGGTTGGCTCATAGTCCGAAGGGGTAAAGGTGGTAAATATCGGAGGGTTCCGATTGCCCCGGCTCTGGCCGAGATCTTACGGGATTATATGACATGGAGGGTAGACTCAGAATATTTGCTGGCTACTAAGAAAACGGGGCATATTTCATCGGTAACTATCCAGGCTGAGCTTAGGGAGGCTAGAAGGAAGCTAGGGTGGTCAGAGGATATTACACCTCACATCCTAAGACACTCCTTTGCATCCCAAGTTTATCAGAAGACACAAGACATTCTGGTAGTGTCGAAACTACTCGGGCATACCAACTTAACTACTACGCAGGTATACGCTCATCTCCATGACGATAGGATGGTAGAAGCCGTTAATGCAATTTAGATAGACGTTGGGGTAGATGGCTGCGTGTCATCTGCCCCTTAACAGACAAGCAGGGAGGAATAACTTGTGAGTAGACGCTTAAGTAGCAAGGAAAAGGTTATGACCGTCCTGGAAGGTCAACGAGCCGGCGTAAGTAGAGACGAATTGGCAGCTACTCTTGGCTATAAGGATTGGCGTGGTTTAGACGTCTTCATGCGGCGGCAGGGATATGTATATAGAAACAACAGCTATGCCTTACCGGAGGAGAAGGGAGAATTTCAGCCGGAACCGTTTGTTCCTCAATCTGTCAGGATTGTTCTTAGAGCTATCGAGGCGGGAGAGACTGATTTCACTGTGATAGCCAATAAGGCAGGCTTTAGAGATCGTAGTGAGCTAGCAACGTACATGAAAGCTCAAGGGTGGAACTGGTCATCGACTGAGAGGACATATATAAAGGAAGGTATTAGTGATGAAGAAGGTCCTGCTGAAATAGAGCCAACAGAGGAAGTAACTGACCAAGAGAATGGGCTTTCGATTTCAGCGGATATTGACATTCGGAGATTCTTGCCTTTGTTGGAGTATTTGGAAGAGAATCTGGATCGCCTCGAAACGATTCTGCAGACTTATGACTCCAAGAATATACCGCATTACAACTTCCGTGGCGGAATTACCATCACGAAATCTGTTTCTATGAGCAGCACTCTAGACCAGCTTATACGAGACTTCTCTGCTGAAATGGGTGTTAGCCAGCGGGTGATATTTGAAGCAGCGCTCATTCAGTTCATGGAGAAGTACGGGTATGCGGAGCAGGTGAAGTCGTGTCTCGGTTAGACTATTGCCTTATCGGATGTAGCGTTCTAGAGGTTCCAACTATGTTCCTTAAGGTCGAACTGGACATGCATATCAGAGTTCCCATAGAAAGCGTTTTTGAACAAGTGTTTGTCTTGTCAGGTCCATCTCACGATTGTATGCCTTGTAGCAGGGGAGAAAGGAGATTTGGTGGTATTAAGCCAATAATGAAGAATCTTATGGACAACAGTAACAGGAGGTAAGGACATGGGGGAACTCAGGTTCATTAAGCCGCGGTTGTTTATGAGCCACTCGAGTAAAGATCGTGATCACGTTGAAGCATTAGGAAAGCACTTAGTAAGAGGCGGGATTTATTGCTTCATTGACGAAGCCGAGCTTGGACCAGGTGATTCATTACGTCAGAGACTATTGGTAGAAGGAATACCCGACAGCACGGCTGTGTTCGTTTTGCTTAGTGATGACTCCATTAATTCTAATTGGGTCAAAAAGGAAATTGACGTGGCAATGACCTTGAACTTGGGAGGTAAGCCATTACTCATAATTCCCTACGTATTATGTAAAGGACCCGATGATTTCGAGCGTTTGTTTGGTCAACTGAGTCCTGATCTTCGGTCAGTAAAAGTGGGGAAACTAGAAACCCATAACATACTTGATTCTGTGCCGCAGTTATTAGGGGCTGTCTACCGTGCAGCCGCAGAGAAGCTCATTAACGATGCCAACGCGCTAAACAGGAATGAAAGAGAGAGGTTGCAACTGGAAACTGCTAACCTGGAAAAGCGGATCATGCTTATTGAGAACGACTCGGACGTAACCGTAGCGTTCGGATTCCTGGAAGGTGAGGAGATATTGCCACACACGTCTGTCCATAGCTGCGGTTTTTTTTAATTAGTGAAGAAAGAAGCTACGGCCAGCACTGGGTCTTTGTATGGCTTTAAACCGCTTGTACCGGTTGTGGACATCGAACCTTCACCCAAAGAAGTGCGCGAATACTTGAATAAGCGCTCTCGTAGTTATTTGTGGCATCCTGTCATTAGGAACGAGGGCTTACGGGCCATTACAGATATAGTTCTAGATATTAGTTTACCCAAGTCAATCGAGTGTATTGAAGGAGAGTTGGCGTTTCCACAGGGTCTTGGACTGGCTGGTATGAACATTTCGAGATCCTTAGAACCGATCAAGCTTGATTACATTCGCGACATTAAGGGGGAAACAGTAACTAGATACAGGATAGACAAGCTTCTACCAGGAGTTCTTGAGTTCCTACCGTCCATCACTGTAATCTTTCCGTGTACCGAAGAACGAGGAAAAAGCGAGTATGCCCTTGGTTATTCACTTTCGCATCGTTACGGTACCACCGACGGTGAGTTGGCAATTTCATTTGAATGGGACAGAAGTAGCGTAATGTCTCTTGATTACCAGCATGCCAAGTACTTGTTTGATAAATGAGCTCGGAACGTATTTCGTGGATGCATCACTTTCGCAAAATTTCTTCCCATGAGGAGCACTTTGGATTAGCTCAAGGGGGCTTGTTGACTGAGCGGGTGTTAGCCAGGAGGTGATGTTCGAGGCCGTACTCGTTTACTTCATGGATAAATACCTGTAGGCGGAGCGAGTGAAGTCGTTATTGGAGTCTTTGTAAATTGCAAGACTTACATGAATACACAGGATTACCAGAGTCGTTTGTAGAAGATTTTATATGCTTCAACTATTTGGCATCGTGAGGCTGAGGGATGGTGTTTTTCATCTCGCCTAGCGCGTCCTTGGCCGTTCTATGTCCAAAATCCGTGGGGTGAACGATATGACCAGACCTTTGGAAAAGTACAAGGATTACACACGGGAAGAGGTTCATGCCATTTTCTCTCCTAACACAAGGTTTACCCCTCAAAGTGGCTCATGGGGCTTACAGGGCATAATACAGATCCCGGGCAGAGACGGCGACTTTGTGTTTTTTGTAACTGAAGGGAATTTATGCTAACCGCCAATGAAGTTGCTTTTTCAAGAGCGCATGCCAGTCAATATGTGTTGGTTCGAGTATATGACTATGACAAGACCGGCCCTTCAGGTAAGTATTTTGCACTGGAGGGTGAAATCACGGAACACTTCCATCTGGAGCCCACAGAGTTTCGGGCTAGATTGAAGTGACCGAAGTATTATGTAGAGAGCTTGCACCCATGTGGTCATCCGCCAACATTGCATACTAAAATTAGTGAATGAAGTCTATCTTGCGGTGACCTTTACAGTTTAGGAAGGACGAGCGATGACAATTACTGGCAAACGACTATCCCTCTACTCATACTAGGGTCTTCGTAGACGATGTGGATAGGTATTGGCATTACATTGCTTGTTCAACGGCTTAGAGAAACATCAATGAATCCCTATACATAGAGTAACGCCTCCTTTGTTATGCTTTAGAAACATCCATGGGCGAGACATGTGATTCCGGAATGCAATTTGGTATATGGACTCACTCATCGGTGCGTGTCTGGATAAACTCAGAAAAGTCTGGCTATCTTTTTGGCAGTTTGCTCTGACATATCCATGCCACTTATACTCAAGTGGAGATGTATCCGTGCCGATACAGTCTATATAGGCAGCAAATCTAATTTGGGCCTAGACACAGACTCTTGAAACATCAATGAAACTCTATATTTAGAGAAACACTTCTTTGTTTTTTCTTTAGAAACATCAATGGCCGAGGCATCTGATTCCGAAATGTGTCTTGGTGCATGGATTTGCAAATGGATATACCCCTGAATAAATTCAGAAAATTCTGGTTATCTTTAGGCAGTTGGGTGCCAATCAAGCTGCGGGTGCAAAGAGCATGGAGCGTTTAAGTTCAGGTCTTCGGATCAACCGTGCTGGTGATGACGCAGCTGGTCTCGCTATCTCTGAAAAAATGAGAGGCCAGATCCGTGGTCTGAAGCAGGCTACTAGGAATGCTCAAGATGGTATTTCTTTATTGCAAACCGCCGAAGGAAACTTGAATGAGACTCATGCTATTCTACAAAGAATGCGCGAACTAGCAACTCAAGCCTCTAATGACACAAATGTAGCTGTCGATCGCGACGAAATTCAAAAAGAGATGAATCAACTTACATCGGAGCTCAACCGCATCGGCAATACTACTGAGTTTAACACACAGAAGCTCTTAAATGGTGGAGCGCAGATTACTGGTGAGATTGGTAGTGTTACGAATACTCCAGCCAGTGGGCCTGATGTCCCAGCATCACTTACAATTGGGGGATCAAACGGTTTCACTGTTACTGCTACAAATCCTGGGGTTGAAGGTAATAGCTATACAGTCACGATTGAACAAGGAACTGGGAACGGTGTTGCTACTTCAGGAACCGTTGACGAAGATGGTAATGTCACCATCACACTAGGGACAGATGATTCTGGCAATGCTTTGTCTGTTTCTGGTGCAGACATTGCAGCCTTAACTCTCAGTGGAACAGGTGCAGCATTAGTCAATATTTCCGTTGAAGGAGATGGCACATCTACGATTTCAACGCTACCGAGCACTAACCTGGATGGTGGGTCATCGGCAACTACTCCAGGTTCTACTGATTTCACGATCACAAAAGCATTAGGTGCTGGTGATACTATTGAGGTAGCTGGTGAAACCATTACTGTTTACGAAGATGATGCTGCACTTGCTGCTGCCAATAATGGAGCTGGTGATGCATTCGGCATTAGTCTTGAAAGTGCTAGTACTGCAGATGCACAAGCCGCTGCCATTAGAGGTATGACATTTACTGGTCGGGCAACTGGGGGTTCTGGTGCTCAAGTTACGATAACTCAGGAGGTAGCAGGCATCGGTGACGTTACTGGGCCTGAATTGGGTAGTGTAAACGGAGATGGATATA